>Ga0233445_1000099_pt1 | contig 129777 bp, 101 predicted proteins | sample SI_124_October20_5_FD_182779 | JGI IMG/M metagenome (GOLD analysis project Ga0233445, IMG submission 182779) | Seawater microbial communities from Saanich Inlet, British Columbia, Canada - SI_124_October2016_100_MG | ecosystem: Environmental > Aquatic > Marine > Inlet | place: Canada: British...
GTTTATATTATTTATTCCTAATAATCCTAATTAATCAGATGGAAAGTTCATGTATTCACATCATCAATAAAAGTCCTATTTTTCAATAAAAATATTTATGTAAAAAAAGACTTGCCATAATGATTGTTTTTATTGAATATTACAGTAGGTTCTTAGAGGCACCGAGTAAGAGTATATTCGTCTATTCTCAATATTTCTCTTCAGGCTTGATATCTCTGGTAATAACCGAACTTAACCGTAAACAATAATAACAAGGAGGTAGGATTGTGATAAATAATACGCATATCCTTAAGCCAATACTCGCACTGATACTTGGACTCAGTATGGGATTGGCGCAGGCAGTCAATGTATCAGGGACTGTATCCGACACAGAAACAGGTGAATCGCTAGCAGGCGCACAGGTTTTTGTTAAAGGAACATTCACTGGTACAACAACTGATATCAATGGCCATTACAGCCTGGATTTACCTGGTGACGCCACTTTGATGGTTGCTTATATTGGGTATAAAACTCAAGAAGCAGCACCAAGTGGAGAAACGCTAGATTTTAATATGGCACCAGATGTTCTTAAACAAGATGAAGTCATTGTAACTGGATTGGCAACATCTGTCAAACGACGCAATTTAGCAAACGCTGTTGCGGTAGTTTCTGGCGACGAACTTGTCAACGCACCTACGCAAACATTAGATGGAGCATTAGCCGGTAAATTTGCTGGTGTAAATATTCGTAGAAACACAGGTGCACCTGGTGGTGGAATCAATGTGAATTTACGTGGTTCTTCTACTTTAACGGGTGGAACACAACCTTTGTATGTGATTGATGGCGTCATTTATAACAATGATGCGAATCAATCTGGAATTGATGTTGTGACTGCTGCTGCTGGCGCTGGAAGTTCTCGTCCCCAAGGACAGCCAACCAATCGTATCGGTGATATCAACCCTAATGATATTGAATCCATTGAAGTGCTAAAAGGTGCAAGTGCTGCCGCTATTTATGGCGCAAAAGCATCCAATGGCGTTATTATCATCAAAACCAAAAGAGGGAAAAATGGAAAAACACGTTTTAGCTTTTCTCAAAGAATGGGAACTTCATCGTTACTGAAAAAAATGGGGCACCGCTCATTCGAAACATTTGAAGAAGCCTATGGACAGTTTGGTGCAGGTGCAGCTCATGGTATGACAGGTGGCACAGATGCAATGCAAGCAGATATTGATGCTTATGACGCAGCTTATGCAGTTGCTGAAGAATCATTTTTGACTGAAAATCCCGATAGCACTTTTGCTGGAGATCATGTTCCTGCAAACCTTCAATCAATCAGTGCTTATGATTCAGGTTTTTATTCAAGCTATGAAGCATATTGGGCTGGAAGAGATTTGGATTATGAGCAACTCGTTTATGGTGAAACAGGGCAATTAAAAGAATCAACGCTTAGTATTACAGGTGGAGATGCGAATACTCAATTCTATTTTGGTGGACAGTATATGGACGAAGGTGGAATCATTAAAAATACTGGATATGAAAAATTATCTGGTCGCGTTAATGTTGACCATCGTTTTAGTGATAAAGCTAAATTATCGATTACGACGAACTTATCTCGTACCAGTTCTGATCGCGGAGTTACCGGAAATGACAACACCAACCTTACACTTGGTTTTTCAATTGGTTTTACACCGAGTTTTATTGACATTCAACAAAATGCTGATGGATCATTTCCAAGTCACCCAATGAATCCTTCCAATCCTTTGGAAACAGTTGAATACTTCGTAAATAACGAACTAACTCACCGTGCCACAGGATCCGCTCAATTTGACTATAGCTTAATGCGAAATTCATCAATGAGTCTTGCGTTTTTAGCTGTTGCTGCAGCTGATTTTTATAATCAGGAAAATACTGTTTTCTCCCCTTCATTTACACAGATTGAAAGTGGAAAAACAGAGGCAGGGCAATCGGTCATGACGGCAACGGATAATTTGAATACAAATATGTCTTTGAATTTAGTTCATAAAATGAAAACCGGTGGAATGAGATTAAATACGACAGCTGGACTTCAATATGAAACTTATGATTGGAATTCTCTTTTTGTTCATGCGACTGGTATGATTCCGACACAAACAAATGTGGATAAAGCTAGTGCACAAGCGGTTTATCATGATCGCAAAAAGCAACAAGACCGGGGAATTTTCATTCAAGAAGAAATCGGAATTGGTGATAATATTCATCTTTCTTTTGGTGCCCGTGGAGACAAATCCAGCACCATGGGAAATACGGAAACCTATCAATGGTATCCAAAAATGGCTGCTTCTTATCAGTTTGGAGAAGTTGCTGGCATTTTTGATAATTTGAAGCTCCGCCTTGCGAATGGGCAAACCGGCAATATGCCGAGCAGCTCTGCAAAATACACAACAATGTCTTCTGCTAATATTGGTGGAATCAATGGTTTAGTTCAATCATCCCTTAAAGGGAATAGCGATATTCGTCCAGAAAGAACTGCCGAAACAGAATTCGGAACTGATTTTTCTATCATGGGTGGTTTTGCGAATGTGGAAGCAACCATGTACACACAAAAAATCACTGACCTTATTTTGCAAGTCGATATGCCTGCTTCTTCAGGGGCCACATCTAAATGGGAAAACGGTGGCGAAATGGAAACAAAAGGAACAGAATTATCTGTAACCTTAAATCCAACGAAACTTGTGAGTTTAGGTGGTTTAGACTGGACATTTCGGACAAACTATTACACCACAAGTTCTACAGTTACTAAGTTAAATGTAGATCCCTATAATTATGGTGGATTTGCAACATTCCTTGGTACCTATCGCATTCAAGAGGGATGGTCTCCAACAGCCATTATTGGCTCCGACCTTGATGCCGATGGCAACTACATCGAGTTAGGAAATGAAACCCCTGATTATCAAGTGTCATTCTTCAATGCTTTTAAAATGGGTGATATTGATTTTTCATTCTTGATTGATCATAAAGAAGGGGGTGCTGCGATTAATCTTGCTAATCTCATTTATGATTTAGGTGGGACAACTGCTGACTATGAAGAGAATGGTGGATCAAGACTGGGTGGTTTAGGTGCTACAACCGTTGGATATGTTGAATCAACAACATACACCATGCTCAGAGAAATTAACTTGACATACACGCTTCCGTCAAATTTATCCGATAGTTTTGGACTTGGATATGCCCGTGTGGGTCTATCTGGAAGAAACTTATGGATGGATACTGATTATACAGGCTTAAGCCCTGAAGTAAGTCAGTTTGGCTCTGAAGCAGTCGGTGGATCTGTAGATACAAATCCATTCCCACAATCAAAAAGTATGTATTTTTCACTCTCAATCGGTTTCTAAGGAGGAATAACAATGAAATCATATAAACTAAAAAAATGGATAATGATCCTCCCACTCATCAGTGCTTTTTTGTGGGTTGGATGTGAAGACCTGGATTTTCCAGATCCAAATAATCCTACGGATGAAACAGCAACAGTCCAGTCCTTAGTGACTGGTGCGGAAGCTGGACTTCGTACGGATATTGGTGTCTATCTACGAGACATGTTGGTTGTAGGTCGTGAAGCTTATTACCTAGAACCTGCAGATCCTAGATATACAAACGAACTCATGAAAGGTCCCGTTGATGCTGGTGGTTTTTTGGCGATGCGTCCTTGGAATGCAAATTACAAAGTGATTCATAATTGCTTGAACCTTGTCGCTTCTGGTGACGCAGGTGCTTCAGGCGTTGGGAAAACATTTCATGCATACGCTTTATGGCGGATTCTCTCTTTGACAAATGAAAATGGTGCCCGTCTGAATTATGATGGTGTTATTTCTTCTTCAGTTGCATCTAAAGAAGATGTCATGGCTGAAATTGTTAGCCTTCTTGACGGTGGAAATTCAGACTTAGCTGGCGCAGGAGATGCTTTTTCATTCTCACTATCTTCTGGCTTCAGTGGCTTTGATACACCAGCGAGCTTTACAAAGTTCAACCGGGCTTTGAAAGCACGTGTTTCTGTGCATCAAAACGATTGGGCAAGCGCTTCGGCTGCTTTATCCAGCTCATTCGTGGACGACGCTGGCGATTTGAGTACCGGTGTATTCCATGTATTCAGTTCTTCTGCCAATGATCAGGATAATCAAATGTTTGAAGATGCGTCAAACGATTATATCAAACTGATGGTTCATCCTTCCTATGCTACTGATGCTCATTCTGGAGATGGGCGTTTTTCAACAAATGTTACAGTAAGAGATACAAGTTTTCCTGTTGTGACTTATGATGGTTTGACAAGTGCTTTAGCACCAACAGTATGGGCAAGTTCCTATGATCCTGTTCCAATGATTCGCAATGAGGAGTTAATTCTCCTGCGTGCGGAAGTTGCAATTGGAAATGGCGATTTTGCTTCAGCTGAAGCGGACATGAACATTGTTCGTTCTGCTGCGGGCCTTGCTGGATATAGTGGTACAAATGCTTCAAATGCTATCGATCGTGTCTTACACGAAAAGCGATACTCCTTATTCTTTGAAGGACAACGTTTAGTCGATATGCGACATTATGGTAAAACAGGTGATTTGCCTCTTGATCGCACAGGGCAAGTTGACGGTGACGGTGAAGCTATTGCAGATGATGCTGTGGTTACTTTTCCTATACCTGAAACTGAAGTAGAAGGATAAAAAATACTAAAACCAGAATTATTGGTAAACAAAAAAGCCCTCGCTATTGCGAGGGCTTTTTTGTTTGAAAGCTTTTTATGATTCAATAATTAAAATTCAATCTGATCCGCTAATAGTAGTAAATCTAAAACATCAATTGATTCATCAAAATTAAGATTAGCGCGTAACCATTGTGCGTCAGTTAATTCATAATTATTTAAAACGGCATCTAATATAAAATTAAAATCTAAATTATCTACACTATGATCTTCATTAACATCGCCAAGCAAGTAATTATCTAATCCTTTTTCATAATTTAGGACCGTAAATAACCCATTAAGATCGCTACCATAAACATAACCATTTTCAGTATATGGATAAACACCCCACGTTCCTAACCAAGGTGATGGTTGATCATTATCTGCAAGTGAGGTATCCCAATATCCTGATAAAATAGGATCATTTGGATTGGCAAAATCAACCACCGCAATGCCATAACTGTAGTGAGATAAAAATATACGTGATCCCATCACTTGCGCATTGTGTGCAATTAAATTATCGCCAAGATATTCGCCAATTACATGGATATTTGCCATATCTTCAATAGACCATATTTTGACTGTTTTACCAATTGTTTCTTCAGTCGTAATCACATATTTACCATCATCAGAAGGCCAAATATTATGAACATAACCACTATTGGGGATGGCAACTCTCGCTAACAATACAGGGTTACTTTTATTCATCATATCATAAATCGCAAATGTGCCCCGCCCACCTTCTGCTGTGTAAGCAGTATCATTTCTCGCATAAACATCATGAATATGATCCGTATCAACAAAACTAACATCACTCGGAATTTCTGGATTACTTAAATCCAAAACACGAAAACCATCATGATTCGGAGCACAAACATAGGCAAAGCCCATTTCCACATCAATATGCAAATTATGTGATCTTGGATTATTATTGAACGTTGTAACATTTACGAGCTCCACCTGATTTGGTAAATTAGACATGTCAATGATTTGCAATCCTTCATTTGTGCCTAAGTTTTCGCTCACCACATAGGCATAATGCCCAAAAGTCTGTATATCTCGATGATAATAAGAATCGTTATCCATGGGACCTAATACGGTATCAACAATTGCCATATCTTCCACACGAATAAATGCAACACCCTCATAAATCCCCATGATGGCATAGTCTTCACCTTCTGGTGTTGTATATCCCCAAACATCCGATCCTCCAGCACCATTTCCATCATCGTTAAATTGAATTTGACCGTGAAGCGTTAGCAAATCTTCTCCCTTGACAGAAGAAAATAATATGGTGAAGAAACAAAATACTAAAGTTAGTTGGATGAAAATATTTTTCATTTTTTAAATACCGATTGCTTGTTTACGTTTAAAACAGATGATGAACTTATCCATAAATAATAAAAAACCCTTCTATTATGAAGGGTTTTTTATCTGTGCAATTTTTAATAGCAACTTAAAGTTCAGAATATTTTTCTTTTTTCTTTGCTGATGCACGCTTGCCCGCATCCAACTCCATTTTGCGTAAACGGATACTTACAGGCGTTACTTCTACTAATTCATCTTCTGCGATGAACTCAATGGCTTGATCTAAGGATAAAACACGATGCGGTCTTAGGGTGACCGTAATATCTGAATTTGCAGATCGCATGTTGGTTAATTTTTTCTCACGAGTGATATTTACATCTAAATCACTAGCACGATTTCTCTCGCCAATAACCATGCCTGCATATACTTCTGTGGAAACTGGAATGAATAATTCTCCTCGATCGACCATGCCTAAACTGGCATAAGTTGTTGTCTTTCCTTGACGATCTGAAACTAAAGCACCACTTTTTCGTTGAGGAATTGGTCCAAACCAAGGAGCAAATCCTGCAAAAAGTTTGTTCATAATTCCAGCACCCTGCGTATCGGTTAAAAATTGACTACGAAAACCAATCAATCCACGAGAAGGAATTTTAAATTCTAAATTTACACGTCCGTGACCATGATTTTGTAGATTGGTCATCCGTCCTTTTCTGATGGATAATTTTTCAGTGACGGTTCCCACTTTATCTTCTGGAATATCTAAAAATACATTTTCCATCGGCTCCATTTTCTTTCCATTTTCTTCGTGGGTAATGACTCTAGGTTTCGAGACCATAAATTCATATCCTTCACGACGCATGGTTTCAATCAAAACGGCCATTTGGAGTTCACCTCTTCCACATACTTCAAACACATCAGGACGATTTGTGGGAATAACTTCCAAAGAAACATTCCCCAAAATTTCTTTTTCCAAGCGTTCACCAATATGACGTGAGGTTAGATATTTCCCTTCTTGTCCAGCAAAAGGACTGTTATTTACATAAAACAGCATGGAAACCGTAGGCTTATCAATCTGAATTCTTGCTAATGGCCTTGGATTTTCATGAGATGAAATCGTATCACCAATGGTAATATTTTCTATCCCCGCAATAGCAATGATATCTCCTGCTTCTAATTCTTCAACTGAGATTTTTTCCAGTCCTTTAAACGTATAAAGTGCAGAGAATTTTTTACCTTTTTTAATGCCATTTTCGCTGCATAAACTATACTGCTTATTCATTTCAAGTGTGCCATTATTTAGGCGACCCACAGCAATCTGGCCTACATAGGGATCATACTCTAAGTTCGTTATCAAAAATTGTGGTACATGATCGTCACTTACATCCGGACCTGGAATTTTGTTAATAATCATATCGAATAAAGGTGTTAAATCATTAGAAACATCCGTTAATTCATTATGTGCAATTCCATCTTTTGCAATGGTATAGAGTATGGGAAAATCAATTTGCTTGTCATCTGCATCTAAATCGATGAAAAGATCATATACTTCATCCACCACCTCTTCGATTCGTGCATCGCTTCTATCAATCTTATTAATCACCAAAATAATGGGCAAATCCTTATCCAAGGCTTTCTTTAGGACAAAACGAGTTTGTGGCAATGGACCTTCACTGGCATCCACCAATAACAATGCACCATCTACTAAATTTAAGCTTCGCTCCACTTCCCCCCCAAAATCGGCGTGACCTGGCGTATCGATGATGTTGATTTTGATCTCTTTATAATGAATGGCCGTATTTTTTGCAGTGATTGTAATACCACGTTCCTTTTCTAAATCCATAGAATCCATAACTCGATCTTCTACTTCTTGACGTGCATGAAAGGTGCCACTCTGTTTTAAAAGTCCATCCACCAAAGTGGTTTTACCATGGTCAACGTGAGCAATAATTGCTATATTTCTAAATTTATCTTTTCTCATTGTTTTTTACTTCGTAATTAAGTTTTTGGGTGAAAAAATGTGGGGGAATCTCTTAACTATTTATCGAATTAAAAACGTAAATAACGTATAAATCAATCTTTTTTGTCTGGAGCAATTCGTGTTCCAGCATTGCCTGAAAGCGAAAGGGTTGCTTTCTCAATTGATGTAATTATGGCATACTCACCACCATTTTCAACAAAGGCAATACAAGCTCGTATTTTTGGTGCCATACTCCCTACTGGGAAATGACCTTCTGCTAAGTAAGTTTTTGCTTCTGAAACCGTTATTTCTTGAAGTGCTTCTTCTTCTGGTTTTCCAAAATGGAGACAAACGTGATCCACATCGGTCAAAACAAGAAATATATCGCCATCCACCACCTCAGCCAATTTTTCTCCAGCAAAATCTTTGTCAATAACCGCTTCAATACCAACAAGATCTCCACTGGCATTACGCACCACAGGAATACCGCCGCCACCCGAAGTGATTACAATCGTGTTTACAACTAATCTTTTGATAATCTCTGCTTCGACCAAACCAATCGGATTTGGAGAAGCAACAACACGACGCCAATTTTCTTTTGTGCCATGTCGAACTTCTTTCATGCTATATCCTTTTGATTCTGCTAATTCTTTCGCTTCTTGATCACTGTAAAAGGGTCCAATAGGCTTTGTGGGATTTTGAAAAGCGGTATCATTTTTATCTACAATCATTTGTGTTATTAGAGACGCAATGGGAATATTCCGTCCATCTCGACGAAAGGTATTTTGTAGTTGATTTTGAAACATATATCCGATTGCACCTTGTGTCATAGCATCCACCACATCCAAGGGCATGGAAGGAACAAGTTTATTCCCTTCTTCTTGTTGAATCAATAAATTTCCTGCTTGGGGACCGTTTCCATGGGTCAAAATCATTAAATATCCTTGCTTATTTATTTTGACTAATTCTTCGCAAGCCAAAGCAACATTTTTGAATTGATTCTCGGAGGTTCCTTTTTCGTCTGATCGCTTGATGGCATTTCCGCCCAAAGCGATAACCAGTAATTTTTTTCCTTTTATCATAGTGAATGCATATTTCTTAGAGCTTTATAATTTTTATATTTTGACCCATGACAATATCTCTGTCAATTGCAAAATAATTAGGGTCGAGGTTAAAAAATACTTTAGAGGATTCCGATGATTATTTGGTAATTCTTTTAATTTTGTTCACTTAATTGCTCTGTTTTATCAGGGAGAAACATTGATAAAGCTCCAACTAAGATAAACGCAAGAACAATCAAAACCATTTCTATTGCAAAATTTTGAGGTTGAATCCAAATTTCATTGAAAAACTTCCAACGTCCTAATATCTCTATCGCATTCCAAAAAATAATGACAGTCGGAATTGCGTATCGAACAGCTGGAGCCATTTTTTGAAATTTGATTAATCGCATAAATAAATATAGCGACCAGGCTAAAGATATAAAAAAAACACTATAGAGTAAGGCATCATATTTTCCCAAAAGCGTTTCATCGTAAACCAATAATAACACGATATAAAAAAACCATGTTATATAAATTGTTTCCATTGCGGTTATGGTTGATAAGGCTCTTCCGCTAGCTGAGCTTGATTTACCTATATTTAACTTGAGGTGACGATGAAACCATCTGAAAAAATGACATCGTGTATCCTTGTTAAAGAAAAAATATAGCATCGTTGCTAAAAATATCCCAACGGATGATGGCAGTAATAAATATTCAGGTTTGGTTGCAACTTCTCCATTTTCAATGAATGGAGCAATCTCTAAATGAGATGCGAAATAAACAAACGAAAACTCAATCCAACCAGTCCAAATGAATAAACCTGCGAAAAATCCTAACCATGTGCTTGTATTCTCATCTTTATTCCGAACACCTAAGAATAAAAACAATACACCTATTAAGCCTAAAACTGTTGCTGCTGGATATTGATAATTATGTCCAAATATAGATTCTATTAAAACCATAACCATATGACCAATGGGCATGGTAAATAAAACAACAAAAAAAGCTAGTATTCCGACAAATGGTGTTTTTTTCATTAGTTCATCACGTTTGAATAAGAATTTCCCCAATGGGATGAATCTAAATAATAATCATTTGGGTGCCTCCCAATTGACAGTAAGTATTCTGCTTTTAGAAATTCTTCCGCTTGAGTCACTAATGTTTGAATTGAGTTGAAATGTCCATTTTTCACTTTCAAAAATACATTGCTTTTCACAATTGGGATGATTTGATTTCCACCTCTTTTGATTATTGAATCTGGTGTTCGTAATAATTTAGAAAGCTTAAAGAAATCTCTTAATTCTAATTCCATCGCAACTGAACCATATTCAAAATGAATTCGATTGCAATTTTGACATTTAAATATTCTGACTGAATCTGATTTATAATCCATTTTGTTCATCGTATGCTCGCTTTCTTTTTTCATATTAACGTTATTGATACCTATTCTCAATAGCATATATTACGCATAAGGGTATATGCGGTGCAAACTGTTTCTATAAAATTATTAAGAATGAAATTCGAGATTTATTCTTAAGTGTTGTTAGACTTATAAATTAAACGTCTAGTTGTGCTTGTTCTTGCTCGTTGAGCTTTCGTCTTAATACTGCAAATTCTCCTGGGTCTTTTTTAAATGGGATTGCCCCTCGCCCTGCACCTCCATGAAGTACATCTACTTTTTTCCCTTTATTGTTTCGTAATTCAGAAACGGATACTATTTGATCTCCATCTGGACTTAATATCTCAATGGCTTCGCTCGTATCTATTCGATTTTTAATATCAAACCAAAGTAATCCAGTTTCCTCATCCCATTTACAATACATGCCCACGGGCTTTTTGAACCGTTCTCGGGAACGATTTTCTTCAATGTTTTCCCCAAATTCTTTAGGGTTTCGAGTATAAAATCCTGTGGTGTAACCTCGATTGGATAAGGCAAATAAATCTTTCATTACGTCAGGATCAAAGGGATTTCCAGCCACCAAATCATCAATTGCTTTTCGATAAGATCGGGCTGACATCGCTGCATAGTATTCGGATTTTGTTCGTCCTTCAATTTTAAAACTGCAAACGCCTGCATCTCGAATTTCGCCCAACAATTCCACAGCACACAAATCTTTTGCATTAAATAAATAGGTGCCACTTTCGTCTTCTTCGATGGGGTATTTTTCCCCTTTACGTTTTTTTTCTTCTACAAAATAGTTACCATCGGGTCTTTGATAAATCTGTCCATCTGTCAATGATTTTTGCAAAGATTCCATTTCTAATAAAGAGCTAGGTTCCTCCCCTAATTCATAATTCCATCGGCAAGAATTGGTGCATGTCCCTTGATTTGCATCGCGGTGATTCATATAATTGGTAATGAGACATCTTCCCGAATATGCAATGCAAATGGCACCGTGCACGAACGATTCCAATTCAATATCTGGCACTCTTTTATGAATTTCCGCCACTTCCTTCAATCTTAATTCTCGTGATAATATAATGCGTTCTACTCCTAAATCTTTCCAAAACTCTACCGTTGTCCAATTGGTTGCATTGGCTTGCGTGGAAAGATGAATAGGGATTTGAGGAACACGTTTAATGGCTTGATGAATCAAACCTGGGTCTGCCATGATGAGTCCATCTGGTTTCCATTCTGCCACTTTTTCTAACTCGCGAATAAAACCATCTACTTTTGTATTATGGGCATAAATATTTAAGGTTAGAAAAATCTTTTTTTCCAATTCATGGGCATAGCGAATTCCTTCTTTTAAAGTTTCTTCACGAAATTCATTTTCTCGCGTTCGCAAAGAAAAACGAGGAACACCTGCGTAAACAGCATCCGCGCCATATGCAAATGCATATTTTAATTTCTCAAAATTACCGGCTGGGGATAATAATTCAGGCTTCAATTGATTGCTCTGCTGGATAAATTTCTCCCAAAACCACCGCTTCTTTGGCTCCAGTTACGGATGGGATATTGCCTGGAATCTCCTTGATATTGGCAACGGCTAAAAGGGAAAAACCAACAGCTTCTTTCTCATCAATAGATACACCATATTCATCAGAACGCTTCACTTGAACCGCCTGGAACAAACGCTCTAAATGAAAAAATATTTGTCCATGATGACTGCCTCCGCCACCCATGATCAGTTCGCTCACATCCTCTCTTTCTAAAAATGATTTACAAGATTCATGGATTGTTTTCGCTGTAAAAAGAGACAGACTTGCTAAACGATCTTCAAAAGAAATATTGTTTAATTCTTCATTATGGGCTGTAACCCAGCTAGGTCCAAAATAATCTCGACCCGTTGATTTTGGGGGCGCCATCTTAAAATAAGCATCCTCCATCCATGCATTGACTAAAGCCATGTCAATCATTCCTTGGCTCGCAGCCTTCCCAGAACCATCAAAGCCTTCGATAAAATGAGAGCGATAGACTTCGTCTAATAATGCCATTCCTGGTCCTGTATCAAAACCTACAATCTCGCCTTTATTTTTAGGCGGAACTAAGCTCACATTTGCGATGCCACCGATATTCAAAGCGATTACGGCAGACTCAGCTTTCTGGAACAACCATTCATCTACTTTTGGAATCAAGGGCGCACCTGTACCACCAGCACCAATATCAGCGGTTCTGAAATCATAAATGACAGGGACGCCTAATGCTCTATGAAGATATTCTGGATTCCCAAGCTGAACGCTTTTAACCCCATTTTCATGATGAACCGTTTGGCCATGACTTCCAATTAAATCAATACCGGTGATATTATTTTCGTCAACAAAGGATGATACAACCTCAGCCATCCATTTTCCTAAATCTTCATCTAACTTTGCATAAAGTTCTTCGCCGCCCGAAACTGTTTCACAGATACTTTTTCTGAGTTGTGCTGGGAATGGAATGGTGTCCGAAATAATGTTTTGAGGACTAAGTTTATATTGATGCGAAACAATATCTACAACGGAAATATCTAGACCATCCATAGAAGTGCCTGTCATCAATCCAATACTACGAATCATATCTTTTTGCGCTAAAGGATGCATTATTTACTCTCGGTAGGTTCCACGAATTTAGAAACCATTATGCCATCAAACAAAGCGCCATCTTCTCTAAAATAATAGCTCATAAAATCGACATTCACCGTTTTCCCTGCTTCAGATGATGCGTGAACGAGTCTTGATTTGTCCAGTAGATATCCTTCATGCGCCAATACAATCCCCATTTTGAAATAGGATTTTCTCACAAAAGCAACGCCTGCAAGTTCTGGGATCCTTTGCAATAAATCTAGCGTGATTTTTTCACTGGGAATGTAATAAACAATCCGTTTATCCGTCCAATCCAAATCTAAAAATTGCGAACCATTTTCCTTTTGATTTAAGATAAGTTCAATCGATGCCAACTCACTTTCGGGAAGAAGTTTTCTCGTAATATTCACGGTAACGGGATGATTCATTAAACGGTCTGAAGTATAATGCCAACGGGATTTGAAAGAGGGCTTTTGATCTTTATAATGCAATTGAATCATTTGTTCTTTTGCTTCTTTCCAATTATGACTGAGCGAAAATGCTACAGTTGTCAAAACATGAACCGTGCAGTCAGACGTATCCACGCGAATGATTGGATCTAAATCTGGTGCGATTTCTTCCCCCAACTTAAAAATGCCATAAGGTGTTCCCACACGCCAAAGATTTATGGCTTTTATCCGTTGATGAAAATCAGGAAACTTTTGATGGAATTGAGGCAATATCTGGGACATTTCATCGTGGGATAATGTCCATGGTTTGGGTAAGGTATCAACCCAAGTCGAAGGATTACTGCAAGCCATTGAAAAAATAAGCACTATACTAAAATAAATATTTTTCATTACCACCTTTCCTTCCATTTGAGGTTGGAATTTTTCTCTTTGAATCCTAAAATTTCATAAACTGACGAATGAATTTTTTGTCGCCATTCGTAGTATTTCGGATCTTTATAATTCCGATTTGGATGCACCGCATTTGTCAGTAAAATAACGATTACATCATTCTCTGGGTCAATCCATAAGGATGTGCCTGTAAATCCTGTGTGACCAAAGCTTTGATCACTGAGATAAACCCCACCAGAAGCTTCTCCATCTGGACTATCCCAACCCAAACAACGAGAATTTCCTTCAATAATATTTGCTCTTTTAGTAAATAATGATACGGTTTCTTCGCGAAAAATTCGTTTCCAACCATAAATCCCACCATTAAGCATCATTTGAGAAAATCGAGCTAAATCTTTGGCTGTTGAAAATAATCCCGCATGACCCGCAACACCGCCCAAACTATAAGCGTTTTCGTCATGCACTTTGCCATGGATTAATTGTCCATCAGGTGAATATTCTGTGGGAACAATTCGATGGAGCTTTTCACTTGTTGGGTTAAAAAAGGTGGACGTCATACCTAAGGGTTCAAAAATTAAAGAATCGACAAATGTATCCAAAGGCATCTCTGTTATTTGCTCAACCATCTTCCCTAAAACAATTAATCCAACGTCAGAGTATTTCATCTGTGCTTCTAAACCATAAATTGGCTCGGTATTATATACGCTATCGAGTATCGCTTGCCCAGACTTATTATTTATTTTATAATATCGCTTAAAGGGCGGTAGCCCACCAGTGTGAGTCAATAAATGGCGAATGGTTACTTTGGGTTTTTGCTCAAAATATTTCCTTTGTTTCCCTTTAAATGCTGCTAAATGTTTTACAATTGGATCATCCAATTTGATTTGTTTGGAATCGACCAAATTCATAATAGCAGATGTGGTTGAAATCACTTTCGTAATCGAAGCTAAATCAAAGATATCACTGGACCGCATCTTTTGTTTTTGCGCATAAGTATGAAATCCAACTGCTTCTTGTAAAAAGATTTTTCCCTGTTTTGCGCCCAAAATAACTGCACCTGGCCAAGCAGAATCTTGTACCGCTTTGCCCATCAATTGCATCACAGTATCAATATTAACTTCGATCTCACGGGGCAAGATTCGAACAATCTCTGCCCCTGGTGAATATTGTTTTGCCTTTGGCTGATTTATTCTTTTTTCCACAATGACACCCTGTCCCAATTCTGCAATGTTCGGAATAGAAACAGGCAATTTTCCAGTGATTTTTATTTGCCCCAATAAGGCTTTTACCATGGCCGTTTTCATCACGCTGTTTCCTTTGTAAGCACAAAGATAAACAGTAATCTGAGGAAATTCTTGAAGCAAATAAGGCGTTCCCATACTCGCCAAAATGATACGGTTTGATTTATCAATTAGCTGATGAACAAATGTAGTTTCATTCTCTGGAAGAAAGATGCGATTTTTCCATGCTTTTGGACTGGCAAATGCATTAATTAATATTCGAGCATTTTTTGGAATATCATTTACGATACTTTCTAATATATTTTTTGAGTCAGATTCATCTACTTGAATCGCTTTTAACAATACGCCTTCAGATTGTAGTGTTTTTGTAATACTTGACCTACTGTGTTCGAATTCACGATCATATAAATCAATGACATAAAGCGTATCTTTCCCATTAATGGCTAAAGGTAATAATTCAGAGTCTGTTCGGACACAGGTAATGGCTTCAGAAGCAATCGTTTGAATTTTTTTTGCATTTTCTTTATTTCCAAATATGTCTCGTGCGTTATCTAAATTAATATTTTTGTTTAAATGAAGTCCTACCTTCTCCTTCATTTTGAGCATTTTTAAGGCGGATTGATTAATCCGTCCTTCAGATATTTCTCCAGCCAAAACCGCTTTTTCCACCGTGTCAATAGATCCCTTGATATGATAATTTTGAATAATCACATCACTGCCAGCTTGGATGGTTTTAATCAAAGCATAGGCATCGGAATAACTTTTCACCATTCCACCCATAGCCATCGCATCTGTAATAATCGTTCCTGTAAATCCAATGCGATTTCGTAAAATATCTTGCATCCAAAACTTGGATAAAGTTGCAGGCGTTTCTGATTCGGGTTGATAATCTGGGGCATGCACGTGCGCTACCATAATTGCGTCAACGCCCGCATCAGACATAGCTTGAAATGGGGGCAACTCCACTGACCACAGGCGAGCAGAATCACTGGGAATCATAGCCAAAGCTGAATGAGAATCTGTCTCCGTATCTCCATGCCCAGGAAAATGTTTCGCCGTCGCGAGCACCGTATTATCTTGAAGCCCCTTCATATATTGAATGGCAAATCGGCTAACTTGCTCCGGATTTTCACCAAAGGAACGGGTATTAATTATAGGATTTGCTGGATTATTATTCACATCAACAACAGGAGATAAATTCCACTGGATACCAACAGCCCGGGCTTCATTGGCAACAATCTCACCAATTGCGTATGCATTTTCAGGATTGTCTGTTGCCGTAATTGCCATAAGTGGCGGTAAATCGGTCCCCGATGGGAACCGTTGATTCAATCCATATTCAATGTCCGCATCAAAAATAATCGGCACTTTTGACATGGATTGCATTTTGTTCATGATCGCAACAGAACTGCTCACGTCACCATACCAAAGATGAATGCCACCAATTCCATCCGTTTGAATTAAATTTTTGATTTCGTCCCATTTCGATTCCGGCACATCTTTAAATCGCATATTCATATGATAAATCATCATTTGTGCAATTTTCTCTCGAAGCGTCATTTTTGCTAAAGTTTGCTCTGCCCAACTTTTTTGAGAAAGAGAAGTAGAAAGACTTGAACATGCCATTAATAAAAGGAGACTAATTATTAGGACTTTTTTCATTCGTTTCATTTGAATTTATCTATCTATTGAAAATATTTTTATTTGTATCTATCGCGACAATCAATTTAAGATATCTATTCATGAATTCATTAAAACATTTTATCTTTCTCGCATGAATCAAAGCATAGAATCACTTCTTGGGAAACTTATCATCGCAGGATTTCGTGGAACAGACGCTCCGCCCAGCTCTCCAATTGCTAAATTTATTCAAAATTATGATTTGGCTGGCGTCATTCTTTATGATGTGGATACAGGGTTGGGAAATTTAGGCTCACTAAATATCCAATCGCCTGAACAAGTACTAAAACTTACAAATCAGCTCCAATCTTATGCCAATGATGGCCTTTTGATTTCCATAGATCAAGAGGGAGGACAAGTGAATCGTTTGCAAATTGAATATGGATTCCCTGCTTGTCCCTCATGGAATTCCATTGGGAACCAGAACGATAACAATGTAACAAAAGATTTTGCTAAAACTATGGCGCAAAACTTACAAAGACATGGAATCAATCTGAATTATGCCCCAGTTTTAGATTTAGATTATGGTGAAACTTCTATTATTAGTCATGCGGAAAGATGCTTTTCTTCAGACCCGAAAAAGGTAGCAAATCATGCACAACTTTTCATTGATTCGCTAAAAAAACAAGGCATCATTTCTTGTGGAAAACATTTTCCTGGACAAGGTTCTGCAACTGATGATACGCATAAATCTTATACGGATATGAGTAAAACTTGGACAAAAAAAGATGTCTTACCTTTTGATTCGCTTATTCAATCTGGCGATTTAGATATGATTATGATTGCTCATACTTTTGATTCCAAACTTGATTCTGAGTATCCTGCATCCATGTCCAAAAAAATAATTAGCGACTATTTACGAGATGATTTAGGTTTCTCTGGCGTAATTATTTGTGATGATCCAAGTATGAAAGCCATTTCCGACCATTATTCCTTAGAAGAAACATTTGAGCAGATGCTCAATGCCGGTGTTGATCTTTTTTGTTTAGGGAATAATTTGAATTATGATCCAAACTATATCCCCAATTGCATGAAGGCACTCCGAAATATTGTATCTGATGGAAAGGTCAAGAAATCAAGAATTCATGATGCAATTCAACGGATTGATGTATTAAAAAGGAAATTTAATATCCATGGCTAATCGCCAAATTTTAGGTATTGATTGTGGCGGAACAAAAGTCATGGGACAATTAGCTTCCATTCATCCTGAGACAGGATTTGCCTCTCCAATCCAAGAATGCATCGAAGTGCAATATGCTGACCATCCAAATTGGAATTTTGACTTTGAACCAATTTCAATAGATATTCAACAAAAAGAATGTGCCCAAAATACCATTCAACTGACCGAAGCTGAAAAGGCACAAGGCGAATGTATTATTCAAACGATCAAGAGTGTAATAACACAATTTGAATTTGATGCGATAGGACTTTGTTTCCCCGGGACAAAAACGAATATAGGCGTTACGATTATGGTCAATGGCCCTAGAATTCCTATTTTTTTAGATCATTTCTCCGAACTTAATTCTTTTTATCATGATTCTGATGCTTGCGTTTGGGGCGAATGGAAATCTACAATCGGAACCATGCAGAATGTGAAAAATGCCATTTACATTGGTGGCGGAACAGGTATCGCTGATGGAGTGATTTTAATCAATCAATTGATTGATTTAGAAAAAGAAATTTCACTTACGCCATCTTGGGATTTCATACTTTCATCTGGAGATACAGTGGAATCATGCCTTTCACCCAAAGGAATGGTACAAGCTTGGAATCAAAATAATCCTGATAAAATTAAAACTTTAGACGAGCTTTCTCAGAAAAAAGAAGCACACATTTTATTTGAAAAAGCACAAAACGCTTTTACCGCCCTCATTCAAAACCGCCTACAATTTTTTGAAAACAATCATGCCTCAATAGAAACAATAGTCATTGGGCAACGATTGGGAACATTCCTATCCACAACTGGCATCGAACTCAAACAAATGATATTTTCATCTACAAAAATACCTATTACTTTTTCGGCAGACAGGAGATTGGCGGCATTAGGCACAGCTTGGAAAAAATCTGTATCGAACTAACTTACACCACAAAAAGGAAAACGCATGACTGAAACTATAGCACTACATTGGATTGATTGGGCAATTATTATCGCTTACATTATTTTTTCACTCGGTGTTGGCATTTATTTTTCTAAACGAGCGGGATCAAGCACAGAAGAATATTTTCTCTCTGGACGCTCCCTCCCTTGGTGGATTGTAGGAACATCCATGGTTGCAACAACCTTCGCGGCTGACACGCCACTTGCTATTACGGAATTCGTCCGTGGACCCGGTATTTGGCAAAATTGGTTTTGGTGGAATTTAGTCTTAGGCTCCGTATTAAGCATTTTTTTGTTTTCAAGATTATGGCGCCGAGCCGAAGTGTTAACTGATAATGAACTCTTAGAAATACGATATAGTGGAAAGCCCGCAGCGTTTTTGCGTGCTTTCAAAGCGGGCTATTTTGCCATTCTTTACAATTTTATCGTTATGGGCTGGGTGATTAATGCCATGGCTTCCGTTGTCTCCGTTATGCTGAATATGGACAAATGGACTGCGGTTTGGATTTGCGTCATCATCGCATTGGTCTATGCCATTTTATCCGGGTTTTGGGGCGTGGTCATCACAGACTTGGTTCAATTTGCGATCGCCATGTTTGGTTCGATTGCTTTGGCTATGATTGCCCTAAATTATGTTGGTGGTATGGAACCACTCCTTGCCAAACTATCAGCCCTATTGGGTTCAGATGCAGTTCATGAAAATACACTCAAATTTATTCCGCCTATACCTGACGCAAGTGTTACAACAAGCACCTTTTGGGAATCCCCCTTTTCAAAATTCTTGATATTTATTTCCGTCATGTGGTGGAGTCATCATGGCACAGATGGTGGTGGCTATATTATTCAACGCATGTCTTCTGCCAAGAATGAACGTCACGCACTTTTAGCAACATTGTGGTTTAATATCGCTCACTATGCTTTGCGTGTTTGGCCTTGGGTGATTGTCGCTGTTGTTTCAATTGTGCTCTTCCCCATTATTCCGGAAACATATTCCGAACTGGGGGTTAAGGCAGGATATCCCTTGGTTATGAATCAATTATTAGGTCCAGGAATGAAAGGCATTTTAATTGTCTCCTTTTTGGCTGCCTTTATGTCAACCATTGATACGCACCTAAATTGGGGATCGTCCTATTTAATTAACGATATTTATAAACGATTTATCAAACCTGATGAATCTGAAAAACATTATGTATTTGTGGGCAAAATTTTTACGGTTATTTTGATGGTACTCGCGGCTTTTACAGCAATGAAAATGCAAAGCATTTCGAAAGCATGGGAATTCATTTTTTCTATGGGTGCTGGGATTGGATTGGTTTTGATTCTCCGTTGGTTTTGGTGGCGAGTGAATGCTTGGAGTGAAATCACCGCTTTAGCCACATCCATACTGATTACGATCTCTTTAGAAATTTTGGCATGGACTCAAACTATTTCCGGTGGGAATACTTATGAATTATTTGGCGTCTCTCCCGTTCTTTTTGGGATCCCCTTGCAGGTGCATCACAAACTGATGATTATTGTTCCTTTGGCCGTGATTGCTTGGGTATCTGTTACTTTCTTAACCGAACCCGAATCAGATGAAACTTTAATGACTTTTTATAAACGCGTCCAACCTGGCGGATGGTGGAAACCCATCACTGAAAATTTTGAGCACACCATGCAACCCTTAACAAAAGGGTTTTGGGTTCAATGGCTTGGTGGAGTGCTGATGATTTATGGATTAACTTTTGGAATTGGAAACTTAATTTTTCTGAATTACAGCAATGCGGTTCTATTATTTGGAGGCGCTGGCATTGGGTTTTATCTCATCTGGAACAGAAATTTATCCAAGTTAAGCTAAAACTGATTATATGTTAACAAATTTCGCTTCCATCTTTTCCCGCGATACGATGAGATAAAGATTGATTGGATAAATGGGTATTTTCTAAAACAATACTATCCTCGATTTCACAATTTTTAATAACGCAATTATCCATAATTGAAACATTTGGCCCCAATTTTGAATTGATTAATTCCACATTTCCGCCAATATAAACGGGTGGTTTTATATCTAAGCCATGAGCAGAATCAATTTTAGCCAAAAGATGCTTGTTTGCAAATAACATGGTATCTGGAACTCCAGTGTCTAACCAATCACATTCCCAAGGTTCAAATTGTTCGCCCTCTTCTAACATGATTTTGAAAGCATCTGTAATTTGATATTCATTTTTAGTTCGAATATTTCTTTGAATCAATGTTTCAATCGCTGTCTTAATCACATTTTGATTCTTAAAAAAATATAATCCTGTTATCGCATAATTAGACGGAGGATTTTCTGGCTTTTCATGAAATTGGGTAATCAAATCATTTTTTAATTCCACCACACCAAAACGCCGTGGATCTTCAACTTGCCCTACAGCTATACGATGATGATTGCCTGCAATAAATTGAGATAAATCTGTATCAAACAGATTATCACCAAGCTGAATTAAAAGGCGTTCATTTGTATCATCCATTCCTTGAAGAACCGCATGGCCTAATCCCAAGATTTCCTTTTGTTCTATAAATTGGAAATCACCTTCATAGCTTTTCATATATTCAACAACTTGCTCACCCAAATGACCAATAATAAAATTGATTCGACTTATACCCGCATTCAAAAGTGGTTCAACAATATGTCCCAAAGTAGGTTTACCCGCAATGGGTAAAAGCGTCTTTTGGATATGATCCGTATGGGGACGCATTCGTGTCCCATATCCTGCAACAGGAATAATAGCTTTCATATTTTTTGGAGTAGGGGCTTAATGCGCTTGTTGTTTACTCGTAAATTTTTTCAATCGAACACCCATTTTATCAACAGCTAAATCAATTGATTTTGTCATATTATCCGATGCAATACGTGTATTTAATTTTGTTCCAGGAACAGATAAATTTAACTCGACCGTGTGTTCATCATGTTCATGCATTAAAATAATCTGACATTGGGTAATGCGCTCATTATATTTTGTTAAACTTTGAACTTCACTTTCTGCATACTCCCGAATGTTATCTGGTGCATGGAAATGTCTCGCTGTGAATTCTATAATCATAGTGTTCTCCTTTTTAGTTAAGAAATAGAGGGTCCTGCGTTCAATATATCCGCATCGCCTAAATCATAAGTTTGATAATTATTTCGGAATTTGCCTACCAGCATTTTGGCTGTTTTATGATATTTATCTAAATCTGTCCAAGCACGCTGTGGATTAAGAATTTTTGGATCAATCCCTTGAAGTGCTTTTGGAATCAAGACTTTAAAATATAAATCTTCTTCAAATTCACTGCTTTCGATGGACCCATCTAAAATCGCATGGATGATTGATCGTGTCAGAGGCAATGAAATTCGTTTCGCACCAGAGCTTGCACTTGCACCCACCCAACCTGTATTTACCAAGTAAGCTGGGACATGGTGTTCTTTCATTTTATCTCGAAGCAATTCCGCATATCTCAAAGGGTGAAGGGTCAAAAAAGGGCCACCAAAACAAGGAGAAAATGTAGCAATCGGTTCAGTGATGCCTAATTCCGTTCCTGCCACTTTTGCGGTGTATCCACTTATAAAATGATAGGATGCTTGTTCAGGGCTTAATTTTGAGACTGGAGGTAAAACGCCGTACGCATCACAGGTGAGAAAAATAATTTTCTCAGGATGAGCAGACATACTCCGCTTACCTTGAGCAAAAAGTGAATTTTCAATATAGCCCAATGGATAGGACACGCGTGTATTTTCTGTTTTTGAGCCATCAGCAAAATCTATTTTTCGTGTTCGTTCATCAAATACGACATTCTCTAATAAGGCGCCATGACGAATGGCATTATAAATATCAGGTTCATACTCCGAATTTAAATTGATAACTTTTGCATAACATCCACCTTCAAAATTAAAAATCCCCCCATCAGACCATCCATGTTCATCGTCTCCAATGAGTGGTCGCTTCGGATCCGTGGAAAGGGTCGTTTTTCCTGTGCCACTCAATCCAAAGAAAATGGCAGGATTTTTTCCATCTTCATCTACATTTGCAGAACAATGCATAGCTAAAACACCTTTTAAGGGAAGCATATAGTTCAGGACAGAAAAAATACCTTTTTTCATCTCTCCACCATATTCGGTTCCGCCAATGATGGCAATGCGTTTTTCCATATGAAAAATAATAAAAGTTTCAGAATGCATGCCATGTTTTTCAAATTGATCATTAAATACATTGGATGCGTTAATAATGGTGAAATCCGGTTCGAAGTTTTCTAATTCTTTAGGTTCAGGGCGAATGAACATATTATGAACAAAATGGGCTTGCCACGCTTTTTTTGCGATCATACGAACCCGAATGGTATAATCAGGATCTGCACCAGCAAAACCATCAAAAATATAAGTTTTAGAATCATCTTCCTGATTATATCGATCTACAACTTTCGCATATAGTTCATCAAAAATATCTTCACTGATTTCTTGGTTTACTTTTCCCCACCACAAATGGTCCTGCGAAGAAGGTTCTTTCACAAAGTATTTGTCTTTTGGAGAACGCCCAGTATATCGACCTGTATCTACCATTACGGCACCATGCATGCCAATTTTCCCATCTTTACTTACAATTGTATCTTCAATTAAACTTTCAACAGGCAAATTTCTTTCAATGCGTTGGATATTTTTAAATCCTAATCTATCAAGTCCTAATGTTTTTGAAGTTATCATATATTAGCCTCCATGTGGGTGCGTTTTTTCAAAAGTTTCTTTAATTTTTTCTGGCTTTAAGTGCGTATAAATTTGTGTTGAGGATAGACTCGTGTGCCCCAAAAACTCTTGAACGGCACGAATATCGGCACCTTGATCCATCATGGCTGTTGCAAAAGAATGACGTAATAAATGAGGCCCCAGGCGCTCCCCAGCTGTTACTTGGGATAAATAGCCCTTTATTCTACTTTGGACTGTCCTCACGGCAATTCTTTTTCCCTTGATGCTACAGAATAATGGCAAATGATGATGAATACCTGAAAAAAGAATATCCACCTTTTGCGCATAAGCCTGAAGTGCATTCGATGCAGATTCCCCAAAAGGGACGAGTCTTTCCTTATTGCCTTTCCCGCAAACACGAATCATTTTTTGTGAAAAATCAATATCAGCCACATTAAGCCCAATCAGCTCACTTAAACGGATGCCCGTTGCGTAAAATAGTTCCATTATGGCAAGATCTCTTAATCCTTTTTCAGAGTGAGAATCGGGAATATTTAATAATGTGTTCATGGTATCATTATTGATAAACATGGGAAGTTTTTTACCCACTTTGGGCGTTTTAACATGAATCGCAGGATTTTGTTTAATCTCTTCTGTCAAAAATAAATATTTGAAAAATGATTTAATCGATGCGAGTCGCCTTGCAACTGTCCTAGCAGAAACCCCTTCTTCAAACTTCTTTCCCAAATAATGACGAATACTCTGTTTATCAACCTGGGAAAAATGACTCAAACTGCTGCCATGATAATCATGTAAAAAGGAAATAAACTCAGTTAAATCTTTTTGGTAGGCGCTTACAGTATGTTGAGAGTATTGCCGCTCTTCTTTTATATATTTTAAAAAGTCTTTTAATCTATCATTAAATCGATCAGCCATCAAAATCCCTTATCGCTTCAATCAAATTTAACATGTCTTCTGGATATGGTGCTGTAAAATTTATTGGCTTTTTTGTTGTGGGATGGATTAGGGATATTTTTTCTGCATGAAGCGCATGCCTTCCCATTTTATTCATCATAACTTTAATTTTTTTTCCTACTTCTGATAAAAATCCCCGGGTCCTATTTAATCCACCTCCATAAGATTGATCGCAAAATATGGGATGGTTTTCTTCGCAAGCATGGACACGTATTTGATGTGTACGACCCGTTTTTGGTTTAAAGGTAAGAAGAGAAAAATAACGATTTTGACTTACTACTTCATAGTGAGTCTCCGCATTTCTTCCTTCTTTGGAGACTGTAAATGTTGTGGGATCTGATTTCTTTCGACTAATCGCACCGCTCAAAACCCCCTCCAACGTCTTCCATTCGCCCCAAGTCACTGCCTGATAAGTTTTTTCAACGGACCTGTTTTGAAATTGATTTGCTAAATGATAATGTGCTTCGTTCGTTTTTGCGACTATCATTACACCCGTTGTATCTTTATCCAAGCGATGAACGATGCCAGGTCGATGATCTCCATTTACATTAGAGAGTGAACGAAAATGGGAAAGCAATCCATTTGCCAAGGTATTTGTTTTATTTCCTGCACCAGGATGGACAACCAACCCCGCTGGTTTATTTAAACAAATTATGGCGTCATCTTCATATAAAATATCCAAATCCATCTCCACCGCTTCCATGACTTCAGTCACTTTAATCTCAACTGGAAATTCATATTTTATCACATCATTTTGGACTAACAAATAACTCGGTTTTTCAGATTCTCCATTTACGAATACAGATCCTTTTTTAATCGCAGATTTAATGCGCGTTCGAGATAAATCAGAAAATTGATCAGATAAATACTTATCTAAACGAATGGATAATTCTAAATCGTAATTTATGACACCTTTTTTCAAGACGTGGGGATTGGGTCTTGCTTTATTTTTTTCTCAATTATAAATGTAAAATAAATAAAAATCGCCATGCCAATCGTAACGGCTGAATCGGCAACATTGAATATATACCATTCATATCCACCGAGCATAAAATGTAAAAAGTCAACTACTTCACCATAAAGGAGTCGATCGGCTAGGTTTCCTAATGCGCCCGCTAATATCATTGCTAAAGAAATTCGTAATAAAATATGACTTTTTCGTTCATGCCACATATACCAAATAAGTCCTACCGTCATCAATAAATGTAGAATTTTAAAAATAACAAATCCGCCAGGAATATTTAAACCAAATGCGATTCCCGGGTTCAAAACAAAAGTCAAATAAAAAAAATCACTTATTACTGGAATGGACTCATACAAATCCATAAAATGCTTTATAGCGTATTTAGATATCTGATCTAGGCAAAAAATACTTGCCGTCAGCCAAAGTACGTTCATCGAAAAAATTATAAATTTAAATTATCTTTATCTTTACAGGGGACGCATTTGGTAGCATTTGGCACTTCAATCATTCTTTCTTCAGGAATCAAAATACCACAAAGACTACATACCCCAAATTCTCCGTTCTCGATTCGCTCTAAAGCAGATTCAAGGTGTTTGAAATAATTCGACTCACGATCTAAAAGTTGAAAACTCTTTTCTCTTTCATAGGAATCACTGCCCGCACCAGCCATATCAGTGCTATAAACTGAATCTTGAGCAAGCCCTGCATTTCCTTTTCCTGTATGATTCATTCTCGTTTTAATACTGTTTACATCGCCCGTTATTTCTACCATTTTGGCTTCAATTATTCGCCGGAATTTTTTCATTTTTGCTGCTGAATATTTTTTTGCTGTCATTTTTATTTCCTTTATTATATCTTCTTTATTCCAATATGAATTTCGTTTTCTCTCACTTGAATTTTCTGTTCAAAATCACCAGACTGAAATCCATCAATCAGTTCGATTGATAATGTTTCTGTCTTAAAATAGCCTTCGAATTTAAGCATTGCTGTTGAAATATCCTCTGTCAATTCCCAGTATATCTTTATACGATCTTCTACAGCAAAACCGGCTTCTTTCCGCATCATTTGCACTTGACGGATTAAATCGCGAACCAATCCTTCTTGGATTAAATCATCTGATAATGTGAGAGAAAGGCCGACCGTCAAACCGGCATCACTGATAGCTGAAAATCCTTCAGCTGCTTCCGTCTCAATGAAAACATCACCTTTCGAAAATTCGAATGATTCATTTTCATGGTCTAGCACTACAATATCAGAATTATTTAAGTCGTGAATAAATTGTTGTGTATCAACTTCGTTTAATAAGGTGCGAATCCTATTGAGCCCCTTACCATATTTCCGTCCAAGTGTTTTTAAATTGGGTTTGATTTTATACTGAATGAGATCGCTCGAATCAGTAATGCGCTCAATTGATTTAACATTAAGCTCATCCAAAATAATAGCTTGATTCTCTTCAACAAAACTGGAAATGGCATCATTCTCAATTGCGTAAGATAATTGACTTAATGGTTGTCGTATTTTCATATTTGATTGATTTCTTGCCGAACGACCAAGCTCTACCAATTTTTTTAATCCATCAACTTTTTCCATTAAATCTTCATCTATCAAATCATGATTTTGCTCTGGATAATCACAAAGATGAATACTCTCAGGTGCCTCTTCATCCAAATTTCTTACCAAATTTTGATAAATCTTTTCCGTAATAAAAGGCAGAATCGGCGCTAATATTTGGATAGAAGTCTTGAGAACATAATATAAAGTTTGATAGGCGGTTTGTTTATCGCTATCATCTTCCGACTTCCAAAATCGTCTGCGATTTCTTCTGACATACCAATTGGACAAGTCATCAATAAATCGCTCAAATTTCCCCATAAATAAATCTACACGATATTGATCTAACGCTTCTCTAGCTTCGCCAATAAGTTGGTTCATTTTACTTAAAATCCATTGATCTAAATGGGTAAGGTTTTCTTTTTTTATTGCGCCTGAATTGGGTTTAAATCCATCCACAGCTGCATAGGTTGCAAAAAAGGAATACGTATTCCAAAAGGTTATTAGCTGTTTTCGCGTTTCATCAGCATGGTCATAACCAAAGCGTAAATTCGATTCAATATTTTGGTTCGCATACATCAATCGCATCACATCCACACCCATTTTTTCAGCTGCATCATCAAACCAAATCGCATTACCCCACGACTTATGCATATCACGCCCCGTTTCATCTTTCACCAAGGCATGACCTAATAAAGTTTTAAAAGGTGCACGATTTTCCATAATAGTAGAAAGTGCTAATAAGGAATAAAACCAATTTCGAAATTGCCCAGGAAAACACTCAGTCACAAAATCACCAGGGAACCATTTGTTCCAGTATTCACGATCAGTGGAATATTTTAAGGTAGAGTATGGCACAATCCCTGCATCTAGCCAAGGATTGCCCACATCAGGAATGCGTGTTCCAATCAATCCCGTTTCAGGATGACGTATTTTCACTTTATCAATCCAAGGTTTGTGGGGACTTTGTCCTTCAAACTCATCCCAACCTTCCACAGCCAATGCTTTTAATTCTTCTTTAGAGCCTACAACAAAGTAAGTGTCATCTTCAAACGTCCAAACAGGCAAAGCTAATCCCCAAAATCGTTTTTTGGAAATCATCCAATCACCCATATTATCAAGCCATTCGTGTTCTCTCTCATTACCCCATTTGGGCGTCCAATTAATTTCATCAACATTCTTTTTTATTTCATCGCGCCAATCCATATTGATATACCATTCATCAACCAATCGAAAAACAAGTTCATCACCAGATCGCCAACAATGTGGATATACGTGTGGATACATTTCTTTATAAACCAAAAATCCTGTTTCTTTCAGATGATTGATGATTTTTTCCGTGGTCTCCTTTTCTGTGGCACATAAACCGCTTAACCATCCAAATCCATCAATATATTTTGCTTCAGCGTCTAATGGTGCGATATTGACAAGATTATTTTTAACACCAATTTTGTGATCAATATCCCCACATCCAGGAGCAGTATGAACAATCCCTGTGCCTTCGCCCGCCACAACGATATCTTTTCCAATACTGGTTTTTCCCCCATCTAAAACGCGATGACAAGCCACCGCCGTAATGCCTTTATCCTCTAATTTTTCATTAATTAATGGGAATCCGCCTGGATTCGATTGAGCTCGCAAATCATCAAATGGCCCCACATATTTCCAGCCAATCATTTCTTCACCTTTTAGGGTTCCTTCGATTTCATAGCCACCATGTTCTTTAAATATTTGAGCAATACTTTTAAGCTTTGGAACACCTTCTATCCATTGTTTTTTCTCTTTGAATTGCTTCTCTAAACGCAGATGCTCTAAATTTTCTTGTGCAAAATAATATAATGAGCCATCAGCCGATCTGAGCTTCACATAATCTAGATTTTTATTCACCATCGTAGCAACATTGGCTGTAAGTGTCCAAGGTGTGGTTGTCCAAACGAGTAGATATTCATCTTTTTTCCCCACCAATGGAAACCGAACAAAAACAGACGTATGTGCCACCATTTTTCGTCCTTCGATAATTTCCATTTGAGAATAAGATGTTCCCGATCGGCCAGACCAAGGGACTACATCTGATCCACGATATATTTTTCCACGCTCATATAACTTTTTCAAAAATCCCCAAATCGTGTAATTGTTCTCATCCGACATGGTATAATAAGAATTATCCCAATCCATCCAATACCCCAAACGAATAGATTGATCTGTCTGAACTTTTGAATATTTCTGGACCCGCTCTTTACAACGATTGACAAAATTTTCTACACCGTATTCTTCAACTTCGCGCTTTGACTTAAAACCGAGTTCTTTTTCGACTTCCACTTCAACCCACAAGCCTTGGCAATCAAAGCCATTTTGGTATCGGAGCTCGTGACCATCCATGGCCTTATAACGATTATAAATATCTTTAAGGGTTCTGCCCCAAGCGTGATGGACACCCATTGGATTATTGGCCGTTATCGGTCCGTCAATAAAACTCCAAGGAGGTTTCCCCTCATTTTGTTTTACTCGTTTTTTGAAAATATCATTTTTTGCCCAAAATTCGAGGATGTCGTGCTCGTTTTGAACAAAATCAATTTTAGAGTTTACTTTTTTAATTGCCATTATTCTTCTGAATTTATCCGTTTAATAAAGCGAGAAATTAGGTTTTATTACTTCAACTTTCCAATTGGCTTCCGCAAAAAAAAAACGCCCCTACAGGAGCGTTTTTTAAAACAGCTTTTTTCACTATAACTTTAGCGTAAAAAATCGCGAATTTCCATTTGGTTTTTTAATTAATAATAATACGGCACCTTTTTCTTTTGATTGTTCTATGACTGTTTTAAAATTACGCACAGAATCTACTTTTTTAGTGCCAACGCGTTTGATTAAATCACCAGACCGAATTCCTTTTTTTGCCGCATCACTGGTAGGATCCACATTCACAATAATTAATCCATCATCCGCTTCGCTAATTTCGTACTCATGACGAAATTGATTTGTCAATTTTCTCACCTCTAAGCCAAGGTCTGTTAATTTACTACTCTCTCTTTTTCCAAAAGTTATTGATTCATCTTGATCCATTTCTTCAAGAATGACCGTAATTGTTTTATTCCTTCCATTTCGAATAATTTCAACTTTACTTCGACTCCCTGGTGCCGTTAAAGACACAAGGTTTTTAAGATTACTCGTATTTTTGACTTTTTCCCCATCAAAACTAATAATGAGGTCTCCTTCTTGAATGCCTGCTTTTTTGGCTGGACTGCCTTCAATCACATCCGTAATGAGAGCTCCATCTCTAATCTCTAAATCTAATGCTCGTGCTTTTGCATCGTCCAATTCTTGGATATAAACACCCAACCAAGCCCGAACCACGTATCCTTTTGAAATGAGGTCACCCATAATTTTTTTGGCCATATTACTGGGAATTGCAAAGCCGACACCACGATTAGATCTTTCATATCCACCTGTGGCAATGGCAGTATTAATTCCGATGAGTTCCCCTTTCATATTGAGTAAAGCACCTCCGCTATTCCCTGGATTGATGGCCGCGTCTGTTTGAATAAAATCTTCATAATTTCTACTATTTCCTAAGATATTACTCCGCCCTAATGCACTGATAATCCCAGTCGTAACGGTATGACTTAAATTTGCAGAGAAAGGACTTCCGACCGCCATTACCCATTCTCCAACCCGTAATTTGTCTGAATCACCTAATTTTATCTCGTTTAAGTCCTTGGCTTCAATCTGAAGAATGGCTAAATCTGATTTCACATCTGCACCAATGAGTTTTGCCTCAAAAACTCGCTTGTCAATCAACTTGATTTGGATACCATCCACATCATCCACAACATGATTATTGGTTAAGATGTACCCTTTTTCAGAATCAATAATCACACCAGAACCTAAAGCATTTTGGCGCCGTTCTCCTTCCTGCGGATTAAATGGTTGATGAAATTGGAATGGATTGTTTCTATCGAAAGCTTGCATTTTGATGACTTTGTTCGTAATAATGGTAACCACTGCAGGATTTGCTTTTTCTGCCACATCTGCAAAAGCTTTACTAAATTGTTGGACAACAGAATTCTGTGCAAATGCAAATGAAACGAAGAACATCGTTAAAATCAAATATTTTTTCATTATTTTACCTTTTGTTTTTGCTCCATTCTATGATCCATATTCCCAGAAGGTTCCAAAATAAAAAAGCCCTTCAATCAAAATTAAAGGGCTTTTTTATCAAGATTTACTTTTTAGATTATTTCAATAAAAGCATCTTTCGAGTTGATTTAAACCCTTTAGATGACAGTGAATAGAAATACATTCCAGAAGAAACAGCTTGTCCACTATAATCTTTTCCATTCCATTTAAAAGTATGGAAACCAGGTGTCATATCTCCAGAAATCAATGTATTAATTTTCTGACCCATCAAATTGTAAATAGCCAATTCTACACGACTATCCTCTGGAAGATCAAATTGAATTTCTGTAACAGGATTAAATGGATTCGGAAAATTCTGATGTAAAGCGTATTTCCCAGGAAGAATTTTGAAATCTGCTGAAGCACCTCTTGCAACCGTTGGCGCCAAATCACCTTTTGCATCAGCGATACCAATATTGTCTAATTTAATATTAGCCACTTCAACTTTATTCCCAAGGAACTCAATAGGGAAATAAAGTAATTCATCGCCGTCTTTATTAATTCCGCCTCCAGAGAGATTTGCAATCAGGATAGAAATTATCCCATCTTTTTTCTCTGAACTTGTCATCATGATATTATCTTGAATCATCGTTAGCTGAGGACTATGCACTGCAATTAAATTCGGATCGTAGGTAAGCTCAAATTGAACACCTCTCATCATCTGATCGTAATCTACATTCAACCATAATTTTCCGTCTGAAATATCACCAATCAAATCAACGTATGCCATCACTGAAGGATCGTAATCAGCAATTCGTGCTGCAGTACCGCCAAACATGATATCAACCATCATGACCACATCGGATATATTGATTTCATCATCCATATTAATATCACAATTTCTAAATTGATCATCAGATGGAGTCGTTTCTTCTAAGATAAAATCAACAACAGAAAGTAAGTCTGAAACATCCACATCACTATCAAAATCAGCATCACCAGAAGTGAACGGAACAGTGCAAGATGTATTGGATGCATCTGATTCTATCGTGCCATAATCATCTGTATTCCAAACTGCTTTTACCGCAAAACAATATTCCACATAGTTCGCAGCTACAGTGATTGTTGCAAATGTATCCGTTGTGGTTGCGACCAATGTAGCATCACTTTCACCTACTTCGTACACCTTATATTCCACCAATTGATCTTCACGATTAAAATTTGAAGCAAAGGTCGAATTAAAAACAGGAGAGCTTGGAGATGGGTTTTGCATAGATGACATATGTGTCAAATCTACGGTACTGGCACCATGAACAAAATCAATATTCAATTCATTGTCTAGGGAAGCATAAGAAATAGTCCTGGCTCCACCATAAGACATCACCTGAACAGCCATCATGTAATCGCCACCATAACCTAAGCCATCACCTGTAGTCCAAACACCATCCTGATAATTATACATGTTATCTGGATAATCGACAGCACCATCAACTCCAAAGCCTTCAGGATCTCCCTCTACTGACCAATCGCCAGCATGGGATGCAATTATATACACAGACCCATTCAAACCACCTACATTTGGATAAATGGTTGCCCAGCCATTTTCTGCAACCGTTTCTTCATCGTGTAACAAATTACCAGGGACGCCATTATTATCATCAAAAACTAAAACTCGAATCGGTCCATGTGTCTCATCGGGCCAAGGCCAATAATTGTCACCTTCAGAAAGAATTTTGACAGAGGCCGCCATGAGATCAAAACCTCCTCCAACATCAAACCGCATACCATGAGCGGTTCCTTCTTCATAACTTGTATAAAAATAAAATGCATTTTCAAGAACACCATCATCATATTGAAAAAACATTTCTTCACCATTTCCTGGAGTCTTCCAAGATAAATCTATAGAATGGTCATTTGGACTTGCTGATAATCCAACAGGACTAGGCATGTCTGGACTCAAAACATAATCCAAAATCGTTGGATCTGCTTGCGCAAGTACAGATGTATCGACCATTTCTGTATAAAAACCCGCACGCTGAAAAGTAACTGTCTGATTACCTGTCTCAAGGTTCCAAAGTGTATATACACCGTCAGAACTAGTCGTATCAGACACACTACCCGATAATACAACGACACTATCTAAGGTCGCACCATTTGGATCTGTAATAACACCGGTGATATCACCAAATAGATAAACAGGTGAATCGGTAGCCGTAATCATGACACTTTCATAATTAGGTGTGCCTTCATATACAGCTGTAACACCCAGCTCATAAGAAACTTCATTGGTCAATCCAGTTACAGTATAACTTGAATTAACAACTATTTCGCCATTCACTTGAGAACCGTCCACATACACATTGTATCCAAGAAAATCATATTCTGTTCTATCATTCGGAATAAAATTATCATCTTTTTCGAGAGTCGAATAATTGTAAGCACGTGTACCCGTTTCTGAAATCTCTAACTGATATTCACCATTTTGGCTTCCATATCCATCCACAATTACATAAAAGACACCAGCGTCCAAATTAATGCCTTCTAATAAGGATCTAAATGATTCGCCCGCAGCATTACTACAAGCATCATCACTACAATCAACCAAAACACCATTTACATCATAAATATACAATTTCGTATCATACGCTGATTCGCAAATACTAAAATCATAAGTTCCACCAGATGTAGAAAAAAGATAAACAACATCATTTGATTCAGAGCCAGTATAAGGACATTCTTCATCGTAATCATCCGTAAATCCTTCAGTGGTTCCGTTATCGGTAAAAGGGATGCCTGTAACAATAAATGGGTTTTCCATATTGTCCCCTTGCGTGCCACCGCCACCACCAGGTGCCATCCAAGTAAGTAAAATTTGTTCATCACCAGGAAAGGACATCAAATTTGAAGCGGGTTCTGCTGTCCATGATGCAGGTGTACCACAAGCTGAGTTTGAAACATCCGACTCTCCTTCGGTATAAACAGCTGTTATCGTATAACACGCTTCCACGCCATTACTTAAACCAGTATGTGTATATTCAAGTTCAGTGCTGGTCCCCAATGCAGTCCCGTTACCATCATAAATTTGATAGTAAGAAAAAGTACCGCAAGTATCAGGCACCTCTCTTAGATTCTGGAAATTAACTTGACCCATATCCACAATTGTAGCTTCATTTGTTGGCCAGTTTTCGATTATAGATAAGTCCACATTTTCATCTTTTTCAAATGGAAGTGGATTTGTAAAAATGATATTGGATACTTGAAAACGACCTGTCGTTGAAAACTCTACGATTTCTTCTGTTCCTGACCACCCAATGGAATTGGCAATTTCCTGTCCGCCAAGTGTCAATACATATCCACCTGGATCATAAATACCATCTCCAAAAGAATCATAAATTGTAAAGATATAATCACCGTGATTTAATTCCATATCCCAAGTATATTCTGAACTATTTTCAGTTAAATCACCTTGTGCAATGGAGGCCACTATTTCACCTGTATTCACGTAGACTAAATCCCAAGAGGTTTCTCCTGCCCAAGTATCTGTTCCAATCCAAATATTAAAACTGATGGTAAATGGGTCAATAGGTTCTTCCCACATTAAGATATTCTGACCATCACCAGGCAAAACACTTAAATTTTCAGGCGGACAAATTTGAGCTTGTCCAAAAAGACTCGACGTAAAGAAAAGCATAAAAGACAATGTGAGTATTCTATTTTTTAACATGGTTTTTCTCCTGATGTATTTATTTAGACTTATCGCTATTGCTTCAACGATATTGAGATAACATAAGCAGAATTTAGTAAAGTCAATCTATAATTCAATCCTTTTTATATCATAGATTAAAATCGGATAAGGTTGAAAATTTATGCGAAAACACTAAATCCCTTTTTGGAAGCTAAAAACCCATTGTTGCTTATCAATATTTATTGCATCATCTTGATAAATCATAAAGGGGAAATCAATTCGGAAATAAAAATCCCGCCCAAATCCATGTTTTTTAAAACGAAAACCAATACCTGCGTCAGCTAATAAATCGCCATCAAAGCCTTTATCGCTATTGACATATTTAGATCCCCAAAAAAAACCTTGGTCAATAAAACCTGCGATTTCGAAGTTAAAACCAGAAAGCCAATCTAAGCCTGTTTGATAGTAAGTTTCGACCGAACTCGACACAAGCGCTTCTACACCTGCTAATCTTGAGCCGTTCACGAGAAAACCACGTAAATTTCCATCGCCAGCTAAATGGTATCGGTTACGCAAATCAGCAAACCCAAAAAAACTCGATTCATCTCTTAAATACGATTTTTCATAAAGTCCACCAGATCCTTCAATCGTAAATTTTTCTTGAGAAGGGACTGTTTCATTTTCGCTCCATATTTTTCCTGCAAACACTCTCGTTCGTAATCCGATTTTTCCTTTAGAATATCCTGCACGCAATTGTGCACTTACTCGGCTAAAAGTCCAGTCAGAAAGCGTTTCTGGCGTTGATTCAAATTTAAAGGAAACACGATTTCTGCCTAAACCCATACCATATTTTCCATAGACTAAGGCAACTGTTCCTAAATCGAATAAATCTGTTCGTGAAGAATCATGAGCCTCTGTTACACGAAATCCTATATTTAAATCTTGATCTAAAGAGAAGATATTTTTCGAAGAAATATCCCAATTCAAATTCGATTGTATTTCGTTGACACCTGGTAATTTTGAAACTTGCCCCCACCACTTTAGTCTAGAAGCACTCTTGGCCGCATTTCGCCATCCACTTATAGAACCATATACTTGTTTAGATTTCATGCCAAATCCAAAATAGGCATCAATATTTTCGTAAGGACCATAGGAACGATTCAAATGAAGCCCTGGAATCCCACCATCTATTTCGTTATAATGAATGGTGGGTAGCCATTTCATTACGTGTTTATTCATCGGATTATAGCTTCTATTTTGAATGTCAAACATCCATTCAGTGCCCATTCCTTTGCTGAAATTATTCCGGCGATCTACATCCAATAAAATCACGTCAGGATCCAAAATGATATTAATGGGCTTGGCTGGAACTTGATACCGAAGTGTATCATTGAAACGCCACAAATGGTTTTCCCAACGCTGATGATGACTTTTACCATTTTTCAATTTGGTAAGAATATCTAATGGCATAAATCGCTCACCTTTTTGTTCAATCAAAAGGGTAACATCCCACGTGCCATCCGGCCTGGACTTTGATGTATAGGATTTGATTCCATAATCTAAAATGCGAGTATCGTGAAGCCATGCATCAAAAAACCAATCTAAATCTTCTCCGCTGACTTCTTCCATTACAGACCTAAATCGCGCCTCGTTTACATGTTTGAGTTTCCATCTATCATAATAGGCTTGCATTCCATTTAAATACGTTTCTTCTCCAAGAAGATTGTATAATTCCCGATGCATTTGTGCTGGTTTGGTATAGGCATTTTTTCCATATCCCCAACTGTGATTAAATAAATATGAAGAACGAGCAATTGGTTCATCTTCTCCACTTAAAATATATCGTATGATAGACCAATGGTCGTTGTGGATTCGATTGGTGAATTTCCCATATTTTTTCATCCAATCACTTTCATTGGATAAATCATTGCCACCTTTATAAAAATGTTGCAAATACCAAGCGGTTTGGAACGTGGTAAATCCTTCATCCAACCACGCTTCATCAACTTCATTATTCCCCAAGATGCCATAGAACCAAATGTGACCAATTTCATGAACAATTAACCCTTCTCGTTCACTCCCATTCATGACTAACATTGGATATTCCATTCCGCCACTGTGAAGTCTATCGGTCACCGTAATTTGCGGATAGGGATATTTTCCGAATTTTTCAGAAAGCCACTCAACAGAACGGACAGATCGAGCCAAGACTTTTTTCGTCCAATCTTCCCCATTTGAAGCATTGTATAAAATATGTAAATCAGTGCCCAGAACAGAACCAGATTCATATAAAAAATTTGGGGATGCGACCCAAGCAAAATCATGCACTTGCTTAGCCGTAAAACGGACTTCTCTTCTTGCGCTAGAATCTGCATCTTCTTTCTTTTCATTAAATGATTCCAACCAAAAATCAAAATCTACTGATGTATCAACTCTGACCGATTCCCATCCTGGATTTCCAGAAACAAGTGTCCCTGTAGCGCCAACAATAAAGGATGCAGGCAGATTCAGCGATACATCAAAAGAACCGAACTCACCATAAAATTCGCCCGAAGCATGAAATGGATCATCATGCCAACCGTTTTCATCATAAACCACCATTTTGGGATACCACTGAGCCATATTGTATTGTCCCTCTACAAAACCAGCGCGCTCCGCCATTTTCCCCACATGATGCACCCAATCTAAACTGATGGTAATTGAATCCCCCGGCGCTAATCCCTTGCTTAATCTTGCTTTCAAAATAGTGTCATCAATTTGCATGGTATCTAGATTGTCTTTGTCTCCCATCTTAATTTGGAAATTGGAAACGTCAATTTTGCTTTCGTATCCTTTCAATCCATTTCTAAACATTTTAGCGCGCCAAACACTGCCTTGTCCGCCAAGATATTCTCTATATTTTACCGAACCAATTTGAAAAGCATTCGGATATAAATGCATGTTAATTTCTGATAAAGTATCAGGCGAATAATTCCAATAGGTAATTTTTGAGTGACTATGAAGTTCTTGTGCTGGATGACGTAGTTCTATTGTCATTTCGGTATGGATATCTTGTTGCCAATAAGCTTCGCCAAAACTAGCGTTAACAAATAGAAAAGTAAAAATGGATGCAACAATCCAAGGGAATTTTTGAAACATGATTTTCCTTTTTGGTTTAGAAATAAGGTTTTAGATCGTTATAAAAGATTTCTTCAGATCTGGGCCCCACATAGCGGTTTACAATATATCCATCTCTATCAATGATAAAGGTTGTGGGAATGCCACTAATTTGTTGTCCTGTGGCGTTGCCATATCTTGCTGTTACGGCTTGGGTTTCATTTTGGTCGATATCTGTTAAAATCGTGTAATTCATTTTATTTTTATCTACAAATTTTTGAATCTTCTCGGCGCTTCCCGAAGTAAGTGTTACGCCCACGATTTCCAGTCCATCTTTATTATATTTTTCCATGAGTTTAATGAAATCTGGGATTTCTTTTCGACATGGCGGACACCAGGTGCCCCAAAAGTTGAGCATCACAACTTTCCCACGGAAATCACTGAGTTTAAACCATTCTCCATCTAATTTTGCTAAGGTAAAATCTGGTGCCAATATGGCATTTTTTTCGCGAGCGGGCTGTTCGATTTTCTTCTCGGCTTTTTGAGCCATTTTATTTTTTTCACTTTTTTGACTACATGCAATGGTTAAAGTAAGTAAGCTTACAATAATCATAATCATGCCATTTCGTTTTCTCATTATTTTTTCCTTTTGTTGTTTAGCCGCAGAGTAAGTCTCATACCACTTTTAGCTTTTAACTTTCTACTTTTCACTTAACTATGTTCCAGTTTTCTAATCCTGAATCTAAAAATTCCACAAATTCATTGGGAATATATCCTCCCTTTTCTCCAAGGCTTGATTCATCATTGGGATTCATAATCACATAAAATGGCTGACTGGCGATATGATATTTTTGGATTTGCATTTGGGCATATTCTCGACTTAAATCTGTATTTTTATCTACATACAATCGCAGTAAAACCATTTGCTCAAATCTATTTTTTACTTCCGCTAATGGGAATACGCGTCTTTCCATTACACGACAATTTGCACAATAAATTCCTGTAAAATCAATAAACAAAGGAATACCTTTTTCTCGTGCTTTTGCTAGCGCCCCATGGTAATCGTCCACAAACCATCCTTCTGCTCGCGCCACTTCATCTTCACTGGGAGGCGGTGGAAGCAAGGATTCCATAATCTCGTCAACAAGCCTTGGTAGACGATTCGCATGATAAGTCGGCGCAGACATCAAAGAGGAATAAACGGGCCAAAGCACAATTAAAGTAAGTCCCACTCCGATATAACGACTCTTATTCACTCGAAATGGCTTCTTTTTTTCACCATGCCCAATGGTATAAAATCCCAATAAATACGCCACGAGCGCCATGCCTACAACTACGAAAAGAATCAAAACGATATTTCTCGGTAAAATACCTAAGTTCCAATGAAGGTCAGGTACCCATAAAAATTTAATGGCCGCTGCTAATTCTATGAATCCAAAAATGACTTTCATGGTTTCCATCCAATAACCGGAATTGGGCATCTTGGTCAAAACGGATGGAAATAAAGATAATCCTACAAATGGAATAGCAAATACTACCCCGTAAACTGTCATACCAAATAGGCTGGTTAAAATGCCACCAGCGGTTCCTGAGGCCGCCAATACTAAAAGCGAGCCCACAACGGGAACGGTGCAGGAAAAAGAAGTAATGGCAAATGCAACACCCAAAAAGAAAGAACCAAAGAATGTGCTTTTTGACGTGCGTCCAACTTCATCTGTTTTATTCACCAACCAACCCGGTGGCGTAATATTAATGAGACCAAACATCCATAAAGCAAAAAAGATAAAAACGACACCCAGACTCAAATTCACCCACGGATTTGTGGCGATGAGATTCCCTAAATTCGCATAGCTGGACTGCTCCGCAATGTCAGAAACACCGTAAGATAATCCACCAACAATCAATCCGGTCAAAATAAATGTGCCCACAATACCCAAACCATAAAATGAAGCTACAGCCGTTCTGCTTGAATTTTTCTCTTCCGCATGTTTCCCAAAAAATGATATAATAATCGGCAACATAGGATAAACACAAGGCATCACCCAAGATAAAATCGCGCCTCCAACCGCAAATAAAAACAGAGCCCAAATCGAGAAGTCATTTACCTCTGTTTCATTTAGTTCGACTAAAGATGTAAAAGCCATTTTATCTTCCCGCGCATCACCCGCTTCAACTATCAATTGCGCTTTTGCTGTTTTAGTCACGGGTGGATAACAAATTTGTGCATTACAAATTTGGTAAAAGATATCTGCAGAGATGGCATATTCACCCGGAGATAAAGATTTTCTCAATCTCACTTCCGTTGTAAACACCGTTTCTCCTTCATGATAAAAAGCTTCCATCTCAAAGCCAGGATCGTAGGCATGATGCGGTTCGGGCTCGATGACAGCTTTACTTTCAGAAATCACTTCACCATAAATTTCAAGTGTCGTCGGCAAAGGACCTTCCGCAGTTTTATAGATAGAATACACATGCCATTCTTTATCCATGTGAAGCGTGATTTCCACTTGAACAATTTCACCAGCTCGGGCAGGTTCACGTATCATAGCAGAAACACTTGCCGGATTTTCAAATTGCCCAAAAAGGAAGCTAAGGAGCGGAAGTATGAATAGTATTTTTTTCATTTTAACCTTTTTGTGTGAATGGAATATTACGCATTCGCTTGAAACCATGCTTTGAGTTTTTTTGACCATTTCGATTGATCACGAATCAGCTTTCTGATTTCTATTACTTTTTCTTGTGCCGCTTTTTTTCCATTATCAATCAGTTTATCGAATTGGTCAAAATCTGACCAGTGAAGGCCCAAAACATCGGGACGAATAAGCACGTCTGCTTCTAAAGCTAATTTCTGTTTCAACGCTAAAGAAGTAATGGTTTCAGATCGTTTCATAATATCTATCATATTCGGATCTTTCAACTCGCCTAAATCTCTTCGCGAAATATCTACCGCAATTTTAATGCCCACTTTCGATGCCAAAACTGGTACTGGAATTGGCAAGGTTACTCCGCCATCCACTAGCATTTTCCCCTCTTTGAATGTGGGTTCAATAAAGCCCGGAATCGTAGAGCTTTGCACAATCGCTTCTAATAAATCGCCAGACGAATAAATGATACTTTCTGTTGAATAAAGATCTGTCGCCACGATATCCATGGGAATTTTCAAAGATTCAAATTCGTTTACAGGGATCAAAAAGGACAAAGCCTCAGCCATTTTATCTTTTTTAAGCAAGGAAATACGATTTAATCCCATCATAATAACATAATGGTCTTTCACTTTTTTCGCTACTTGAGAAAAGAGCGTATCTGGACTTCTGTCTGCTAAAAGTGAACGCTTTTCAAAAGATTCTAACGCACCCGATTCTAAAAATGCTCTGAATCGATTTTCAACCCACTTCGTATCTAAAGTGGCTGCATACATGGCTCCGATTATGGCACCGGCACTTGTGCCTGCAATTCGATCAATCTTTATTTTTTCAGCATCCAATGTCTGGAGGACACCAATGTGGGCAGCCCCTCTTGCGCCACCACCGCCTAAAGCGAGTCCAATTTTTGGATGCGACATTTTAATCCAACGCTTCGCCTTTAGTGGACATTTTTGCGGTCATTTCAACACGCTCATTTGGATTATCACGACCATCTCTGGGCAAATTGACAATCATATCAACGAATTCCATCCCTTGAATAACTTTTCCAAAAACCGTGTATTGATGATCCAATTGATGCACATCCGCAACACATACAAAAAATTGACTTCCGCCACTGTCTGGGTTTTGAGATCTTGCCATGGAGAGCATACCTCTTGTATGCAAGGTATCGTTAAATTCGGCTGGCAGCATCCAAGACGTAGAATCAGCTTCATCGCCGATGCCAAAATAATTGGCCGCGTGCCCGCCCATTCCGTGTTTAGAACGATCTTCTGATTTACTATTTGGATCGCCTCCTTGAATCACAAATCCTGGAATTACCCGATGGAAAATGCTCCCATCAAAGTATCCATTTTCAACATGGAGCTTAAAACTTTCTGCATGTTTTGGTGCGACTTCATCATAAAATTCCACCACAATATCTCCAAATTTTGTTGATATTACGGCGACTGCTTCATTACTGTTTTTCATTGTACAACTCGTGGTTATGGTTAATAAAAATATACCCATTAATATGTTTTTCATGCGATATGTCTGCTCCCTGGTTTTTGTATTGGAATGGCTTCAAGTTCTGCCGGCACTTCATCTGGGGCAAAACTCAAACTTTCTAAACGTGTTACTGCAAATTGATTTGAATGAATTTGCGCTTTTCCGTTGCTTCGGTCGACTAAAATGCCAGCACCTGCAATTCTTCCGCCAGCATCGATAGCCACCTGCATGGCTTCCTTCACGGATCCGCCGGTCGTTACCACATCTTCCACGACGAGAACGATCTCATCTTTCTCAACATAAAAACCGCGTCGAAGTTTCATTTTTTCTTCTTTTCTCTCTGTGAAGATTGTTCGCACGCCTAATTGTCGCCCTACTTCCGTTCCTAAAACGATACCACCCACAGCGGGCGATAGAACCACATTAATTTTGTCGTCTCCAAAATGATCAGCGATGGCTCTAGAAAAAAGGGAGAGATATTCTGGATACTGCAAGACTTTCGCACATTGAAAATAAGACGCACTATGTCGCCCCGAAGTCAGAACAAAATGCCCCGATAATAAAGCATCTGTGGCTTTAAATATTTCTAATATTTCGTTTTTTTTCATATCATGATTTCCTGCATTTGTTTTACGTAATTTTTAGCGGAATTTCGAATCGCATCTACACTTAAATCACCAGCAAAATTAATACTTCGAGAAACATTAATGAGTCCAATTCCCTTGTCATTCCCAAAACGAAGACTCGATTTCAGATCGCCACCTTGTGCACCAATACCTGGAATCAAAAAGGGTAAACCTGACGTAATTTTACGAATTTGTTTTAATTCTTCAATTGCAGTGGCGCCGACAACCAATCCCACGTTATCGTTCTCATTCAAAGTCTTTGCCCATTCTGCCACCGCAATAAATAAAGGTTTTCCATTTGATTTTATATTTTGAAAATCCTTAGCGGAAGGATTGGAAGTTCGACATAAAATAAACACGCCTTTTTCTGGACTTTGAATAAAAGGATCAATGGAATCTCTACCCATATAAGGACTTAATGTAACGGCATCAAATCCATAATGGCTAAAAATACTTTCCGCATATTGTTCCGCTGTGCTCCCGATATCTCCTCGTTTTGCATCTGCAATTACCAATGGTCCGTCAGGAATAAAATCAATTAATGTTTTCAGCCATACCATTCCTTCTGCACCCCATCGTTCAAAAAAAGCAAAATTAGGTTTGTAAGCGACCGCTAAATCAGAAGTAGCTTCAACTATTTTTTCAGCATGAGCCTGAACTTGTGCGAATGATGTATTTTCAGGAAATCGTTCTGGGGAAACATCCAAACCAACACAAAGCCAGGATTTGGTTTCAGCCATTCGTTTTTTAAGACGTTGATTAAAGGAGCTCATAGACTTGTAATTTACCAAATTGCTTCTCAAAGATAAATTGATTTCTGTTATAACTCTTATTTCTATTAAAAATAAGAGAACGATTCAAATGAGATAATTCTTAATTTTGTGTCATGAGAAAGCACGATTTACGAATAGTAGAAGAATCTACGACACGGGTCATTGCATCAAGTGGCAATTTTCAAATCGAATATTTCGAAAAAGTAGGAAGTAACGATTACGAAAAATTGATACAAATTTCAAAAGCCTTAGCTGAAGAATATGGCAAAATGGCCATATTAACCCATGGGACAATTCAACGTTATTTTAATCGAAAAGGCTCCCTCCCATTTATTGCACGATATCGAGGTGAAATCATCGGATATATTATTGGCGTACAATTGGAGGCCTTAGATAAAGAAACGTGGGCACGGACAGATCCAAATTTTGGGAAGCACAATACACTTTATACTTATGCTTTTGTCATGAAAAGTGAATTTAAAGGCAATGGTTACGCAAAAATGCTAAAACGCGTTTATCTTAATTGGGCTAAAAAACAAGAAACCCTACAATATGTTACTGGACATGTAAAATTGGGGATTTCTTCTAAATTTAAAGGAGATATTCAAATCATTAATCGTGTAGATAATTGGCAAGCTACGGGTAAAACCTTTGAATATTATCGCAGGAATATCGATCCGGATAATCTTCATGTGAAGAAAACAAATTAAATTTTATTTTTTATCTGGAAAAACCAAACTTCCCACAATCAATGCTAGAACAGAAATGAGAATAGCAGGTAAAACTTCATCTACCGAATTGTAGAATTGCTCGGGAAATATATTTTTTATCCACGATACTTCTTTCCATAATAAGGTCATCGTTGTTCCAGAAATGATAGAAGCAACAGCACCGACTGAAGATGCTTTTTTCCAAAATAATGCCGCTACTAATGCGGGCGTAATAGCTGCCCCATAAATGGTGTAAGCGTACAAAGCGCGTTCAAAGAATCCAGCTGATTTTGCAAATTCTATGGACACAATATACGCCAAAAATCCCAGCCCTAAGACCAAAAGACGACTGAGCAAAACCACCCTCTTTTCATTGGCATTTGGATTGATATATGTCTGATAAATATCTCGCATCAATGTTGTAGCAGGCACCAATAAATATGAATCTGCTGTGGAAATAATAATGCCTACGATTGTGGTCATCATCACTGCACCTACAAATGGAGGCAAAAACGAATGGGCTGCATAAATCAAAACATGGCGACCATTTTCTGCATCTGGAATTAAACTTGAGCTCACCCAAGCTGAAGCAATGATCAATAGTTCAATTATTACAATCGCAAAAACCAAAATTCTTGTGGCTTGCGTCGCTCCTTTTGCATCTTTGCTCGCAAAAAAACGTTGATACATATTGGCATCGCCCAAAACCAATAAAAAAGGAGGTAAACAAAAATTAAGAATATCCAATCCAGAATAAACCCCAAAAAATTGCATGTGATTTGGCTTTCCCATTTCGCCAAAGGACATTTCCATTCCAGACCAGCCACCTGCTTTTATCCAAAAGATTGGGAATGCAATCACTAGGACAATAGTCATCAAAATGCCGTTCGCCACATCCGTATAAGCAACACTGACCAATCCAGCTAACATTGTATAAGCCACGATAAAAATGGCGGCAATAATGGTTCCCGTTTGTGCCGAAATGAGCGCATCTCCATTTGCGTCGGTTAAAACGGTTGTGAGGACAGCGCCACCTGCATTATACTGATAACTCACAATGACCATATACGCCATAACCAAAGCAATCACACTCAAGATTCTCGCAACAGAACCATATCGATCTCCGATAATTTCCGGAACGGTAAATTTTTCATACGCTCTTACTTTTCCTGCAATTTTTGTTAGGAGTATGATACCGAGAATGCCACCCAAAGGAAGCATCAATGCGGCGAATCCTGTCTCATAGGCTTTTCCAGCATTTCCTAAAATGGAACCGGTTCCAATCCACGTGGCGAGCATAGTGCCCACTAAAACCCCTGGACTTAAACTTCGTCCTGCAACTGCAAAATCGGATTGAGTTTTTATTTGTCTTGATTTATAAATACCTAAGCCAATTAAGGTCAGCAGATACAGGGAAAGTGTGATGATATAAATCAAGGAATTAGATCAAGATTATTTTTTGATTATTTGATAATCTAAAGTGCCTGAAAAGACATTGGTTTTTAAATCGATTTTTTGAGGATAAGCAAACCAATCTCTGAGGCTATCTTTTAATATTAAGGAACCATCTCCGCTGATAAAAAATGACATAAGTAAAGTATCTGATGCTGTTAATAGTGTAATTGAGGAAGAGTCGGTTGCTGTTCCAGAATAATTAATACGTAAAGAGGTATGTAAGACTGAGTTTGAATCTAAAGTCATATTTAAGCCATAAGACTCTTCTGTTGAAAATTTATCTGCAAGTAAATTAATGGAGAAAAAATCTGATTCATTCACAATGGCAGGAATATTCTCTAATAAGCCATCTGTATATTCTGGTGGATCCACACAATTGGAAAAGACCAAAATTAAAATCAGTCCTAATATATTTGTTTTTTTCATTTATCTATTACTTTCGTTTCGTCATCTTGACCTAGTTGCAAATCATTAATTTTTTCCATGGGCTTTTCAAGTGCTCGCATGCGGGGACCTGTTAAAGATTCAAAATGACTTGTTGCAGTCCCTATTGTTTTTCCCAATGATTCTAATTTTTCCACAAATTTTATCCATTGTTCTTGAAATTTTCCCACTTCAACTTGCATTTCACCCGCCTTTTTTTCCATGGCAAAATTTGAAACAGCTTGACGAATCAAAGATAAGATTGCGTAAAGTGTAATGGGCGAACACATTAAAATTTTACGCTCTAAAGAAAAATCGATTAAATCAAGATCCTCTTGATTTAAAAAAGCATAAATACTTTCGTTCGGAATAAAGAGCAGAACATAATCAACAGTTCCACCTTCTGGATTGATATAGCTTCGTTTCGCCACTTCTTTCACCCGATTTCGCACATCTTTTAGAAAGGCTTTTTTCTCCTGATCTTTTTCCATATCACTTTCAGATGCGAGATATTTTTCATAATGGGCCAGTGGAAATTTTACATCCATATTGATGATTTTATCGTCAGGAAGAAAAAAAGTAAAATCTGGACGATCTGAGCCGGATTGGGTTTGTTTGGCGTAGTTAATGCCTTCTGCCAATCCAATGAAACTGAGAATATCCTCAACCATTCGTTCGCCCCATTGTCCCCGGGCTTGGGAGCTGGAAAGAATTTGACGAAGTTGAGATGTGGTATCCGCAAGCTCGGACATGCCCGATTGAGATTGTTCCATTTGTCCTTTGAGCTCACCAGTACGTTTATTCAAATTTTCCAATTGAGTTTTCATTTCTTTCAAAGATGAATCAATGAGTTTTTTCTTTCCATCCAATTGTTCATCGGAAGTTTTTAGATGAGTATCTAATTGGTTTTTAGCTAATTCCATAAAGGTGGATTGGACTTCTCCAAGTGCCTCTTTAGATAGATTTCCGAAAGCATTTTTCATTTGATCTGCATTCGTTTGCATGGCATCCATTTCTTTTTGACGCATAAACCAAATTGCAGCTCCACCCATGGCAAAACCAATAATAAAAAGAAAAATACCTAATCCAATGCTCATATTTACACCTACGTTATTTTAATAATACAATTTTTTGAATCTCTGAAAATGATTTAGATTCTATTTTGACAAAATAAATACCACTCGAATGGCTTTTTCCACTCCAACGAAAATGGTGAATACCTTGCTCTAATTCACTTTCTACCAAAGTTTTTATCCAACGACCTTGAACATCAAGAATTTGTAGAGAGATTTTCTCACGTTTTTTTAAGGCAATTTCAATGGTCGTGTTCGGGTTAAATGGGTTTGGATAATTTCCGATTAATGAAAAGGATTTTGCTTGTTTTACTTGTTCGTCAATATTTACAAAATTTCCTTGGAGACTTCTAAAAATAATATCTCCACTGTTCGTAAAATCTGTCCATACAACATAAACGCTTGCATCGGACCCCACAATCATACGCGGATATTTCTGTGTAGCCGCATCCACTTCTTCTGTTAAATTATTCAAATCTGTCAAAACAGTATCACCATTTCCTAATCTTCCATAATAAATATCACCAAAATTCCTTGAATCTTCCCAAATAATATGGGTGTCACCATTTGGTGAAAATCCAACGATAGGATGATCTTGATTGATACCTGTTTCCGCATCTAAATCTACTAAAATACTATCACCATAGGAGGATCCATTATCATGAGATACTTTAAGATAAATTCGTGTATCATCAAAATAAGGCGCCATATATACCACAGCTGTCATTTGTTCAAACCCATCAATGGAAGGTCCGGATGAAGGACAATAATTAATATGGAAATTATCTCGCGATATTTGCGTTAAATGTCCCCAATCTGTATCGCCTTCTTGAATCGAAACACTAAACATATCTCTGATGTTATTATTGTTATTTCTAAAAGCAAGGATTTTTGAATTATTCTCTAAAACATGAATATCTGCAGCACAACAATCACACGGTTCTTGATCTGAAAAATTGCTGGCAATGACTGAAGAGGAGAATGATGCACCATTATCCGTCGATTCTATATAATGAATATCATCAAAATCTAGAGAATGTCGGTTATACGAATAATAAATCACATGAATATGACCATCAGCGCTGACTTTGATTTCTGGATAAATATTGAATTTTGCTGATTGCCCAATAGAGGCAGATGAAGTCCATGTTTCACCTTGATCTACAGATTGTGAATAATAAATATTTGAATTGGTATATCCATTTCGTTCATCTGCCCAAATCACGTGAATTGTATCTCCCCAAACATCAATTTTTGGGCCACTATTTCCAATATGAATAACAGAATTCAAATGATCATTCACTTGATTCGGCTCAGAAAAAGTAGAGCCACCATCATCTGAATATGAAAATTGTATATTGTATCCATTCGAATTTTGAAGCCATACACTATACAATACCCCTTCTTGGTTCATAGCAATATCTGCTTGTGAATTAACGCCATCTCCTGAAATAATCATGGATTCAGATAAATTTTGCCCAATACACAAAGACAAAATGCTGGATATTAAAATTGGTTTTTTCATTACTCTCTCCTCTTTTATTGAATAAGAGTAGAATAAGTTAAACCATCAGTATAATTAAATCCTAATATGGATATCCTTTTATTCTTTCAGATTACTAAATTATACATTCAATAAATCCAAGACTAAACGAACACCCCAAGCGGTGGCACTGCCTTTTGGCTCAATGCTATTTGGCTTTCCGCCCCAAGCAGTTCCAGCAATATCAAAATGGACCCAGGGAATATCCTTACCCACAAATTCTTTCAAGAAAGCCCCTGCCGCGATTGAACCAGCTTGACTGGGTGCACCCAAATTTTTTACGTCCGCAATCTCTGATTTTATTTGTTTACAATACTCTGGCCAAAGCGGGAATTCCCAAACTTTTTCATCCGTATTTTTAGAAGCAGTTTTTACGCGATCCATTAAGGATTCATCTGTTCCCATTACGCCTGTAGCGATATGGCCAAGGGCAACTAAAACGGCTCCTGTCAAAGTCGCAAAATCCAAAATAAACTCAGGGTCATAATGTTTGCTGGCGTAAGACAATCCATCCGCAAGAATAAGTCGCCCTTCTGCATCTGTATTGAGAACTTCAATCGTTTTTCCATTATAGGCAGTCAAAATATCGCCTGGTTTGTACGCCTTGGCACCGAGTAAATTTTCAGTAGAGGGAATAATCGCTATCGCATTTATTTTTGGTTTCAATGAAGCAATGGCTTGAAATACACCCAAAACTAAGGCTGATCCACACATATCAAATTTCATTTCATCCATTTTTCCACCTGGCTTGATGGAAATTCCGCCTGCATCAAAGGTGAGACCTTTCCCCACTAAAATCTTTGGCTTTTCTGCTTTATCATCCGCACCAAAATATTCCAAAATGATAAATTTGGGTGGTTCTTCTGTTCCTTGTGCAACGCCCGCTAATCCGCCCATGCCCATTTCTTCAATTTTATCTCGATCAAAAATCGTGAGTTTCATTTTTCCTTCATCAGCAATATCTTTTGCAACTTTAGCGAGATGAGATGGTGTGCTTACATTCCCCGGATGATTTCCTAAATCTCGGCCCAAACAAACGGCCTTTCCAATAGCAAAACCTTTTTGAATAGCGTCCTCATTTCCACCTAAAATACTTGCGTTTGTAAGTTCAAATTTATCTTTTGTTTTTGTCTTGTAATCTAAAAATTGATAGCTGCCTAAAACCGCACCTTCTCCAACAGCTTGAGAATATTCATCTCCGCCAAAACACTCGATGAGGATATTGTCTGTTTTTCTTTGAATGGCAATTCGGCTCGCTTGACCAGCTACTTTTCGAGCGGTATCTGCATCAAAATTTTCTTCTTTCCCTAGACCAATGATGACGATTGTATTTCCACTAATATAGAATGTGCGATTTTCTCCTATTTTACCTTTGAAATCGCCCGAATCGATAGCTGCTTTTATTTGTCCAGCATTTTTATCAATCGATTGAGAAAGTGGTGTTAATTTGTCATTTTGGTAAAGCCCTGCAACAATAAATTTTTGATTTAGATCAGCTTTATATTTTGCGATTTGTTTAATAGTTTGAATATGTGCCATTTTTCTTTTTCTTTCTGTTTACTTGTGAATAAAGTGCTTTAAAAATACGAAAGGTTTCCAATACGAAAGGAAACCAATTTAATGAATATCAATCTTAGAATTATTTGTAAAACTCTGCGCAGAGAAGATCCTCTTACTTCCATTGCGCTTCAAAATAAATTTGAAACGCAATGGAATAGAGTGTGGGATTTTCCGCTAAACTTTTGAACGAGAGGCAATCAATTCCGCTACCACACTTGGATCTGCTAATGTGGAAATATCACCCATACTGTCCAATTCATTTTCTGCGATTTTACGTAGAATTCGACGCATAATTTTCCCCGATCTCGTTTTAGGTAAAGACTGAGTAAACTGGATTACATCTGGTTTGGAATGAGGTCCAATTTCTTTAACCACAGAAGCTACAATCCCTTTTTTGATTTCATCACTGGCTTCGACGCCTGTCATTAATGTGACATAAGCATAAATCCCTTGACCTTTGATATCATGAGAGTAACCAACAACAGCTGCTTCTGCAACGCCATCACCTTTCCCAATGGCGCCTTCCACTTCTGCTGTTCCGATTCGATGCCCCGAAACATTCAGAACATCATCCACGCGACCAGTAATCCAATAATAACCCTCTTCATCTCTTCTTGCGCCATCACCGGTAAAATAATATCCAGGATACATAGCAAAATATGTTTGAATGAAACGCTCATGATCTCCATAAATCGTTCGCATTTGTCCTGGCCAAGAGGCTTTGATTGCTAGTAAACCTGCGACATTATTCCCTTCAATTTCTTTTCCCTCTTCAGTGAGCAATACGGGTTCTACACCAAAAAATGGGAAGGTCGCCGAACCTGGTTTCGTTGGAATGGCGCCAGGCAATGGAGTCAGCATAATTCCACCTGTTTCTGTTTGCCACCACGTGTCAACAATCGGACATTTACCCTTTCCAATAATCTCATGATACCATTTCCATTCTGGCTCTTTGATAGGTTCTCCCACTGTGCCTAATAATCGCAAGCTTGATAAATCTCGACTTAAAACAGGATCATTTCCTTCCTTCATTAATGCGCGCAAAGCGGTTGGTGCCGTATAAAATTGATTAACTTTATGCTTATCAACGACATCCCAGAATCGACCAAAATCCGGGAAATTTGGCACGCCCTCAAACATCACGGTTGTGGCGCGATTCGCCAAAGGTCCATAAACAATGTAGGAATGGCCCGTAATCCAACCAATATCTGCTGTGCACCAATAAATATCCCCTTCTTTGTAATCAAAGATTTGTTCATGGGTATAGGAGGTGTAAACCAAATAACCACCCGTTGTATGCAAAACACCTTTGGGCTGACCTGTTGAACCTGACGTGTACAAAATGAATAATGGATCTTCAGCATCCATTTCAACCGGCTCACAAATCGCTTCTGCTTTTTCCATCGATTCGTGCCACCACAAATCTCGACCTTCTGTCATCTCCACTGTTTCGCCCGTTCTTTCCACAACAATCACATGGGTGATTGATGGCGTCTCTGCCACCGCTTTATCCGCATTGCTTTTCATGGGAATATTTAATTTCGTCCCACGTACGCCTGTGTCTTGTGTAATCAAAACCTTACAAGCCGAATCATTAATCCGATCTCTCAGAGATTCTGCAGAAAAGGCACCAAAAACGATGGAATGAACCGCACCAATCCTTGCGCAAGCTAACATGGCGATGGGAAGTTGGGGCACCATTTGCATATACATACAAACGCGATCGCCTTTTTCCACGCCGATACTTTTTAAAACATTGGCAAACTTTTGCACTTCAGCTAATAATTCATTATAAGTATAAGTCTTATCTTCCTCTGGATTATTACCTTCCCAAATAATCGCTGTTTGATCACCATGGCCCTCTTCGACGTGACGATCAAGACAGTTATAGCTTACGTTGAGTTTTCCCCCTTCATACCATTTGATTTCCCCTTTTTTAAAATCAAAATCACGAACCGTATCCCATTTTTTTGTCCATGTGATACGCTCTGCTATTTCAGCCCAAAAAGCTTCTGGATTGTTGATGGATTCTTGATAAAGGTTCTGATAATCATTCATCGACGACACCAAAGCTTTTTCAGAAAATGCATTTGATGGTGAATAAATTTGTTCAGACATGAGTGTAATTCCTTTCTTAATTGAGGCCATTGCAAGCCCTATCGTACAAATGAAGGATCTATAATTATTCTTTACACGTTAGGATTTGTAAAGGTCTTTGTTGGTTTATTTTAAACTGATACCATGCTCCACACTTTTAAAAGATCCGTCCTCATTTTTACATACAGAAACCATGATAAAAATGCCAGAACAGGCTAATCGTTTTTCTTCACCTATGCGTTCCGCATAGGCTTCTACTTTTATTTTAAAAGAAGTCTTTCCTACAGCAATCACGTTACTTTTTAAATTGACCCACTCACCCATTTGGACCGCTTCTTGGAATTCAATGCTTTCCATTGCCCGAGTTACGATGGTATCTGCCGTCACATCTTTTAGGCATCGATGTGCTACTTTTGCAGCAGCAATATCCATCCAAGAAATCATTTTTCCACCAAATAAAGTGCCAATGATGTTCGTGTCTTGGGGCATAACGAGTTGGGAGTAATTTGCTGAATATTTCATAAAATCGATGCGTAAATTTACACAGAAAATTGATTTTGTCTTTCTAATATTTTAGAAATAAAAAGCCAATCTATTACAAATAATTGACTTTCTCAAATGGCGGGAACGCCTGGGAATCGAACCCAGCTCCCGATTCATCACCAGGACAGCGGCTTTGAAGGCCGAGGTGGGCACCAGCCTCACACTCATTCCCAAATTTTAGGGACGATATAATACGCGGTAATCTATCCCCAGTTTTCGTTTAATCTCTTCACCCACTTTTTGGGCTTGTTTTTTACTGATATATCGCACGATTCGTACCGCATTTAATTCATTACCATTGGATTGAACCGTATGGATTTCTACTTGATAGCCTACCTGTGAAGCTTGCAGATGAAGCCGTTCCGCATTACTGATACTCCCAAATGCACCAATCTGAACCACATAAGGTTTAGGCACGGAAGTTTTTTGTGGTAACATTTTCACACTTATTTTTTTTGGTTTTTGCGCAAGATTTTCCTTCACATCCCCAAGCAAATTGGGATAGACATTTTTAAAGTACCCCAACCAATATCTCGCTGAATCACTTTCTCCCGTAGCATCATAACTGTTCATCAATAAATCGATGGCGCGCTGAACATGGTGGGAATCGGAATATTTCAACGGCACCCTTCGTAAATGTCTTGCCGCTTGTGAATACAAACCTCTAGCAAAATAATATTCTCCCACCTTCATGGCCGATTCATGAGCGAATTTTGATTCAGGGAATTTTTTTAAAATTGCTTGGTATTGTTCAATCGCCACGTTGCCATTACGTGTGGTCAAGGCTTTGACATACCATACATCTGGATTATTTGGATATTTAGACATGAGTTCTGGTAATTGTTCAACAACTGCATCCATGTGGCCTTCATGAATCAAAGATAAATACATATCAATATTTTGAGCACTTAAACATGTACACCAAATTGCAAACCAGAGGATCCCTTTTTTCACTTCTAATTTATTTCCGTGTAACTTGTGAAATAATTTGATCAATTTGATGACTTAATTCAACAGGTGTTGAGCCATAAAGAGATAATTTGAGTTTCATTAATAGACCATGAATATTTGTATTTTCTGAATCTAAAGATTTTTCGAGTAAGGAAAGTGCTGCGTTGTGCTCTCCTTTTTCTTCCAGCACATTTGCAAGTTTTGCAACTGCTTCCATATTATTCGGATTTTCATCCAAGATCCGGCGATAAAAATTTTCCACCTCACTATAACGCCCCAAATCAAATAAGGCAGATTCGATTTTGGCAAAAACTTTGCCACTTTCTTCAGGCATTAAATGGGCATATTGCTCCCAATTTTCAGTAGCTTTTACCAAATCTCTTGATTCAGCATACATATCACCCAAATAAAAATAAGGCGTACCAAAAGTGGGCGTATCTTTAACGGCTTTTTGAAATAATGCTTTGGCGCCTGATTTATCCCCAGATTCCATTTTATCAAGCCCTTCATAAACTTTGTATTGGGCCATTTGAAAAAGATCTTTATTCTCCCCTTGTTTTTGAACAATCTTTGCCCATTTACTGGCCGTTTTCCAATCATGGTTTTTTTCTGCTATCTCAAGGAGAAATTGTAAAGCCCACATATTTTTCTTATCAATACGTAAACATTGTTCCGCTTCTTTTTGAGCTCGAACCAAATGACCCAACGCATGATAATCCAAAGCCAAAGCTTGATGAATCTCTGCCTGAAGCTCCTTACCTAAATTGGGACGAACAGTCAAGGATTGATGGATTTTAACCGCTTGTTCTGCTTGATTATCTCTAAGGATATTGCCCATTTGCAAATATGCCGTCACATGGTCAGAATCTTGTCTTACCACGTCCCGTAATAACTTGAGCGCCAACTTCCGATCTGAACGCACCATAGCATTGAGGGCATCCGTATAAAGCGATTCTATTTTGGGAGCAGGGTTAGATTTATATTTAAAATAGACAAGAACGAGCCCAAGAACAACAAGTCCTAGGAGAATAAAATTCAACACTACAAAGCTCCATCCTCAGTATCATAGATGCCTTCATCAATCGCAACATTTCTTAAATCGTTGAGTTCATCGGACAATACACGATTTTTATTCTGCAGAGCTCTAATATCATTTTTCGCTGAAAATAAACTAATGACGGCTGATAAAAATCCGATAACAACGCCTAATGCCAAAGCCCCTAACATAATCATTGACACTTGTGCCTCTTCATATTCTGCAAAAATAAGATTCACAAAGACATGTGATTTTTCTCCAGAATTTTGCACCAAGAACCAAACTAAAATAAATATAGTTACAATCCCACCAAGAATTTTTACAAGTTTCATTAGGCTGCCTCCGATTTTTTGATACATTTTCCATGAAGGGAAACACCCTTCGCTTCTTTGATTTCTACAGGGACGATTTCTTTCAGGCTCGTGTTTCCTTTGTCGAAAATCACCCATTTATTTGAATCCGTCCGTCCTGCCCATTGAGTCGTGGAACGTTTACTTTCCTTCTCAACCAGAACCGGCTCTACGCTTCCCACAAATGTTTCATTTCTTTCCAAAGTGTGTAATTTCTGAAGTTCAATGATTTCGGCCAAGCGAGATTGCTTTTCTTTTTCTGGCACTTGATCTTCATATTCAGACGCTTTCGTGCCACGCCTGGGTGAATATTTAAATTGGAAGGCCGAATCAAAGCGAAGTGTTTTCATCACATCTATTGTCTCGAGAAAATCTTTCTCTGTCTCGCCAGGAAATCCCACAATAATATCTGTGCTTATTCCTACACGCGGTAATTTTTCCCGAATACGTTGCGCCAAATCTATAAAATGGCTTTTACCATACGTGCGATTCATGCGTTTCAAAACGTGATCTGAACCCGATTGCAAAGGCAAATGAATCGAATTACAAATATTTTGATGGCTCGCCATCACGTCTAATAAGGGATCAGTCATATCTTGTGGATGTGGCGAAGTGTAGCGAATGCGTTTTATGCCATGCACTTTTGCTACCGCTTCCAATAAATCGTGAAAGTCATTTCCTTCGTGGCTATACGAATTAACATTCTGACCTAACAAAGTTATTTCAACAAATCCTTCATCGAGGGCTTGTTTCGCTTCTCTTACGATACCTTCAACACTTCGACTTCGTTCTCGGCCGCGCGTAAAAGGAACAATGCAAAAAGTGCAAAATTTATCACAACCACGCATGATAGAGATCCAAGCATTTATTCCCTCTCTACGACTGGGAAATAAATCATCATATACTTCAAATTTAGATAATTTTGTATCGACTTGATTGTTTCGGATTGTCTGCTTTCGATTTAAAAATTCAGGCAGTTTACGATAAGAATCAGGACCTAAAACAATATCGACAAAAGGTTTGTTCTCTAATATATCATCTTTGAGGCTTTGAGCCATACACCCTAATACGCCAATCAATACTTCTGGTTTGCGTTTTTTGATGAGATGATATCGTCCTAATTGGGAATGAACTTTTTCTTCCGCATGTTCTCGGATAGAACAAGTATTCACAAAAATGACATCTGCCGTTTCAAGACTTTGTGAGGGAGAATATCCTTGATTCTGCAATAAACCTTCCACCAATTCAGAATCAGCTACATTCATTTGACAGCCGTAAGTTTCAATAAAATACGATGAATTCATAGATGGGAAATTATCCCCGATTTACTGCGATGCGTCAGAAAAGAAATAATCTAAGGGGTTTTGAGCTTCCCCATAATAGTGGACTTCATAATGTAAATGCGGGGCTGTAGATCTCCCTGTATTTCCAGTATAACCAATCACATCGCCTCGTTTAATTTTTTGTCCTGTTCGAACTGAAAGTTTAGACATATGAGCGAAAATGGTGGCATAACCATAACCATGATCAATTTTAATGTGATTCCCAAATCCACCTACATAATAAGCCCGTTTTATCTTTCCATCAGCTGGTGCATAAACAGGCGTTCCTGAGCGAACCGTGATGTCCTGACCTTGATGCAATCTTTGAACATGATCAAATGGATCTGTACGATATCCATAGGAAGAATTTAAATAGCCACTTCTAACAGGCCGGATAGATGGAATCGCCCGAATACGGTCCACATCTGTTTTTACTTGATCATAGATATTTTCATAAGAGATCAATTCCAAATTTACTTTTCGGGATAATTTTTCAATATCAAATTCGAGAGCAACTAATTCTTTATTCACGGCCGGAGCAAGATTATCCATAAATAAAGATTTCTCTGACATGATACCACCAATGCCCAGCTGTCTAATGTCTTGATCAATCCCTGGCATTCCTGCATAAATCCGCACCGCTTCGTCTTTTTCTTCTAAAGCCAAAATTTGACTATCTAAATAATCTAATCTTGTTTTGAGTGTCTCTAAATTTTCAGAAACAGAAGCATAATTTTGTTTGAATTCTGTTAATCGTGTTTGATAAAGGAATTTGCTGAGGCTATCGGCACTAAAAAACAATGTGGCACCTAATAAGACAATTGCTGTGGAAATTAACGCCAGTAATTGAAGACGAGAAAAGTGGACTTGCCTCACACCTTTTTCCGTTTCTTTGTGGATAATATACCGTTGAGTTGGGAATATATGCTTCATTTATGAATTTGCTTAGTATGCAGTCTCGTATTTTACTAAGAATTAGTCTGTATTTTCAACTGATTTATCTTTAGCGCTTTCTTCAGGGCTTACCTCATCATTTATTGGCACCGTTTCCTCAGAGACATCGTTTGTTTCCTTGGATTCGTTCACACTTTCAATGGTGTCAGCCACGTGATCTAAATTTATTTTCTTATTTTCAATTTTTTCTTTGAGTTCATCAATTTTATCTACTAATCGGAAAAATTCAGTATTCCCCGTAAAATTAACCATATTATCTTCTTTGGCCTGATCATACACAGATTGGCCCAATAGTTGAGCTTGCTTTTCAATTTCTTTGCCCAATTGATGAATTTCAATTTTTAGTTTAGAAATGCGCGTTAACTCTTCTGTCTTCTCGACGGCAACTTTGCTTATTTCTTCCGCTTTCTCAACAGCAGAACTTCCCCACTCTTTCATGTTTTCTTTTAAATCATCCCATAATTTTGACATTCGATCTTCCTTTTATTTGAAATATTTTTTTTTGGATTATCACAAGATGAGCTTATGTATCCAATACTAAACCTGTTCTCATGCCCTATTTTACAAAGATTCTGCCGAAATTTGACATACAATTTGTTGCACCCGTTCAATTTCATCTAAAGAAGCTAATTCTTGGATGACCTCTTGAGATACGGAATCTGAGACTCGAATCACCCCAAAAGCTTTTTCTTCTCCCGTTTCACTCAAAACGTAAGCGCCAATGTTGATATGATGCTGGCTCAATAGCGTTCCCACTTTCCCAATAACCCCAGGCACATCTTTGTTTTTTACCAAAAGTATTGTTCCTTTTGGCACAATATCAATTTCGTGCCCAAAGATATTTACGAGCCGAAGTTTACCATCGCCAAAAACAGAACCATCTAAACGAATCACTTCATCATCACATTGAACTTTTGTAACTAAAAGATTTGGAAAATCTGTTTTTCCCGTTTGATATAAAACTTCAGTTTCAATACCAAAATCACGGGCACGCGATTCCACATTGATATAATTCAGTCGACCCGAAACGCGATTTTCGATTAATCCTTTTAAGAAGGCCAATGAAATTGCTTTAATTTCATCCATGGCGCCATGACACTCAATCATCACTTTTTTGGTTGGAGAAGAAAGCAATTGAGCATGCATATTTCCTAAAAGTTCCGCCATATTTAAGTGAGGGAGAATTTCTTTCATCTTATCCATATCTTTAATAGGCATATTCAGCGCATTCGTCATTTTCCCTTTCAATAAATAATCACGCACTTGGCGACATACTGCACCAGAAACACCTTCTTTTGCTTCTTCAGTCGAAGCCCCTAAGTGAGGCGTTAATACACAATTCGTGATATTAAGTAGAGGATGATCGCTCCCAATCGGTTCATTTTCAAAAACATCAATCGCTGCACCAGCAATCAGATTCTTGTTTAAGGCTTCGGCCAAATCCTTCTCATTGACGATGCCTCCCCGTGCAACATTGATGATTCTCGCTGAATTTTTCATCAGTTTAAATTTATCTAAATTAAATAAATTTTTGGTCTCATCCACTAAAGGCACGTGAAGTGTAATGAAATCAGACTTTCTAGTGAGCGTATCTAAATCTACCATTTTGATTTGATCAGGATTAAAATGCTCCTGGGTAAAATAGGGATCGTAGCCTAAAATTTTCATACCAAATGCACTGGCGCGCGAAAGCACTTCTCGACCAATTTTTCCACATCCTACGATACCCAAGGTTTTGCCGTTTAATTCGGTCCCAACCCATTGATGACGATTCCACTCACCTTTGTTCAAATCTTGATGTGCTTGGGAAATATTTCGTGAACTGGCCAAAATCATGCCAATGGTATGTTCTGCTGCAGATGTGGTATTTACATCTGGTGTGTTCATCACAACAACCCCATTCCGAGTTGCAACGGGAATGTCAATATTGTCGACACCCACACCAGCTCGACCTATTACTTCTAATTGAGTGGCAATATTCAAAGCGTTTTCATCAGGCTTGGTTCCACTGCGAATGACCCAACCGTTCACGTCTGGTAGAACCGCCATCCACTCGTCTTTTAAAGCTTTAGAAAAATCTAAAACATCTAATCCAGCTTCTTTAAGAATAGCAAATCCTGATGACGTAATTGGGTCTGTTACTAGGACTTTTTTCATGATTTTTCTGCAATATTATTTAGAGCAGAACCTGCTTTGAACCAAGCAATTTGTATTTTCGATAAAGAGTGAGATGCTTGAACTGTTTCCACTGTTCCATCAGCATGGGAAACTTTCATCTCGTGCTGACTCCCCACAGATAAATCGCTTAAACCCAAAATGGAGATTTCGTCTTTTTCTTGGATAAGGTCATAAGTATCTTTGTCATTGAAGGTTAAGGGCAGAATCCCTTGCTTCTTTAAATTGGTCTCGGCAATACGAGCAAAACTTCTTGTGATGACCACTTTACAACCTAAATGTCTTGGTTCCATTGCGGCATGCTCTCGACTCGAACCTTCGCCATAATTCTCATCCCCAACCACAAGCCACGAAATATTTTTCGATTGATAGTCTCGTGCAATCTGATTGAAATCCTGCGATTTTTCTCCGGTTAAAAGATTCGTGCCTTGCCCAATTTCTTCCGTAAAACTATTCACAGCACCAGAATACATATTGCCAGAAATATTGTCCAAATGTCCCCGAAAACGAAGCCAAGGCCCAGCTGGAGAAATATGATCTGTCGTGCATTTTCCCTTGGCTTTTACCAAAATACGCATGCCTTCAAAATCTTGTCCATCCCAAGCTAAAAATGGAGTAAGCAATTGGAGACGTTCACTCTCTGGCTTAACGACGATTTCCACTTTATTCCCAGCTTCGGCCGGTGCAACAAAACCCGATTCACCAGTATCAAATCCTTTACTTGGCAATTCATCCCCGCTTGGAGCTTCAAGCTTAACTGATTCACCTTGATCATTGATTAATTCATCCGTCAATGGATTAAAACTCATGGAGCCAGCAATGGCCAAAGCGGTTACAATTTCTGGACTTCCGATAAAGGCATAGGTTCCAGAATTCCCATCTGCTCTTTTGGCGAAATTTCGATTAAACGAGGTGATGATGGAATTTTTCTCTCCATCTTCAACACCGTGCCGTTTCCATTGTCCGATACAAGGTCCGCAGGCGTTTGCTAAAACAGTTCCGCCTAAAGATTCTAAAATGGCTAAATGTCCATCTCTTTCAATGGTTGCACGAATTTGCTCTGATCCTGGAGAAATCATGAGTTCGGATTTTGCTTTTAATCCTTTTGCTAACGCTTGCTTGGCAACATGCGTAGCGCGCTCAATATCTTCATAAGAAGAGTTGGTGCAACTACCAATCAAGGCAACACTCAAAACATCTTCATAATCTTCCGAAATAACATCATGCTTCATTTTAGAAATTGGATGACTTAAGTCCGGTGTAAAAGGTCCAACAATTTGTGGTTCTAATTCAGATAAATTGATTTCAATAATCTCATCATAATACGCTTCTGGATTCGCCATGACTTCATCATCTGCCCGAAAATTTACATCCATGCCATCCGCCAAGTCTGCAATTTTTCCTCTTTCAGTGTGACGTAAATAGGTGGACATCTTTTCGTCATATGGAAAAACCGAAGTAGTGGCCCCAATTTCCGCACCCATATTTGTGATCGTGGCTTTGCCCGTGCACGAGATTGATTTTGTCCCTGGACCAAAATACTCAACAATTTTTCCGGTTCCACCTTTCACTGTCAATATGCCAGCCAACTTCAAAATTACATCTTTAGCAGAAGACCATCCGGAAAGTTCCCCCGTTAATTTTACACCTGTGACGCCTGGCCAGCGAAGCTCCCATGGCATCCCTGCCATTACATCCACAGCATCGGCACCTCCGACACCAATAGCAATCATGCCCAATCCGCCCGCATTGACCGTGTGAGAGTCTGTCCCAACCATCATGCCGCCTGGGAAAGCGTAATTTTCCAAGATGACTTGATGAATAATGCCAGCGCCCGGTTTCCAAAATCCGATACCATATTTTTGGCTAACAGAATGAAGGAAATCATAGACTTCACCATTCACATCTTCTGCTGTTGCTAAATCTGCTTTTGCGCCCACTTCCGCCTGAATCAGATGATCACAATGAACCGTGGATGGAACTGCTGTTTGTGCTTTTCCTGCAGACATAAATTGCAATAATGCCATTTGTGCTGTCGCATCTTGCATGGCAACTCGATCAGGATTAAAATATGCGTACGTTTCAAAACGTGTGGGTTTCTCTGAAAAAGGCTCAGCTAAATGTGCAAATAAAATCTTTTCTGTAAACGTTAAGGGGCGACCCAAATAACTTCTCGCGTGATCTACTTTTTCGCCAAATGAAGCATAAACTTCTTTAATCATTTCATAATCAAACATTCAATCTACCTTTATTCGTTTTGGGCTTATGTGAAACTCATTTCATCCATTTTCGTATGAAATAATGACTTCAAATTTATGTCTTTTAGACTATACTTTTCAATGCAAAGTCACGGTTAATTTCCATAAATTTAAACACAACTAAATATGATAAACCTTTTGACAAACCCCAATAGAAATAAAATCTGCAATCAAATCTTTCTCGGATTCAAATATCTGATTTCTGTTTCAATCCTTTTTCAAATAGGATTCGCAAAACGAAACAAAGTTATTCGCCAAAATAATCCGAGTCAATTTTCATTCGAAATCATCACCACCCCCGAAACAATTGGAGACTTGGGAGAACAATCATTTTTAATTGGAATTCCGAATCAGGATTATCCTACTGTTTCTGTCCAATACCAAAATCCCGTAGATTGCCCCTTCGATTGCGCTTCATTCAAAAGTAAAGGCGAATTTTGGGTGCAAACGCAAAAAGTCCAGGGTTTAAATACAGCCACACTGGTCATCTCTCCCATGGCCCAAAATGGGAAATATTACCAAACGATTCACGTTGATATCCACTTTGATGAAAAACGTGAAAAGGTTTTTCCGCCAAATCAAAATCAGTCCAAACTATTAGCGCCACAAATCATGAATTGGGATATTGCCAAAAATTGGGTGGAAAGACCCATAAGCAAAAGAGCACGATCTGCTTCGTTTCCTGAAGGAACTTGGCTGTCTTTTTCCCTCGAAGAAGATGAGATAAAATCAATTGAATACAATGCGTTGTTAAGCGCTTATAGCGAATTAGAGTCTGCTGACCCTCGCTCGTTTAGCTTATATACAGGAGCAAATTTAGGGAGAGCAAAATCGCAGGCAAGTAATATGGAGATTGAAGATAATCTCGTTGAAATCAGTCTGGATATTTTGGGTGAAGATGATGGCTCTTTCGATTCTGGAGACAAAATTATTTTTTATGGTCATGGACCAAGCGGATTTGACAACAATGGCAGTTCTGTTAGTTTTAATCAAAATCTATATTTTACAAAAAATACCTATTATCTCTTTATTCCGAATGACAACAATTTACGCGGACAAAGAATCGAAACCGCATCTGTGCCAAATGATGTAACAATATCTTTGGATTACGGCATTTCATATATTCATCAGGAAGTAGATTTAGTAAATCCCGCGAACTCTGGTTTGGGTTGGGCGTCCAGTCCAATTGCTTATGGTGGGACTTATTCTTTGAATCTCAATATTCTCAATCCAAAACCCACAGTTGACGCTTCTATCCAAATGGGATTCTTAGGCGGAGAATTGGTGGTTACACCTTCTCATAATACCAGTCACCAAATAAAAACATATTTCAATTCAACCCAAAATGCTTTTAAAGATTCTATCTCATGGAGTTCTGTGGGATATAATACCGCTTCGTTTTTTTTGGATGGCTCAGAATTATCCAATGGCATCAATTCATTTTTTGCGGTCAATACATCGAACTACAGCAATTCCCGACCTTTCTTCGATTATTTTAATCTTAAATATGGACGGCAACTTTCTACGAATGGAAATTATGATTTTTATGCCTTGGAACAAAATCTGAAAATTCGATTCTCTTTAGAAGGAGCACCTGCAAATACGCTGAGAATATGGGATATTTCAGAGCCGGAAAGTCCTAAATCTGTCACCATAAATCCATCGACAAATCAAAGTTCCTTCGATACGCAAACTCAATCCAATTCCCCAAGTCATTACATTGTATTTCAATCCAATGACATTGCTTCTATATTCTCAATTAACAATAAAGGAAGCGTGAATTTTTCCATCCTTAGAAAAGAAAGCATTTTAGCCGACCATATTATCATTGCTCCCGAATCTTATCGAGAATCAGCCCAATCTCTGCTCTCGCTCCGTTCACCTGCGATTTACGCAAGTTTAGAGGATATTTTCAGAGAATTTTCAGCTGGAAATCCTGACCCCATGGCAATTCGAAACTTTATCCAATGGACACAGGAATATTGGCAATCGCCCAAGCCTTATTCTGCATTTCTTATTGGGGATGCAGATTTTGATTATCGAAATATCACGGGTGAATCTGAAACAATTCTACCCACGATTGAAGTAGGCATAACAGGATCTTGGGCAACAGATGACCGATTAGCCACGATCTATGGCGCAATTCCAGAAATCGCACTTGGGCGATTCCCTGCTCGATCTATAGCGCAATTTGAATCCTTTATTGAAAAAATACTCATGTTGGAAGCGGAACCAGAGTTAGGCCCTTGGCGACAACGGGTTACACTTTTAGCCGATGATGGCGCTCGTCCTGAAAATGATTCTTGGGAAATCAGTACAGGAAAAAGCCATACAAACAATTCTGAAGCCATTGCAGAATTGATTCCGCCTACGATAGAAATAAATAAACTCTACATGTTGGAGTATCCAGAAGAAAGTGATGTTTCTATCTATGGCGTTGTCAAGCCAGAAGCAACCAAAGCCCTCATGGAATCCATCAGTACTGGAACTGCCATCATTAGTTATATTGGACATGGATCTCCCACGCAACTCGCCCAAGAAAGATTGCTTTATTTAGAACGAGGTGATATTCAAACCATGAATCCTGGAAAAAAACTTCCTGTTTGGATTGTAGGAACCTGCTCTTTTGGCCACTTTGATGACGTTCAAGTTGAATCTTTTGCAGAAGAATTAGTTCGAGCACCTATGAATGGAGCATCAGCAGTCATCAGCACGACAAGAATCATTTCTGTAAATGCAAACGCTAATTATACAGGTGATTTATTTTCCACCATTTTCAATCAAGGAAAAGTCACAAATCTCCCCATTGGTTCCATCTTGAGAAGTGTAAAAACAGGAAACAAGGAAGGGGAATATTTTACACTCTTTGGCGATCCGGCCATGAAATTGCCCATGCCAGCAGATACTTTATCCATTACAACAATTAATCCCGATACAATCGAAACATTAGCTTTGGCGTCCTTTTCTGGACAGCAAACATCCATTAGTCAAAATGGAACAGGCATTGTAACCCTACGTGACGCAGAACGGACGGTCACGCGAGAGTATAATTTTCTATCCACCATTCAATCTATAACTTATACCCTTCCTGGCCCACTGCTTTTTCGGGGACAATTTTCTTTTGCAGGTGAAAATTTTGATGGAAATTTTCGTGTGCCTTTGGATATTTCATATTCTGATAAAAATGCGAAAATGAATATCTATATTTACGACGAAGATGGTATGGGTGAAGCGCTGGGGAATAAAAGCCAAATTCCGCTTGTAGGTGGGGACGCTAGTTCTGACCATGTGGGACCCATCATTTCTTTTGAATCGGAAGATGGACGAATCCTTTCCACTGGCGATCATTTGGGAAAAGGCGAAACGATGCGCATTCGACTCACCGATGCATTGGGGATTAATTTGACCAACGAAATTGGACATGAAATCACCATTACAAATGCGACAGATCAAAGCACGACAAATATCACAAACGATTTCATTTATGACGTAAATAGCATCACGACCGGAACGCTCCCCTATATCTTTGATGAAAATGAAACGGAAGTGCGATTTATAATTAAAGCATGGGACAGCGCAAATAATTCCTCTGAAAAAGAACTATTACTCAATTTAACAGAATCGGAAAATTTAAGTTTATATAACATTTTTAATTATCCAAATCCTTTCGATTTTGAAACACAATTTACGTTTGAGATCAACCAATCAGCTGAAATTACTCTATCCATTTTTACTTTGGGTGGACGAAAAATTAAAACCTTTGGTCCCACTTATTATTCGGCAGGATATCATTTCATCGATTGGGATGGACAGGATGCATTTGGAGGAACAATTGCCAATGGCGTTTATTTGTATCGAATTCAAGCGGAAGTGGACGGGATTGTTTCTTCATCCATTGGGCGAATTGCAAAGTTTCGCTAAGGAGTAAAATTGAATAAAAAAAAACCACACATTATTTTAGCATCAAATTCGCCTAGAAGAAAACAGCTCTTGGAGCAAATTGATTTATCCTTTGATATTATTCCCAGCAAGATTTATGAAGATTTCTCCATTGATTTAGATCCAAAAGCTTTTGCTCAACATTATGCCAAAGCAAAAGCCTGTGATTTAGCAAAAAATTATCCGAATGCCTTAGTGATTGGCGCCGATACGATTGTTGTTTTTGATGGACAAATTTTAGGCAAACCAAAGGATGAAGAAGATAGCGTTAGAATGCTCTCCATGCTTTCTGGCCAAACCCATGCGGTGATTACAGGCGTATCTTTACAATGGGAAAATGAACAGATTTCTGAAACATTTTGCGAATCGACAAAAGTGACATTTAGACCATTATCGAAAAGTGATATCTTACATTATATTAAGATTTATCAGCCTTTTGATAAAGCTGGTTCTTATGGTATTCAGGATTGGTTTTCTGTTTGTGTAGAAAAAATAAACGGCGATTTTTATAATGTAATGGGATTTCCACTCTCTGCTTTTTATCAAAAGTTCAGAGGAATCATTGATTAAGATAATTCGTATAACAGATTCTATTTCGCTCTCTGAAAAAGAAATTCAATTTGAAGCCATTCGTGCATCTGGCCCTGGAGGTCAGCACGTCAATAAAACCTCCACTGCCATCTTACTTAAATTTGATATTCATGCTTCTTCCCTTCCCAAAGATGTGGCTGAGCGATTATTCATAATCGCTAAAACTTACATTTCAACTAAAGGGGAGTTACAGATTAAAGCACAAAATTATCGTTCGCAAAAAATGAATAAGACTGATGCCATTTCTCGTCTGATTTCACTGATACAGACATCAGCGGAAAAACCAAAAATTCGACGAGCAACACGTATCCCAAAACGTGAAAATGAAAAACGACTCCGTAGCAAAAAACAACAAAGCCAAAAAAAAGCTTTACGAAAAATGCCTAAGCAGAATGAAGATTAATTCTTACATTTTGGTGTTTGTTAACCATGGTAGCATCCTTTAATTTTCACTCACAATTTATGAGACTATGGCTTTATTTTACACAGAATTAAAATCGTTACGCGAATCTCAAGATATTGCCTTGGAAGAGCTTGCATCTCGCACCAAAATAAATATCCAATATTTGGAAGCCATCGAAATGGGCAAATTTGATGTTTTGGAATTACCCTATATTCGATTATTCCTTCGTGCCTATGTCGTCGAAATCGGCGGAGACGCAACAAGAGCCTTGGAACAACTTGATTCTTTATCCGAACCCACAAAATTAAAAAGGCCTGAGCCACCTAAAGATGAGCTTCAAAATAAAACCTCAAGCCCATCATCAATAAATTCTTCGAAAAACGAAGTAAGCCTTTTCCTTTCGGACCTAAAATTAAGACAAGATTTGATTAAAGGGTCTGTCCTTTTACTCATTTTTATTTTTGCGATTGTTATCTTCCGCCAAATATTTAATGAAGAGAATCTCACAGAACCCAATCGTCAAGAGATTCAAACCCCATCTACCTTGACGGTTAGTGAAGATTCCATTCTTTCTCAATTTCATGCTATCTCTACGAGCAACGCAATAATTGCAACCGAGCCACCCTTTTTTCTTGTGATTCAATCACGGGAACAAATAGAAGTTATTTTTAGCTTAGACCAAGGTGAAAGTCAAACAATCAATATACGTACTAACGAGAATAAAACCTTTCCCCCCTTTATCGAATCAGCAAACATTCTCCTCCCAAATACGCAAAATATTACGGCCATGATCAATGGAGAGTCTCCTGAGAAAATTGAGCAACAAAACAGTCCCGTTCGGTTAGAAGTTTCTAGCTCGCCCCCTAGCGTAAAAATCACACATTACGCACCCAACTTTTAAACGATTAACCCACAAAATCATAGCATCCCTATCTCCCTAATATAAAGGGACTTCCAGTATTTGTTGAAAATATTTATGAATACTTATTGACATTATTCCTACGTATAGGTAAGATAGTGGGTAATTGTGGGTAACATTCCCTATTAAATCATGACTTTAAGTCCAAATAAATTCATTGGCGAGTACGCCTATTCTATTGATGCGAAAAGTCGCGTCAACATTCCTGCGCGTTTCAGACAAGCGCTTTCTGTCGAAAACGAGGAGACTTTTTTTACAACACGCGGGTTTGATGCTTGTATTTATGTCATCCCTGCCATTGTTTGGCAAAATATGGAAATGGAACTCAGCAACTTATCCTCTGTTTCTGAAACGAATCGTTCTTTCATCCGAAATCAAACCCGGCATGCTTCCCCTTCCACATATGATAAACAGGGTCGCATCAAGATTCCAGCGTCTCTTCTTGAGTATGCCGGCATAGAAAAGGATGTAACGATTATTGGTATGATTAATAAAATTGAAATTTGGAATGCTGATCGTTTAGCGGAAAATGACCAAAACAACCTTAACCTAGACTCGAATTCATATGATGACCTGGCTGGTAAAATTATCCTCTAATGACGCTGTCGCCTCCTCGGGACAAATCTATGCCACATATCCCGGTGATGGTGGAAGAAGTGCTGTCGTATTTAAATATAAATCCAGCGGGGATTTATGTAGATGGAACGGTTGGCGCTGGCGGACATACGATCCAAATTTTAAATCAGCTCAACGGCGAAGGCTCTCTCATTGGATTTGACCGGGACCACGAGGCTTTGGCGATTGCCAAAAAAACAATTCCCATTTCTTCTCGGGTTAGCCTCAATTGTGCGTCCTATCATACACTCCCAGATTTTCTCGAAAAGCACGGCTCTAATCTTGTGAATGGTATTTTGCTTGATTTAGGTCTTTCATCTATGCAGTTAGATGACGAAAAGCGTGGATTCTCTTTTTCTAAAAAAGGCTTACTAGATATGCGTTTTGATCAAAATTCAGATCGCGGCGCCTCTACGATTATTAATCATTCCTCTGAACAAGAATTGGCAGATATTATGTATCATTTTGGAGAGGAACGCCTTTCCCGCCGAATTGCAAAATCTATCGTAAAGCAAAGGCCAATTGCAGATGTTGAGGGTTTATTTGAAGCAATCAGGACTGCAACACCGCCACAGAATAGAAATAAAACGCTCGCAAGGGTCTTCCAAGCATTTCGAATTGCTGTAAATGGGGAACTAGAAAAACTTGATCATTTTTTATCTTCTTTTATTGATACGTTGGCCATTGGCGGGCGAATCGTCATTATGAGTTATCATTCTTTAGAGGACCGACGAGTCAAGCATATTTTTAGAGCGTTAAAACAAGATGGGCGTTTAAACGTTCTCAATAAAAAGCCAGTTATGGCCCAGCAAGATGAAATGGACACAAACCCTAGAGCGAGATCCGCCAAATTGCGTGCTGCAGAGAGGATTAAGTAATGGCGCGTCGGAAAAAAATAAAAAAACGATCTGATCTTTGGCAAACAGCTCTTTTCTTGCTTTCAACCATTGGGGTCATTGTTGCTTTAATTATTCATCTGTGGGTTTATACTGAAATCAATGAATCGCTTATTGCGATTGAAATCCAGAACTCAACCGTATCTGAGATTTCAAATGAAATCGAAGAATTGAAAAGTAGCGTCGAAAGGCTGAGTCGCCCAGATGTGATTGCACGAAAAGCTTCAGATCAATTAGGGATGATCGTCGCACACCCTGAAACGCTTTCTGTGAAAATACCTACAGAAATGATAAGCGCTTTATGACAAAGACGTTCAAAAAATATCATGGACGAGTCATGTGGGTTTCGGGTTTGATTCTATTAAGCTGGCTTGGGCTTTCAATTCAATTATTTGGCATTATGGTTGTGGACGGAAAGAGTTACCGTCAAGTCGGTATGAAACAAGCATTGGCAACACAAGCTCTCCCAGCGAACCGAGGTAATATTTTTGACCGAGATAATCGTTCCTTAACTCGAAATATCATTCAATACACATTGGCGGCTAACCCTAAATTGCTTAAAGATAAAGAAGCATTGGCAACGGCCATTCACCAGCGGACAGGAAAGCCTGTCGAGATTTACTTAAAAAAATTGAATGGAAATGGAACTTTCGTTTATTTAGAAAGAAATATTAGTCGTGAAACGGTTGGGTCTTTGATGGCAACACAAATTGATGGTTTCCAAATAAAACGACAATACCGTCGTTATTATCCTCATAGCACGATTGCCTCACAAATTTTAGGATACACAAATGTGGATGATGACGGTATATCTGGCTTGGAGAAAGATTACAACACTCATCTCAAAGGAATTTCTGGTTCTATTGTGAAATCAAAAAATGGACGTGGAAAAATGCAACGTTCCCCGAGCTTGCCTGTTCTCCCTGCAAAAGATGGAAATAATATTCAGACAACGTTGGATCTTGAGTATCAATCTATTTTGCAGGAAGAGTTAATACGGCGCGTGCAAGAAACAGGGTCGATTTCAGCTACGGGGATTATCATGAATCCTCAGACAGGCGAAATTCTTGCCATGGCTTCTGAGCCTGGCTTCGACAATAATCAATTTTCAAGCTATCCATACGATGCCCATAAAAATAGAGCTTTGACAGATCAGTTCGAACCCGGTTCAACGTATAAAGTCGTAACGGCTGTTGCGGCATTGGATAAATCGGTCGTGAATTTAACTGAAGAATTTAATTGTGAAAATGGATCGTTTTTTTACAAAGAAATCCCAATACAAGATCATGAAAAATACGGTCTGCTTACTTTCCCTCAAGTCATGGAACATTCTAGCAATATCGGAATTATAAAAATAGCAGAACGATTGGGGAAACAAAATCTATATGAATATTCACGAGAATTTGGCTTCGGGTCTCCAACTCGTATTTCATTTAAAGGTGAGGCGCCAGGCTCTCTGAAATCCACTGAAGAGTGGAGTCGTATTTCTCTAGGTGAAATATCGATGGGACACGAAGTCGCCGTTACTGCGCTTCAATTGGCTACTGCCTATTCCGCCATTGCAAATGGTGGCTATTTAGTTGTGCCTAAAATCATAAAACAAATTATGGATAATAAAGGAAATATCATTCATAAAGAAAAAACAGAAATTACCCGAAAAGTTGCGTCTCCATATGCAATGGGTGAAATAACAAAAATGTTATCCCGAGTTGTTCGAACTGGAACAGGGACAGGCGCTGAAATAGTAGGCTGGAACGTAGCAGGGAAAACGGGTACAGCTCAAAAATATATCGAGGGGCAATACTCTCATCAAAAATTCATTTCAAATTTTGTTGGTTTTTTACCAGCGGATAACCCTCAGCTTTTGGGCGTTTTTATTTTAGATGAACCAGAAGTAGGATTTCATTGGGGCGGTGTTGGTGCGGCTAAAATTTTTAAACGGGTGATGACACGTATTATAAGTATGGACGATAAAATTAACCCACCATCACAAAAACAATTATTTACACCCAAGAAAAAAGATGATGTGATTTTGGTGGATATCACAGAAAATATTGCACAGCCAATCGCACAAGTGCCTATCCCTTTATGGACACAAAGTCGATCTAAAATTGTCATGCCAGAACTCCGAGGAATGAGCATGAGAAAAGCGATGACAACGATTAGAAACCATAAGTTAAAATGTAAATTAGATGGATCAGGAAGTGTCGCATGGCAAAGTCCAACGCCTGGCAGTTTTGTAACTCCCGGAACCGTTTGCGTTTTAGGATTAAAATGAAACAAACACTTCATAATTTAATTGATCATTTGGTGCCAATGGAATCACAAAACTGGCCTAATCCTCCCATTGGTGGACTAAAGACGAACTCCAATGCGATTGAACCAGGTGATTTATTTATCGCAATTCCTGGAACAAAAATGGATGGGCACGATTTTGTCAATGACGCGATTGAAAAAGGCGCATCTGCAATTGTATCGAATGGGCGAGACTTAGGCTCCCTCTCTATTCCTCAAATTAAAGTAGCAAATCCACGAAGAGCCGCATCAGCCTTGGCTCATTCCTATTATGGACAGCCAAGCCATGAGCTGACGATTATTGGTATTACTGGCACAAATGGCAAAACAAGCACTGCCTCGATTCTTAGTTCTATTTTAAAAGAAGCTGGGGTCCAAACAGCTCAAATGGGAACCTTAGGCTTGATTGCAGAAGGATTTTCACAGAAAAAAGGATTAACGACTTCGGATCCCATAACTATTCATCAAACGTTTCGAGCGTTGATTGATAAAGGGTTTACCCATGTTGTTATGGAAATCTCATCTCATGCCCTCTCCCAATATCGGGTTGCTGATGTTCAGTTTGATTTAGGGGTATTTACCAATCTGACGCCGGAGCACTTGGACTATCATGAATCCATGGAAGATTACTTTTTAGCAAAATCAAAACTGTTCTCTATGCTTGGATTGGAAGCAACTGCTATTATTAATGTGGATGATTCAAGCGGAAAAAGACTTGTAGAATTGTCTTCTACGCCGGTTGTTTCAGTCTCACAAAATGAAAAAAATGATGTTCATTATTCAAAGCTTTCCTGCACCTTAAATGGAATCTCTGGCGAAATTATAGCAGGATCGCAGAATTATCCTATTCGTTCAGCTCTAGTGGGATCCTTTAATGCAGAAAATATATTGATGGCTGCATCGTCAGCTCACGCGCTTGGTCTTGATGCAAGATATATTTCAAAAGGAATTAATAGATGTAAAATCGTTGAAGGTCGTATGGAATCTATCCCTTTAAAAAATGGAAGTATTGTGTTCATTGATTATGCCCATACGCCCGATGCGTATGAGAAAGTGCTTTCCACCATTCGTGAGCTCACACCAAAGGGAAAAAGTATTTTTGTTATTTTTGGCGCTGGCGGTGATAGAGATGCGTCAAAACGTCCCATCATGGCGAGCATTGCAGAGAAATATTGTGATCACTGTTATGTCACGCCAGACAATCCAAGGTTCGAAGATCCAGATGCCATTAACCTTGAAATCGTTGCTGGGTTTCAAACCGAGCATTATTCTGTTTTTCAAAACCGTGCGCAAGGATTACAAGAGGCCTTGCACCGATTAAGAAAAGGAGATCTCGCCATCGTTCTGGGAAAGGGGCGAGAAGCCTATCAGGAAATGCAGGGCGAAAGACAAGATTACTCTGATTTAGAAATTATTGAGGATTTCAGATGAGAATTGATATAAAAGATTCTCAAAAATTCAATCAAATCTTTTCTGACGTGCTTGAGCAATCTTTGACGAATCCCATCACTGGTATTGTGACGGATAGTCGGGAATGTCAAGAAGGCGATTTATATATCGCTCTAAACGGTGAGCGTGTGGACGGGCATTGTTTCTTAGAAACAGTAAATGACTTAGGCGCATCTTCCGCGCTCGTAAGCACAGCCGATACGACGATTCATTCCATGCAACAAATAGTTGTGGAAGATCCCTTAAAAGCGATTGGACAAATTGCAAATGCTTGGCGAAAACAGTTCTCCATTCCAATAATTGGTATTACAGGTTCAAATGGGAAAACATCTACGAAAGAACTATTATCTCACGTCCTCAAGTCTAGTTTTTCTGTCCACGCTACAAAAGGGAATTTCAATACATCCATTGGGCTTCCCCTTACTCTTTTAACTTTAGATGAATCCTTTGGCATCTCGATTATTGAAATGGGCGCAAATCGACCTGGCGACATTGCTTATTTATGTGAAATCGCAGAACCAACGCACGGACTCATTACCAATATTTCTCCTGCTCATTTAGCTGGTTTTGGCAGTTTAAATATGATCGCTCAAACAAAAGGAGCCTTGTTCGCTTCACTTGAAAAAGGCATTTCCTTTGTAAACCTTGCCGATGAAAAGATTAAATCAATTCCTGTTGTGGGCGAAAAAATCACATTTGGTCTAACGGAGACTTGTGACTTCCCAGTTGATATACATCAAGAAAAAAACGGAGATTTAACTCTCACGATCGATTCTGAAGAAATTCAAACAAAATCTCAAAATTTATCTTTTGCTAAAAATATTATTTCTACAGCCAGTATTGCCATCACTTTGGGGCTGAGTTGGGGATCGTTTCGTGAAAATCTTCGTTCCTTTTCGCCTCCATCTGGGAGATGCCAAGTAAAGCAATTTGAAGATATTACGGTGATTGATGATACGTATAATGCCAATTTATCATCTAGTTTGGCTGCATTGGATTACTTACAAGCTTTCAGTGGAAATGGGCGAAGAATATTTGTTTTCGGTGATATGTTTGAGTTGGGCGAAAGCGCGAAAGCCCAACATAAAAAAATTGGAGAGAGATGTAATCTTATTGGTTTAGACGCCGTTTATACCATAGGCGATGAAACCGTTTTTACGGATCAAATGATCGACAATGGTTTTCATCAGCATTTTGATGAAAAGGAAGCCTTAGTCCAATCTTTGAAAGAAAACCTTCAATCTGGAGATAAAATCTTAGTGAAGGGATCTCGTGGAATGGCGATGGAAAAAATTATATCAGGGGTATTTCAAAGCTAATGTTATATCAATTGCTCACTTCATTCAAAGAGTCGGTTTCATTCCTTAATGTGTTTGAATATATCACCTTTCGTTCCGCGTCTGCTGCAATCACTGCTTTATTAATTAGTTTTATTGTGGGACCATTTATTATTCGTTTATTAAAAAAATATCAAATTGGAGAAGAGATTCGCGATTCAGGTCCAGAAACACATTTAAAGAAAAAAGGCACACCGACTATGGGCGGATTGCTTATTTTAACGTCAGTGATTGTGCCCACATTATTATTTGGGGACTTAAGTAACGTTTTTATTCAAATCATTCTGGTTTCTACCCTTTGGATGGGCTTATTCGGATTTTTGGACGACTATTTGAAAGTGGTAAGAAAATCAAAAAGTGGACTGATTGCTCGTTACAAAATGGCTGGACAAATTCTTTTGGGACTGCTCATTAGTTTTTGGATATTTAACACACCTGAATTCGCAGAAATCTCAAGCAAATCTTCCGTGCCCTTTTTCAAAAATTTTGAAATTGATTTTGGGCTGTTCTATCCCCTGGTAGTGATTTTGGTTATCACTGGAACATCCAATGCAGTGAATCTGACGGATGGTTTGGATGGCTTGGCTGCGGGGCTTTTGGCTATATCATTTTCCGTCTTTGCTGCTATTGCCTATATCTCGGGTCGAGTAGATTTCTCCGATTATTTGAACATACTTTATTTGCCCGGTGCTGGAGAATTGACTGTTTTTGCTTCTGCCATGGCTGGTGCTTGCTTGGGATATTTATGGTTTAATGCGAACCCCGCCGAAATCTTTATGGGCGATACAGGCTCTTTAGCAAGTGGTGCTGCTTTGGGTGCCTTAGCCGTACTCTTAAAAAAAGAATTACTCTTATCTATTATTGGAGGCGTTTTCGTTTGGGAAGCTGTTTCGGTTATCTTGCAAGTTGGATATTTCAAATGGACAAAATCAAAACATTCCGAAGGAAAACGATTATTCAAAATGGCTCCCATTCATCATCATTTCGAATTATCAGGATGGCCCGAATCGAAAATCGTAATTCGGTTCTGGATTATCGGGCTTCTTTTGGCATTATTTTCATTAACTACATTCAAAATTCGTTAAATGGATTTTTCACAAAAAGATCAAATCGATATTTCCGGAAAACAGATTTCTATCATTGGACTCGGGCGAAGTGGCGTTGCGGCGGCAAAATTAGCCCAACATTTTGGCGCCAATGTTTATATTTGTGATTCCAAAATATCAAAAGAAAATGATCTTTCATTAAAAACATTGGAACAAATGGGAATTCACGGCGAAACAGGAGAACATTCCGAACGGGTTTATGATGTAGATTTGATGGTTGTTTCTCCTGGCGTTCCAAAGAACACTCCTTTGCTACAGAAAGCCTTTGAAAAAGATATTCCGATAGTAGGTGAAATTGAATTTGCTTATTGGTTTTCACAATATCCTATCATTGCGGTTACCGGTTCCAATGGGAAAACGACCACGGTTAGTCTTCTCGGAGAATTGTTTCAAACGGATTTGATTCATGGAGCTATTTGTGGAAATATTGGCATTCCTTTTTCACAAGAAGTGCTATTTGATCAAAAAAACCCAGATCCGAAAAGGGTATATATTTTAGAAATATCAAGCTTCCAAATGGAGTTCATTAACCACTTTAAACCAGATTTCAGTCTTTATCTCAATGTCTCTCCCGACCATTTAGATCGCCATGGTTCAATGGATGAATACATTGCATGTAAAGTGAAAATGTCACAAAATCAGATCAAAACCGACACACTTGTTTACAATCAAGAAGATCTAGAACTTCGGGAAGAATTTATAAATCACCCCGCCAATACGATTTCCTTTAGTTCAATTCATCAAACCGGCTCATTCCGAATGAATGAAACAAAAATTTATGGTCCAAATCAAGAAAAATTGATTGATTTAGTTAATATCAAGATTCCCGGACAACACAATATAGAAAATATAATCGCGGCCGCAACTATTTCGTTGGAATTTGGATTATCTTTAGAACATATTGCGAATACAATTGCCTCATTTTCAGGTGTAGAACATCGTTTAGAATTTGTAAAGACAATTGATGATGTCACTTTTATCAATGATTCAAAAGCGACAAACTTAGATTCAGTAATTGTTGCACTCAATAGTTTTTCCCAGCCTCTTATTCTCATTCTTGGTGGTAGAAATAAAGGCGCTGATTTTCATCATCTACTTCCATATGTCCAAGTAAATCAAGTCAAACAGATTATTGCTTATGGAGAATCACGTCACGATATTGTTAACTCTCTTGGGGATGCGGTGAGATCAAATACAATAATTGGTCTTAAAGATGCAATCGTGACAGCAAAAGATCTGGCCAGCCCTGGAGATGTGATATTATTATCTCCCGGCTGTGCCAGTTTTGATCAATTTGAAAATTATGAAGCACGGGGTCAGATGTTTAAAAAATGGGTTAAAGCATTGGAATTTATTAAATGAATCTCGATGTGATTATTAGAAAATATGATAGCACATTGCTCATTTCCCTTCTCCTTTTAGCAGGTGTGGGCACGATAATGCTCTTTAGTGCAAGTTCGCCTACTTCTCTATTAGAATCTAATAACCGAACCAATATGCTTTATTTGGAAGCGCACTTAAAACGCTTACTCATTGGTATTATTCTCATGTTTGCAACCTTATTAATTGATTATAGACAATTAAAACGTTTCGCACCTGGATTAATGATTGGCGCTATACTTCTCCTTGTTTTAACCAAGCTATTATTTATTATCAAAGGAAATTATGCACCCGCACGATGGATTTATATTGGCTCTTTCTCCATGCAAACATCAGATATTGCGCGATTAGCCGTATTGATTTTCACCTCCTATTATTTGGATAAAAAACGAAATCAAATTCAAGATTTTCAAACAGGCTTAATGCCAATTTTAGGTGTCCTTGGTCTAGTGATGGGACTCATTGTGATTCAGCCAGATTTTAGCACGGCAGCCATGATCGGATTAATTGGTGTCTCAATTATTTTTATAGGAGGAGCAAAGTTATCCCATTTGTCTTTTGCTGGGGCTTTTAGCCTCTTGCTTGCAGTACCAATTATACTTTACAAAGATTATAGACGTGCTCGGATTTTATCTTGGTTTGGCGTTGGCTCAACCCCAGCAGCAGATTATCAAGCTGATCAATCTCTTATCAGTTTAGGCAATGGCGGTTGGTTTGGATTAGGTTTGGGAAATAGCATGGAAAAAAACCTGTTTTTGCCTACGCCACACACAGACTTTATTTTTGCCATTATTGGAGAAGAATTAGGAATCATTGGAGCTGTAGCACTTTTATTCCTTTTCTTATTTATCTTTCATCGAGGAATTAAAATTGCAAAAAATTGTACAGATCCCTTTGGCGTTTTTCTCGCCATTGGTATATCGTTCAATATTGTCCTTTATGCTTTTACCAATGCAGCCGTTGTAACAGGAATCTTCCCCGTGACAGGTTTACCCATGCCGCTCGTAAGTTATGGTGGATCTGGAATGGCCATTAATTTAGTCATGTTTGGTCTATTGCTAAATATTAGCCAAGCACGACGATCTGTGTCCAATAAAAATGGTTGGAGTCCAGTATTCAATGGCTAAAGATTTACGAATTATGATTGCAGGTGGAGGCACCGGTGGACATTTATTCCCTGCTTTGGCTATTGGTGAAGAAATCAAAGCACGAAATCATGAAGCAAAAGTTCATTTTGTTGGTTCAAATTTCGGGATGGAATCTAAAGTTTTCCCTGTGAAAGGTGTTTGGCATACCTTGGTTCCTATTCGTGGATTCCAGCGAGGGTTGAACCTAAGAAGCATCGGTCGAAATATGCTTCTCCCCTTTCGCATTATTCGCTCCGTGTTAAAAATGAAGAAACTCATCCGTAACTTTTCACCTCAAATTGTCGTTGGCACCGGAGGGTATGCAAGTGCAATTCCTCTTTACGTTGCAAGTAGAGAAAAAATGCCTGTGCCAATTTTACTTCAAGAACAAAATTCTTTTCCCGGTATCACAACACGATGGTTTTCGAAAAAAGCAAATGCCATTTGCGTCGCTTTCAAAGATGCGGCTACTGCGTTGAATTCATCCACACTTATCACTGGAAACCCGATTCGTGCTGGCATCGCTGATGGTGATAAATCCAAGGCATATACTCAATTCAAATTAAATGCAGATCAAAGAATCATCTTTCTATTTGGTGGCAGCCAAGGTTCAGCTTTTTTGAACCAACAAATGAGTAAAATAGTGCAAAGTTTAGTGGATTCAAATCTACAAATTTTATGGCAAACGGGAGATTTAGCTTACAATAAATATAAACATTTTGATTCAGATAAAGTGCGCGTTCTCCCCTTTATTAATGATATGGCGGCTGCATACGCTTTGAGCGATTTAATTATTGCAAGAAGCGGTGCCCTGACCTTGGCTGAAATTACCGTATGTAAAAAACCGAGTATACTTGTGCCATTCCCAAGTGCTGCAGGTGACCATCAAACAAAAAATGCCCAATCCATGGTAAATGCAGGTGCTTCCCATATTTTATTCGAAAAGGTGCTTAATCAATCCGATTTTGTGAGAACAATTTTGGGCATTATCAAAAATGAAAAACAACTAGAAGAAATGAGCGAAGCTGCCGGTGCATTAGGGAAACCAAATGCAACGCGTGATATTGTAGATCGCATTTTGGAGATTAGCCAGTGAGCGTTTTTAGAAAAATATCAAAAATTCATTTTATCGGAATTGGTGGTATCGGCATGAGTGGCATTGCTGAACTATTACTCAATCTTGGATTCGAAATCTCCGGATCTGATTTGCATGAATCGGATATTATCAAAAGATTGGAATCCTTGGGTATCTCTATCCAAATTGGCCATCATCCAGATAACATCGGTTCAGCCGAAGTGGTTGTTTATTCCAGTGCGATACCGCAAGAAAATTCAGAAATAGTCATGGCACATCAAAAAGGGCTTCCGGTTATCCGAAGAGCGGAAATGCTGGGTGAACTTATTTCCATGAAAGAAACCAGCATCGGCGTGGGAGGAACCCATGGTAAAACATCTACGTCTTCCATGATTGGCAGTATTTTGGCCCACGGGAAAAAAGATCCAACCATGGTCGTTGGTGGATTGGTCAAAAGTTTAGATAGCAATTCTAAATTAGGTGATGGAAACATTATTGTTGTTGAAGCGGATGAGTTTGATCGAAGCTTTCTCGCTCTCAATCCAACTATTGGTGTCATTACAAATATTGAACTTGAACATACAGATTGTTATGCGGATTTAGATGATTTGCAGAAAACATTTTTACAATTCGCACATGCTGTCCCTTTTTATGGCGAAGTCATTCTTTGCATTGACTCCCCTGCCCTTTTTGAAATATCTTCTGAAATTACTCGACCCATTACCACTTATGGCTTTTCCGATTTTGCAGATTATCAAGCCATCAATTTTTCATTTGATGCTTTTGCCTCTTCTTATTCCATCAAACATAATGATGAAATAATTGGAGATATTACACTCAATGTCCCAGGAAAACACAATATTTTAAATTCGCTTGCAGCTATCATTATTGGATTAGAAATGGGTTTGGATTTTTCAACGGTCAAAGAAGGCATAAAATCATACGCTGGCGTTAGAAGACGTTTTGAGCTCAAGGGAATTGAGAGTGATATTATGGTTGTGGATGATTATGCCCATCATCCTACAGAAGTTTCTGCAACACTCCAAGCAGCGAAATCAGGTTGGAATCGACGGATTATTTCTATTTTTCAACCTCATTTGTTTTCTCGAACTCAAGAATTTTTTAGAGAATTTGGGCAAGCACTTTTAGAAAGTGATCTTGTACTCGTAACAGATGTGTATCCCGCACGGGAAAAACCCATCTCTGGGATTACAGGAGAAATGATTTACAAGGAACTGGACCGTTTGGGGCACGCCAACGCATACTATGTTCCAGATTTGGATGATGTAATTGAAAAATTAGATCAAATCGTTCAGCCTGGCGATTTGGTTATCACATTAGGTGCTGGAAATATTTGGCGATATAGTGAAAAATATATTCAACATTTATCAAAGGCTAAAACTGAGGTTTGAATTGAAATACATGGCTGAACTCATTCAATTAGTGCAAGGAACCGTGATAGAAAATGAGTCTATGTCGCGCCACTCATCATTTGGGATTGGTGGCACAGCATCCGCATATATTACCCCCAAAAATATTGATGATTTATCTAAAATTTTACGGTTCGCAAATCAGCATGGTATTCAAATATATTTCATTGGATCTGGTTCAAATATTTTAGTCAGTGATAACGGATTGGATGGCATTGTGATTTCTCCAGCAAAAGCACTTACTAAATTATCTTTCGATAAAGGCATCATTGAAGCTGAATCTGGTGTGATGCTGGGTCACCTTGTAAAAGAAACAAGTAAACAAAATCTAACAGGCTTTGAAAGTTTGGGCGGAGTACCTGGCACATTAGGCGGTGCGCTTTTGATGAATGCGGGTGCGTTTGGAAGCGAAATTTCAAATCATCTTATTTCATTGAAAGTCATGGAAATGAATGGTGAAATTAGAACCATGATGCGAGACGAAATTGAGTTCTCATATCGTCAATCTTCTTTGAGAAAAGATGTATTTATTTTGAGCGCTATTTTCGAATTAGAAAAATGTGAACCTGAAATAATTCTAGAAAAAAGACTCAAAGCAAGCAAAAAACGTAAAAGTACTCAACCATTAAAATATCGATCTGCAGGCAGTGTTTTCAAAAATCCGCAACCGAATTTAGCCGCAGGATATTTAATTGATCAAGTTGGATTAAAAGGTTATCGTGTAGGCGATGCAGAAATATCAAAAAAACATGCAAACTTTTTTATCAATCGAGGAAAAGCAAACGCAAGTGATATTACAGCATTAATTCGCATTGCTCGAAAAAAAGTCGAAATCGAATTCAATATCATGCTCGAACTTGAAATCAAAACATATGGATTTAACGCAAGTGAGTTTATGCCCCATGGCTAAGAAAAATAAAAAAATCTCCCTAAAACATTTATCTCCAATCGCCATTGGATTTTTAATCATAGGATTGATTTGGGGTTCGGTTAAATGGGTGGAGTATCGGACTTATCTCGAAGTAACTAATTTTACGTACGAGGGATCTATTCAAATTCCAATGGATGAATATGCTGGCCTTATCAAAGATATAACGCAAAGCTCTTCGCGAAAGATTGATTTGACTGAAATTCAAGAACGAATTGGAATGCATCCTTATGTGAAAGCAGTGAGAGTGAGCCATACTTATCCTTCCACCATAAAAATTGAGATTGTTGAACGAAGTGCGTTAGCAGTTTTAAATGGCGGAGTTATGGTGTTTTTAGATGAAGATTGTTTTGTTATGCCTGAAGTTGGAAATTTAGCTGATTTAAAAGTGCCCATTCTTTCAAATTATAATCCAAATCCCACACTCTATCCAACGGGAGGTAAAGCTCGATCCGTGAAAGTGCAAGAATCTATTCAATTGTTAAAGAAAATTAAAAATGAATATGAAACCCTTTATCAAAACATCTCAGAAATGTCATTGAATACGAATGATGAATTCATTATCGTGTTGGTAGATCAACCTACAAAAATCAGATTAGGTCGAACTAATATTTGGGCAAAGCTGCTTGTATTACGGGAATTTGAAAAAACTATACTTGGACAAAAACGATTATCAGATTATGCATATTTGGATATGAGATATAACAACCAAGTCATTGCAAAAGAACGGTTATGAGACGCGGAGCTAATTCTCAAGAGAAAAACATCACTGTTGGGATTGATATCGGTTCTTCCAAGATTTGTTGTGCCATCGGCCAATTGCAAGAAAATAGCTCCACCAAATTGATGGGGATTGGCATAGCGCCATCCAAAGGATTAAACCATGGTAATATTGTGCATCGTGACCAATTGATTGAGCAAATAGAAAAAGCAGTTGAAGCCGCAGAAATGATGGCTGACATTTCAGTTGAAAGAGCTATTATTTCCATGACTGGTGAACACATTCGTTGTATCAATACTGTCGGTGCGGTTGCCCTAAATAAAGGGAATTCACCTAACTTAGTAGCGGAGCAATCCATAACAATGTCTGATATGGAAAAAGCCATCGAATTGTCACAAGCTGTTTCCCTTCCGATTGACAAAGATATTCTTCATGTGCTTCCACAAGATTACCTCGTAGATACATTAGCGTTTATTAAGAATCCCATTGGAATGACAGGGCGTCGCTTAGAAGCCCGAGTTCACTTGGTGATTGCTGCAACCACAGCCATGCAAAACTTAAAAAACTGTGTGGAAGAATTAGGGATTGATTTTGAAGGAATTGTTTTTCAACCCTTAGCTTCCTCCCTGGTTACCCTCAATGAGGATGAAAAAAACTTAGGCGTTACTTTAGTCGATATGGGTGCACACACAACAGATATAACGGTTTATCATGGTGATGCAGTGCGATACTCAAGTGTGATTCCCATTGGGGCAAATAGTATTACAAATGATATTGCTGTCATGCTCCAAATTGGACTGGAAACGGCTGAAGAAATAAAAATTAAGTATGGTTCGGCAAAGGCTTCACTGGCTTCCTCAGAATTAAATTTCGATTTACCCGTTAGTAACGGTGGACCAAAACGTAGTATATCTGAGCATGAAGTATCTCGATATATCGAAGCCCGCATGCAAGAAATTTTCCAACTCATTATCAGGGAGATTTCCAAAGCAGATGTAAAAGGCAAACTTACATACGGTATTGTATTAACTGGCGGTGGTGCACAACTTAGAAATCTCGGTGCATTGGCGACAGAAACAATGGATTTAAAAGTTAGAGTAGCTTCACCCACAAACATCACCGGTATTAAAGAAGTGGCTGAAAATCCAGAATATACTGCAGCCCTTGGTCTATTATTATGGAACACACAATCAGATGATTTTAAAAATTCAACCCAAGAATCAGCACTCACTTTAAAAACCGTTTCACATAAAATAAGTGCTTGGTTTAAAGATTTTTTTTAGAGTAAACCCACAAACCAAAGGAGAATAAAATGCTATTTGAATTCGATAGCTTATCAGAACAGAAAGCCAAACTAAAAGTCGTAGGCATTGGAGGTGCTGGAGGAAATGCGGTAACACGCATGATTACATCCGGTATGGAAGGTGTTGATTTTATTGCCATCAATACGGATGCCCAAGACCTCGACAATAATCCATCCGAGCATAAGATACAAATCGGAAAAGATCTTACAAAAGGATTAGGTGCCGGTGCGAAAGCAGAAGTTGGACTAGAGGCTGTGGAAACGGATCAAGATGCGATTCGTACATTATTAGAAGGTGCTGATATGACGTTCATTACGGCAGGAATGGGAGGCGGAACTGGAACAGGAGCGGCTCCAGCCGTAGCACAAATATCCAGAGAAATGGGTATATTGACTGTTGGGATTGTTACCCTTCCCTTTAAATTTGAAGGTCCAAAACGCTTAAACCGCGCAATGGCAGGCATGACCGAAATGAAGAAAAATTGCGATACGGTTTTGGTTATCCCAAATCAAAAACTCATGTCAATCGTTGATAAATCAACAACATTGAGTGATGCGTTTAAATTAGCTGATTCCATTTTGCATCAAGCGGCAAAAGGTATTTCGGATTTAATCAATGTTCACGGCATGATAAATCTGGATTTTGCGGATGTAGAAACCATTATGAAGAATATGGGAGAAGCCATTATGGGAACAGGAATAGCTTCAGGTGAAGAGCGTGCTGTTTTGGCTGCTCAACAGGCCATCTCATCTCCATTGCTTGATGATGCCACAATTCGCGGTGCACAAGGCGTCCTTGTGAATATTACGGGTGGTGCGAATCTCACATTGCACGAAGTGGATGAAGCAACCAGTATTATCTTTGAAGAGGCGGGTCCTTCAGCGAATATCATTTTTGGAGCTGTAGAAGATCCTAAATTAAAAGATGAGATTCGTGTGACGGTTATTGCGACTGGATTTAATAACATGGAACCTGTAGAGGATATTTTAGATTCTCAGGAATCAATGATTAGGCCAACTCAACAGACATCTGTGTTATCAGAACAAATCAATGCGCCATTATGTAATCAGAGAGCAAGGGGACAAGACACAGTGGCTCAACCTCTAGTTGAAAAAAAATCAACTTTCGTGTTTGATTCAACCAAACCAACGCCCATTGTTTATGGAGATAATTTAGACGTGCCTGCTTTTCTTCGAAAACAACATGAATAAAGCTTAACTCTGTTTGTGATTACTCTAAATGAAAAGCCTCTACAAATTTGTGGGGGCTTTTTAATTACTAATTTTCAGTTGAAATGACCGAGAAAGGTTAAATCCAAAATAGAGGACACCCGTTTTCCATTCTCCTCTGGTTTCTGAAATGTAGGCACGTTCAAACATACCTTGCGAATTTGTTACATGAAATTGAAAAACATGTCCTCCTGTTTCTAAATCAAAACCTATTGAAAGACTATTGTTAAAATCTTTAGAAAAATCTCCAACACGAAGACAATACTCACCGTTAAAAGTAACCCAATTATTTATTTTTAAGCGTCCGCCTAAACCAATAGCGTAAGTATCATTGAAATCTGTACTTTGATTTACAAAATTACGGTGTAAAAACGTGGGCGCAACTTCAAAGGAAAAATATTTAGATATTTTTTTTCCAACAATGAATTGATGAACATAGCTTAACCTATTCTGAAAATAGTTTTCCATTGTAGGGCCTGTTTCTTCTGTATCAATAAAAACAGATGTGTAATAAACCACAGAAACGGGAAATCTTTGTTTACCCATTTTTTGATGCCTTAGCCTCACTTTTGTAAAGATTTCGTATGTTTTTTCATATGAATTTCTCCCAAAGCCATAAGCTATTTTTTCATTTTGTCCATATTGAAAATCAAATCGAATTTCGGCTTCATCTAATCCAAATAAGGTATATAAACCCTGATTAACTGCACCAAACCGATGTGCAATTATAAACTGAAAAACGCCCGGATTTGGAAGTTCAACAGATTGAAGATTGATAATCCGCGTTCCTTTAAAAATGTCTTTAACCATACTGGATGGTGGGCTTAATTCAACAAGATCATCTAATAATACACTTTGCCCTAAGAGAAAAGATTGTGCTACCCATAGTATATTAATAATAAACTTTCTCAATTTTGTTCCCTTAGCTTTACACTAATTTCAACTTGAACACGTTCTGCAATGTTATGAAATAATATTTTGGGTATTTGAATCCCATAATCATTTAGTTCAATCTCAAAAGAAGCTGATCCTGAAATTTTTCCCTCTATATTTTGAAATGTTCCAAACGCATTAATCTTCTTTTCTACACCATGAATTTTCATCAATCCCGAAAGAGAGACTGAAGTACTGTCTACTAATCGGATTGATTCCCATTGATTAATTTTCCCCTGAAAAGTGGCATTTGGATATTTGTCTGATTCCATATAGTTTTCATTAAAGTGTTCCTGCATTAATGATTTTTCAAATCGAAATTTTTTGATAGGTATTAGAAATGCCACTTCTCCAGTATTCATATCTAATAAACAAGATACATTATTATTTTCAGCATATATATCTTCCAATGGAGCTTTAGAGAAAAAAGATACAAATCCATTTCTAGAAATATAACGATTGCCTTCTCCAAATAGAAAACCTATCATTAAAAAACTCATCACTATTTTTCTCATGGGCATATCATCTCTTTAAAAGTAATAAATGCTTCTAAATCTTCACTGCTAAGTGCTGAGCCCGATTTTGGCATAAATCCTGTTTCACTTGGATTTCGTGTAATCCGATCTATTAAGGAACCATATTTAATGATGTCTGCAACGGTTTCATATGATTCAAAAGATACATTTCCAGATGGAGATGGATTTTGATGACACCCAATACATTGAGCTTCTATAATAGATAATATATTATTCGAGTATTCATTTCTTAATAAATCACAACTATAAGATAATTCGGGAAACATTTCATCACGGTTGTTGTACTCACAAGCATAAAATATTCCAAAAAAAAGTAAACTAATCTGAAAATGTTTAATAAATCCCCTCTTCATAAGATTATCTTACCTTTACACAAATCAAGATTCAAGTGTTATATTGTTTTTGCTTCTAAATTATTTATCAATCTAAGAAATATTAAAACTTGGAGTAATTAAAACATGGTTTGCTGATTAATATTCTCTGAAAGAGTATAATAGAATTCCATTAATCGCAAAATTATCTTTTTTATCCACCTGAATTATAGGGAAAGTCTCATTTCGAGGATGAAGCTCCACTCCATTTGTTTTAGGATAATAATATTTTAATGTGGCTTCACCATTTATCAACGCCACCACAATTTGACCCGAATGGGCTGAAGGTGTTTTCCGAACGATAATATAATCTCCATCTTGGATATGCTCGTCAATCATAGAATCGCCCTTGACCTTTAGTACAAAATTATCAGGATGCATAAACGGACTGGGTACTTCGATCGATTCTGTATCTTCCAATGCTTCGATGGGCTCTCCTGCCGCAATCAAGCCTAATAACGGCAAGCGAGCTGAGACCGAGGTATTGAGCTCATGTATTGTGGATAATGCTCGCTTGCCGTTGGAGCCTTTCAATCGGGTCAAATGTCCTTCCGCTTCTAATGTTTTGACATACCAATTCACAGTTCCCAAAGATTTAAATCCTAATTCCATCATAATTTCGTCATAAGATGGAGCTTGACCTTGTTCCGCCGTAAAACGATGAATGAAATCCAAAAATTTCTGTTGCTTTGGGGATAATATTTTCATCTTGCTATGAACGACTTATATCTTTCAATAATGTGCCTTGGCATGTTTCCCAATGCGGATAACTATAAGAAGTTTGGCTAGTTTTATGGTTCAATCGACTGATTGCCCGTAACACGAACTCATCCTGTCTTTTTGGGAAAAAATGTCTTAATAATGTCTGTATCATCTCTTATTCCTTCTAATTAATATATACTCGTAAGTTGCTCGTAAGTATATTACAATCATTTATACATGAAGGTCAATGGGTATTTATAAAAAAATGAAAAGGGAGAAAGCGCTATTGCTGTTCTTCGATTAGCTCTTCTATTTCATTCGGATTTGGAAATCGTTCCAATGCTTTTTTGGAGAAAATTAAGTTTCCATCTAAGGTGACTTCAAATACACCGCCCCCAGAAGAAATAAGTGTTACTTCGCACTCGGGGAATTTCTTTTTAAGATCCGCTTCCAAACTGGAAGCACGTGGTAAGTAATTTCACATGCTACAATATTCAATAGATACTTTCATTTTATTCCTTTTTTTAATTTAGCTATTTTGAAAATATATTGAATTCATTCTTTAGAATAAGTCTCAAAATATTTTAAGATATCATCTGGATGCGTGTCCAAATCTACTTTATCGTAAATTTTTATAATTCGCCCATCCTTTTGAATGAGGAACGTTTTTCTGGATGTAAAAAAGTATCTATTGACGCCATAGGCCTTCCCTGCTATTTTTTTTTCATCTGAGAGAAATATAAATGGAATATGATGATTCTCTTCAAAATCTTTCAATGCTTTAGGTGAATCATAACTCACACCAAAAACTTTGATACCCTTATCTTTAAAATCTGCAAACGCATCGCGGAACCCGCACGCTTGCTTGATTCAACCCGGCGTTTCTGCTTTCGGAAAAAAATAGAGAACAACCGGCTTCCCTTTATAATCAGAAAGGGTATGCAAAATACTATCTTGATCCATCAAGGTAAAATCGGGTGCAATATCTCCCGGTTTTAATCCAGTATCTCCAAAAAGTAATTTTATCATCATGAGTGTAAGTAAATAGGGTTTCAAATGGGAACTCTTTTCTTGAAATTGTGATAGAAAATTAAATCTAAAATAATTTAGATATTAGAACAAATAGCTATAATTTTTCGATTCTTAAAATGGACAAATAAATGTTACGATTCAAAATCATCGCCCTACTCTCTTTAGTCATATTCATCAACGGATGTGGCGAAAAACGAAAGACTATTTATGAAGAATTTGATTTCTCAACCCTGCCAAAATCTGTGATTTCAAATGGCGAGAAAATTTATATGCGTGCTTGTTTTGCGTGTCATAATACGGGTCGTGAAGGCGCCACCTTACTCTCAGAAACACGACAATGGAATCGAACAGCTAAAAAAGGCATTGAGATTTTATATCAAAATGTCTTACAAGGATATACCGGGATGAGTGGTGTTATGCCTCCAAAAGGGAATTGTTGGGATTGCACTGAAGACGATATTCGTCAAGCCATCCTTTATATTTATCACCAGGTTAAATTAGCAAAAAAATAGTTTCTCGTACCCTATCTCAAGGAATCAAGAAAATAGCCTGAAAATACTAGTGCATTATAAGCAATAAAGTTAATCCAAAACACTTCCTTCGAATTTCGCTGTTCTGTCATTTGAATATTGAAGTAGGCCTTAGCAAAAAATCCTGCCGATAATAAATAATATCCAATCGTATGTATTCCTGGCTCTTGATGGCTTGCGTTATTTAATCCACCCACAGCCATAAACACATCAAATCCACCTGCTATTTTTTCGCCATGCCATTGGTCTTGTGTCGCAATATAACTCATCCCTGCAAAGGTTAATTCCATAGCAGAAATATAGCCCAATTCCTCTAAAGTAGAAGATTGAGCATAGAGGATAGAACCGGTTAAAAGACTAAGAACAATACTAGTTTTTCTCATAGCAAATTCTTTCTTCTTTATTTTAGTAAAATCATTTTTTGCACATCACGAAAAGAACCCGCAAGCATTTCTACAAAATATACACCACTGGCCATTTGAGATGCATTCCATTGTATTTCATGCAAACCCGGCTCTACCGCTTCCTCTAGTAAATTTTTGACCAATCTACCCTTTACATCCAATATTCGTAGAGATATAGTTTGTCGCATCTCTACTGAAAATCGAATGGTCGTGCTTGGATTAAATGGATTCGGGAAATTAGGATACAATCTAAATTGATTTGCTTGTATTGTCACATCATCAAACCCGAGTTCAACGCTAAATCCAAAAAAGGCTAAGATACGTCCAGCTAAATCAATCCGCTCTTGTTCTGCGTAAATGGTTTCAAAAGGAAAACCCATCATCACAATTCTTGCATTTTCTGTCCCACCAGGAACAAGCCCAGAAAATTGTATCCCAGCAATCAAATTATTGCCATAAATCAAAGCGGATTCAGAACCGCCCGTTGTGGAGAAAGCATCCGGATAATTTTCAGGATACACACCATAATTCCCATTATCATAATAAAGGGTCAAACTTTCAAAAACGGTTCCCTCGGCTCCATGTGCTATGTAAGAATTGGCGTCATCTAAATTATACTGTGTTTTCAAATAATCGTGAAGAAAATTACGGTCCGAGGAGGAACCTTGCTGATCCAAATCCCACGCAACTTCAGACCCGCTGATGAAAATCTGTCCCCCTTGCTTGAGATAATCTTTGACTATATTTTGCTCCGAGGCAGAAAATGTTTCATGCTCAGTGCTCTCATCTCCTAAAAGCCAAAAAACGGCTGTATAGTGACTCAATTGAATTTCGCCAGAAATCACCGCGTCATTATCCGCCGTATCGAAAGCATATCCCCAAGGAATCAACGCTTGTCCCATGCGCTTTGCGAAATCATGATAAGGGAATGGATAACTCCCATTCATTCGATCAAAACCATCTACGATAAGAATATTTTCCGTTTCATCCGATTGATAAACACCATAGATATCTGAAGCAAAACTTTCTGAAATACTCTCAAGATTAGATACGCTGGTTAATTTATAAAATAGCGGATTTTCATTCCCATTGGAAAGCATGATTTCAGATTCGGAAGCATTCATTTCGCTGAGAAGTGTCCACAAATTGTCTGTGGATTGACTATAAAGATTAAACCCGGAAATTGAGTCCGGGTCTTGAGTGTGCCATGTAATGCTGATGCTGTCCGACCAAACGATTGCATTCGTTTCTGTCCGTGGAATGGTCGCCGGACCTCCTTCCATGCCCACATAATATCTTGGCGTATAATCAGTGAGCTGGCTCAAATTATAGGTACGGTAACTGACTTTCCAATCATAAGCTGATGATTCCACAACTAAAAAGGTTCCATCCGCATTTCGTAGAACAAGCATACGTACATGTCCTACTTTATGAATCGCATCTCCCGGACTTAAATCGTTCCAATTATCATAGAAAATGGTCAATCCATCATCCATCATGGACGTTGAATAATGAGCGTCTAGATTCCAACATCGAGAAATAAATCCAGAGCAATCCACACCGCGGGCATAAGCGCTCACGCAGTAACTTTCATCGCAACTTGTTGCTTTATCTCCCGCATATTTTCCAGCACTTATTCCATTATCAAAACCATCAATCGTATAAAAGCCACCCCACTGATACGGCACGTGATAATTTGTGCCTAACTGAACCCAGCCTGGTGTTTCTACAATCACGCCATTTGGATCTACAATAGCGCCCCCCGTAATATTTCCACTGGATGCAGACCATTCGTGAGTCACATAAGTCTCCGCCATTTCTAAAGCTTCGGCTGGAGTAACCGGTGGATAAATAAATGATTCTCTTTCATCGTCCAAAGGTTCTGCTTCTGGAAAAAGGTTGGGCGATTGGTTAAAATGTTTTCCCTCTTGCAAATAATTTGGTAAATGAAAAATTGAAGCTTCTCCCTTGTTTCGCACACGTTCATCTTGCTTCCAGACACTAATGGTCACGCCTGTTTTTCGTGTGCTCATAATATATAAATCTCCTAATTCGTCAACATGAAAAGGAAACTCAATGAAGGTGTAATCTACATTTGGAATGGGAAACGTTGCCTGTCGCTTTCCAGTGAGATCAAACAAAGCAATTTCCCGTTTTACGCGTAATGGAACGTGTTGAAGAATCGTTTCAATATAAACATAATGATTATTTTCCCCATTTTTTCCAAGATATTTCCCCGAAGCAAATCCCTCAGCTTGTATAATCGAAAATGCGAAATCGTTTCCCACAATTTGAAGTATTTCATCATCCGTCCTTATGACTGAAACCATATCAGCTATCTTTATTGATTTTTGTGAATCTTTGGGATCTAATGTTTCAAGTCGTTTCAATGCTTGATGTTCATAGATTTTTTGAGTTTGAGCATTCAAATCCATAATTTGAATTTCTCCATTGGAAACAGAAAAAAATTGAGGACCGATTCTAAAGCCAGGCACTTCTCTTAGGGCTATTTTTTCTTCATCAAATCCCCAGGGGACAAATAATAATTCTTCATATTTGTATTGGGCATGGATAAATCCAAATATCGTTATAATCGCAAATAAGGTTTTCTTCATCATGCTAGAAATCTACGAAAGCTTTGAAACAGGAACCCATCGTATTTTTATGTTATTTTTGTTTGGATTCATATACTTTTCTACAAGAATATTCCTTAAAATCGCCAAAAGATTTTCACAGAAAAATGCCAAAACATCCATTAATAACCCTGGTACAAAACAAGCTCTTACTTTCTTCATTAGCAGAAAAATATGGGACGCCTCTTTATATTTATGATAAAGAACAACTTGTTCATAATATTCAAAGGCTCAACAGTATCCTCAAAAAGTATTTCAAGTCGTTCCATATTTGTTACGCCGTCAAAGCCAATAATAATCCACATTTACTTAAAACGCTCAAAAAAGCTGTCCCTACTTTAGGAGCCGATTGTTCAAGTCCGGGCGAAATTCATATCGCAGGTCAAAATGGATTCGAAGGAAACGATTGTATTTATACTGGGAATTATGAATCACCCGAAGATTTAAAATGTGCACTAGATTTTGGCGCACATATTAATCTGGATGATATTCAATCTTTTCATCGTCTTCAAAAAATTGGCCTTCCAAATTCTATCTCCTTTAGATTGAATCCTGGCTTTGGAAAAGGAGCTTTTGCCCAAATCACGACAGGCGGAGAAGATTCAAAATTTGGTGTGCCTCATTATGATATTGTCCACGCCTACGAACTAGCAAAAAATGCGGGTGTCCGTCAATTTGGGATTCAATGTATGACCGGATCTGGCGTATTGGATTCAAATTATTTCCCTAATCTTATGATAGAGATGTTAAAGACGGTCAAGAAGCTCAAAGATCAATTGAATATTGATATGAATTTTATTAGCATGGGGGGTGGATTTGGAATCCCATATACGGAGGATGATTTCCCACTGAATTTTGATGAAGTCTTTGCTGGCGTTGCAAAAAACTTTCACGCTTATTTCAATCAAAGGCAGGAAAAATTTCCTGCTCTCTGGATAGAACCAGGTAAATCTGTCGTTGGTGATTCTGCCATCTTACTGACCCGCGTAACAGGAAAAAAAGAAAGCTATAAATCCTATATTGGTATGGATGCTGGCATGGAGACACTCATGCGGCCCGCACTTTATGGCGCTTATCATCGTATTTATAAAGTTGGTAGTGCAGATGCACCAAAAAATACGAGTGTCGATATTACAGGACGGATTTGTGAAAACACCGACCGTCTTGCAACGAATCGAGATTTTCCTCACGTAGAAGAGGGAGATTTACTCGCCGTAATGGATGTTGGAGCTTATGGATTTTCTATGTCGCATCAATTTTGCACTCGACCTCGATCTGCTGAAATTTTATTAGATGGAGAAACAGCAAGTGTCATCCGAAAACGTGAAACCATTCAAGATATTTTTAGGCAATGTTATGATTAAATCCCTTTCCTTTTTCATCCTCCTCCAAACAATGATTTTTGCTCAAGCACATCCAGGTATTCATCAAGTGCAATCAGCGTATTATAAAATCAATTTTGAGGCTTCCTCTCGACAAGATGATTTGAGTCCAATTTATCCCAAATCTGAACGAGAGAGAACGCCCTCCCACGAGGTTTTTGGCTATCATCCTTATTGGATGGGAACGGCGTGGCAGAATTATAATTTTAATCTTATTACCACTTTAGCTTATTTCTCTGCAGAAGTGAATGCCAATGGAAGTTTGGGCGATCTCCACGGATGGCCTGTTAGCAGTTTAATCAATGAAGCCCATGCACACGGAACAAATGTGGTTCTGTGTGCCACGCTTTTTAGCTCGAGTGATATCACAACATTATTGAGCAGTAGCACAAATCGAACGAATTGCATCAACAATCTATTGGCACAAGTTCAAGCTGGAAATGCCGATGGAATTAACATCGATTTTGAATCTTTCCCTTCATCTCAAAGAGATAATATGGTCACCTTTATCACGGATTTGACCAACACCTTCCATACAGAAATTCCAGGATCACAAGTTACCCTTGCAATGCCTGCTGTAGATTGGAGTGATGCTTGGGATTATAATGCTTTGGCGTCAATCAGTGATGGCCTATTTATCATGGGATATGCCTATCATTGGAGTGGAAGTAATACGACTGGTCCCAATTCTCCTCTAATAGGTTCTGGTTATAGTTTAACTTGGACCGTTAATGACTATCTCAACAAAACGAATAACCAAGCGGACAAACTTATTTTAGGTGTGCCTTATTATGGATTTGAATGGCCAGCAGAATCGAGTGAAGCAGGTGCACAAACCACTGGAACTGGCTCAGCTAAATTTTATGCCGAAATGGAAGGGCGAGCTTTGTCTTATGGAAAGCTGTGGGATACACCGTCTCAAACGCCTTGGTATGCTTACGAAAACCCAAATTGGATTCAAGGGTGGTATGATGATAGTTTATCTTTGTCTTTAAAATATGATTTTGCCTTAAATCAAAATTTAAAAGGCGTGGGCGTTTGGGCTTTAGGTTATGATGGAAATAATACAGAATTGTGGGATTTATTTTCAGCAAAATTTGGGGCAACAGCTCCTCCAACGACACCTCATCGAATCAGCATTAGAAATATTTATGATACGGGAGGGGCGGTTATCATTGATTTTCAAGGGGCACAAACGGCAGACGAGTTTTTCTTATATCGCAGAAATCCTGCCACAAATGAGGACGAGCTCTTTTCTACGCATCAACAACGACCTCTTGTCATTCAATATCTGAATGATGACGAATTATATTTATTCTCGATTGAAGCTTCCAATGATTTCGGCACTTCACCGCGGACAGAATTGCTCGGTTTTGCCCCTTCTCCTCCTCCTATAAAATGCCTCATTGTAAATGGTTTCGACCGAGTGAATGGGACAGATAATACCTTTGATTTTATCCGACAACATGGCTCTGCAATTCATGGCAATGGTTATGCTTTTGATTCAGCCACCAACGAAGCTGTAATACAGGGTGATATTGATTTATCAGATTATGAGATCGTTGATTGGATTCTCGGGGAAGAAGGAACTGCCACCAGCGCATTTACGGGTGGGGAGCAAGATAAAATAAAATCATTCTTAGAGCAAGGTGGATTCCTTTTTGTGTCTGGTTCTGAAATCGGCTATGATTTATCTGCACAAGGTAGCACTGAAGACCAAACCTTTTTTGAGCATTACCTCAAAGCAGAATATATTTCAGATGCTGCTGGAGGACAAGGTGGCACCTATTCTGGATATGGTGTTTCGAATACCGCTTTGCATCGAATCGAAAATATCACCTTTGATAACGGAAATCACGGCACTTATAATGTGGATTGGCCTGACGGTATTAAGCCTAAAAACGGGTCTGAAATTTGTGCAAAATTTGATGGGGTAGATTATGCCAGTCGTGGCGGGATGGGGACACAATATCTTGGCACATTTGGGAACAGTAATAGTCAAGGCGGAGTCTTGCTTTTATCGGTGGGATTTGAAACCATTTATCCTGAATCCAAACGTGATGAAGTTATGGAACATATACTTACATTTTATGAATCTGGACTTGACATTTTTAATTCAGACATTCAGCCAAAAAAATTGACGATTCATACTCTCTATCCAAACCCAACAAATACTTCTTTTACATTGGATTTTTCTACAATTGAATCTGAGCAATTTGTAAATATCATCATTACAAATGTTTTAGGGCAAATTATACGAGAAGAGCGAATTCAACTCAATGCTTCTCTTCGCCATCAATGGACATGGAATGGATTAGATCAAAAAGGGATTTCTGCTCCAACAGGTTTATATATCGTCTCGCTCCAAAACCAAGACCAATTCATTTCTACAAAAGTAACCTTGTTAAAATAAATCATGGATAGCGTTTTCATCTCTATTTAATGAACACGCAGCAATAATAAATGTTTATCTCCCACAATTCTCAACTTGATTTTATTTATAGCTCTGAAAAAGAATATGCTTCTTTGTTACCTTTGTTTCAGCATTGTCAAAGTATCGATATGTCAACGCGGATGGTTAAAATTCATCGCCGCAATATTTTTAAGCGGTATATACGTGAATTAGCGCCACATGTTGTTGTCGCCTATGATCGCGTCATTCCACAAATTAAAAACGCAGGATGGAAAGGAAAAACCATTTACGTTGATCATGGTTTGAGTCCAGTCAAATATTATGCTTATCGCTACGATACATTTCATTCTATCGATTTGCTTTTTTATCCTGGGCCTGTTTTTATGGATATCATGAAAGCCCTAAATCCAGACTTCAAAAATGGCCTTTTAGGTGGATTGCCTAAAATGGACAATTTTGTCACAAAGCAAATCGACAGAGAATCAACCTGTCAGAGTTTAGGATTAGATTCAAGAAAACCCATTATTCTTTTTGCCCCAACTTGGGGAGGGAAATACAGTAATACTTGGGGAATTAAAAACGCAAAATATCTAGACGGATACCCAAACCTTATTATCAGTCCCCATCCTGCTGATTATCGTTTAGCTAAAAAGTTCGATGCGGTCGTTCCCAACAAACCAGGTGAAACGACAAAGTTTATAAAACTCGCAGATTTGATTATTAGCGATGTTTCTTCGATTATTGGAGAAGCCTCAATTCTAGGAAAACCTGTCATTCAAATTGAACTCCCTACTTATCCTGGCTGTTTTCCGAACCCTGATAAACGCAAGACAGGGACATGGCTGAACCCTGAAAAACTGAAATTCTTCATTGATGCTTCTGATCCCATAAATCGTCCTTTCAAATGTGCCTTTCTTGACAAAGATTGGATTATGGGACATACGTGTAAACCTGCAGATTTGGAAAAAACGATTAATCTAGCCCTTTCAGATATTAAGAAATATAAGTCAGAACAAAATTACTGGAATGAACAAAATTGTTACAAAGCAGATGGAAAAACAAATAAACGATTGGCAAAAATGATTGTCCATTTTATTGAGACCAATCAATTAAAACAACTTTGAGCAAAGTCTTGACTTCTTTATTTTGTGCGATGAAAATAAGTCTATCAAATACACTTTTAGCCGTCAATAACTGAGATAAATATATGAATATTGCAATCATACTCGCAGGAGGAAAAGGAGAACGTTTTGGCGGGGAAGTACCCAAGCAATTTGTTGTTCTTCATGGTCATCGTGTGATTGATTATTCAATTAAAACATTTGAACAACATCCTCAAATAGGCAAAATTATCCTGGTTGTTCCAGCCAATTGGAAAGCCGAAATCATTGCGGAATACCCGAATCATACAGTTATCCTGGGCGGAGATACACGACGTGAATCATCTTATAATGGATTAAAAGCTTGCCCCAACGGCACAGACAAAGTTTTGCTTCACGATGCAGCTCGTCCTTTTTTGGATTACGATACCATTCAACGTGCGCTTGATGGTTTGGATAAAGCGGATGCTGTTGATGTTGCAATCCCTGCAACAGACACAATTATTGAAGTTAAAGATAATTATATCAGTGATATGCCTGTGCGAGATTTTCTTTATCAAGGACAAACGCCACAAGGATTTCGTTATGAGGTTATTCTTAAAGCACACGAGACAATTTTTGTAGAAACGACTGATGATATTCGCCTTGCAATGGAGATGGGCATCAAGTGTCTCTCTGTTGCCGGCTCCCACTTTAATTTCAAAATTACATCGTCAAATGATTTATATATGGCAGAACGAGTTACGCAAATTAATGCTCGTAAAACGCGCGGAAATCCTAATTTTAAAAATAAAAATGTTTTAATCTTCGGTGGAACAGGTGGCATAGGATCCGCTTTGGAAAAACAATTAAAAAAGGATAAAGCTCATGTGACTTCATTGGGATCGGAAGTCGATTTAAGCGATATAACTTTACCTGAATCTCTCAATAAAAAATGGGACATTATCATACATACAGCTGGTTTATTTATTAAAAAGCCATTTGTGGAATTAAGCATTGAGGAATGGAATCAGGTAATGGACATCAATTTACGATCAGCCTTTTTAGTCGCACAATTGGCTCAAAATACCATGAAATCTGGAGGATGGCTTACGTTTGTTGGGTCAAGTTCATCTCACAGAGGACGTTCGAGTCAATCGGTCTATGCCGCTTCTAAAGCAGCTTTAAACAATTTAACACAATCACTTGCGGCTGAATTTTTAGATTATCATATTCGTGTAAATTGTATCAATCCTCCAAGAACAGATACACCCATGCGCCACAAAGCTTTCCCAAATGAAAACAAAAATCTCCTCGCGGCTCCTGAAAGAGTTGCAAAAGATATTCTGCTCTACTGCACAGGAGAAGAAACAGGACATATTGTAAATTTAAAGTATTCGAGTCAATTCCAAGTAAGTCGATGATTCAAACCCTTAAAACTATTTCAGATGCAATGAGGCAAGTGGGACTCACTCATCTGCTTGGAGATGAGTCTTTACTGGGTCTATCTGAAAATAATCTAGAACGCTATCGATTCAATATTGTTCTTTATCAATTGCCCATTTCTTTTGCATGGTTTCGCTATTTACGCTTAGGATGGATTCTATATAAAAAAAAGATTATTGTAAAACCTAAAAGAGTTCATGCGCGATTTCAGCTAAAAATACGTGGGAAATTACATTCAGGGGGAAAAGCACCCAATTTTATTATCGTTATACCCTTTACTAAAATCAAGGAGCAATTCGTTATTGCTGAAAAAGGTCGTGAAGTAAGCTACCCCATCTCAGCAATATTGCCTCTAGATAAAATAGATTATAAAAACAGCTCTTTACCCGTACCCCATGATTTAAAAGATTTTGTAGTTAATTACCGTACAGAATTACTCTCCAGCACTTATCGTAAACACGATATAGTTTTTGACCAAAAATCGACTGAAGAAGCTGAAAATATTTTATTCGATATTGCTGAAATATTAAATCGAAATAAAAATCATTGGTGGCTTGAAGGTGGAACCTTACTCGGGCTTTATCGAGATGGCAAACTATTGGATTGGGATCATGATATTGACTTAGGTGTCCGTTTTGACTCTAGTAAACAAATTGACCGCTTATTAAAAGCACTAAGAAAAACAAACTATTTAATAAAAGTCTATGATTTCCCCGAAAAAGAAGGTGTTTGGGATTTGGGAAAAGTTCGACTCATTAAAATTTATCCTCGGCGCTATTATTTTTTTCCTACAAATTTATGTCTTGATTTATTCATTTTTTATAGAGAAAAACTCGAAGATACTCAAGAACTCGTTTATAAATATGTTGTGCATCAGAGAAATGGCTATCATCCCGCCCCTTTATTAGATGAGTTGGAAGATCTAAAGTTCAAAGGACATCGACTCAGGCGCCCCAAATATTCTGATGAATTTTTAGCTGGAAAATATGGTGAGAACTGGGAAATACCCGTAAAAGAGTGGCATGTCGCCATCGATGATAAAACCATATTAAATAATATGGAATCCCTTTAGCATTATGGATTTTTCTGCAATGGGCAAGATTCCCCAATTTTTGACTAATCTCAAATCTCAACGGATTATTCTCATAGGAAATGGTCCAAGTGCCATTGATAAAAAAAATGGAACGACTATTGATCAATTCGATACAATTATACGTATTAACAATTATGTTACAGATGGAATGGAAATGTATCTTGGATCACGGACAGATATTTGGGTAAATGGTGCAAATCAAGGACTCAAAAAACGGTCAAATATCCCCAAAAATATTTTTGTCATGATTCCGCCTTCTGTGCTAGAGCAAAAGGGTGAGGCGATACATAAACGTATTCAAAATCGATTAAGAACAGAGAAATATTTTATGCTCCCCTTACCGATCATGAAAGATCTGGAACTTTCTAGTGAAATCATTCGTCCAACAACTGGATTTTTTGCCATCTATTTTCTTTATTTGTTTGGATGTGATATTACGCTTCATGGATTTGACTTTTTCCAAGGAAGTTCGAGTCACTATTTTGATAGCCCATTGAAAAAATGGTTTAAAGACAAAGGGATTATTCGAAAAGCAGGAAAACACGATGTAAATGCAGAAAAAACTTTTATCGAAGGTCTAATTCAAAACGGAGAAATAAAACAACTTGTCAATGGAAAGTAATATGTGTACCAAAGGAATATTTTTAAATTTGATAGAGACATTATAATGAAAAATATAAATCAGAATAGCATCGCAGCATTTATACCAGCCCGTGGCGGAAGCAAAGGCGTTCCAGAGAAAAACATCCGAGCATTCTCAGGGAAACCTCTTATCGTTCATTCTATCGAATACGCAAAATCTTGTGAATATATCAACGAGATTTTTGTTTCTACGAACGATAAGGCGATTGCAAAAATCTCTGAATCGAGTGGAACAAAAATTATTCACCGTCCAGCTGAGCTCGCTACAGATACAGCCACAACAGAATCTGCCATTCAACACTTTTTAGAAACAGTTGAAGACAAACCTGATATTATTGTTTTGCTTCAAGCCACAAGTCCTTTGCGACCCAAAAATTCTCTCAATGAAGCTTTGGATATTTTTATAAATGGGAAGTTTGACTCTCTTTTAAGTCTCACGCCTACGCATCAATTTTTTTGGAAAACAAATGGTGAAACCGCTAAAGCAGAATATGATTTTGTGAATCGACCTCGCCGACAAGATTTTGCACCGAATGAAATCCCTTATGATGAAAATGGCTCTCTTTACATTTTCACCCAAAAGCATTTTGAAAAAACGGGGAATCGCTTGGGCGGAAAAATTGGATATATTACATTTTCAGAGAGATATGGTCATCAAATTGACACTTTGGATGATTTTACATTTTTAGAATCATTAGCTCATAAAAATTAAGGAGATAATACTATGATAATTACAACAACCGAAACCATTCCAAATCAAGAGATTAAGGAAGTGCTTGGCATCGCAAAAGGAAATGTAGTAAGAGCTAAGCATATCGGAAAAGACATTATGGCTGGATTAAAAAGCATAGTAGGAGGCGAAATTGGTTCTTATACTGAACTCATGACAGATGCACGAAAAATAGCGATTGAACGTATGATTGTTGATGCGGAAAATCAAGGAGCAGACGCCGTCGTAAATGTTCGTTTTGTTACGAGCATGATTGCCCAGACCATGTCTGAATTACTGGCTTATGGCACCGCAGTAAAAATTAATTAAATTTTATCATTACTAAACTGACGAAACAATATGCCCAAAATTACATTCAATAAAAAAACTATCGGAACCGACCAAGCCACTTATATTATTGCAGAAATTGGTATCAACCACCAAGGCGATGTTCAGCTGGCCAAAGAGCTTATCCAAGCGGCAAAGGATTCAGGTGCGGATGCTGTCAAACTCCAAAAACGAAGTATTCATCGGATTTTAACGCAAGAAGGATTGGATATGCCCTATGATAATCGCAATAGTTTTGGTGCAACTTACGGCGAACACAAACGCGCTTTAGAATTATCCGAAGATGATTATCATACCTTGTTCTATTTTGCTCACAATTTAGATGTAGATTTTTGTGCTTCAGGCTGGGATGAAGAAAGTATTGATTTTTTGAATACATTAGGCGTCCCCTTTTTCAAAATGGCTTCTGCAGACTTAACCAACTTTCCTCTTCTGGAACATACAGCACAAAAAAGTAAACCCATGATTCTATCTACAGGAATGGCGGATTTCTCCACGGTAAAAAAAGCGGTTAAACACGTTGAAACTTTCAATTCACAAATTGCCGTATTGCAATGCACTTCCACATACCCAGCACAATTTGATGAGATTAACCTAAATGTTTTGCAGACCTACCAAAAATCATTTCCAAATGCTGTAATTGGATATTCTGGACACGAATTGGGTATTGCCATCCCTCCTGTTGCCGTGGCTTTGGGTGCAAAAATAATTGAGCGACATTTTACGTTGGATCGAACTATGAAAGGCGGAGATCATGCTGCCTCATTGGAACCACAAGGATTTCAAAAAATGGTACGGGACATTCGACATATTGAACAAGCCATGGGAAAGCCTGAAAAAGAAATGCAAGCTTCAGAAAAGCCTGTTTTCAAAAAATTAGCGAAAAGCATTGTCTCCTTAAAAGCAATTCCGAAAGGGGCAAAAATCACACGAAATATGCTCACTACCAAAGGACCCGGAAGTGGCCTTTCTCCAACAAAAATGAACGACATTCTGGGCATGACAGCCACCGACGAGATTCCAGCCGATACCGTCATTTATGAAAAAGATTTACAATAAAATGGAATCCTCATTAAAGAAAAGAATCAAAAACATCAAATTAATTGCGACAGATATTGATGGCGTTTGGACAGATGGAAGTATGTATTATTCACCCGATGGCGATGTGATGAAATGCTTTTCTACTTACGATGGAATGGCGGTTCAAATCCTAAGAGAAATTGGAATTCCTATAGCGATTTTAACAGGAGAAAACTCTGAAATGGTTCAAAAACGTGCGGAAAAATTAAAGATCCCTTATCTCTATTTGGGTGAGCAAAATAAATTGTCTCGCCTTAAAGAAATTTGTGAATCTGAAAATATCGATTTAAATGAAATCGCTTACATTGGAGATGATATCAATGATTTGGAATGCTTAAAAGCAGTAGGGCTTACTGCCCTTTCCGCAAATTCTCCGATTCAAAATCAGTTCACGCCTGACTATCTTACAAAAATTCCTGGTGGAAAAGGTGCTTTTAGAGATTTTGCGGATTGGATTTTAGCAAACAGATAGTGGGCTTTCCCTTTGCTGGTTTATTTATTTTATAATCTCCTCTCCCCTGTTATCTGGGGGTTTTTACACATTATTAAATGCTTTAACCCAAAGATTCGCATTCATCTTCGAGGGCAAAATCAATCTATAAAAAATGTTTTAGACGCTCTTTCTGATCAGAGAGGAAACAAAACATTGCTTATGATGCATGCCGCTTCTGCTGGCGAATTTGAACAATTGAAACCCTTACTCAAACGCATTAATCGTAAACAATATTTTTGCATCCAAACCTTTACTTCTCCTACGATTTATGAGGAAGAAAAATATTCAAAACTATTTGATGCTGTTTGCTACTTCCCCTTTGATCTTCCTTGGATTGTGAATGCTTTTTACGCGAAAATAAAACCTGATATTTTTTTGATTACCCGTCATGATATTTGGCCCAATATGATTCGATTGGCACATGCCCATCACATTAAATTATTTTTCATCAATGGGAATATCCACGAGAATTCTCTGTGGGTCAAACCATTATTTTTAAGTTTGGGACGCTATTTATTCTCATTTTTTTCTATTATCACTACCGGTTCGAATAGACTCAAATCTCAGATTGAATCCCTAACAAATTCAGAGAAAATTCACGTGATTGGTGACACCAGGTTTGATCAAATTCAGGATCGCAAAAAAGAGAAGCCACAACTTTTTTCTGACGAAATTTATTCCACGAAAAATATCATTTTTGGAAGTATGGATGAATTTGATATTTCATTTGTCAAAAAATCTATTCACACCCATTTTCCCAATGGAGAGACTTCATTACAAGCGGTGAAACAGAGACTTATTTTAGTCCCACACGAAGTAGATGAAAAAACTTTACAAAACATCGAATCTCAATTTAACACAATAAATATCTCAATGATTCGATATTCTCATTTGGATGACAATATAAAAAGCTCCTGCATTCTTATCGATAGAATTGGCTTATTGGCTGATTTATATGCTTATGCAGATTTGGCTTATATTGGTGCTGGATTCGGACGAGGTGTCCATTCGGTTATCGAACCCGCTGTTCATGCCTGCGCCATCGCTTACGGCCCAAATTTCCACATTTTAGATGAGGCGGTTTCATTAGTGCAAGAAGACATTAGCACTATCGTCCGAACTGAAGAAGAGCTTTCGACTTTTTTCTCCCTTTTGAATCAAAGTGATTTATTAAACACGATTCAAAGCAAATCCATAGATTTTGTATCACACTTTAATCATCCCTCACAGATCATTTTAGATTTATTGGATTCAAAACAATGAAACACATAGCATCCTTATCATTCCTTATTTTTATGTCATGTCAAAGTCCCCCCATTTCAATTCATCAAACCCAATCGCTTATGTATCAAAATAGAGAAACGCCACCCAATGAAATTCAATCTGTCCAAACAGGATTAGATGTTTTACTCGACTCATTATCGGAAGAATTAAAGGGGAAATCTATCGCCCTTGTTACAAACCATACAGGAATTGACAAAAAGGGTATTCCTAATTATAAGCGACTCATGGCTTTAGATGGGATAGACTTAAACGTGATATTTTCGCCTGAACATGGTTTATTTGGGGAAGCGGCCGCAGGAGAAAAAGTCAATTACGACGGGAAAGAGATTCCTTTGCCTGAAGTTATAAGTTTGTATGGGAAAAACCGAAAACCATCACCAGATATGCTCGAAGAAATTGATTTAATATTATATGATATCCAAGATATTGGCGCCCGTTTTTATACCTACATTACCACCTTAGGCTTAGTCATGGAATCTGCTGGAGAATTGGATATTCCCATTTGGATACTCGATCGACCCAATCCTATTCGTGGCGATAAAATCGAAGGACCCATTTTAGATATGAACTTCCAAACTTTTGTAGGATATTATCCAATCCCCATTCGTTATGGCGGAACAGTTGGAGATTTAGGTAAAAAAATCATTCAACATAAATGGATAAACACCATACCTGAATTACGGATAATTCCAATGACTGGTTGGTCGCCTTCACTTTGGTTTGATGAAACAGATCTTCCATGGATAAAACCTTCTCCCAATATTCCTGATTTAGAAACCGCAATTATTTATCCAGGAATGTGTCTATTAGAAGGAACAAATGTGAGTGAAGGCCGCGGAACCCAACACCCCTTCAAATGGTTTGGCGCACCATGGATTGAGAGTCAAACATTTTCCCAAGCACTCAATAAATTAAATCTGCCTGGCGTTGTATTTATACCAAAATCATTCACCCCCAAAACCATCGAAGGCATGGCATGGAATCCAAAATTTGAGAATCAACTATGTCAAGGAATCGAGATAAAAATTATTGATCGCGATATTTATGAGAGTGTTGATGTTGGGGTTCAAGTTTTACATCTACTCAACACAATGTATCCTGAACAAATAAGCTATAAAGAAAAACACTTCAATCGATTATGGGGAAGTGATCAGCTTCTTAAATCTTTAAAACAATAGAAGGCTTAAGGTGTTTTGATAAGCAGCTCCATCTTTTCAATTCCAATTGATAATAATTTTACTTCTATTCCTCTTATATTTATGATTAACATCAATTGCATTCTTTAACAACGTTTGAAAGTAAATATGAGAAAATACATTTTTTTCTTAACTATCTTTTCTCTTGCTCCTGCCCAATCTGGGTCTGAAGAGTTTAGAGCCACTTGGGTCATTAGCTGGGATCATATTTCACCATCTGATAGCCCTAGTGATGGAAAAACACGCATAAGAGAAATTCTAGACAATCATGTGGATGCAAATATGAATGCGGTTTTCTTTCAGGTAAGGCAAAGTGGAACAGCCTATTATAATTCATCTTTTGAGCCTTGGGGCTATTATGCTGGTTACGATAGTCCTGGCTATGATCCTTTAGCCTATGCAATTGAACAAGCACATTTAAGAGGATTAGAGTTACACGCATGGTTTAATACATTTCAGACATCAAGCACCTATTCTGGAACACCCTCAGCTGAGCATCCAGAATGGGTTTGTAGAGATCGAAGTGGAATCCCTATGGATGCTTACAGAGCACTTTCTCCTGGGCTGGAAGACGTTAGAAACTATACAATTGCTGTTGCTATGGAAATTGTAAATAATTATGATATCGATGGTTTACATTTAGATTATATAAGATGGAATGAACATTCTAATGGTAATAATCAAATACCTATTTCTCACGAGGATGAATTGAAAAGACTTGATGGCATCATTAGCGATGACGAGCTTAATGCACTCCAAGAAAGAACAGGCAGATATTTGTATGATATTAACCATCCTTATTCTGGCGGTACCCCTAGTGGCTTTAATTCTTGGGAAGAATGGTGGCGTAATAGTGTAACAACTTTTGTTCAGACACTACATGATTCTATTCAATCTGTTAAACCATTCGTAAGGCTTTCTACTGCAGTTCTTGGAAAATATAATTGGTCAAGCTGGCAAGGATATGGCACTGTATATCAAGATGGGGCGTTATGGTTTAATGAAGGATATGTGGATCAATTAACACCGATGCATTATCATTGGACAAATGCAACTGGATTCCATGATATGCTAGAAGGTGATTGTCCTCAATGTTGGAGCCAATATATTCAAGTTGGAATTAATGCCGAACGGATGTTTACTGTTGGGCCAGGGTCTTATATCTTAGAAAATAATGGGGTTTGGAATAACCATGCCTCCATTATAAACACTTGCAGAACTGTCGATTGGACAGACGGATTTCAATTTTTCAGCTATGGCTCCTGGAAAGATCAATTATATTGGGATGAGGCAGGGCACACATTTTTTAGTCAAAAAAGTAAAATAAGATTAAGTCACCCCTTCCCAGAATCTGCCCCTAATGCACCCAACCTATCTTTGGATATGATTAATGATTTAAATTATGACTTAATCATTACAGCTTCCGATACAAATGAAACTGATTGGATAATTTTATATAGATCTGAAGACGAAAATGTTGATATAAATTCGTCAAAAATTGTTGGCATTTATTTTGACTCATCGCCTGTTCTTTATTCTGAAACATTCGATGGATTACAATCCTTCGATAGCTCCTATTATTATGCTGCTACTTCAGCCAATCGATTTTGGAATGAATCGAGTATTTCAAATATGGTTCATACTGAAAACATCCCTTCTTTTCCCCCAAGTATTTTATCTACAAATCCAACTGACGGAACGATTATTAACGTATCTGAACCAATTCAGATTATATTTTCCAAAGAAATGGAAGCAAATAACTTTGAGGATAAGATTGCTATTTTCCCTCCACTTGATTTTTCATTAACCTGGTCAGAACATTGGTCAGATTTCCATAAAAGGTTGACCTTAAATATCAATTCTTCCTTTGAAATGGATGAAACATATATTGTAGATATTAGCGGTGAAGCCACTGATATTCTAGGCTATCAACTTGACGGAAATAATGATGGAATCGGAGGCGATTCATTTACGTTTTCCTTTACAAGCCCAGAAGATGATATATGGGCACCAAGTGTCCTTCATTTTTATCCAGGACCTTTTGTGCCATTTGATACTGAAGATGTCATCACCGTAGTTTTTGATGAGCTTATCAATGAAGAAACGGTTAACGCTGAAAACATTACACTGCATTCAAGCCAAGGTAGTTTGGGTACAGATTTAGTTCTAACGAGTCTATATTTCAATCAATCTATTTTAAATATCCGGTCTTTTTCTCCCCTTATTCCAGAAACAAATTATACCTTAAACTTGTCATCAATTCAAGATACAGCTGGCAATGAGATTGCAAATGTTTTGAGTTTTTTGTTCGATACTAATATCAATCATTATACTGAAATCAATATGATGGACGATTTTACCGTAGGAAATGGGTGGTGGCAAGCAGAGCAAAGTGGCTCTACCGTTGGCATTATTGTGAGTCAAACCGAATTTGGATACACACAGGATAACTATTTGCCAGGCTCTGAAATAGAGCCATCCCAGCGAAAATCTGCATCCCTGGAATATGTATGGGATGAAACTGCTTCAGATCATCTTTTAAGAATACATAATGCTGGATCTCCCGCTACGTTTCAAATTGATACTAGCTACACGCTGCAATGTTTTTTATATGGAGATAGTAGTCTAAACCAGTTCAGATTTTCTTTATACGAAACGGGACCCAATACGGCTGAAGTCTCTAATTGGCTTAGCATAGATTGGGTGGGTTGGAAACTCATAGAATGGGATTTAGGAAATGCAAATGAAGTGGGCGTTTGGATTGGAAATGGCATCATGGACGGATCATCATATCATTTGGATGGACTTCATATGACCTGGGCTGATGCCGGTGCCATTGATGGGCAGATTTTTATAGATGATTTAAGGTTCGTTAAAAAATCAAGTGGAGAATTCGCTACAAATTACCCGCCCATCATCACACAAATCACTGGAGATTCAAGCACTGCACCGGGAAATACATCTTTTATCAATGTTTACTTTACTGATGATAATGCCAACGATTCGCATTTGATTTCCGCTACAAGTAACACTGCTGAAATAATAACTTCTGTGCAGGGACACTCATCCGGCTCAAGAATCAATCTTAGTCCCAGTGATGCTTATTTGGGTGACGCTGAAATTCAAATTATAGTCAAAGATTTAGGAATGGGAGAACTTTCAGATACGGCATATTTTAATCTTTCAGTTCTATCGATAAATGGTGGAGAAACCGTTCCCATACAATATTCATTGGGACAAAACTATCCGAATCCATTTAATGGTTCAACAAATATTCCATTTACGATTCAAGATGAAACCGGTGTTCAGCTCACTCTTTATGATTTGAAAGGACAATATGTTAATACATTAGTAAATAAACGGCTCAAAGCAGGAATCCATAATCAAATGTGGAATGGCTTAGATTTTTCTGGGCACCAAGTCGCAAGTGGTATTTATTATTATCAATTAGTCTGTGATGACTATCATCAATCAAAGAAAATGGTTTTTCTTAAATAAAAACCTACTTAAGAAATGTGACTTTTCTGGACTTATATCCATCAGAAGTGCTTACGCGAGAGATATAAGTGCCGGATGTAACGATTAAACCAGCATTATCCTTTCCATCCCATTTAGCTGTATGCTTACCATTCATATGCCATCCTGTTTTCAGGGTTCTAACTAATTTACCCTTTAGATTGAAAATTTTTAACGTGGCGTTTCCCTTTTGTCCTAAAGTATAATTAATCGTTGTGATGGGATTAAATGGATTGGGGTAAGCGTTCCCCAAATGAAATTTAGTTGCTGATATCTCTTTACCCGATTCATCTTGTATATTGACATAAACCTCATCAGCAATACGCAAATCATCAAAATAAATTTCCCCAAATTGTGCACCATTTTCACCATAAGTTAGTTGAAAACTATCAATTCTTAAATTACCATCTAGGCTACCATCACCAAGCCAAGTTCCCGTACCATCGTTAATCATATCCCAACTTATAAGCTTCCACCCTATCCAATCGATAAGAAACCAAGGACTTACTTCGTGATTTCCAGCGGAGCTTGTGGGCAAATTATCATCGACACAAAATCGAAATTTATTCTGACTTCCATCACCAAAAACATAAACTTGAAGTTTATGACTTTTTGTAAACTGAACATTGCGAGCTGCGCCACCACTCAAATATTCTCTAATCAACCATGAGCTCGCAGTCAAATTCCAACCATAGCTTAACGCCATTGACATTGAGCTATTCGTAAGATGATTAACTATATTGTTATTGATATTCATACTTGTGCTATCACTAATGATACCGGTTGTACTTCCTGACATTTCTGGCGACCACCAATTCGTTGTAAAATTAGATTCAAAATGGTCAATAGACGTTTGACTTAAGTCAACAGAACCTGTCTGAAAACTGAAAGATAAAGCATTATTCATTTCATTGTCATATGCATCGACTAGACCTGGATATAATCTCGTAACATATGTTTCATTTGGGTGCAATGGTTCATCTGGAAAAAAATTAAAGACACTCTTACTATTAACAATATAATGTTCAATAATCCCATCAAGATTAGAATGGTCTACGAATCGTTCTAAAACAAATAAATCTTCAATTAGAGAATCGGGACCAACAAGTTCATTAAACTGCAAATTGATAATGGGTAGAAGCTCAATATTTTGAGAAACGTTATTCGGAAATATGCTAACAATATAGGGCGACTCCATATCTTGTGGACCTGTCCTAAAATAAAGTTCATATTGGCCGCCAGCAGTACTGTCACTATCTCCATCAAAAATATGTCCATAAATATCTTGGAGACTGCTATCTAATATTGAGAACGTGTACCAAGTGGTAAAATCTAAATTTTCAGAACTTAGGTTTAATTGCTTATTATTATCTGACCATTGTAAATCAAAATTAATTGGAGGCATAAAATTGATAAAACTATCAATCGATGAGACATCCATGGGACGACTAAAATTGATAATAATATCAGACGTTGAAGGAAATAAAGAATCTCCCTGAATCGGATTTGTTTCAACAATCATTGGGGGAAGACTTGATAAAAGTTCTTCGTCATGAAAAGTAATGAATGAAGCGTCAATAGAAATGTTGTTTGTATCACTATCATAATGATTTGCAGAAACAATAATTTCTAAATTAGTGTTGGGCAATCCTTCCAAAAAATAAAATCCATTTCCTAATTCATTGGGATCAGTTGAATACTGATGAAATAATGATTCAAATGTATCAGTTGTATAAGAAAGTCCATTGACTGTAATCCATGCACCATTGATAGGCAAACCAGTTTCAAAATCAGTGACGATGCCAGAAAGTATTCCAATGCTTGGACGATTAATCTCGTGGTAATCCAAAATAGACCAATAAAAGGAGTAAGCAAGCATACGAGCATATTCACTATTCATGTATAATTGATTTTGTTCTGGATTTGTATGATATCCCTCTTCGCTCAATTCAGAAGGCATATTTGTATTTCGATTTACATAGAGATAAGGACCGCCCGAACTTGCACAATAATCACTCCAAGTATAAAAACTACAATCACCGTATGAGCCCACAGTTGGAATCCGCATTACATCGGTTAAAATGTCAATCATATATTCACTCATATCCTCTCCACCAACCGGTGGGTCTGGATTACCATTCCCTAATTGCCCCCATAACATTAATGTATTATTATGTTCAGATGCTCCTGCATTACTATGAATAGAATGAAACCAAGAGGCACCCAAGGTATTAGCATGGTTTGTTCTTTGATATAAAGAGACTTGCTGTGAATTGTTTGTTCGAGAGATATAGACGGTATCGATATCAGTTTGATTTAACAATATATCTTGTAAAGCCAAGCCAACTTGTAATACCTCCTCTGCTTCTGAATAGCCATTCACACCCATATTATCTGTTTGGCTATGTCCAGGATCAAGGAAGATGTTCCAACCATTTAATCCGCTTACTTGTGCAAATGAAAAAGAGACACTTATTAGTAATACAATACTATATTTCCGCATCACAACTTACTCGACCTTCTGCATGTATATTGGATCTAGTCCATCCAAATCATAAATAATCCATTCTCCATTAGGATGCCAATCTGGTCGCATTTCAGTTCTATCTGCTGTTTGCGTTAGATTCATTCGATTTGTTCCATCAATGTGAATCACAAAAATATCTGATGATGTTATTCGGTATCCATCATCCTCCGTTTGCATATAAACAATTTTATTACTTTCTGGGTTCCATGCTGGTTCATGTCCTATCCCTAAATTTGTTAATTTAAGTTTTGCTATTTCTAAAACCCAAAGCTTGCCACCCACAACTTCAAAAATGAGCTTTTTCCTATCTGGCGATCGTTTTAGATTTAAAATATCTCCCTCTCCAGAAAAAAGGTTTTTTTTAATTTTTGTTTTTAAATCATATTCAACAATTGAATTCCCAATTGAATATATTATTTTTCCTTCATTGCTATCATTATTTGTAAGCGTTGACGCAAATATTTTTAATTTTCTCCCTCCATTGAGAATGATACTATTATCCTGATTTCGCCATTCTGGAATGCCTTGTAAAAAAGCTTGATTCTCAAAAATGACATTTTTTCTTCCATTTCTAATGTGATAAGTAACGATGCTATTATATCGTCTCTTCCCCATAAACATAGCTGGTTTAGATAGTATCCATTCACTGTTTGCAGACCAATTCATTCCAAATCCAGCAGAAGGATCTGAGGTGATTTTATGTAGTGTTCTACTCTCAATATGATAAAGATAAATACCCGTATAATTTTGTTCTGTTATAACTAAATATTTCCCGTTTGGAGAAAATATTGGATTTATAAATTGCCCATTTGTCTCTAAGGCTATAGACTGTCCAATTTGCCTAAGGGGAAGTCCTTGAGCCGAAATTGATATCAGTAAAAATAGAATACTGATAATAAAGAGTTTAATATGACGGATTTCCTTCATTGTCCTTCTTGTAACTTAGCAATAAAAAAGCCCCTGAGAACAGGGGCTTTTTTATTCATGTCAAAAATGAAATTATTTCAACAATGTAACTCTTTTTGAAAAAGTAACATCAGATGAAGATAATTGATAAATGTATGTTCCAGATGGAACTTTCATTCCTGAATCATCTCTTCCATTCCAAACTACTTTGTGTGCACCATTAAAATGCCAGCCTTGAACAAGCGTTCTTACATGCTCACCCTTAAGGTTAAAGATTTTTAATGTAGCATTACCCGTTCTACCAACCTCATACTCAATAGTAGTAGATGGATTGAATGGATTTGGATAAGCTTGCATTAAAGCATAACCTTCAGCGATAATTGGTGATTTTCCTTTTTCATCAATTATCGAAACAGTTGGATTAGAATTCGTCCAAACCTGGATTACGTTTGTTGAAAAATCTCCAACATAAAGTGTCATACCGTCAGGTGATGATCCAAGACCTCTAGGGTTACATGTAACCCCTGTGGCTGCTAATGCAGATGCATCATCATCGGCTGTAACTGTCTGACCAATTCCAAATGTATCAATGATAGCACCTGTATTTGGATTTAGACCAACCCAACGACCTGCAAGTGGATGACTTGACCATGCAGGATCTGTTTCACCCGCCCATAAAACGCCAAGATTCCACGCCAAAGCTTCAACCCACAAATTTGCTTGGACCGTTGTATCTGCCCCTGTAGCCGTTGTGTCTGAAACCATGACATTACCATAGGTATCCACACTATCGTATGCCGTTCCTAGTGCATTCGATTCTAAAACTGTAACACCAACACCATTCCAAGTTGAACCTAAGAAAATACGATTTGCATCTGGTGTAACAAGTGTCGCACGATTGTAGTTAATACCAGCCGCTGCAACAGTCGTTTGTGAGCTGAAATCAGCACTAACTTTAACAACTGGTCTTGATGCACCACCAACCCAACTAACAAAAACATTTCCATTTTGATCAACGGAGGGCGCTGACAATGAACTCATTCCACCATCAGCATCGTATGTCACATCAAACGAATTCATTAATTCACCTGTTTGATAGTTGAATCGATAAAGTTTATTTGTTGCATAAATAATATTACCATTGGGATCAAGGCACATTCCCTTACCACTGTAAGTTAGTGTATCTACTCCTACTCCACCTGGAAAGCGGATGGGTGAAAACGAAGCATGTGCACCTGATGGGGTAAAGACATGGATTGGACGAACGTGCACTGTATCTCCTCCAACGAAAAGCGTATCTCCAGCAATTGGGCCATGCATAGCAACCCATACATTTCCATCGGGTGTTACAACAGTTCCATGAATTCCAAATCCATCACTTCTGTCTAATTGATAATCTTTAAATACACTTTGGAATTGCCAATCATCAGCTGTTAAGCTTACGATAAACAAAGGTAAAAGTGCGATTTTTGATATCCATTTAATCATACTAACTCCTTTTTTTTGTGTTGTATTAAGAATGATTTTACATTGTATAAAATCATCCGTTAATTTTAGTTATTTTATCATCGAATAACAATGAACTTTTTGACGATATAATCGTTTTCACTAATTAAGATATTACTGCTTGATTCGTCAATGATATCTTCAGTTACACGAATATGTGCTAAATAAATTCCGCTGGAAATCAATTGCCTTGTTGAGCTTAGCGAATCCCATGCTTCGTCTCCACTACCATCACTATGTTTGATTGTCTGAATCAAATCACCTCTCTCTGTGAAGATTTTTATTTCACATTGAGCTGGGATATTCAGAAACATAATTTTATTTCTTTCTCCTATATACTGTAATCTCGTTGCGCTAATATGGTATGGGTTTGGGACGATTCGAATTTCATTTAAATATGAGCCTGCTTTTCTTTTTAAGTAGGCTGGTCTTGTTGTTTTAGTATAAAAACGATTACTCATGAGTGGACCTGTTGGATTTGTTAACCCAGATGTATTGTTAGAGCCATCATTATAAGCCACTAAATAATAATAGTAAGAAAAACCTCTTACTGGGCTCATATCCTCAAAAGCATACACACCATTTGGTCCATCATAAATTTCTTCGTAAATAGTGTCTGGTTTCCCTAGAGCTCGATATATTTTATAGCCAGCGAAATCTGATTCTCCCTCAGATGGACTCGCTTCCCAAGATAAATAAATACGATCTCCACCTGATTTTACATCAAATAAAGTGGGCGGTAATGGAGGCTGTGGAATTTGCATGTCCATATCATAATTTCGTTTTGCCCTACCAAATGTTTCAAGCAGTGAATCTTTTCCCGTAAAAACCCACGCATTCTTGTAAATTGATTCATCACTTGTTTCGCTACCATCAGGAAGAATAAATGGACCATTATCATTTGGATTATCATAGGCTTGCTTCCATCGACCTCCAATTGTTTCACACATGATTCGACTTAAACCATTGATTCCTTCAGCTTCTACAATCGTAATGCTTTCTCCGTGAGCCAAATCAAAGGGACCATAAGTCATCATAACATTGGTACCGCCACCGTCATTATGGATGGATGCTGGGTCTGTGTTGTGTATTAAATATGAATCGTCACTCTCATATGAACTTTCATCAAGTCGATCTATTCCACCCAATCCTAAGTGGGGTGAACCACTTAACATATCGTACACCTTAGACATATTTAATTCATCACTTGCATCAAGGTTACTTACTTTCGGATAGGTATCACCAGCATGCCAGCCAAGAAATGTAGGCTGTTCAGGATCGTCTGTCATATCATTAGAATTTTTATCTACATGCAAAACGACAGATCCCACATGATGGGGAGATGTTAATCGCCCATTCCCTCTAAGATCAGGAGCACCAATATTATTAAAGGTATTATTGCTAGATTGCCCCGACCAGGAGAACCCACAACGCAACCAATCAACAATCGGGTTCGATTCATCAATAATATCATCTACATGCTCTGCGTAATCTTCGCCTCGAACACTTACCCAAGAATGTTTCCCCCACGATTGTCCATCACCAATATTGAAAGTGCCTTCTCTGCCACAGCTATATCGCGTTCCCCATCCAATTCGAACGCCATTCAATGGGGCGGTTAATTCAATCTCATCATCCCAATCTGTATTTCCCGTATTGGTAAATGTAAATTCCTTAATGAAATAATTATCATGATATTGCTGAGTAAATACATATATTTTCCTCGTCATGGTTAAGCCCATTGACGTATTAACCACATTTGTAATAATTCTATCAGCAATTTGGTTTGGATTTATTTCATCAATTTTATCTGCATTTACAGCATGGATATCTTGCCCATCTACATACACCGTTGGAATGATAAATTTCGTAGATTGTGTTAATGACATAGGAAATAAGGAACTACCAACATAATCTAAGACAAAATAAAGGCTATAATGCCCCCAATTATAATTCGTTTCATTAACAAAATTTTCTGTAGTAATCCATGTTCGTTTAATGACGGAATTATCTTGATATGGATAATCGGCTGGCCAGCGTAAGCCTTCATAATAAGAATTATTCCAAGCGCGCTCAGAACCATAGGCAGAAAAATGGCTTTGTAATGAACTGATTTTCACATAGCGCGTTTCTGTCTCAGCAACTTGACTAAAAGCCACACTTAATAATAATAGGGATATTTGAAGCATTTTTATCATCATTTAGAATATTATATTTAATCCAAAAGTAATTTGAATCGGATTTAGAAATGTAAAAGCTTTAATATTTGGCATATCAATATAGGATTTCGTTTCCCGTCGTTTATCATTGCGAGTGCTAATTTTGGGATCATTTTCCGGATTATCTTCAAGTGAATCATACGCCACACTCCAATCACGATACTCTCCCACCTTGTCATTTCCTTTTTGCTCGCCCTCTTCCCAAGAAAAATTCAACGATTGAATATAATCTAAATAATCATAATAATCTGCAAACCCGGCGGAACTCATAAATTGGGAGTTTAAGGCATTCTTCATATCAAGAAATAAATTGACTTTCATAAAATTATTTTCAAGAGACTTACTTAGTTTTACATCAAGATTATATTGGTTTTTCCATTGAATATTATCAACAAGTCCTGGAATAGAATTTGGGTTATAGGTCGCATAAGAACCAGTATTATAATTGCCAAGCAGATTGAGTTTCCATCCACCAAATGGTTGAAAATTGCTAAAAATATAAGGCCCGAAATTTTCAGGTAAGGAAAACTGAAAATTCCCACGCCAATAAGGTAAGGGTTGTGGGCGTTCCTGATAGGGATTTAGTTGTAAATATTCTAATTGTTCTTGAGGATCTTGATAATAATGAGTAAGCCCAAAATAGCCATAAGATCGAACCATATAAGTGTAATTAATAAAGCCAGTTACCCACTTTCCCATTTTTTTATTGAGTGTCAGTTCCAAACCTCGAATATCTTCATATTCATTATTCATGGCTTTATCATAAGATACGGACCGCCCCATATTCCCGTAATAAACCCAATTTGGTTCATCGCTTATATCTTTGTAATAAGTAGATAAACTTATTAAATAGCCTTTCCAAGATTGGGCGTAACCCAATTCGTACGCAATGGTTTGCTCAAAAATCATGTTTGGATTTCCAATGTGCGTTACCAATCCGTTCGATTCTCTTTGAATTCTAAATCGATAGCTAGACGCAGGTTCACTTTGAAAATGTCCATAATTAAAATATAATTTTGAAGACTCTGTAATCGGGTGTGAAATTCCAATTCTAGGACTAAGTTTCGCTACCGACTTTGCGTCTTCACTTGGCACTTCCGTTTCAATCAGATTGCCCTTTCCTTGCTCAAAATAATCATCATAAATATCTAATATATAATTTTTTGAATTGGCATCCATATAATCAAATCGAAGACCTAAGTTTGCAATAAATCCTTCATATTCCAATTTGTCCTGTAGATAAATACCAGCACGAATAGGACTTGCTTCATATTCTAAGCTTCGATTCCACGTGCTCATAGATGGATTTTCAGTATATGATTTAATATCATAATGATTTGTGGCAATTTGAAATCCCGCCTTTACCTGATGTCTTAAATTTATTTGACGGGTTAAATCAAATTTTAATATAGCGGTTGAATTCGTGCTTTGATCTCGACCCAGATTCATCCATCCGCCCATAATCATTCCATCAAGTCCTTTAACGCTATATCCCCAATAACCGTTAGGTGCTTCATCTGAAAAATAGCCAGGAATAATTTCATTTGTTTTTGATGTATCTCGTTCCGCTAGTTGAAAGGTATCATATTGATTGTTGAAATATTGAAAAGTAAAGTCATAAAACATTTTCGTATTAAGCATGTGGTTTAATTTGATGCCAATCATAGACCTATAAATATCGGTGGGACTATAAAACCCGGGCATGAATAAAACAGCATTCCCACTACTACTATTAGTTAAATCAGCCACAGAAAATGTGCTATTTAGAACATATCCTGTCGGTGTTGTTTTCCAACTAAAGGGTGAGCTCGATTTTGTTTTGCCAACAAGTCCCATAAACGTTAGTTTCATTTTATCATTGACATTGCTTGTGAGTTTTAAATTAGTAACATCATCATTATAAGCATCACGTGATAAAGGAAAAACAAACATATTTTGTTGGGAAAAATGGCTTAGGTGGAATCGGAGTTTTCCTAAAGACTTAAACAAAAATGGTACGGGACCACCTATGGCAAAATCAACGGTATAATCGGGTTTTGAGATTGCGCCATTTCGACGATGCTGCCATTTGAAAATCTGTTGTAATGCCTGGGGTGTTAAATTATTATTCGGATCATTATCTGCAAACGTTGCTTCAGAGATTGCATTCCATCCTTCAAATGATGGATATTGTTTTTGAGTATTATCATCCCAATTTCCACTTGTCGTCCCAATCCAACATACATCATCATCTAAGTAAGGACGTAAAAAAAATGACGATGGGCTATAAATTGAATTTCCAAAATGTTTTGGAGATGGAGGACTTCGTCGCAACGTAATTTTTGTTGATATCTTATCATAACTCCCATCATCAGTAATGATATTGATAACACCAGAACGGATATTACCATACTCAGCATTAAATCCGCCAGTCTGGACTTGCACTTCTTTTATAGAATTGAGACTTAATGACGTAAATGGATTATTTGAACGTTCATCATTCAATAAAAATCCGTTCATAATTACAGCTGTCTGATTTTGTCCACCACCACGAATGGATAAGCCTTGAACTCCAGCTTGATAAGCAATTGCCTCAGAAAAAGTTGATACAGGCAAAAGCGTTATATCTTTTCCGTTATAATCCATTCGACTGGAAGAGACATCTTGAACAACCAATGGTTTTTTTGCCTCAACAATTATTTCATTAATTTCTATAGATTTTTGAGAAAGTTGAAAGTTCAATGATGTCGTCTGGTTCATTACTACATCAACCTTTGTCATAGTAATTGGTGTGTGACCAATCATAGAACTTTGAACGGAATATTGGCCAGGTTCAAGGTTGATAAGTGTAAAAAAACCGTCTTGATCCGTAATCGTTCCTAAATCAGTATCTAAAAGGATAATGTTTACGCCAAGTAAAGGTTTGCCCGATTTTATATCAACAACCTTCCCACTTATTTTTCCTGTAATACCACCGAATAAAAAATTATAAAAAAAGAGTACAATAATACTCAAAGGGGAGAAATAAAATTTTCTCATAAATGTTTAGTTATCAAATTTAAGGGCGACCATAATAGGGGGCACCTTGGACAGACAACTCTAAGCGATAAATTCCATTAGAACTTCCTTTATTATTCAAATATAAATAATTTCCAGCTCCCCAAGTCATTTTAGTAATTGGTCCCGAAATTATTTTAGGATACAGAAGTGTGGAATTACTATCTATATCTATTGTTAAAATGCCTGTTTCATCATTTGAGGAGATATATATTTTCCCTGTTTCATCAAATGTAAAACAACTTATTTTTGAACTTGTATTACTAACTTCTTGCCAATCTACCCTTAACTCTTTTTCGCCTAATGCACCTTCTGGGGATATGATTTGATTTCGCCAAATACCAACAAAATCAGAACCATCTGCATTTCCTGCGGATTGAGTTCCTGCTACGTACACATAATTATCATAGACGCGTATGGTAGATATATTGATGTCTGAATAATCAGCACTCGTAACAGATGTTAAATCAGTTTGAACTGTATAAATTGCATTACCACTGCCACCACAATATAGATTTCCATTCATATCAAAATCCAAATCTGCAATATTACCGGGTACAGCTGCAAAAGATGGACCACCTGATGATAAATTGTGTTTTACGATATATGGATAAAAACTATCTAGATAATACATGTCATTCCCAGGGCCAATACGCATACTCGAGGGTGTGGGCAATACGGAATGAAGAAATGAACTATCTCTTTCTGCATTAGGCGGTCTCAATCTTTCAATATCTCCTTCTGGATGAATAAATAATCCAACATAAACATTTTCATCATTATCCACTTCTAAACCCCAAAGACTTTCTTCATAAGGATCAAAATTCCCATATTTTATCATTCGAGGATATAATTTATAATAGCGATCATATTCGCCAAAAAGAAAGGCACCTTTTATTGCAACCTTAATCAGAACGCTATCTGAAATTAAACTCGGAGGACTGAGTATGATTTCTGTTTTTGATACGCTTAATAGTTCGCCTAATTCGGAATTAAAATACACAAGTATATCATCCATATTTTCACTGAAATTTTCACCAGTTATCGTAATGACATCAGAACCAGAAAACGCACTATCAGAAGGCGATATCATAGTAATAACAGGGGTTGCATTTCCTTGATCATCTGGTTCCCAAATATCCTCTGGGTATTGGGCATCATTACAGCCGTTGAAAACACCAAATAATATTGTAATAGAAAGAAACAATAATTTTTTATTCATATAGAGGGGGATTGGTTTCATAGTCTTAGTCAAGTGAAATGTTAAATGACAATCGTTGGACAGAGTCAAACACACCAAAAGGCGTATAAGCGTAGTCAATAACAATAAGGTGCGACCCTATATCTTTTTGAATGCCAAAACCTGTTGTTAAATTTTGCTCATCATAGTTCAATAAATATCCAGATCGGATATGAATGAGCTTCATCCATTGATACTCCATTCCAATATTCATTCGCTCACTGTATGATCGTGGATGTAAAGCATCAACGGAAAGTATCAATTTTCGCTTGGATGATTCCTCCATTAAGAATGTCATGAGATCGATTGAAACGCCCATTGTAAAAGTGAGTGGCAATTGAAATCCTTCCGTTTGAAATTTGGTTTCTTGAGAAAAATTCCGAACAGACATTCCAAAAGCAAAGTTTCTCCAACCTGTTTCATAAATTGTCCCGAAATCAAAGGCAAATGCACTTGCAATATTTTTGACAACAGATTGGGTTGTATCAGAATCAGGAACGACATTTTTACCTAAATATTGTGATGCTGCCTTAATATGTCCACCAACCGAAAATTTGTCAGATAATGATTTTGCATATCCAAGACCAATAGATAGAGCGGACGGCATGAGTTTTTCTGTCTCTATAAATCCTTGGGTATTATCAGAAACCATGGTGCCTTGAATTTCGCCATAATCAACATGTTTAAAACTCAATCCAAATATGCCTAATTTCCCGTTTGATGGCGTAATGGACACACTCAATGCATTATGATTAATTCCAGCAATCCATCGATTTTGACTAAAAGATATATCCAGAAATTTCTTTTGACGCGACATTCCAGCTGGATTAAAAAAGAGAGAACTAGATTTGCCAAAAATCGTTGTCATGGCATCACCCATTGCACCAGCTCTCGCATCGGAACTCACACTTAAAAACTGGAAACCAGTCTGTGCAAGTTTTTTGTCAGCACCTATCAATAATGTTCCGTTTATGATAAGAGCAAATAGGGTATATTTTATTGGGAAAGTTTTATTCATTATTCATCACCACGAAAAGTGTTTCTTGAGAGTTGCTTTCAGTCATTCTTAACAAATGAGTGTCTGAGCTTAAATTAAATAAATATCGCGTCTTCATTTCTGAACAGTCTGAAATAGTGCTCAAATCTATTGATTGAGATTCAGGTAATAATATCTGTCCATCATTTGAATAGAGCGTCAAATCTACGATTCCATTTGTCGCAATCAATATTTCACCCGTGCTCGAAAGATTCAAAAAGGTGGTATCACTGCTAAGTGAGACAGACCAAGGATTTGAACTAACTTCAATTTGACTCGAATCTAAAGATGCTACATAGCTAATTGTATCAGCCATACTCGTAAAACTTGTATCTAATCCAATGGCATTGACCTTGACCGCTACCGAATCTGCTGCAAGCAACTGATTACAGATGCTTGTATCAATTGACGTCATTGAATAGGTTTCTTCTTTAAAATCATCACATCCCACAAAAATGGAAACAACGATTAATATAAAAATCATGTATTTATTATTCATTATCTAATTACCATAAACTTTCGGATTGCACTCTCGCCTTCTGGTGTCTCTATATGGGCGATATATAAACCACTGACAATAACTTGCCTTGACGAAGTGATTGAGTTCCAAGCTTCATCTCCACTTCCGTCGGTATGATCAATCGTCTTAATTAAATCACCTCTTTCAGTGAAAATTTTAATCGTACACTCACCTGGGATGTTCAGAAACATCAATCGATCAGGTGCCGACACACCATATTGAAAATCTCTGCTCGCAATATTATACGGGTTGGGTACAACACGTAAAGATTCTAAAATTCCTGGAGGGCGCTTTAAAAAAGCAGGTGTATTTGTAATGGTGAAAAACTTACTACTAATCAATGGAGTGCCATTATTTTGAGTCCCATCATCCATGGCCTCTAAAAAATAAAAATAATCAAATCCTCTCGTGGCGGTCCGATCATCAAATGAAATTTCACCAGGTGGAAATTCCCAAATGCGAACAATGCTTTCATCAATATCCAAAATTTCACCCGTATTAACGTCATAATAAAAAATAGTAGTATCCGATTTAAATTTTAATCGCGTAAGTCGATATCCATTAAAGCCAGAATAACTCTCAGCATTATTTGTCCACGAAAGTGCAATGCGATCGCCTCCTGAATTGACTGTAAATTCTTCCGGTGGAGGTGGTGGTGAAACGACGTCAAAATTTGAGCGAACAGTTTCACGGGCACGTTTAAAGGTATTAATTAAAGAATCAATGCCTGTAAATATCCACGCATTTTTGTATGCATCTTTGCCTGTTTGAGGTCCACTATAATTTGCCATCATCTGCTGCTGAATGTCAGATGTATTTTGTGGAAAAACATCCGTATTTGAATTATTCTTCCAATTGATACCCACTTCATAAGCTTTTTTGCGACTAATACCTGAAGCTGCTTCAGCAAAAATAATTCGAATACTATCACCTGGAGCTAAGTTATAGGGTCCATACCCCACGCCTTGAGAAGTTCCTCCAGGATTACTCACGCCACCAGGACTAAATCCATCTGCATCGCCAGAACCGACCTGCTCTGCTTGCGTTTTCTCTGGATGTCCTTGAGCCATATACTCATATTCTTTTGTCATCCTGCCAGCATTATACTGATCATTCCCCGCATCTGTTAATGGATCATCTGATAGCATATACCAGGTAGTTGAAGGCTGATTGACATCATCACTTTGATCCGATGGACTGGTATCGGCGTGAATAGTCACAACACCTGTAAATTGAGACGCTCCTAAACGACCATCTCCAGGTTCATTTGGACCACCAATATTATCAAAATCAGATTTGGAATGATATCCATGCCAAGAGAACATGGCTCTCATGATTTCGCCATCATCATAAAATTGGTCCATAGGAAGGCTCGGAGCATTCGGCGTCTCTCCAATAACTTCATTCATCGTATTATGTCCCCATGCAGCACTCTGTGGTAACCAATCTCCATCGTAAACCATTCCTTCGCGGCTGATGGCATATCGATATTGGAAATAAGCCATAAACCCGTTAACTGTCTGTTCATATCGCGTAAGACATTCAGGATCGTAACAACCATTATTTTTAAAAACAATATCATAGATGAAATAATTCTGATGATCTTGATGTGCAAAAGCATAAATCTTTCGCGTCATTGCTATTCCCATAGACGTTTGAACTTTATTAACAAGCATTCTTTCCGATGGCAATGATTCATCAATTACATCTACCACATCTGTATATGTTAATTTTGTTGCAGGATTTCCATCCACAAATACACGCGGGTGGTCATATTTTCCATACAACAAAAATTTCACAGGCATAATTTCATTTCTTAGATCCATGAACCTAGGTCCCACATGAACTACTTTTTGATCAAAACTCTTTTCTGCGATTGGATCATAAAAACTTTCTGCTCCAAGCCACATGGCTTTCGCGGCTTGATTATCTTGCACAGAATAAAATGCTGGCCACCGAAAACCATCTTGTTGGTCTGTTAATTGACCTGTCCTGCCTAATTCAATTTCACACCCGGCCTCAGAAAACCAATTATGTAAATCACCAATAGCAATCCATTTGGTCTCCTCAGCAGATAAAACGCTAAAAGAATATATTAAAAACGGGATAAGGATTATTTGAATTTTCTTCATCATTTTAAAAATCGTAAGAAATGTTTAGTCCAATAAAAATGTCTCTTGGGTTCAAGAAGATATAATGGTCCAGGTTTGGCATGTCAATATAGGCTTTATTCTCAATAACTCTATCATAATAACTTTTCTCCACTTTATTCCAGCCTCCCGTTTCAGTCCATTGCATAAACATTTCAGTTTCATTATCGTAATAAATCGGTCTAGTGCTAGGTTCAGAAATAGTGTTTACACCCGAAGTCCACTCCATTGGCACAAAATCTGCATCATTCACACGCACATCGCCTGGCGCATCCGTGCCGGCAAAATTATGATATCCAAGTTCTCCTGCGATTTCATCAGACATGTGTAAAGACTGCATGTAGTAATTATAATCATATCCATCTTCAAATCCATATCCAGAAAAGGATTTAATATTAAATGCATTATAGATATCTGCGTATAGCTTTACGCGTAGATTTCCCAGAAAAAATGATTTTGCAATTTTTAAATCAACATTATAGTTGTTTTTATACTGAACATTATACTCAATGCCTGGAACGCTATTTGGATTATAAGTAAACCAGCTACCTTCTCGCCAAAATGAAATCAAATTCATATGCCAATCACCCAAGACATATTGACCAGCAATTTTTGGACCGAATTTGAGTGGCGTATGTAAATCAAGAATCGATTTTATTTTTGGAATCGGGCGAGGTTTACTTTGTTTTGGATTCTTAGCAATATATTCTCTTTGATCTGATGGATTCTCAAAATATTTCTTTACATCATAATAACCTGAAGTATTAACGCGATACTCATAGTTTACATTACCCGTTATCCAATCGCCATGCACTTTGGAAATATCAACTTCAAAACCGCGGATATCTTCATAACTATTGGCTGTCAATTGATAATATATCACCTTGCTATTTGCACTGATATATTGCGTCAAATCTTGTTGATTAGAAATATCTTTGTAATAAGCCGATAAGTGCACTAAATATGAATTATCTAAAGCGTGATCATAGCCAAGCTCATAAGAAATCGTTTTAGCCAAGGGTAAATTGGGATCACCCAAATTATTTACCTCATTACCATTTCCACGTTGAATCCTATATAAATCTTGAGCAATAGGCATTTGGCGATAATGACCATAATTAAAATATAATTTTGAAACATCTGTAATTGGGTGCGATATGGCAAGGCGAGGACTAAATACAAAACGTGGTTTTATCACCTCTTTGTTAAACGTATCTTCATTTTCGGGGAGATAATTTGTAGAGAAGAAATCTTCATCATACACATCCAAATCAACCCATTCACCATTAGGATTTACATAATCTACATTAAATCCAGTATTTGCAACAAAGCCTTTAAACTCTAACTTATCTTGCAAGTAAAATGCGGCACGAAATGGGATTTGATTCATAGAAGTCCAATAATTTCCTTCAGGAAGAAACTCATTTTGCGAACCATATTCTAATTGCAAATCACTGGAAATAAATTCAAAACCAGCCTTAACTTGATTGTGAGAATTGACTTGAGACACCCAGTCTGCTTTAAGGGTAAATGTATTTATCTTACTCGTATCACGTGATGTGCTGATTGCCCCGCCAAAGGCCAAACGACCTTCTATACTAAAATAGGGCGATCCCCAAAAACCGTCTGGTGAATCATCAACAAAATAGCCATCAATGACTTCATTGCTCTTAGTCGTATCTCTTCTTGCTCCGTGCCAAGTATAATAATCCTTGCGATCACGCTTAATCAGAATTTTATAATAGGACCTTGGACTCAATTGGTGACTTAATTTTAAAGCATCTGTTTGATTGTTAACTTTCGTCGGCGACCAATAAACATTGGTAAATAATCGCCACGGCATCGTAAATCCTCGCCGATTGACTTGTGATGCTAAATCCCAAGTATCATTCATAATCGACGTTCCGCCTCCTCTGGACAAAGTTGTCCCCTCTACTACGCCACTGAGATGAGAATAGGTAATCTTCATTTGCTTTGACAAATCTGACGTTAATTTCAGAAAGGATGAAGAACGATTTAATCCACTTCGCGAGACTTCATACAGATATTCATCTTGCTCTTGCATTGTTGAAAAGAAGAATCGCAAGTTTCCTAATTTTTTAGATATAAAAGGAACAGGTCCGCCAAAGCCCGCATCTATATTAAAATCTGGGTTCATAATAGCACCATTTTTGCGATGCTCCCAGGTAAAAAGTTTTTGAGCACCAGAAGGAGATAAATCGTTATTGGGATCACTGTCTGATAAGGTTTGCTCTGACACACGATTCCAGCCTTCAAATGTTGGATATTGACGCTGAGTATATTTATCCCACGTGCTATTTTCTGTTCCATCCCATGCAACTTCATCATCAAAAAAGGGTTTATTCCAAAATGAATCTTTATCATAAGGAGACATGCCAAAATGTTTTTGTCCCACAGAACTATTTCTAAAAGAAATCGAGCCACTATAATGATCCGCAGAACCTTCTTTTGTCACCACGTTTACAACACCAGATCGAACATTGTGATATTCAGCGCTAAAGCCACCTGTCTGAATACTAATATCTTGAATTGAACTTAAAGGAATCGTTGTAGTGGGATCACTGGTTCGCTCATCACTCAATGCTATTCCATCAACCATAAACATGGTTTCATTATAACTTCCACCTCGGACAGAAAAGCCCGAAACACCAGCTTGTAATCCAATGACATCCGAAACGCTACTAACAGCCAATTGGGCAATACTTTCTGAAGATATACTTTTCTGACTGGATGCAACGTCAACCCGCACCATTTTCTTTTCAGCGATTACTACTACAACTTTACCTTCGATCGCTTCTTTCTGCAATTGGATATCAACAAAGGAAGTCAAATCGATTTCAACTCGGACATCTTTTATCAAAACAGTAGCAAATCCCATCATACTTGCTTTTAATTGATGGTGCCCCGGATTAACATTTAATATGGCATAATAACCATTTTGATCTGAAGCTGCTCCAAGATAGGTCCCTTCGATAAAAACATTCACACCCACCATCGGTTCGCCTGAAACTTGATCTGTAATAATTCCAGATATTTTCCCTGTTTCACTGGCAAGCAATAAAGATGAAGGGAAAAGTGTAATTAAACTGATTATTAAAAATATTTTTTTCATATTTAATGTCAGTCAAACTTTAATTTACTATCTTACCGATAAACAAAAAGGATAACAATATCTGCTTGACCAAGGCGGAAAGTAAGAAATAAATATAGGCTTTAGCAAGATTATAAATCAATCTGACTATTGCCAAAAATATATTTTATCAAATTAGTCATCTCTATCCAATTTGTCCTTCCATAGATTCTTCTAGTTTTTGTGCTTCTTCAATAAATTCATCGGCCGACATATCTTTTAAGAAGACCAGACCGTGTGTTGCACGCAGACGAGGATGGGAATTTTGATACCAATAATCACGACCCAAAACTAACTCCATCTCTTCATGCTGCTCTACCCATATTTTTTGAGTTAAATCACAAAAGGGTCCATCCAATTCATAACTGGGGAAAGAAGCATCCTTTTGACTCAAATAACAATTCATAAACGTATCACGTAACATGGCCATAGAATTAATTGAAACCGGGACAATGATGTCTGCTTCAGCCGGCGTGAATCGAAACCAAACATTTCGATATCCCCATACACGAACATGAGATAAATTCTTTTCCTTACCCCAAATCCGAATAGCATCGGCCATGGCTTGCAAGACCTTATAGTGAGTGTCAGGTCCACTACCCTCAGGGTCTAAGGCTAAAGTGATTATATCTGGTTCTTTTTCTCGCAATAAATCTAAGATTGGCAAAACGTCCCTTTCTCGCTCAGGTGCTTCGGTAAACGTTTCGCCTTGATAAAAACCTAAACGCAAATGCTGAACATCCTTCACTTGCACGCCATAATGAGCCCAAACTAATTCTTCTTCAAATTCGCGAATCATCCCTTTTAATTTTTGAATTTCAGGCTCATTTTTTTGTCCATCATACGATGATTTTAACTTGCGCAGAACCATATCAATCTTTTGAGAAAGTTCTTCCACTGAACTGAGTTTATAAATATCCACCAAAGCCCGAACGATGCGATGACTCAAACCCCGTTTTTGTCCTTCGAAGTTTTGAGATGCAATACGACCAAGGTAATGATAAATGTCTTTATCTTGCTTCAATCGATAGCCGGTCGTAAAAAAATCATCATATCGAGTCATTTGGATTTTTCCATTTGCTAGGAAAGATTGAGTCGTTTCTAAGATGGAAATGACATACGAATTGGTAACGGAGGTAAATCCTGATGTCATATTGGCAAAGCAATGGCGGTTGTTTGGTGAGCGAACCAAATGTACCACATGAGGTAAATAGCCTAATAAAATATCATCATGATGTGGTCCAGTATGCAGGAAAGATTTTCCATCAGGAATCGTAATTCCCTTTTGGATTTTAACTTTTAATGAATCCAATACTGAAGGAACCGTCGATTCATCTAAATTTGGAATTTTGGCACAAATTGGACTTTGTTTCAAATCCTTCAGCAGAAGCTTATGCCCAAAGGTGTTTGTTGATTTACAAAGTTGAATGACAGCCTTTTCAATCTTTTCCTGATTAAAGTCTTCACCAATCCATGTTTCTTTTTGAATATCTGATAATTGAGATGCAGCACCTCGCGTTAAATAAAATCGTCCGGCCTTTAATTGCTGAAGCACTGATGCTGGATATTGATTGTCTGGCTTTGACTCTAAAGATGATTGGACAATTTTAGCTTTTGCTTCACCTGCCGCAATGATAATCGTAACTGCATCAGGATTCGCCACAATACTTTGCAATCCAATAGTAATGACCAAACGATTTCGCGATAATTCAATACCACCCAAATCCGTAGCGGCGGCAGCCTGGGTTTCAAAATTTGTTCCCGTCAGTCTTGTCGTCGAATTGTGGTCTGAACCTCGTACATTAAAAGCAATATGCCCATCTGGACCAATTCCACCCAAAAAGAAACCAATTCCACCTTTTTCTTGGATTTTCGCTTCATATTCACTGCACCATTGATCCACAGCGAAAATTGTCTTTTGCTGAACGGTTTCTAAAGCAGAGTCTGCTTCTCGGCATCGTAAAGTTAAATCAACTTTGTCGTTTGGAAATATTTCCGACAAAGCCTTTTCGCTTCCCTTAGGCATTTCGTGGCAATTCATAAAAATACCCCGATCGGGGTTGAGCCCAAACCCATCTACATAATATCGATGAACATAATTGTAAAAACTATTGTCTTGAGCTGGATTTATGGGGTAAAATTCGTCAATTTGAACAAATTGTAATTGAGATAAATCAGGCTTTGCTTTGATACTCAATCCGTGAGTTTGGCGGATTTTTTCTAAAGAAGGCTTCTCCCAATTTTCTAAAAGATACTGTACCCATTTAATAAAATATTCTGGCGTTTTTCCTGTGGGCAAACTCATCACACCTTCAGGGTTTTCGTGTGCCCATTCTAAGAAACGTAGGGCAGTTATTAATCCTAAATTAGGATAATTTTCTACTACAATGTAAGGCGTTTTCGTGGAGAATGCTTTGATTCGGGATAATTGAAAAAATGATTTTTCAACAGACGTAAATGTATTCATGTAATTAATCGAATTTGTATGAAAAGATGACATCGAAACTAAGCATTTTATCGTTCTCATATTAATTCATAATTCTTTTATTAGTTCGCATATAGTTAATCATAATTTTTATTTTGAAATTTTCTTAAATTCCCAATGACAATGAACAAAATCCTATCCAAGACAATCATCTTTTTCGCTTTCATTGGCATTTCTTGTGCGCCACCAAGCCTTTTACTTCATAATACGGGTTCACCCTCTCTTAAGAAACAAATAAATACACTCATTGTAGAATCTCACTTAGATGTGAATATGAGCCTAAAAGTGACAGCTCTAAAAAGTGGAAAAATATTGTATGCCTTAAATAGCCAAAAAAAACTCATGCCAGCCAGCAATAATAAATTATATACGAGTGCGACTGCATTGGCCAATCTCGGTTCTGGTTATGTATTTGAAACAGCCATTTATCAAGATGGCAAAAATCTCATTCTTAAAGGCGGTGGCGATCCCGATTTTTCCTTAAGCACCTTGGATTCATTGGCAAAAATCGTTTCTAGTTACATAAAAAATATTGA
>Ga0233445_1000102_pt1 | contig 128630 bp, 106 predicted proteins | sample SI_124_October20_5_FD_182779 | JGI IMG/M metagenome (GOLD analysis project Ga0233445, IMG submission 182779) | Seawater microbial communities from Saanich Inlet, British Columbia, Canada - SI_124_October2016_100_MG | ecosystem: Environmental > Aquatic > Marine > Inlet | place: Canada: British...
GCCAGGTCTGAAACCAAGATTTACATAATCTACACCATATTCAAGTGAAAATTCTTCTTCGGTTTGATTAAGGGCTTCAACTGACATAAATATCCCATCCGGCCATAACGCAGTTGCATAGACTTTATGCCCGTCAGAAAATAGTTTTCTGAGTATTCCCATTGACATTGGATGAATCTCAGGTTTGGTTGAAGGTCCATATTCGAATGATACTAGTACTTTTGAATTGGGAGTCAGAGCATCCAGCGCATTAAAAACGTCTTGAGACTGACTGGTGGCACGGATAGGGATGTCAATAGGTCTAATTAGTGGAATCAATACTGATAGGCCTACTAAAATGAATATATACCGGCGATCAATTGATCCTAATTTGATGATAATATTTAAAAACTGCTTCATTATTGTTCTCCCAAAAATGATCTTTCAATCCCGATGATAATTCTGAAAGAGGTTCCGACAATTCCCAGACCGATACCGATCATGATCGCCCGAGCTCCTGCAGTTGTTGGAACCTGGAATATCCATTCCTGCATCACCGGAAGATGGAAAAATCCCGGTATAGCCGGATTCCAGCCGTTGGTAAATCCAATGATCAAAAAGATCAAAGAACCGATGGCGACGATTCCCAGTGTAATTTTTCGATTCTTTATAAAAGGAGCAAGAAGAGCCCCTAAGCCCATAACAAAAAAGACTCCTATTAGCCACGCTGGTATATATTCTCCAATTGGAACTCTACCCAACATAAGAATGATGCCGGCAACAAGAAGCAATGTGGCCTCGAAATTTCGAATTCTAAAGGCTCGATATGATGCAGATGCAACAAAAAATGCCAGCAGTGCAAACATAGTTGCGGAAAGAGGTGTGAAGATATATACAAACATCCAATTAAATAAAGAACCCGTCTCTCCCCTGGTAGCAGAGAGATGGGCACCCCATTCTATCGGTTCAATTTGTGTTTCTCCATAGGCCTCTAATTTCTGACTGAAATCTTCTGCGCCTCCATGTGTTTTATATATTTTTTGAAGTTCATAGTCTGCTGATGGATCTGAAATACTACTGAGAATTGATGATGTAGATTCACCTGTTTCTTCGGCAATCATCTCAGCAGCTTGTTCGACTTTTTCAGCATTTATACCTGTAACCGAGATAGTGTTTGCTCCTCTAAAAAAGAACCCTACAGTTATGGCAAAGAAGAAACCAACAACGGCGAGTATACTATACTGCCAGTTTTTCTGCTTTTTGTAAATTTTTAATAGTTGGAGTTTGAGCAGATTTAATCCCCCAAGAAAAATTGCAAATGATGCGATAATATCATACCACTGGGTAGAATCATTATCGACAAAATTTTGTACTCCTTCATTTGCAATAAAATGACCGAACAAAGTGATAAGTCCAACAACTATCACAATCAATAATGGTATTTGTCTTTTCATTAACATATTATAGTCCTATCTTGATGTGATAAATTCAGTGATATCAAAATCGATCCAACCTGCCTGATTAAATCCATTCAGGGCAAAAACCAAAATCATAAGAACCATACCAATTAATTTCACAATATCCTGTCCTTTAATACTGCCAAGAAGTTCCGGTTTTTTGGAAAGATATGCACTTGCAGTAAAAAATTCTTCGCCAATAAGTGTATAATCGCAGGCGGTGACAAAAAATGGTATTTGAGCAGGTGATCCGGTACCGGCAATTTGTATAGCGCCAATTGAATTTCCAGTTTCGGCGAGAATCAGGGATTCAGCATAGAATTTCCCCTGGTAGAAACATGCTGCTGGTTTTTCCCTTATCATAATTCCATTGACACCAGCGGCATATGCAAATTGATCATCTGTAAGATAGTGAACCATATCATCGTAATATTGATCAGGTCGGCCAGCTTTTAGATATGATTCTTTACAGGTTTCTCTCGCCGCTTCCATTACAATCGATCTTGCTACCGGTACATTTAATCCTGCCTCATATTTTGCAGTCATGCTTGCCACATATCCAAGTATAACCAAACCACAAACGGTTTCGACTTGATCCATGTCTTGAATTCCAGGGACAAATAAAACTGATTTACCCATCTCAGTTGCCCTACCAACCGCCTCTTCCAATGCTACCAGACCGGCAATGGGTCTGAGATAAATCTCTTCACCGCGTTTGGCCCGATTGGTATAATACAGTATTGTGAGGGATACAACGATAACGGCAACAAACATTGGTTCATTCCCCTCTCGAAATAAGGATCCGACCCCTAATAAATAAAGGATGATAACGACTAGTCCGATCCCTATCATAATCAAGGCATTTTTATTCATGATTATTATACTCTCCCCGTTTGTTTGTGTTCGGCTTCCAGTCGTTCAATCTCTGTCATGATGAACTCAATATTTTTCCGGTCTTCAAGTAGTTCAGTTATCCGGTAATAAGGTTCAGAACGAACAAAAGCAGTAATAATAGGTCCAAAAAATACCAGCATTTGACTGCCGATAAACGAAACATATTTTACAGTTTCAAGAAATAATATGGCTGGGACAGACATCCCACGATCTACAATTTTTTTACTAAATTTTGTTAAAATTTCTTTGTCATCAATTTTTTTTAAACTTGATTCGGCCACAAACTCTCTATGTTTTATTAATAATGCGGAAATTTAAAAATGCAATATACAATTATTATTATACTTAGTCTGTGAGAATCATTTCCAGGTTTGCTCTCGGGATAGTTTTCACCGTACCATCAGCAAACTCAATTTCTGCAACACGGACCATTGTCTCAGATTCCATTTTTACCAGAGGCGCTGGTAGGCCACTGACAGTTCCAACCTGACCAAAATATGGTGCCCTGATGACACGCACAAGCGATCCGACATCTGTGGAAACACCCGTTTCATCAAACTCTACAGCATCTCCGCTGGAATTTGGTAGTGGTATCACTACCTCAGGCCGGATAACACCTGCTCTAATTTGAGTTGAACCATTGATAGCTGCAAAATCACCATCATGTTCTTTAAGTAAATTAAACGTTCGGTTTGCCATGGCAATTTTTCCAAACCCTTCAGTGATAACTAGGGTAGTATGGATGTCTTCTGAACCAGTAATTGCAACACCGAGATTATAACCGAGAAGATGTGTAATATCCGTGTAATTAAATCCACCAACAACTACAGCAGACACCTTCATTTCTATTGCTTTTTTAAAGGCATTAAGAGAAATAAATGAACCTCCAACAATAATTTTGTCTTTGTGGGATTCGTTTATCAAGTCTGCAGTTAATTCCTCATCAGGGTTTTCGGATATAATACAAATATCACCACGATTTTCACCACTGATTCCTAAAATTCCCTGAATTATCGCTGCATCGGTTTCAACCACCAATCCTTCTTCAGGAATAACCTCCACCACCTTTCCGGATGTATACGCATCCACTTCAATAGGTATAGGCGGTTCGTTCAAAATAATCTGTCCAGTCACACCTGAGACATTACCCAGGGTGCCGTCGATAATGGATGTCACCTTGCTTTTAAAAAATCCAAAAATACCCTTACTTTCGGCAATCATCTGTCCCTTTTTGACAGGCTCATCAATTTTCACAACCATGCATTCCGGTACGTTTTCAGGCTCAACATTTAATTGTATTGCAGCGTTGATCATATGGACGTTGCCAGGGATATGGGTTGATGCTACCACGTCATGGGGCTGTACATCGTCTCCAACGGAAAGGTGAACTTCACCTTTCATTGGTAATTGTCTTGTTTTTCTTACAGCTGAGTGATGGAGGACTTTTAATCCAGGAGTATAGGTTCTGGACATATTATTTCCCCCCATCTTCAGGATATTCATTTGTCAGCTTAGACCAATCTAATAATTTCGAAATTCTTTCTCCTGAATCTTTTGGTAAGTTAAACGGCTGTCTTCCACGACCATCAAGCATAATTCCAACAACGCCTCCGTATACAATTGTATTCAAGGGCTCATTTTTCCCAGCTCCAATATCTATATTTTTTCCAGGGATAAAACTTGCTTTGTGAGGTTTATATTCAGCAGGGAATAATTTTAGTTCACCTGGCATCAAATCACCTTTTAAAATTGAGCCATCATCCATCTCTATTTCATATGCGAGAGTTGATTTCCCAGCTTTTTGCTGACCTACCGGTGCAATACAGGAACCAAGATGAATCAGGCAATCTTTTTCAAATACTTCCAGTGATGCTTTTGCATGAACCGTTGATAAAACACCTAATTGAGGCATCATAAAAATGGAATCAACTGCCAATTTTGTTATTCCTTCCGGCAGAAATGCATCCACCATCATTCTTGCAGCCTGATGTCTTCGTGGGGCATGGGATAAAACGCCACCGGATCCGACAATCAGATCAAGCTCAAGCAAATTTACCAGTGTATTTCCTGATGAAGATTGATCAAAGGCATCGGAGATGGTTCTGGCCTTTTGAATACCTTTCAGACCGACGGCAAATTCTTTATGCTGTTTAAAAGACAATCTGAGTGCCTCACGGGCAATTGCCTGTTCCATTTTCAAATCATCCATTGACTGTGGAATGGTAGTAGGACGAATCATTTTATTTGCGATTCTATTGGTTAAATCTTCTTCATCAGTATCAAATGGAACCCAGCGAATCACATTATTTACTCCCGCCTCAGCAAGTACATTACAAATAGAATAACTCATCCCAAGATTGGCACTGACAGTACGGTTAAATTGTTTTTGGAATACTGAAAACATATCGGTGGTTGCCCCGCCAATATCCACTCCCACTATAGTGATATCTTCAATTTCAGCAATTTTTTGAATAATTTCTCCAACGGCCCCCGGCGTCGGCATTATGGGCGCATCTGTCCAGCTCATTAATTTTTTATACCCAGGTGCCTGAGCCATAACATGTTCCATAAAAAGATCATGAATTTTATCACGGCTTGGCTGCAAATTTTCAGTTTCAAGTGTAGGGCGGATATTATCAACCATCGTCAGATCAGTTTTTTCTTCCAATCTCTCGGCAATGGCCTTTCTGGCCTTTATATTTCCGGCATAAATGACCGGAAGCTGAAAACCCATTCCAAGTCTTGGACGAGGATTGGCTGCTTCAAGAATTTCTGATAGTTCAACAACATGTGAAACTGTACCTCCATCTACACCGCCTGAGAGAAGAATCATATCAGGTCTTAATTGCCGTATTCTTCTAACTTTTTCATGATATAAACGATCATCATTTGAAGCGAGGACATCCATAACGATGGCACCGGCGCCGAGTGCAGCTCGCTGAGCGCTTTCTCCTGTCATACTTTTTACCACACCGCCAACCATCATCTGTAAACCGCCGCCAGCCGAGCTGGTAGAAATATATATATCAACGCCGATATTGCCATTTACAGGTGAAATTATTTTTTCACCATCAAGGATTGTCCTACCGGATAACTCTTCAAGTTCGGTTATTGAATTGAGAACGCCTTTGGTGACATCCTCAAAAGGTGCTTCAACAGTAGTCGGTGCTTCACCGCGATTGGTCAATCTAAATACACCGTCAATTTTTTGAATTAATATAGCTTTTGTTGTTGTGGACCCACAATCAGTTGCAAGAATAACGCTAACTTTGCTTGGATCAATAGCCTTTGTCATTAAATTTTATCCTAATTAATAGTCCGAAATTTACTTCCCAATGGAGAGAATTTAAAAGGAAGTAATCAGAATGATTATTTTGCAAATTGCATGGGTCAAATAAAAATATACTCTTAAAAATATGTTAGATTTTTCTGAAGTAGCGATCCGAATATTATTTAAATTTTAATCTGTTTACCATTTTATTTCAATCTTGGATCTAGTGCATCACGGAGACCCTCGCCGACAAGATTGTATGTTGTTACTGAAATAAATATTGCAAAACCAGGAAACAGCGCTAGCCACCAGGCATATGTTGCACCACGGGCAACTGATAGTATTGACCCCCAGCTAACTGTTGTTGCTGACACACCAAAACCTAGAAAACTTAAACTAGATTCAATCAATATTGCCGAGGCAATCCCAAATGCAGCACTCACCATTACCGGGGCAATAGCGTTGGGCAGTACATGTTTGAATATGGTTCTAATGTTTGAATATCCCAGGGCAACTGCAGCAGTGACATAATCCTGATTCCTCGTTTTTAGAAATTCAGCTCGGGTAAATCTGGCGATCGCTGTCCACCCAGTCATCCCAATGACTACCATGATCATCCAGATTCCACCATGAGGGTAGAATGCGACAACAGTAATAATTAAGAAAAATGTCGGGATAGTAATCATCACCTCAATCATTCGCTGGATAATAATATCTGTAATGCCACCCATAAATCCTGCCAGAGAACCAAGAATCACACCAATTGTTATGGCTATACTCATGGAAACAAATCCAACAAGCAGGGCAATCCTGGTCCCATGGATCATACCACTAAGTACATCCCTTCCTAATTGGTCAGTGCCAAGATAATGACCATTTTTCCCAGGACCTGTGAATCGTGAGTAGAAGTCAAGATTAGTAGGTAGATATGGGATGGGTGGCCATATAACCATCTCATATTCCAATTCTTTCCATTCAATATTCAAAAAGTCCTTTTGCCATTTTGTAATTCCCATTTCAACAAAATATTCTTTTACGACTGGAGAATAGTAGTTGTCATTATATTTACATAAAAGTGGTTTATCATTGGCGATAAAATCAGCAAAAATGGCAATAGTAAAAAGAAAGATCACCATGAAAAATCCTGCCATGGCCAGCTTATTCTTTTTATATTGAAGTTTGACTATTTGAAAATAACTACGGCTTTTATTAGGAGTCATTATTTTACCCCCTTATCAAAGGTTATTCTGGGATCAACCATAGAATAGACAATATCGGATATGAGAATACCGGTGAGGGTCAGTACAGCACTTATGGTAAAAACCGCCATCACAATTGGATAATCTCTTCCAGTGATAGCTTCAAATCCAAGTGACCCCATACCTGGTATCGAAAATATCGTCTCAATAATTACACTGCCACCGATAAGATATGGTAATAATCCAGCCAGAATGGTGATGATGGGAATTAAAGAATTTCTCAGTGCATGTTTAAAAATAACGGTATTATTGCTCAATCCTTTTGCCATTGCAGTTCGGATATAGTCTTGACGAATTATTTCAAGCATCCCAGTTCTCATCTGTCTTGATAGATAAGCAAAACTGCCATAAGTCATCACAAATACAGGGAGGGCTAGATGCCATATTAAATCTTTGAATTGCTCAAATGAAGTCATTGAATTGTAGGTGTTGGAATGAAGTCCGGCATATGGAAATATATCAAAAAAATCACCGCCTCCAAGAAAAATAATAAGCATTATACCGATCCAGAATGAAGGTAGGGAGTAAAGCATGAAAACAATAAAAGTGGATATTCTTTCGAAGATTGTATTCGACTTAACGGCTGAATAAATTCCCAGCGGAATGGCAATCAAATAAGCAAAAAATATGGATATGGTGCTTAACATGAGTGTCACTGGAACTCTTTCTTTCAATTTATCAATAACCGGTTGATTATCTCTGAATGAATTCCCAAAATCCAATTTGAGAATGTTAGACGTCCATATATGATACTGACTCTTTGCCCCATTCCAACGAAATGTCAGACGACTGAGAGATGACCTGGGATTTTCCGGATCCTGATCTTCAAAAAAAGTAAAATAAAATATGGGTTTATCCAGATTCCATTGTTTGCGGATGAGCTTGATGATTTGCTCGTTCAAATCTTTTCCGGAATTCGCACTCATTTCACCACTTTGGCCAACTCCTGCTTTTAGTTCTGCTGGATCTCCAGGAGCCATCCTGGAAATAAAGAACGAAATAATAGTTATAAAAAACAATGTGGGAATCATCAACAGTAACCGTTTGACAATATAATTTCTCATAATTGGATATATTTAAATCAGTTTTTGCTGTCGGAATAAATATGAAGTTGGTTGGGAATCCACCATTCTTCAGGATCAAATCCCGGTCTGAATGGGAAGACATCTACACCTTTAATCCGTTTATGACTGAGGAAATTTGAAGTGGGCACATACAAGAATGTATAGGGTTGTTCTTCGTGTAGGATTTCCTGGAATTCCCGAATATATTCAATTCTTTTCGCTTGATCAAATTCTTTACGATTTAATTCTATGAGTTCATCGGCACGATCATTTTTAAAACCAACATAATTTGATCCGCGGCCAACTGCCTGTGAAGAATGAAAAATCTGGTAGGGATCTGTATCAGTGATTGGCATTACCCAGCCAAGAATAATAGAGTCAAATGCACGGTCTCTGACATTATTTAAAAATACAGCCCATTCCATGGTCTGAACATCTGCTTCAATACCTACTTTTCTTAAATTCTCCGCCATAATGAGACCAATTTGTTTTCTGGTATTATTTCCATTATTGGTTGTGATTGTAAACTTAAAAGGCACTCGAACTCCATCTATCTCATTATCCAGGATTCCATCCCCATCTGTGTCTTCCCAACCTTCAGCTTTTAACATTTCCCTGGCCTTGTCAGGATCATATGGATACGGCACTATATCATCATTGAATTCCGGTCGCTTAAAATAAACACTGCTTTTGGCAACTTGAGCTTCACCATAATACAATACTTCAATAATTTTTTCCCTGTCCGCCAGGTAAGTCAAAGCTCTCCTCACCATTTTATTTCTAAAGATTGGATTTTCAGTATTCCAACCCAGATAGGCGTATGACGGAATGTAAAAGAGTTCTTTGTTGAAATTATCTACGAATTTTTTGGATTTGGTTTGATTTTGATAAAGTTCCTGTGGCAAATTCCTGATAGCATCGATATCACCGGATTTTAAACCGATCAAAGCGGCATCAAAATCTTTTACGGTTTTATGAATCATTTTATTGGCGTAACCATCTCCTTGTCGTCCCGCTTTATAACCCCAGTAGTTGGGATCTCTTTCCAATATAAGGCGATCATCGGTAACCCACTCAATAAGTTTATATGGACCAGATCCAACAGGTGTTCGGCCTAAATCTTTACTATTGAAATATTCTGCAAACAGGTAGGCAGGAGTAGTAGAGAAATCAAAATCTTCATTTTCCACGGTTTCCTGTAATAATGATTCAATTTGCTCAAAAGAGTAATTGTCCAAATATCCTTCTGGGTCATAAACATGCTTTGGATATACCTGCATCCCACCAATAAATAATTCATGTTTAAAATATGGTTCTGAACAAGTGTATCGGACTTCATACAAATCGCCATTTACCTTCTCAACTTTTAGAACATTTTTATAATAATTTCTCAATGGGGCATCATCTGTGAAAGGATTTCGAAGTGCTTTAAGGCTAAATATTAAATCTTCGGCGGTAAATGGTTTACCATCGGAAAAATACACATCTTTTCTTAATTTAAATGTGTAATGTAAATGGTCATCAGAAATCACGGGCATTGATGCCGCAAGAAATGGAACCTGTTCCAAAGTATGATTATTCTGTTCCAACAATGATTGAAAAATCTTTTGTTCTATATAAGTAGCATCAGCACCGGAAGATACATAGGGATGAATTTTGTCGGCATCGCTAAGCTCATGCAGGACAATCCAATCGCCTATATTTTCTTCTGCAGTTAAGCCGGTCATGTCAACATCCCATTTTGTAGAATCATTTGCTGAGCTTTCATCTCCGCCTTTACCGCCACATGATATGGCAAAAAGTCCTATTATTCCTGCATATAGTAAGATCCTCATTAAATTCCTTTCGTCTCTAATTGTATTTGGTGAATTGTTAATTAATAAAATATTTTGAGTAGATCACCAGTAATGGTGTTGTGTAGGCAAGAGAGTCAAAACGATCAAGGATTCCGCCATGACCCTTCAAAAGTGAACTGGAATCCTTTACACCGGCCTCTCTTTTCAAAAGTGATTCGCCAAAATCACCTAATTGACCAAAAATGCCGAAAATTAACGACATTACGATCACATCCTGCATATCTATCCATCCGAGAAAAAAGCCGTCTGCAGTGGGATATCCTATAAATGAAAAATTTGTAAAATAAAGTAGTGACATTACCGCAAAGGAAGCTATCAGACCGGCAATAGTACCAACTACGGTTTTATTAGGGCTGACGGCAGGCAGGATTTTCTTCTTACCGAATTTCTTCCCAAAAATGAACGCAGCCGTGTCGCAAATCCAAACTGAAATCATCATCGCGAATGTGAGTTCAAAACCAATATTGTATCCACCTGCTTCATAGTTTCTTAACAATATCATGCTGCCAAGCATTAAACCAATCCAAATAAATGCAACCATGATTATTGAAATATTTGCAAATGGCATTTTTGAAGATCTAAATATTTCAATGATGGTAATGCTGATGAGAAGGATTATGGTGAAATCCAAATAATAATTAAGGCGATAGTAGTATAAAACTGGCAGAATAATAAATGCTGCCGTCAGCATATAGTAAAATGGATGGATATCAGGATTATTAATTAAATTTGGGATTTCACGGATAGCAAGAAGCATTACAATAGTTATAAAACAGGCAAACAATGGTCCGCCAAGAAATAAAACTGCAATAATGGAGGGTACGCCAATTACATTGATGAGTACCCTAGAGTTGCTGCTATTTGACATGAATTATCATTTATATAGAATTCGAAATTTATTATGGAATAAACCTGATAACAAGCATCATTGACACCTTTGAAAAATCAATTTGGAGAAATGAAAAGAAGCGAATAATTATTTAATTAATTTTCCAGGATCAGGTTAACTAACGATACGATATCGAGAATATCAATCACCCCATCCTCATTCAGATCCCCTGCATATATTTCATCAGGAGTAGGGTCATAATTATTGACAATAATGTTTACCATGATAACAATATCCTGCACATTAATATCACCATCGTTATTAATATCACCTGGATTTGAAAAAAGCAAAGGCACTGTATATGCAGAGCATCCATAAGTACCGGCAACTAAGAAGCGTGTTTCGTTATGTATTTTCAAATCAACGACAGGAACTGCCGGCATCCCGTTTGACATGGTATCCCAATTTTCGCCAAAATCATGACTGACATATATCCCTGCATCTGTCCCGACAAAAAGTCTGCCTGGAGAGTCAGGATCAGCAATGATAACATTGACAGGAATATCCGGTAATTCATCACCGATACTTGTCCAATTCTGCCCAGCATCATCGGAGATAAATATATGAGATTCGGTATCATCCCATCTAAATCCAGATACTGTCACATAAATTCGATTTTCATCAAATGGATCAAATGCTACCCTGGTAATCCAGCGGTCCGGCAATTGATCTGAAATATTTGTCCAAAAATTCCCACCAGTAGTGGAGATGTGCACCTGGCCATCATCAGTACCAGCAAGAATATACCCTGAATTAATAGTCGAAACTGCAATGGTCGTCACTGTGTGATATCCAGACCCATTACCACCTTGAGTAATATCACCGCTAACCGCCTGCCAGCTACTGCCGCCATTGGTGGTTTTCCAAATCCTATAGGTACCTGTAAAAAGAATGTTTGTGTTGGATGGGGACATGACTATAGGCATACTCCAGTTTTTACGGTCATCGCTGAAATCATCAGAAATATTAAAAAAATTGTTGCCACCATTTGTGGATTTGTGAAGATTACCCCATTGCGATTCAGCATAAATAACATCAGCATTTTCAGGGTCTACGATGCAGTAAAATCCATCGCCACCCAAAATCCGTTCCCAGTCATCCGCACCACCATTAAATGTCCTGATTGTATTATTATCCTGGGTACCGCCATAAAGACGAAATGGATTCTGAGCATCAATTTCTATAGCGTAAAATTGGGTCATGGGAATGTTATTGATATGATCCCAATCACTGCCATAATTATCACTTATATAAAGACCGCCATCATTGCCTTCAGCTATTCTGCCAGTATTTGGGTCAATTACAATTGCATGATGGTCTACATGAATTTCATCGGTATTCCAATATCCAGCAATCTGCTGCCATGTTTCACCACCATTGGTAGAGCGGACTAAATCCACCCCCAGGGCAAACACCATATTTTCATCTGAAGGATCTACATGTATTTGACCAAAATACCAACCAAAACTTGCGTTCATATCATAAAGATTGGAGTCATTTGTCTGTTGCCATAATGTTCCACCGTTGGTGGTTTTGAATATCCCCAGATATGAATAGCTGTCACCCGGTTCCATCTGCTTGTCGTAAAAAGCATAGAGCACTTCCGGGTTAGAATGGGAAATTGTCAGACCGATTCTGCCAACAAATTCATGGGTTGGTAAACCATTGGTCAATTCAAACCAGGTATCACCACCATCTTCAGTTTTATATATTCCAGAACTTTCACCGCCGGATCGACGATAATCCAGACCTCGCATCCGCTCCCACATACTGGCGTAAAGGACTTCTGGATTTACTGGGTCCTGTACTAAATCCACAGCAGATGTTGAATCAGTGAGAAAAAGTACCTGATCCCATGATTCTCCACTATCATCACTTCGATATACACCTCGATTTGAATCAGGTGTAAATAAACTCCCTAAAGCAGCAGCGTATACTCTCTGAGGGTTGATATAATCAACGATGATTCTCCCGAAATATCCCGTTTCAACCAGGCCGGAATTTGCCCACGAATCTCCACCATCCTCGGATTTGTAAATGCCATTGCCAAGAAAACTAAAGCTGGATGAATTAGCCTCACCTGTTCCGGCAAATAAAATATTTTCATTGGAAGGGTCTATAGCCATATCCCCTATCGATATCACCGGTGATTCAAAAAACTGATGCTGCCAGGTTTCACCATCGTCAGTAGTCTTATAGATTCCACCTGAAGCGGTGGCGATATAAATCGTCTCAGGAGAATCCGGATGGATTTCAATATCGGTAATTCTGCCACCGATATTATATGGGCCTTTTTGTTCCCAAACCGGTGTTCTCTCATTGCGGTTTTGCCGGGATTCCTGTACCTGAATCATTGAGTTTCGATATGCAGCTTCGTCAATCCTGTTGTAAGGATACATGCGCTGATACCCCATCCATTCGTTTGGCAAAGCAGCTGGCTCCTTTGGTATTGATGGTCCAAATTCACGATCAACAAATGCTGGTTTTAAGTTTGGTTTTAGTTTCCCAGTAGGTTTTACCGATTTATTAAAAATATGGTAACTGCCAGTAATAATAAAAATTAGAAAAATAGTTAATGAAGTATATAAATAAATTGTTCTTTTTGATGATTCCATAATGAGAAAAGTAGCTCTTCAATATCGATCATTACAGGTAACAAGATGTAATGAAATGTACGGAAATTGTGTGTTTGATTTTATATAAACCGTTAAAACGGTTTCGTTTTTTTGCGATCTTTCAGCCCACAGATAAATCTGTGGGTTGCTTAAGATCTCTGATACGCAAAACTACCTGATCAGATGCCATCGCTGGCTAGTAAAAGGTTCATGTAAAAATATTCTGTTAACCACGATCTCAAACTGATATTAAACTTGGTGAGTCATATTATCCATTAGTCTGTACATTTTTGATTTCTTCTTAAACCGTTAAAACGGTTTTGGTTTATGCTATCCTTTTCCCCACAGATGAATCTGTGGGGAAATTAAAATCAAAACAATGCGATACATCATGCCCTGATGCCATTGCGATTTAGAAAATGATTCAGGCAGATATCCACTGCAACCCACGATTTCAATCGTGGGATCAACAGAAATGCAATCTGCATAACCGTTTTAACGGTTTAAATTCTCCCATGCAGTGCTATAAAACGATCGTATTCTTCCTGAAATGATATCTTCCAGTGATGCTCCCTCTGATTTCTTATATATTTTTCAACCATTTTTACTTTTGACTCGCTGACAGAAAATGCACCATAACCAACCTGCCAGGCAAATTTCACTTTTAAAAAATCATTTTGATTGACCCAGTGAGATGATTCTCCTTTTAGGTCTTTAAATACGTGGGAAATTGTCACATCATTTGACATAAGAAAAAGACAATGTACATGATCCTCTGTTCCATCGATGACACGCACTTTACACTTCATCTCTAAAAGTTTTTCAGTAATATGTCCAATTAATTCTGATTTGAATTTACTCTCTATTAAATTCATTCGATCTTTTGTTCCAAAAATCCCATGAATCCAGACTTTACAAAGTGAATGCGGCATATTATCCTCCAATTTATACCTATTTCTATTTTCATAAACCGTTAAAACGGTTTCGTTTTTTTGCGATCTTTCAGCCCACAGATAAATCTGTGGGTTGCTTAAGATCTCTGATATGCGAAACTATCTGGGCAGGTGCCATTGCTTTCCAGTAGCAGAATCATTTAAATATCTTCGGAACCAACGATTTCAATCGTTAATTTTCCGCTTCAACCTTCGCATCCGATATATGATCTCATCATATTGCTTAATAAATTGTATGGATTTATTATCAAGGCAGTTTATGGCTTTTTTTGACCACTTCATGGCAGAGATAAAATTCTTTTGGCGATGTTCTTCCATTTTTGCCAGCTCAATACAGGCAATTATATCCCCTGAATTGGCAGCCTTCTTCCACAAAACTTTTGCGTCGGAATACTGACCCATTTGTTTATGTAGAAATGATAAATTCATAATTGCAGTTTTATGGTTTGGGTTTACTGACAATATATGACGGTAGATAATCATCGATTGTGGGGTATCACCACAATCTTCAAATAGTTTTGCCTGGGCAATTCTATCGATAAGGCCATTGTATTTTTCGTCGATTAAATCCGAATGATCCAGCAGATATGAAATCATATAAAGAAGTTCAAACATACTTCTAATATCGATTCGATTATGATAGAAAATACTTGGCATATTTGTAGTGTTTCCAAATCGCAAATATTCAAAATATTCCTGTGGTATTCGACTCCCCGGGATATCCGTCATCTCTTCTCTGAATTCCTTTAAAACAGATTTTTCAATCTGCTGGAGTGAACAATCTGGCAATACATTCTTCCACAATCTTCTGGATAAATGCAGCAAATCAATTTGTCCAACATTCTCAAAAGGCGACTCAATTGATTGTATTATATATCGGCGTTTTAACAGATTCATATCATAACTTTTACCATTAAAAGTGACCACCGTAGTAAACGTCCGACAAAATTCAGCAAGTATAGTCAACATTTCTGACTCGTAAATTGGGTCCAGCAGAAAATATTGTTCAATGACAAATGACCGTTCAATATAATAACCCAAACCAATCATGAAGGCAAATGTACCTGCACCACCGGTGAGACCTGTTGTTTCTGTATCCAGAAAGAGAGTAGTTTTCAAGTCATATTCTGATATCTGCGCCCAGGTCTCGATTATCTTATGGATTTTGGTTATATTTATATCTTTGTGAACATTGAGCTCATTTACAGTATAATTTGTGCGGCTGATATAGACCTTATTTTTTAGTCCCTTTGCATATTCACCCGATACACATTCGTCAATTTTGGGAAATGTATTTTTATCCGGTTTATCCTCTTTTGATAGAGTATCGGGGAGAACATGATGGAAGATATTTTCCAGTCTTGACATTTTATAGTTATCCAGAACTCTTCATTTCATTTAAAATACCCAAAACAAGTTGTTTTGCCCCTTCCCCATTTTCAGCAGCGGGACCTGTGCAGGCTGGACAACCATCAAGACACGAACAGGAAGAGATGATCTCCACAGATTTGATAAATAGTGTTGGAATCAATCCATACAATTTTTCACTTAGACCAATGCCACCGGGTACACTATCATAAAAAATAATTGTCGGCAACATATCACCAATATTCATTTTGGGATCAAAATATACACGGATATCTGAGCGATCACACATGAGATATAATGGTGCGATATTTCCAAGGATATAACTTAATCCGGATAATCCACTTTGAATTTTCACCTGTCGTTCGGCTTTATTATGGCATGAAGGGCAAAGGGTGACAAGATTGGATAATTCATTAGCCTTATTTATATCATTAAATGCTTTAAAGGGAATTTTGTGATGAACATCATGGGCGCGTTTATCTTCCTTTACCTGACAATTTGTACATTGGAATCCATCTCTCGATCGTACCTGTGACCGAATGTTTTTCCAATCTCTGCCATAGTCATTTGAGTGATTATTCCACAGATCCTTTTTCTCAAGATCTTGTATCAAGACTTCTGGCAGACTGATCCATGCGCCATGTGTAACAATCGTTGTTTTTGGCAAATCGACATCACCAAACCCAACAATATCATTTTTATTCCATCTCAATTTCTTGAAACTGACGGTCTGGTTTGCGACTTTTATCTCGCCATACTTCCTCAAATATTTCACTAAATCATCTTCTTTAAAGAGTTCCATTAACTCAAATTCCGACTCTCTTTCAGGAATTGTATAATACCCTGGATCATATTTATCCAGACTCACAACTTGAGCTTCTAAATCAAATTCTCGGACCAGATACGATTCACCATTATGGAGATAGACTGCTTCGGGATGAACAAACCAGTAAGCGCTGTCTTCATCCACAATGCCGATGACTTGATCTCCGCTTTTTAGGATAAATTGGGAGACCCCTGCAGTCCGCAATGAAATTGAACTGGCTGGATATTCCTCTGAAATCCAAAAATATTTTTCCTTTGAGGCATGTAGTTTATTATGTTTTTTAAGAAGCTCAAGGTATTCTAATACTTCTTCTCCCGGAACTGAACCAAATGACTCATGCTTAGCAAAAGACTCTTCAAACACAGCGCATTGAATGTGGTTCAGGAGAATGAATGGATTGTCTGGGTTGATTAATGCTGCTTCAGGTGAGTTATCAAAAATATATTCAGGATGCTTAAGGATATACTGATCCAGTAGATTTGAAGATGCTACCATTACGACGATGGAATCTTTTCCTTTACGACCTGCTCGACCAGCTTCTTGTTTTGTCGACGCTATGCTTCCCGGATAACCGTTGATGATTACCGAATCAAGGCCGCCTATATCGATACCCAATTCCAAGGCATTCGTTGAAATAACAATTCTGATTTTTCCATCTCGAAGCCCTTCTTCAATTTTCCGACGTTCTCCGGCTAGATAACCTGATCGATACCCTTGAACAGCATTTTTATCTGTGATGATCTGCTGCAGATTTTTTAATAAAAGCTCAACAGATCGACGGGACTGTGTAAAAACTAATGATTGCAAACCATTTTTTTCAAATGATAATGAAATATCCTGAACATCCCGCATTGAACTTTGACGTATACCCAATTCCTCATTGATAAACGGCGGATTATATAAATAAAAATGACATTGTCCAGACGGACTACCATCCTCATCTATTACGGATAGAGGCTCTTCAATCAGCCGGTTTACAAATTGTTTTACATTTGAGACTGTTGCCGAAGTTAGAATAAACTGTGGATTCGATCCATATTTTCGAGCAATTCTTTTCAAACGTCGAATAACATTGGCAAAATGTGAGCCAAATATCCCTCGATAAATATGGATTTCATCGATGATCACATATTTTAAATTTCTAAAAAAATCATTCCAGTTTGGATGATGAGGTAAAATTCCCAGATGCAACATATCCGGATTTGTCATAATACATTGTGACAGATGCCTTATTCCCGTTCGTTGTCCGGCAGGTGTATCGCCGTCGTAAATATTTGATTGTAATTTCTTTTTTAATCCCACAATATTGGTGAGATTTTCAGCCATCTTTTGTAGCGATCCGTTCTGGTCCTGCGTGAGCGCTTTTGTCGGGAATAATAACAGTGATCTTGATTGTGGATTTTCAATATAATTATCCAAAATAGGAATCTGGTAACATAGGCTTTTACCACTGGAGACTCCGGTAGTAATAACAATATTTTCGCCATTGAAGATTTTATCGATAGCCTCTCTTTGATGCGAGTACAATTGAGATATTTCAAGATGATTTAAGAGTGTATTGAGGTCTTTTTTTATTGTGGTAGGAATGGATTCCAATTTGGCGTCACGAGCTGCTATTACCTTATGATAAACAATCTGGTTTTTAAATCTGTGGTCGTGGTGGAGAGAAATAATATTATCAACTGCCTCTTGTTTTTGTTGATGGGATTGGCACCAAAATTACAACCACATTATGTTATCACTTCAATTGATAAGCTGAAAATAATTTGATTGCGGGGTACTGATTGTGATCTATCATGACTCCGAGTTAATCTTAATTATTGGTGATGCATTAAATAATCGCCTTGGTTCTATACCTAATTTTTGATAAATTTTCGGCGGTACACTTATATCAGCAACGAAAAGCTCACCAATATACCCTTTTGCATTGGGAGTCGCTAATCCAATTTTAGGATATGCCAGGGTGAGTGTCTGAGTTGCTTTAATAGCGTGCTGTGTTGATAAACCTGTTGTGGTATTCAATCCAGTGGGAGCATCCAGTGAAACAACTTGAATATTATTCACCTCATTTACAACTTTAACTATATTTATATATTTATAATTTATATCGTCAGTTAGACCATATCCTATCATCGCATCAATAATTAATCCGGTCTCTTCTATTTCATTTTTTAGTGGGATAGTAATTTCTACTGGGATTGCCATATTTTTCACAATATCAAATTGATGATGTGTGACTTTTCTCATTTTTGCAGGATTTCCAGTCAGAATAATTTTTACATTATACCCGTGGTTAAATAGATGTCTGGCTGCGGTAAGTCCCCCACCCCCATTATGGCCGTTACCAGCAAAAACGAGGATTTCTTCCGATGGATTCGTCATAAAATGGGTGACAAATCTTGCGAGATTTGATCCGGCATTCTCCATCATTTGAAGCAGGATAATGCCATACTCTTCTATCATCAAACGATCCACCTCGATCATCTGCTCGGTTGTTATCCACGGTTGAGGAATTTTTATAATCGGGTATGGAGATTTATCCATTTAATTCAGTGATCATTTTTTTGATCGAATTTCAATATAGTTTATAAATGCATTACCTGATTCTCCGGTATTATCTGAATCAGCCATAATGGCCACACTTGCTTTTTGAGGAGGGTCTTCACCAAATGCTTTTTTATAATCTTCTAAAATATTAATTTCTTCTGTAACCCATTTTCCAGCTTCGATATTCCCTTCCTGCAATATAAACATCATGGCTTTATCAGTATACGCATTGGGGATTATCTTCTTGGCATGACTCTTATTTGCCCAAATGTAGTTAAGGCTTGAGTGAGGAGGATATTCACCATAAAATAATTTTGCCGATTCATACATCACTGATTCAAAAAAGCCTGCCTTATCTGGATCATATTCAAATATGACATATAACCTGATGGGATAATCATCACCTTCTTTTGTTTTTGCATCCCCTTTATTGAATACGTTTTCTATTTTCCACTGCCATTGAAATACAGGTGTTTCAAAGGGATTAAAAACCTGTTGCCAAACTACTCCAGAGGCGGATGCATTGGAAGAGGCTTTTAGAAATGAATTATTATCATTTTTAACAATTTCATATTTTGAGTGAGTTTCAATTTTGGGAAATATTAGCGGCTCCCATTGCTCCAAATTATCGAAATCATCCCTGTATACTTTTTGACAGAATAATCCGGTAATTACAAACGTAATTATTATTAACTGTTTACTTAGCATCCTAATTTGTATTATTTAATATTTCCAGTCTTGATTTTTTTCTTCTTCTGCTGTCGATAGTATCAACGGCTCTAACGGCATATTCCTGAGCTGTATAAACCTGTTTCATAATGGGTTCATCAACCCGTTTGGCAGCATCGCCGACGACAAAGAGGTTTTTTACAGTGGTTTCCCCTTTGTTACTGACACGGATATGTTTCTTATGCTGCGGTTGATCGTCATCAAGTAATTCTGCACCTGCCATGATAGCAATATCATTATATACTCTATGTAGACCCAATGACACGAGGGCAAACCTCACATGTACAATTGTATTGTCATCCAATTCGAATCCTTTTAGCTCTCTCACACCATCGCTGACTGTATCGATAATTTTCTTATTATTAATCCGAATACCATAATGCTTTAGAAGTTTAAAACGTTCATCGGAAATTTCAGTCTCAACCCCGTTTGTAAGGATAGTCACATCATTACCATATCTCTCATGAATCATCATTGATATTTCAGCACAAGTATTATCATATCCAATAATCGCAATGTGATGATCCTTAGTTAAATGTCCTTCGCAACGGATACAGTATAATACATGTTCCCTGTTGGCAAATGGATATATCCATTTTGGTGAGGTCTCTTTCATACCTTTCTTATTTAACTTAGTAAATACGGGTTGTTTATCCATTACACCTGTAGCGAGTATGATTGACTCTGCTGAAATATTTGAATTCTCTGATTCAATTTCAAATTTTCTTTCTATTTTTTTTAGAGATAATACCTCTTCGTGGATTATAGTAATATTGGGATAATATTCAGAAATTCGATCGATAGTATTCTGGATAATTAATCTATTATTGATATGATAATGAGTCTGACTGATGAGATCAGCGGCAGATTCTTCTTTTCCTTTCTTTAATGTCTTCAGCACTTGATTTTTGATTACATCTTCGTGGAAACCTACCATATTATCCAAATTCATTACCCATTGGGACCGTGATCGTTTCCGAGTGTGTTTGCTTCCTGTAAACCAAAAAGCCGACATTCCATTTTGGGCAGCTCTTAAAGCAGCTGCAGATCCACCAATTCCGCCGCCAATGATAATTGTATGACAATGATTTTCCATTATAATTTTCTAAATCCTAACCTTTATTTTTGTAAATATTAAATATTTTTTATTTTCAATTTCTATATTTAAGCTTTTCAACAGCCTGTTATTGTTGAGTAAAAATAATTTTATGCATCCATTCTTTTAAGATATTTTGTGATTTGGTAAGTGGGTCATTAAATTCTGAATATACACTCATGAGTTCATCTTTCGTATCTACATCTGAGAGTTCAGTCAGTATCTCTATTTCACCAAGACGTTTTAGATTTTCTGTAAATTCAAATAATGTACGATTAGAGCTATAGGTAACATTGTTGAATACGAATTCTGGTATTTCCTGACTACCGCCAAAAAGATAATATCCACCATCTTTTGCCGGGCCAATTACAAATTTTGGAGGATAGGATTCTAAAATTGAAATTGTTTTTAAGATCAAATTTTCTGTAATCTGCGGAGAATCCATGCCAAGAAATATCGTATAATCAAATGATTTATTCAATGAGGAATACACCTGATATAATCGTTGGCCCAAATCACCATATCCAGTAAATACCTGTGGGAAATTTTTCCAGAGTTCATGTGATAATCCATCATTTTCAGCAACAGCCCAGTGCGGATGGCAATCTACGTCATTATTTTTAAGAATCCGGTGGGCTATGCTTTCGACAGCTTTGACACTTTTGACAAAAAAGGTTTTGGCATTCTCACTACCGATCCCCTTTGCAAGTCTGGTTTTGACTGGTGATAAACCAGGTGTTTTCACAAATACTACGAGGGCGCCTTTCATGATGTAAATCTTTTTCTTAATAAGGATATATATTGGGGTATTGCCTGTTTTATCCAAATATACTGATATTTCAATGTGATATTTAACCAACCATGTATATGATATTTCCTGGCGCTTGTTAGTAACTCAGCACCGGTACATTTTACAGGAATTCCAGCATGTTTCACCTTCCATAAAAAAATATGATCCTCACCCATTTTTATATTTTCAGGAAATCGACCGGCTTTGAAAAACAATTCCCTCTTTAGACAAAAGCCCTGATCGCCAAATGGTATCCCCCATGATTCCGAACGGATTCTTGCTACATGCTGATTAATCTGCACCAACCGGCTACCGCGCCCATCCATAAAGGTAAGTCTAAAAAACCACATTTTTTCCGGGTCATTATTCAAGGACTGTTCTAAAAGGAGAACCGTATCAGGAGTAAACCGGCTGTCGGCATGTAAAAACCAAAGAAAGGATTTATCCGTATATTTGCTCCCAATATTCATTGCTGCCGCTCTGCCGGGTGGACTTTCAATAATTATTACCCGACGATCATCCAGAATATCTAGAGCAGGGATAATTTTATCACTATCTAATTCGAACCGTGAAATATCGTGATGGAGTATTTCATTTGCCAAACCGTCAAACATCCGTTCCTCCGGCTCAGGTGAAGATTGATTCTTTCTGGAAAATACCAATATTAAGACACTTTCAACAGGAAGTTCTTTAAGTTGGTATATTAACCCTGTCAAATGTGATTCTCCATATCCAATTGGAACAATTACAGCTAGGTCTGATAACGGACGGATCATTTATTCTATTCTTTTGGAGATATGTTTTTAATCACCCCATTGATAATTTTCAGCAGCAGGATCCTGAGGAGGGATTATCATATTTTCCATTTGATATTAAATCACATGAAAACTCACCATAATGAGATGAAAAATCTCCCACCAAAAGAAAATGCTCCCTAAAACGGGATTCGCCAATCATTTTTGATGTGTTACCGCAGACAGGGATAGGAAATCCTTTCTCGAATTGGTGATGGTCATCAAGAATAAAATTGTTGGGGTATTCATGGATACCACCCTGATAATAGGCCACATGTCCATAATTTTCACATATATCTTCAAAATCACATTTAAAAGTTCTAAGGGTCATTGAATTAAACTTTACCATACCCAGCTTATTTCTAATATCAGCATCATTAACTTCAAAGGGTGATTCGGTTACAACTCGATAATCATTTATATTCAAATCTTTTAACATTCGTCTAAAATCTTCGATATACATAGCACCAGATAAGCATTCTCCCAGCAGGAGTGGATCATCCATTAATTCTTTGGGGATACGTCGATCACAAAATACATCTGAAAAGTATAATTCTCCACCAGGTTTTAAGACTCTGAATATCTCAGAAAACACTTTCCTTTTATCAGAAGTCAGATTAATGACGCAGTTTGAAATGACGACATCAACAGAATCATCTGCGACTCCGATCGAATCTAAATCTTCAATATAACCGAGATGAAATTCAGTGTTTTTCTTTTTATATCCAAATTTTACTTTTTGATATTCCTCATAATTCTGGGCAATGGAAATTTGTTCTTTTGTCATATCCACACCGATTACCCGACCATTTTCTCCTACAAGTTGTGAGGCAAGATAACAATCCAAACCGGTACCGCATCCCAGGTCCAGTACGGTTGCACCTGTTAACAGTGGAGGTATGGGAGATCCACAGCCGTAAAATTTTGAAACTATATCATCGTGTATATTGCCCATTAATCCCTTCAAATGGTCAGGTATTTTTTGATCGGTACAGCATGCACTGGTTTTCAGGTCATTTTTATTTTGTAATGTTTTTCCATAATACGTTTTTATATTTTCAATTACATTCGATTGATTGTCCATTTATCTTCCTATAATTTAGTTTATTATCGCAACCGGTTGAATTTTCGAGTCACTTTTCTCTGATCCGGAATCCAAGGCACCGCCACATGAACTTCCTGCTCCAGCTGTACAACCAAAACAATGATTATTTACAGCGATGGATTTGATCATAAGTTCAGCAAAATTATCTATGTCCCAAATTGTAGTTACCTGATTGCCAATAGGGATTTCCAGCATCTGATTAAAATCACAATCGTAAACACTGCCTTCCCATCCAATTGATATCAAGTCCCTACACATAACATTTCTGGCAGCCATTGGATTAAAGTTATCCTTTAAGATAGTCATATATTTATTATAATTATCATCATTTATCAACATTCGTTTAAATCTTTTAATTGGTATGTTTGTCATGGTTAATAGATTATTAAATACAATATCATAGTCTTCTAATAGGATACTTTTATATTGCATTTCCAATGTCATTTGATCTGGGGGAAGTGATGCTCCTATTGGATTATACACGATATTCAAGACAAGACCGCTGTTTGGTTTTCCGTATCCAAGATCATTTAATAGCTTTAAAGCCTCAACACTTTTTGAGAACACACCCTTACCTCTTTGCCGGTCAACATTATTTTCCAGGTAACAGGGAAGCGAACAAATTATCTGTACATTATGCTCTTTCAGGAACAAAGCAGTATCTTCCTGTTCCGGCTCCAAAAGTACTGTAAGGTTGCAGCGGTCGATAATATTCTTATTTGCTTTTCTAAATTCATGGACAAAATATTTAAAATGAGGGTTTAATTCCGGGGCACCTCCAGTAACATCGATTGTTTGGATTTCATCTGATGATTCAATGAGCAGTAACAATCTGTCAATCGTCTCTTTCGTCATAATTTCAGTTCTGTTTGGACCTGCATCAACATGACAATGGAGACATGCCTGGTTGCATAATTTGCCAAGATTCACCTGAAGGGTGGTGGGATTATTACGATCAAACTGAAGTTGATGTTTATCTAATATTGCCCCAAAATCATTTGTATTATTCAAAAACTAAATCTCCTAAATGTTTAATTAATTTCTTCGCCATGCATGGTATCTTTTCAACCACTTCAATGCACCCTCAGGTGCGTGGCTTTTTTTCCAATTACCAGCGAGGGATTTGTTGGCTTCACTGAAAGTCGGGTACGCATGTATTGTCCCCAATATTTTATTCAAACCAAAATTATGTTTCATTGCTGTGACAAATTCAGTGATGAGCTCACCGGCATGATGGCCGACAATTGTTGCTCCAAGGACAGTATCTTTACCTGGAGAAACGAGCACTTTTATAAATCCTCGGTCTTCATCCTCGGCAATTGCACGGTCAAGTTCAGAGATATCGTAATTGACAACCTCATATTCAATTTTCTTTTCAAGTGCTTCTTTTTCGTTGAGTCCAACCCTGGCAACTTCTGGATCGGTAAAAGTAGTTCTTGGTATGACACGGTAATCTGCTTTGAATTTCTTAAATGGACTGAAGAGCGAGTTTACACTTGCATACCAGGCTTGATGAGATGCAAAATGAGTGAATTGATATGGCCCTGCAACATCACCAACAGCATAAATATTTTGATAATTTGTCCGTAAGAAATCATCTACTTCAATCGTTCCTTTTCCGGTAATCTTTACATCAAGTTTTTCGAGCCCAAAACCTTTAACATTGGCTTTTCTTCCCAATGCCAGCAAAATTTCATCCGCTTCAATATTCTTAATATTATCGCCGGATTTACAAACGACAGTTTTTACACCATCTGTCATTTTGAACTCAACAACCCGATGACCTTTTAGTATATCCACACCTTCTTTTTCAAATATATCACACATAAAATTGCTTACATCATCATCTTCACGGGACAGTATGCATGGATAAGCCTCAATTATGGTGACTTTGCTGCCAAATCTTGAAAAGGATTGTGCGAGTTCACTTCCAATAGGTCCACCCCCAACAACGACCAGTCGCTTTGGTAATTCCCGGAGATTCCAAATAGTATCACTGGTGAATGGGTTTACAAGGTCTATACCGGGAATTGGCGGAACTAAAGGTGATGCACCGGTAGCGATAATGATATTTTTCGCCGTGACGGATTCGTCTCCTACCTGGATTTCATAGGGGCTGGTTATCATAGCATTTCCCAGTTTAATATCAACTCCCAAATTTGTGTATCTCTCAACAGAATCATGAGGTTCAACTTTTTTAATTACATTCTGAACTCTTTCCATGATATTCTTGAAATCAAAATTAACATTAGCGCTATTAAAACCCCATTCTTCAGCCCGTTTTATCTGGTGAAGTACCTTGGCGGATTTAATAAATGCTTTGCTTGGGACACAGCCGGTATTGAGGCAATCTCCACCCATTTTATGTTTTTCTATCAATAGCGTTTTTGCTTTTACGGCGGCAGCAATATAAGAGGAGACCAACCCTCCCGATCCAGCACCGATGACAGCCACATTATAGTCAAATCTTTTCGGTTTATTATACGCCTTATATAATTTATTATTTTTCCAAACTGAAACTATTTTTTTCATTACAAGGGGAAATAAGCCGAGGATTACAAATGAGAGAATTATATTGGGTGATAGTATGCCTGCCGGTGATTCAATCTGGCTTAACTGTGTGCCGGCATTCACATATAAAATGGTCCCTGGTATCATACCGATTTGGCTCACCCAGAAAAATGAGAATAGACGCATTGGTGTCAGGCTGAATCCAAGATTAATAAGGAAGAATGGCACCACCGGAATTAGCCTTAAAGTGAATAAATAAAATAATCCTTCTTTTTCAAGGCCATTATTGATATCCTTCAATTTTTCACCATACCTCTTCTGGACGACATCTTTTACAAGATATCTGGTAACAACAAAGGCTAATGCAGCACCTGATGTACTGGCAATTGATACAATAATAGTTCCTTGAACCAACCCAAATATCGCCCCTCCTGCCATCGTCATTATGGCAGCACCTGGTAATGCAAGGGCAGCAACAACTAGGTATAGAATAAAATAAAATAATATGGTGACAAATACATTATCTGCATAGAATGATTGGAGGATATCTTTTTTTTCTTTGAGTGTATTGAAATTTAAATATTGATTTAAATCAAAATAGAAAAATGAGAATATGATTAGAATTCCCAATAATATTACGATTACTTTTTTCAATTGTATACTTTGTCCTTGTTATTAATGTTGTGATTATTGAAAATCAACATTATGATGAGCTAAAATAATTTTAGATTTTTGTGATTATAAATTTTTGAGGTAAGTCTTCAACCAACCGTTAAAATCAAAATTTCCGTATTTAAGCAAGACACCATCCACCCAAAACGCCGGTGTAATAACGGGAATTTTATAATAAGTAGGCATATGATCTTTCTCAATATCAATTATTTTATATTGAAATCTATTGTGAAAATTTTCACTTTCTTTCATCTTTGTGATCATCTTTTTACTAGAGCTGCATTTTGACCTGACAAATAATTCAAACAAAGGCAAATATGATTTCTTAGTGAATTCCATAACTGATAACTTATTTGTCTACCGAGGGTATAAATTGTCATTCGTTTGACAATTCAATTAATAACATTTCAGAATTTTATGGATATCTAATCTCCTGAAATCTCCCTTAGCTTATCAAGACTTGAAGCACTTAAAAACCGCCTGGTGAAATTGATCAATCCAACACTTTTTAATTCGTTTAGGGTCTGACTTGCCGTTTGTCTTGAAACGGCAGTGAGGTCAGCAATATCCTGTTGCGAGATAAAAGGCCTAACCATCCAGCCATCGACCATTTTTTTACCAAAATTCTCGATGTACCTTATAAGAAATGAAACGATTCTCTGCTTAGCATCCTTAAAAACCAGATCTTCCACATGGCTTTCAATATGACGGAGTCTCCATCCTATAAAGCGAGTTATCCTTAATGTAAGGCCAGGATTTTTCATCATCATGCCAGTAAATATATCCTTATCGATAGTGCAAATGATTGCATCCTCAATGACCTCAGCAATATTTTCATGCTGCTCACCCCCAAGCAAGGAGGACTCACCAAATATTTCTCCAGGTCCAAGAATTTGCATAACGGTGGATCTTCCATCATCCAAAATCTTGGATATTTTGACTTTTCCTTCTTTTAGAAAATATATTGTATCACTGGCTTCTTCAGGAAAATAAATTATTTCTTTTTTCTTTTCTACTTTCATGCTGGTATTATTTTCTAAATCCATCATGTCACTTGGTTTCATTGTTTCAAAAAAATTAAAATTCTGAAGATACCATAATTTGGTTTTGTTTGCCATTTTTTATCCAGATTGTTAAATTGTTTCTTTTTGTGATGTTTTGAATGGGTCAATCTATAATTATTGATAAAATAAATAAGTGTTTTTTTTGAGATGAAACAGATCGATTATTTTGGTATAAAAAACATTAAACCCGTGCCACTAACATAGCAACACGGGTTTACTATCGGAGCTTCCCATTCTCCGAAATTGATAACATCTTTTTAATTAGTTTTGCATAATCCATCCAACAATGATGACTATATCCAATACATCTACCTGCCCATTACCATCGGCGTCACCTGAACAAAGTTGTGAAACCGAAAGATCAGTATCCTCTAAAATCCAATCGACAATATTTACTATATCAAGAACATCAATATTATCATCTTCATTTACATTTCCCGGTTCACATTCTTCCCCTAATAGTTGTTGTACGATCAATTCCATAGTGGCACCATCATATTCATTATTGGCATATTGAATGATTCCATTTTGATCAATTATAAAATCTCTTGGATACGGCGATATCCCTCCAGGGATATAGTATTGACTATACACCGACCAGGTATCTCTCAATAGTGGGAAAGTGATGCCATTTTCCTGTCCAAATTGCTGAATTACTTCTGCAGGTAAATTTGATATCCCCACAACCATTACATTTTCATCCTGATATTCTGCCCAAATTGACGATTCTATGTCCGATAACTCCGGAGCACAGACTGGTCACCACGTGGCAAAAAATGCCATAACAACAACACTGCCGAGATAATCGCTCAGCTGAAAATTCTCATTGCCGTTATATACTATTGGTAAAGTATAATTAGGTGCAGGCTCCCCCACATTCACTCCGACGTGATTTCCATTCAGTTGCACAGATATTTCCGGTTCATCCGGGTCATTAGAATACATTCCAAAAATCCCCGCAGCATTATTTGTATCGGCTGTATAGGTGATCTCGAATTCCACCTGACTGCCAGGTTCAAGACTTTCAATATATTCATCCAGAACAAAATCCTCATGAGTGACAAAAACAAAACTGAAATCCGCTTCTTCATTTCCATTATTTTCCAGTATAACTGATTCAACATAAGAATCACCTTGTTCAACAAATGGAAAACTTATTTCTCGCCTTGATAAATCCAAATCAGCGCCATCAATCTCACCATATTCAAATACTTGCAGATATCTCCATTCGGCCGAATATATAACTTCACCAATTGCACCTATTGCCATCGTTCTTCCACCGGTATTTTTGTATCCAACAATTTCTAATTCGGTACCATTCCATTGAAGTATTTCCACATCATCCCAATCTGAAACAGCCACTTTATTGTGAAGTATCGCTATTCTGGTAGCAAAATTTGAGGTATTATAATTGGACATAAAAACGGGGGCAGCAGGATCACTCACATTGAATAGATCCACCCCTTCGTTTCCCACAGCAAGATATACAGAACTCCCTACATTCCGCACGTCTTTTGATGATCCACTTGCAAGCATTGTACTTACCTGGAATGGATTCTCCGGGTCTGATATATCGATGATAGTTAAACCTGCTTCACCATCCGCAACATATACCAATGTGCCATTCGAAGCAACAGACCAGGCGTTTTCGCTGCTGATTTGTGAAATTAATTGTATAGCATGGGGATTTGTCACATCATAAAGCACAATACCATTTCCATGAACAGCTGCTATCAGGACATAACCCACAACCTCTACATCTTCATACGAAAGTCCGCTATTGGCTCCTAAGAGCTCAATCTGCTGTGGGTTTTCCGGATCACTGAAATCGACAACAACTATACCGCAGTCCCTAGCGGCACCGTAGGCGAAATCACCATCAATCTCCCAATTATATGATCTTGAATATTGACATCCACCGGCAAAAATTGTCGAAATCTGGATCGGATTTACCGGGTCTGAAACATCAAAAACCGAAGCCCCACCTAAACCACCAGGTATAATCATATAATTTCCAGATATTTCCACATCCAGCAATTCATGATTTGAAGGGTCTATTGTTTCGAGAATGGTTAGATTTTTCCCATTGAGCATTACGGATCCAGCCACAATCAGAAAAAAAGTGAGAAAGGTGGTTCTTATTTTTTTCATTTATTATTTCCTTTCATTTTGTTTAAATAAATTCAATGGAGCTGCAATGCCAATTTCCCAGGTCGGAAATTCTGAAAACCCAGCCGGCAAACGATTATTCGCCCATCGTAACCATGGGTATTCAGCTTTAACTGTCATTACATATTTATTACTTTTTGGATTAATATCAAGTTTTATAACAGACGATAGAAATCCATAGTTAACCGGCTCGAATGAAGTCTGGTAAACACCGGATTGCAAGCCTTTCAATTTTCCGGTATTCATATTAATGCCTCCATATAAAGTGAATAATTTATTTTTAAATAAATCAAATGTCATCCGCGTATAAAATTGATCCACCACCTGAAATAGCCCGTTTTCCCTTAATAGTTTAAAGTATGTAAAAGTAATAAAGGAATTACGGTTGATACGAGATGGAAACAGCGGCAAGACCGCGCCCAGTTCTATAGAAGATTCATTAAACTGTTCAAAAGGAAAGTTTACATTAGACTCTTTTGTCAGAATGGGTAAACCAACATTAACCCATAACGCAGATTTTCCTGAAATCGACATATAGTATAATGAGGCGGCCAATCTTACTGTCAGAAGGCGCGTAGAATAACTATCCAGGGAAATTAGTTCTCTGATTTTACTTACCTGACTGTTTATTGATATTTTCTGAAGAATTCTTATGGATGATAAGTGATATAGCTGAAATTGAAATTGGGATCTGAATTGTTGTTGGATATAAGGATTTTTAACAATTTCACCGGAAGTAATAAAATCGATCTTTGTTGCCCAGGGATTTGATAACGTTACATTTACTCTACCTGATTCATTCCCGGGTACATAGGATCCTGGAACATATCCCTGTAAAGAACAACAGACCTGAGCCTGAAGCGGGAGAATTGCAAGTGCTAAGACGAGTATCCACCCTATTTTTATAACTATCCTCATGGAAGAACCATTACCTCTATTTCAGGATAAAATGCTGCGACAGAAAACCAGAATGCAATCATACTGTTCGCCTTCTCAAGAGACTGACCGGTAAGAGCACCACCTGTTGACTCACCAAAAATATTCCATTCACTTCCAGTCTCGATATCTTCGAATACAAGGTCACCAGACGAAATCTCTCCAGATTTTAGTTGAAATTGTTTATCAGTTTTGTATGCCATTGCAAAGTTATGTACAGATGATCCAAATATGACAATGGGCGTTCCCCCGACATTCGTGTGGTGGATACTAAAAGTTACAAAATTGGAAATGGCAAAAGCTTTTGAAGCTTCTTCTTCGATGATAGCTAGTACACGGGATTTTACTGGTAATGTATTGAGAGAATTTTCTATTGGAAAAAATATGGCATTATTGGATTTGTAACTTCCATAAGGATATTCATAATAATTTCGGTCATAACCTGTATTGCTTGATACTGCAAGAGTTTGCGGATGCAACTGCCGCCATGTCCCCCATGTAGTTTCCATCATTTTACTGGTTGGCAGATTTTCACCGCGGCGGCTACCGGCAGCGCAAACCAAAGACATCTGTGGCCAGTAACTATCTGTTCGTTTGTCGTACATTATTAAATTGCTATTGTAAAGCAATCCTGAAACACCAAATCCATTATCATCTGCGATATTAAATGCGCTCCCTGTCAGTGGGCAATAACTGATGGAATATCCCGATCCATTAATAACTTCGTGCCAATCTAATATGGGATGAGGAAAAGCTATGTAATCATCACCGTCTTTTATTCCAATAACCAGATCATTGTCGTCTAAATAGGACAAATATGGTGAATCTGCTGAGACAAATGAAGGAGATGATAATGAGGGGATGCAATCCTTTTGCGAACAGCCCCATTGGATGTAGGATTCGTTTACCAGCCATGTTCCTGCTCCAGGATATGCTTCAGGTGATAGATCCAGTAAATACGGGTTATCTTTGCATGACTGTATTAATGTTAGAATTACTATGGCAAGAATGACATGTTTTGCATTACAAATATATTTGTTTTTTACTGATGAAAGTTTAGTATCCAAAATTGGTTGCCCTTATATTGAATTGAAAAATGCAGTACAAACTTGACTATTTTAATTGATAACAAACTGTCAACTTGAAGACAGTCGATTTAATAATTGATTTGAAATTTCAACCTCAATCATCAAAACAACAATTTCACGAAGATTTTGTTGAGTAGACAGTAATAAAAAATATTATAAATTATTTATTTCACTTCTCGAATTATAAATTATGATTCTTAATATCAATTGATTTTTTCTATTTCAATCATCATTTAGTCAAATTAACAAATAATAAAGAAAAATAAATGAGATTACTTACATTCCAATATAAAAAAATGATTCGCATCGGCCATCTGACAGATCACAACAAAATTATCGATCTTGCTAGTGCATCACACGGTTTACTTCCTTCGGACATGATGTCTTTTATTGAAAAAGGAGAGTATAATCGGCTTCTTGCCAAAAAAATTGCGGCAAATGATGATCTGGCGTTTCTCACTCCCTCCAAAGTCAAAATTCTGGCCCCTATACCAAATCCTCAATCATTGTTAGACGGATATGCCTTTAAAGAACATGTCAAGGCTGGTAGGAAAGCCCGTGGATTGGATATGATTAAGGAGTACGATGATTTCCCCGTTTTTTATTTCCAGAATAATCGGGCTGTTACCGGTCCTGGTGATGTTCTTGTGATGGAAGAACATCTTGAAAAACTAGATTTTGAACTGGAATGTGCCATTGTAATAGGAACTAAATGCAGAAATGTAAAAGCATCTGAAGCAGATGAATGTATCGCCGGTTATATGATTATGAATGACTGGAGCGCCAGAGCTATTCAGCAGAAAGAGATGAAACTGAATCTTGGACCTGTAAAAGGAAAGGATTTTGCTACTTCTTTCGGTCCATTTATTACAACGAGAGATGAATTGGAAATGTACAGGATTCCGGGGCCCAATGGTGAAAGATATGATTTAAAAATGACATGTGAAGTAAATGGTAAAAAAGTATCCGAGGATAATTTAAAGAATATGACCTGGACTTTTGCTCAGATCATTGAACGTGCATCACGTGGTACTGACCTTTTCCCTGGAGATATCATTGGCTCGGGCACTTGCGGAACAGGCTGTTTCCTCGAATTGAATTCATATCCCAATAATGACGAAACATGGCTCGAATCTGGAGATGTTGTGGAATTATCCATTGATATGCTGGGATCCTTGAGAAATACGATTGTAAAAATAGAAAGCTGATCATGGCTGAAAAGAACAAAATATTGAATGGATCAGAAAATGTACTATGGGATTTATCTGAATTATTTTCTTCACATGATGACCCGCTAATCCCTCAACATCTTGAAAAATGTAAAAATGTATCTAAGTTATTTCAGGATAAATATAAAAACAGGGTTGTTGATTTAATTGATTCAGAATTAGAGATGGCCTATCGCGAAATGATCAATTTCTTTTCTAAAATGGTACAAATTTCTCAATTCGCAAATCTTCTGCTCAGCTCGAAGACTTCGGATAATAATGCAAAACAATTGGTAAGTAGAGTTGAGGAAGCATTTTCAGAAGTCAGCAATAATACGGTTTTCTTTGACCTTGAGCTTGCAAAATTATCCGATGAAAAGTTTGAATTATTTCAGGTTAGTTCGTCTTTGCAGGATCATTTATACCGCATATCACGCACCAGGGATATGGAAAAGTATCAGCTGTCTGAAGATGAGGAAAAAACACTCAACCTGAAAAATATAACTGGCAAATCAGCTTTCAAAAGACTGTTTGGTGAATTATCTTCTTCATTTGAATTTGAATTTGCTGAAAACGGAGAAATAAAACAATATACAGGTGCTCAGCTTCGTTCATTAAGATATCACCACGATAAGGATATTCGCGCCAGAGCAATGAAAACTTTCTTTGCTAAATACGAAGAAAACAAGATTGTATTTACCAGTATTTTCAATTCAATCCTCAAGGATTATAATATATCAAAAAAACTAAGAAGCTACAAGACTCCCATCAGTATCCGAAATATGGTGAATGACTTAAATGATGATGTAATCTCCATGGTAGTGGATGTAACTACAGCTTCATATCCCCTGGTTCACCGTTATTATAAATTGAAAAAGAAATTACTGGGTTTAGATACATTGAAACTTGCTGATATTTATGCCCCATTACAAGAAACAAATGAAAAATTTTCCTGGAATGAATCAAAAGAATTGGTCCTTGATGCATTTGAATCATTTGACGGGGAATTCTACAAATATGCAAAACTCATGTTTGATCAAAATAGAATCGATGCACCAAGCAGAAAAAACAAAAGAGGTGGTGCCTTTTGTTCAAGCTCAACTCCGGATCTAAATCCTTATATCTTGCTAAACTTTAACGGTAAAATAAGAGATGTAGCGACAATGGCTCATGAATTAGGACATGCAATTCATGCTATGTATTCAAACAAACAACATATCCTTAATTATCATCCAATATTGCCCTTAGCTGAAACTGCCTCTGTATTCTCTGAGATGATTCTCACTGATCAATTATTGAATAAATATGATGATGATAATCAGTTTAAAATATCGCTGATCTCATCCAAATTAGAAGATATATTCTCAACCAGTCATCGTCAGAATATGTTTACAAGGTTTGAGATTGAAGCACATAACCGAATCGAAAAGAATCTTTTGTCATCTGAAGATTTTTGCGAAATTTATCAAAATGAGCTGGAGAATATGTTTGGCGATTCAGTAGAGTATCAACCTGAATATAGATGGGAATGGTCGGCCATCCCTCATATGATAAATGTTCCTTTTTATGTGTACTCTTATAATTTTGCTAATTTAATTGTAATGGCTTTATACCAACAATTTCTCGAGGAAAAGGACATTTTCATACCAAAATTTAAACAGTTCCTTTCCATGGGCGGTTCAGCAAAACCTACAACAATTATTGGAATCATGGGACAGGATATAAATAAACGAGAGTTTTGGCAAAAAGGTGTTATTTATATTGAATCTCTCATAGACAAACTCGAAATAATGGTAAACAATACTGGAAATGAATAAATACGCCTTTTATTTACTGTCAGTATTTTTACTATTTGGATGTATCCATCACAAAACTAACAGTATGATAAAGGTGAAATTTTATATTTCTACCTCTGACCCTGTTGCAGACGACGAATATATTTATATTTCCGGGAATCATGAAAATCTTGGAAATTGGCAGGGAGATGGGATAGAGTTAAATCGAAATGATGACTACAATTGGAATGCAACTATTCTACTTCCAGCTGGATATGAAACTGAGTATAAATTCACTCGTGGATCCTGGGATAATGAAGCAATATCAATTGATTGTATTATTCCAGCCAACCACACTGCCATTGCCGCCAGGAAAGATATTATCAGAATTAAAATTGATAATTGGAAAGATGAATGTAATTCCAAAAGTGCAGTGATCACTGGAATGGTGCAATACCACCGATCTGTAAAATCACAACACCTTGAAAATAATCGTGATGTTATCGTCTGGTTACCACCTGATTATAATGAGGAATCATCAAATTATCCTGTTTTGTACATGCACGATGGTCAAAATATAGTCGATCAATCCACATCTTTCCTTGGAGCAGACTGGATGGTTGATGAGGTTGCAACTGAGCTCATTGAAGATAATAAAATGTCCAAGATTATCGTTGTTGGTGTATACAATACTAATTCAAGAACAGCGGAATATTCACCAATTCATTTGGGACGGGCATATACCCAATTTCTTATTGAAGAACTAAAACCATTTATAGATAAAAACTATCGTACGCTGACGGGACCAGAAAATACCGCAATTGCTGGCTCATCGATGGGGGGAATTATTTCTTTTCATATTGCCTGGGAACACCCAGACGTATTTGGTATGTCAGCCTGCATGTCCCCCGCTTTTATGATTGACGATAATGAAATTGTGAAAAGAGTGAAGTCTTATTCAGGTATAAAAAAACCTGTGAAATTTTATATTGACAATGGGACTATAGGTTTGGAAAAACAATTTGATGCATCAATGAATGAAATTATCAGACTTCTAAAAAATATGGGCTACGAAGAGAATGTGGACCTTATGGTTTATATTGATGAAGGGGCAGAACATAATGAAATCGCCTGGTCAAAAAGAGTTCATATGCCATTATTATATTTCTTTGGACTTGATTTAATAAACCCTTTTCCAGGCTACTCAGATTAAATATTGAGTGAGATGCCCCAAATTATTTCATTTCCTACTATCAATCCGAAAAATATCATCAGATTAATATATCGTTGTATTCCATGAAAATAGCATGAGAACTTTGATTCAAAGATCCTGACTAAAGTATTATAAATTTTTGTACCAATTAATCATACGTTGATATGATACTGATAACTTTATAAAACTACTAGAGCACCTCACTCAAAATATTCTAATTACACTAATCTAACAGTTCGTCAAATACAAATATCAAAATACCGGAACTGTATTCTTCAAAATCCAATTTATAGCTTCCAGAGATACAGTTTATGAAATAAGCAAGTTCTGGATTTTCGATAATTACTTTATGATTGTACGGCGGTTCAGGGTGATAGACAAGTATAGCATTGTCCCCATTGTATCCAAGGATTCGGTTATCCAACGTGTCATTTAGCCATGTAGCATCATTTGGCACTGAAGATATTTCATCAAATTGATCATTTGATATAGATACTTGTGTATCATTTTCAATATTAAGTATAATTGAAGGCATGTACATGAAACCCATTCCTGGAGCATATTCTGGAACGACGGTAAAGGCCACATCCCAATTGCCGGGAACGATTGCCGAACTTGTTGAAAAATCAAAATAAACAGGCTCAGATGATGAATAACTCACAGAAAGAATTTCCGTTGGTTGATATGTTCCATCTAAATTCTGAACTGCGAATTTAATTTCAAAAAAAGTTGGGCTCGCCTGTATTACTTCCAACTTCACCCATTCTGCCGATGCAGATCTGACAAAATAAATACTGCCGTTTCCCTGAATACTGTGATCAGAGGGATTATATGTGCTGATGTCCATCCAGGATTCACCGATCTCTTCACCTGTATAAGAGTCTATTGGCATTTCTGCTGTAACAAAATCAGTATCAATCGATTGGGCAAATAGAACGCCGGCAGAGGCATTTAGTCCAACCATGTAAGACATTCCAGGTTGGTAGAATTTGATATCATAGGTTTCAACAAATTCCACATTTTCAAAATTAAAAAATTGAGGATCTGTGTTTAAATCTTGAGTCGAGATTTCTGTGCCGCTAAATACTGAATTATTATCATCAGAATTTTCACATCCTGTATAAATCAACACTGAAGCCAGCAATATAGGAACAACGAGTTTTCTCATTTTTCTTCTCCATTTAGTTTGTAATTGATTTGGGTGAAATACGTTCTGCCAATAAAGGGGCCGTACTTCTCATTGGTTACATTATTTATATTTTTAATCCCGACATCGAGACTAAAATTGTTGAACAATTTCACATTGGCGGTATAATCAACAAGGAATTGTGAACCTCTATATTTATCTGATTTGATATATTCTCCATCAAAAGGATCATACTCAGTTGGGCGATATGGACCAATCCATTTAATTAATAATGTATAGTTAAATACATGACCGGCGTGTTTATGTTTAATCTTTAAATTCCCTGAAAATGGATTTGTATTTGGTAATTGCTCATTTGACTTTAAATCAACATTATTGACATAATTGAATCCCCAGCCGGCAACCCATTGAGGGGAGATATTCCATGATCCCTGCAATTCTACACTTGTGAATTCTACTTTAGATATATTTCTATAACTGAGCAAACCAATGGAATCCGGCAAGGTGTAGTCATCAATCATATTTTTAAAATATGTTCGATAAACCATGCAACTTACCCGATACACTTTTGAGTGATAATATTCTACTCCTGCCGAGTATCCATTTGATGTTTCGGGTTTTAAATTAGGATTCCCCACAACACTGTAGCCAATTGCATAATGATTCCACTCAATATACCGCTCCATAAAAGAAGGCATTCTAAAACCCTTCCCCCACATCGCTCTAAATTTCCATCTTGTGCCGAAGGGAATCATCATGGCAACTCGAGGACTGACTACTGGGTCAATTTCGGAGTTATCATCAAGCCGAATACCATATACCATATTAATAGATTTAATTGGTGTATAGTCATATTGACCATAAATGGATTTTGCAAAAAGATCTTGTTTACCAGATGATATTCTATCGCTTTTGTATGTTGATGAGGTGAATTCAGCACCAATATTTAGAGTTGATTTAGTGGATACATAAACAGCCGATATTTCATATTCACTCTCATCTTCACCTGTTAGATTAATCTGTTTAATTTCATCCCAGGGATATAACTCAGTGTATGTTCTCTCATACTCACCCATCCGTAATACTTGTTTCATTTCCCATGTATTATTTACAGACCATGAATGCAGAAGACTTATGGCATTCCGTGTAATATTTGTCTCAGTGGATTCAGTAGAAGAATGAGAATACTCATTATTTAAAAAATTTGTTACCACAGTATTTAACGAATGGCCATTTGATATCTGATATTTAATTTTGCTGGTGAGCGAAATTTTGTCCGCATCGTCCAAATCAATATACTGATTTGTTTGATTGACATTGATTAAATCACCATCTGCGACAAATGATAATTGAAGTTTTTTACGATTCATAGATAATTGAATCATTGCCGATCGATTGCCAAATGCTAAATCGTGAGGTTTGAAGTATCCATCACCACTGTTATAGCGTAAAGATCCTGAGAGCCGCAATCCAGCTGGAGGTGTATGAGTAATAATATTAATCACTCCTCCCATCGCTTCGCTGCCATATAAAGAAGAATTAGGACCTTTGATAATTTCTACTTTTTTCACCATACTAATGGGTATTTGGTCAAGAGATGCCCTGCTGTCAAATTTGCCCACAGTTGGTTGTCCATCAACTAAAACGAGAATATACTTACTATCCACGCCCATAATGTTTATAACACTTCCACCTGCAACTGAACTTGAGACCGATACGCCGGAACGGAGTGAGAGCAATTCGCCCATGTCCCTTGCTCCTGATCCCAGAATATCCTGCTGGGTTATCACTTCTGTGGCAACGGGCACATTTTGTAAAATTTTTGGGGTTCGTGTAGCCGTTACAACCAAATCATCCATTTCAAAAAATGACTCTTTAATAGGTATCGTTAAATTGGTATTCCCCGGGACTTTAGCAGTGACAATTTTATTTTCATAACCGATATGGCTGATTTCCAAAACATACTTGCCCATGGTATCTATGTCTATGACAAATAATCCCAATTCGTCAGAAGCAGTACCGAAATGAGTATTTTTCACATTAATATTTACTGATTCGATGGGATCAAAAGTAGTTGCATCAATTACTTGACCTTTTATCGCAAATGGAGAAGCAGAAGAAAGAGAAATGATCGATAGCAATATCACACTGCTTATTGTATTTTTAATAAATTTTTGCACATCATCCATATTGGGACACCACTATACTATTTAATTGATAATATTCGTTCGACTCATTGGTCGTAATTTAAAACTATAGTTATTTTGGATACAAATTCTTTTATTATTCTTTCCTGATTATTTTATGAATTTCAGTTGTGGAGGTAACTCTCTCCCTCAGATATTAGTGATCATATGAAATAAGTAATTGTCGATAATCTGAAAATTTGTTTTATGGTTTCACTCAGGCAGGGTATATGATATCACAACATTTTTATTAATTATTATACAAATATCCTAATATAGTTATTGAATATTTGAAACCATCTGTTTTAATTTTCGACTGCTTATTCGATTTTATTATTTATAAGTTAATCAATACAGCATCAAAATAAAATATGATTCAGGGTAAACTTGTCCGAATTATTTATGATTTTTGAAAACAAATTGCTACATTACCAATACATATAAGGAGAATATTTAATGAAAACATTGTTACAAGTCCTATTTTCAGTTCTAATTATTTCTAATATATCCGCACAGGATATTCTTTTCTCAGATGACTTTGAATCTGGCACCCCTTCAGGTGAGTGGGGCTTATTCTGGGCTGATGAAGAAGGAGTTACTGCAGTTGATATGACCACAGTCCCCGAAATTCTTGGGTCCGGTGGCGATTATGCTGGATTAGTCCAGGATATGGATGGATCTTACACAGGTGCATCAATGGCTATAGCAGGTACTGAGTCTGACCAGAATTATACGATTGAAGCAGATGTATACTGTTATGTAAACAATGCAATGGGGTCAGCTTACACTGGTATTGTTGCATATGCAGATTCTTCTGTGAATTATTATGTGAAACTAGTTGCAGACTTTGATGGCGACAATCGTTTTAGACTTTATAATAATGTACTGGGACCAGATTGGCAGTATTCGTTTCATCATGCGATTGATGCCACCGGTTTGTATGACTCAGATGGCTGGCACTCTATGGCTCTTTCCGTCGAGACTCTCGGTGATGGAACTGTCAGTTATACTGCCTACTTTGATGGACAATACCTGGCTGGACCATTTATTGATGATTCCGAGGGACACACAACTAGCGGCAGATATGGTATCTTCTCATTTCAGATGAGCGGTACCGGTTTACCCGGTTATTTTGATAATGTCATTGTTTCTGCTGAATCTGACATCCTACTTGGTGATTTAAATAATGATGGCGGTGTTGATGTACTTGATGTTGTGATCATGGTTGATATTATTCTTGGTGGCACCACTGCTGATGATTATCAAATGATTGCCGGTGACTTGAATAGTGATGGTGCAATTGATGTATTGGATGTAGTTGGACTCGTAGATATCATTTTAGACTCTGCTCCTCCTCGCAGCCTTAACATGAATGATGCTTCAATTCAATATGGATCAGGATTACTTACATTAACCGCTGATGCAGACATTGCCGGGATTGAGTTAAATGTGACAGGTGATTACACTATAACCGGTAACAATCTTCCTTCCGGATGGCAAATTCATAATAATGATCATAAAATTTTAATTTTTGATATGAATAGAACTAACGCAACCCAAACCGTTCAAATAAACTATGATGGCGAGATAAATTTGAATAAGGCTATTGTTGCTGATTGGTTTGGAAATGGAGTCCATCCGAATTTGACATCTGCCAGTCAGTTCACCCTGAATGCAGCCTATCCAAATCCTTTCAATCCATCCACATCCATTTCTTACTCATTGACTGATAATAATCAGGTTCGAGTTGAAATCTATAATATTAATGGAAAGCTTGTTGAGACATTGGTAAATGAGTATCAAACTGCAGGATTACATCAGATAATGTGGAATGCAGCCGGTCAGTCCAGCGGAGTATATTTTATAAAAGTTACTGCACAGAATCTCAGTAAAATGCAGAAAGTTGTTTATATAAAATAAATCTGGATAAAAAACCTGACATAATATTTTTACTGAAAGAGAGATAGAAATCGATAATAACGACGACTATTTCTCTTTCTTTTTATTAAAAACCATAACCATAACCATAAAACACTAAAATTTATCGTGAAAATTCCCAAATTATTATTTTTAACAGTTCTCACCACTGCAATGTGCATTGCAGGTACGGGGGGAAAATTATCCGGTAAAACTGTTACTACCGAAGGAGAAATCCTCCCTTTTGTAACAATCATGATTGAAGAATTGGGGATGGGCAGTCAATCCGATAAAGACGGCATCTATTTTATTTTGAATGTCCCACCAGGGAAATATGATGTAAAGTTCTCCTATATCGGATATAAATTCATATATAACACCAATGTCATCATTAATTCCGATTTAACTACTGTACTAAATGCCTCTCTGGAAAGATCAGTCATACCGGGTGAAGCAATATATATAAAATCTGAAAAACCCCTCATTCGAAAAGATGCTACCTCTAAAATTGTCAGTATTGGTGCCGACGAAATAATTAATATGCCCGTAGATGACTTCCAGGATGTTCTCATTACAAGAGCCGGGTTTACTGAAGACTCTGATGGCGGAATTCATCTTCGCGGCGGCCGTGTGCAGGAAATTCTCTATATGATTGACGGAATCGAGGTCAATAATTCCAACACCGGCTCATTTGATGGCATGATCAACCAAAGTGCCATTCAGGAACTTACTGTTATCAGCGGTACTTTTAATGCTGAATACGGCACTGCCATGTCCGGTATCGTAAATATTATCACCAAAGAAGGCAGCCCCAATTTTAAGGGATCCTTCTCTCATAAATCTGATGTGCTTTCTAAATCTAGATTCCATAGTTCTTTTGCATTCAATGAAGTAAGTGACCCTGATTTGGTTAATACCGATATGAAACCGCTATTATATGATTATATTGAAAAGAATAATAAATTTGATTTGGATAATTTGCGGATACCACTTCTTGATATACCTGTGGATGGTCGGACCGGGCTGTTACTGCAGGGTCCAGTGGCATTCACTAATCTAAATTATTTCTTATCAAGTGAATACCGTTCGATGTACAATTATCTCCCCCATTTTGTTGATATTGGTCAGGATGTTTATCTAAAACTGACGGCCTTACCAACAGAAGTATTAAAAATATCCGGCATTGTCCATAGCTCAACATCTTTGTCACAGGATTACTCTCACAGATGGAAATATTTCCCTGAAAACAATCTTCACAAACACAATACCAATGATCGTTATGCATTTATTATTACTCATACATTGGCGAACAATCTATTTTATACAGGATCATTTTCAAATAACAAAACAGTTAATTATGAAAATGTTAGGGATCTGACACCAGATCAGTATATCGAGAAACAGACTGGAATCGATACTTATTTTTACCGTATTGGAAATGACGGGACATACTCTAATAACTCTACTATATCAAAAGAGTATAAACTGGATATCACATACCAGATAAATAATCTCCATCATTTAAAATCAGGATTAAATTATACCCGACACGATCTTTCAATTTATAATATTGAGGAACCCTGGCTGGGCGGTGCTAATTTTGTAGAAGATTCCACATTTTACCCCATTGAATCATCATTTTATTTTCAGGATAAAATTGAATATGATTTTCTAATTATGAATATCGGCATTAGATATGACAATATCAATCCAAATATTGGAATGTGGGAGGATGTGCGGTCATTTGGTTTTATCGATCCCGAGACAAATGAGATCAGCTTTTCACCTATTGAGGATGTTCCGTCCCAATCAAAATGGAGTCCCAGATTTGGAATCGCCTATCCTGTAACTGATAAGACTGTATTTCATTTTTCCTATGGTCATTTTTTCCAATCTCCTTCCTTTGATGCCATGACAAACAATCCAAGAAAAACAATTTATGATTGGGCCTTTATAGGAAATTCAAGAGTCAAACCGCAAAAAACAATTTCATTTGAGACAGGGATTAAACAAGAATTGAGTCATCATTTCGCTTTAGAAATCACCGCCTGGACCAAGGATATTCGCGACCTGTTATCTGCAACAGTTATTCGTCATTTATCTGTCCCCTATGTTGTATTCATCAATGAGGATTATGCCAGCGTTAAAGGAATAGACCTATCATTCTTCACAAATTCTCCTGGTTTACTGAGCGGATCTCTCGATTATACTTTATCAGTTGCAAGGGGGAATAATGCAACACCCCTACAAGGGTATTTTTCTGCCTATGAAGGAGAAGAAATACCCCATCAGGAATATTATCTTGACTTTGATCAGCGCCACCGAATATCGGCAAATTTAAACCTATTGTTTCCAGAAAATTTTGGCCCTGATTTTCTCGGAATTTATCCATTTGAGAATTTAAACACCAATATTCTAATCAATTCTGCCAGTGGTCTACCTTATACACCTTATGTGGATCCAGGAATCCAGATTGATAGAAATTCAGAACGAAAACCCTGGACATTCACGATAGATTTAAAGGCAAAAAAATCTTTTCAAACTGATTTAGGAAAAATGACAGTCATGCTTGAGATAAAGAATCTCACCAATTATGAAAATATTAAATTTGTATATTCGCGAACCGGTGATCCCTTCGATACTGGTAGTTATAGTGTAGGATCTATTGATAAGGATTCTGACTATAATCCCTCGCATATCGGCCCCGGCAGAGAAATATCCATTGGATTTAGATTGGACTTAGATTAATGCAAAAACTCAGATATATAGTTCTATTGATAATTATCATAATTGTACCGGGTGTGAATACACTTATGGGAGATGATAATTGTAATATTTGCCATAATTCACAAGAGCCAAATCTGCAGCCGATTAATAGAGATATAGGTTTTCACCCAAAAGCAGTGGGTGTCATGGATAAAGGTCAATTACAAAATAATACCAGTAATTTTGGCGATTTTTCCGACTTCCATGCGTTTTTTACTAACGCAGCCCATTGGCCCAGATCTGCCCCATATGAACGTCAATATGCCTTTGGAGTTGGACTGGTCATTGGAATTGATAGTAGTAATGTTATTGAAACTGTGACTCAAACCTCAGCAATTGTACAAGATTGGCTCCCCCCTGCAAATGCCATAGGTAAATTTTTATCAGGTGAAATTACCGGATCAGATGGTACACCCTTCCAGGCAACCAGTGATTTCAGAGAAACATGGCCTTTTGGGTATTATGATGACAATAACGATTGGGTATCTACACCTGAAGATAGACAATGGCCGGGATTCTACCGGGTAAATGTGATGCATGAAGATTTCCCAAATACTATTGTGGAGATTGAGGATGAATTTACTTCAGATAGAGATGTGTTTTCTACCTACAATGACAGCAATAATCCTTTTGGCAGCCATGGTATCGTTGTTGAACAATCCGGATATAGTTATGGTCGCCCTTATGCAGAAGATTTTATTTTCTGGGAATTGAATGTATCAAATACTGGTGATACCGATCTTGAAGATATATATATTGGATATTATGCCAAATTGCGACCTGATTATGATAATCATGATTATTTGAATTTCATCGATACAGACAATGACGGTCAAAAAGATTTTGTTTATGTATATGATATAAATAATCAAAATAATGGTGTATGGGCTGACACGCCGGATCCGCTTGGTATTGTTGGTATTCGTGTATTTGATACTCCGGGTCAAATAGGCATCAACAATTTTCATCATTTTGGCAGAGAAGTGTCACCCAATAACGATGAGAAGTTTTGGGCCTTGATGACCAGTAATATTGATGCAAATGTTCTGGCTGATTCCAGTTTAGGTTTATTTTTTCACGGAGATGATACAAATATTGACAGTACTTCACCTGATTCATTGATATCCTGGTATCCTCCAACAAATTTTCAGGAAATTGGTGCTGATCTGGAAGGTGATGCTGTAAACTTCCTTATATCCACTGGACCATTTACACTGCCTGCCGATTCATCAGTGCTTATCTCTCTTGGCATGATCATGGGGGATGCAGGAACCATTCCTTCGCAACCTGATACCACTGATCTAATGCAGAATGTCAGGATGGCAAATGATATGTATGATTTATATTTTCAGGGATCTGCAGCGCCGCAGCCTCCCATTGTCAATGCCGTTGCCAGCGATCACAGCGCAACAATTTTCTGGACAGATTACCCCTCTGAACAATCAATTGATATTCTTACAGGAAAGATGGATTTTGAAGGATATAAAGTTTTTCGAAGCAGTGACAAAGGGCTAACCTGGGGAGAACCCATTACCAATGTTTATGGAGATGTAGTCAGCTGGGTTCCAATGGCGATATATGATTATACATTAGATGAAGATCTCTCTCTATACGGAAAAGATATTTCCGGACTTGATCCCGTTTTTCCGCAGCATTTGGGTGTCAACAGCGGTCTGGCCCACACTTTTAGGGATACAAACCTGGTTAATGGATTAGAGTATTGGTACTGTGTGTCAGCATTTGATACTGGAAATCAACATCCTGACAGCCTTGAGCAGTCATATTTATATCCTCTCGGTGCTTCTACAATTGAATCACATACTGTATCAGTGATACCTGGGGTTAAGGCAAATAATATTATAGATCCGAATACCCCATTAGGAAACCTTCAGCCGGATGCTGGTTTATGTGACGGTATTATTTATGTCGATCTCCTTGAGCCTGAAAATATTACTGGACACGATTATAAAATTACTTTTACTGATGACGTTATATATGAAATTGAAGAGAATGACACCACTTTTGGTATGGGTTTCTCACTTATTGATACCACAGACTGGGATACTCTTTTCTTTGATCATCCATTGTCCAATGGTTCCGGAGATAATCTGCCGGTTACGGATGGCTTCAGGTTAACGGTACAGAATTCTCCTACCGGGATTCGTTCTTTTGGCTGGACACAGGAATTAGATACCACCTCATGCACATTTGACTGGAGATATGAAAGTATCGATCCATCTGCGGGAAATCAGTTGATACAAGGGGAAATTGCCACTTTTGATGATTGGCGGATAACTGTAGATTATTTAGAAGGTGATTCCCTAATCTGGTTTGATATGTTTTCTGGTGAATTGCAGGATGAGAAACAACATGTACCTTTAAAAATAGAAGTAATAACCGATCCTGATAATCCCATTGATGTTACAAATCAATCCTGGCTTGGAGAGTTTGCACTCGGTGCTCCTGACTTTTATCGTCAAATGTATTATAGTCTTCCCGGCTGGGACCTTGAGCCTGGAGGTAAAGGATATACACATGGTAGTCCTGGATGGTATGAGAAACATGTCGATGTAATTATACTTGAAAAAATTGATATCGAACCATCATCGGGTGACACCATTCCTAATTATTTATATTTATTCACCAACAACAAACCGGATATATCTTTATTTTATAATCCAGAGACTAATTCAAACGATACGCTTTTTATAGATGCAAAAGCGCCATCTCAAGGTGATGAATTTACTATTAGAACGTTTAAACCATTTAGACCTGGAATCACCACTTACACTTTTAATACAACTGCGCTTCAGGTATTATCAACTAACGAATTGGATGAAGATCCATTTGCAAATTTGAGAGTTGTTCCTGATCCATATATTGTCACAAATGCCTGGGAGACAGGTGAGTTTGGGAAAAAATTACAATTCAATCATTTGCCTGATAAATGTACAATAAAGATATACACGCTAAATGGTGAGCCAATCGCCACCATTAACCATGATTCACTTACCGGGTATGAGTTTTGGGATATGAGAACATATAATGATCAATTTATTGCCCCTGGAGTGTATCTGTATCATGCCTACACTACTGACGGCGATAAAGCATTAGGAAGGTTCCTGGTAATAAAATGAAAAAATTACTTATAACATTCTCATTCTGCGTAACTATACTGTTTGGTGAATTTGATAAAGTAGGTACCTCAACTGCCCAATTTCTAAAAATTGGTGTAGGAGCAAGGGCAATCGCCATGGGAGGCAGTTATGTGGCAATGGCTGATGATGGATACTCACATTATTGGAACCCTGCTGGTATTGTCAAAATTGATGGCATAAGTTCATCATTTAGCCATACTAATTACCTGCTTGATATTTCTCATGAGTATCTAAGTCTCACAGTTCCGATTAATAATAATGGCGCTCTTGGTTTTTCGTTTTCAGCAATGAATACAGATGAAAAAGAAGTAACAACGGTTGAAAATCCCAATGGCACTGGTCTTACCTACAAAGTAATGGATATATCGGCAGGCATAAGTTATTCCCATCAATTAAGTGACCGTTTATGTTATGGCATAACAGCTAAATACATCCGTCTTTCCGCTTATCATGAAACTGCAAATTCTTTTGCAATTGATATTGGCTCAATTTTAGACACTGGATATAATGGGTTAAAGATTGGGATGGCTCTGACAAATTTTGGCGGTAATCTAAAATATGAAGGCCGGGATCTCATTGTAAAAGCAGATTCTAATAATAATATTGAGGGTAATTATTTATCCGATGCTAATCTGCAAACTGAAGCTTGGAGACTCCCATTGATGATTCGTATTGGTGTGGCTTTTGATCTTACCGGTCCTGAGAATGCTTTCTTCGTCAATCAGTCAAACAGAATTTCTATTTCTATGGATGCAGAGCATCCTAATGATGCATCAGAACATGTTAATCTTGGTGTTGAATATGGTTTAATGGAGACTTTATTCTTGCGCGTTGGTCATAGATTCAACTATTCAGAAGATGAAACCACTTTTGGGGCTGGAATTAAACTTCCCCTTGGCGGAGACCATAATCGCATATCAATTGATTATGCCGTACTTCCAATTGGACCTTTTGGCAACACATCTTATTTGTCAATTGAATTTAACAGCCTTTTCTAACATATTATTCCTGATTGGTTTTCTCATATTTTAGGATAATTGACATTATATGATAGTGGTTAAAATGGACCCTGAAATGATGGTTCTCAAGTACTAAATGAAGTTGAAACATAATAATATTCACCAAATTCATTAAATTATTATTATTCGATTATATTTTACACATAAATTATCAGGCTAAATAAGTGCATAAAATAACATTTTAAGGATCAAAATTTTTACATGAGTTCAAACCCATCCGTTCAAAAACGTATTCGTCAGGCTGATAAAGCTAATGAGAGAAATAAGCATAATAAATCAAAAATGCGAACTGCAATCAACAAAGTATTGAAATCTACTTCTAAGGAAGAAGGCTCTGCCCTATTGAAGGATGCCGTATCAATTATTGATAAAGTTGTAACTAAGGGTGTAGTGCATAAAAATAATGCAGCCAATCAAAAAGCCCGAATTACAAACCACGTAAACAATCTCTAAAAATTCGGTTTTAATTTTAAAAGGGCTGATGGATTTCTCCATCAGCCCTTTTATCTTCCTTCCAAAAACTCTCTTATTTCTCTCTTCTAATAAATCATTCCGAAGGTAGTCTTTATTTATTACCTTGGTTTCTGATAATTTGGTGATTCTTTTGTTATGTTCACGTCATGGGGATGGCTTTCTTTCATGCCGGCAGAAGTAATCTGAATAAATTTTGCCTTCATGGGAAATTCTTCAATATTCTTCACACCGCAATAACCCATTGAAGATCTTATTCCACCTAATAACTGGTGAACGGATTCCCGGACAGAGCCCTTGTATGGTACCATTCCTTCAATTCCCTCAGGAACAAGCTTTCCACTTTCAACGTCTGTCTGAAAATATCTATCCTTACTCCCATGTTTCATTGCACCGATCGAACCCATGCCACGGTAGGCCTTAAAACTGCGGCCATCATATAGAATCTTTTCACCAGGACTTTCATCTGTTCCGGCAAATACTGAACCCAGCATCACGGTTGATGCACCGGCGGCAAGTGATTTGGCAGCATCACCCGAATAACGCATCCCACCATCTGAGATGATTGGAATACCTTTCTTTACTGCAATTTTCACCGCATCCTGTACAGCAGTAAGCTGTGGAACACCAACACCGGCAATTATGCGAGTGGTACATATTGAACCTGCGCCGATTCCAACTTTTACAGCATCTACTCCCCGGTCAATGAGAATTTCAACCGCCTTGGATGTAGCAACATTCCCAGCAATGAGTTGAACATGAGGGAATTCAGCTTTGACCTTTGACACCATGTCTAATACACCTTTTGAGTGACCATGGGCAGTATCAATTACCAGAACATCCACTTCCTTGTCGACAAGTGCACCAGCTCTTTCAATAGTCTCCTGATTGACTCCGATAGCTGCCCCCACGAGTAATCGCCCATGTTTATCAACAGCTGCATTGGGATGATCTACTTTTTTCAAGATATCTTTAACGGTAATCAAGCCGCACAATTCTCCAACTTCATTAACAACAAGCAGTTTTTCAATTCTATTTTCTTGTAATACTATTTTCGCTTCTTCGAGAGTAGTTCCCTTTTTTACAGTGACTAAATTCTCACTGGTCATTCGATCAGCAATTAGTAGATCCAAATTATTTTCAAATCTGATATCCCGGTTGGTCAAAATACCAGTTAATTTTCCATTATCAACTACTGGGACTCCTGATATTCTATAGCTTCTCATTATGGCCATAGCATCCCTGATAGTTTTGTTTGAGGGTAATGTAATCGGATCGAGTATCATTCCGCTTTCCGATCTTTTCACCTTGTCCACTTCTGATGCCTGTTTTTCAACAGACATATTTTTATGGATAATCCCCATTCCTCCTTCACGCGCCATGGCAACTGCCATTCTGCTTTCGGTTACTGTATCCATTGCAGCGCTTATGATAGGGATATTTAAACTAATCCCCGATGTAAGTTGAGTTTTTAATGTAACCTGTCCGGGGAGAATTTCCGAATACGCCGGAACCAGGAGAACATCATCAAATGTAAATGCCTTTTTCATTTTTTTAATATTCCCATAAAAATAATTGTATTAATGTGATCATGATAGTTATTTACTTACCCGCTACTTTATTCTTTTCACCAATGGCCACATAGACTCCAGTATGTGTACAGGATAAGCGTTTATTCGACCATATCTCAGACTGCAAGGTAATTCGAGCCTTGCCAAACTTCAAGAGTGAATCTTTAAATCTTATCCAATCTTTTTCATCCTCTAATTTACATGTAGAAGTGAATTCCCCGTTTACAGGTGCATGGTAATTTATTTGACTTTTTTGGATTACCAGATTATAATGTTTAGTTATTTCATCAAGTTTATGATGAATTATTGTCCAACAGGAAAGAATAGCTGAAGAAGATAAACTACCGCCAAAAGCAGTATCTTTGTGATTTATATTTGGACTCAAAGGAGATGTGAGTGAGACTGTGTTTGAATCAATGAAACTCACGGTAATACCCATGGCTTTGGTGATGGGTATTTCTTTATAAAGATAGGCAGTTAACTCTTTCACACCGGGTAATTAAACTTTATCTGTTTTTTTCTTTGAACCCGTCACCAGATCCTTTATGAAATATTCTGTTCCGATGATTATCAAAAATACCGGCCAAATCCGTGACCACTGCCATCCAAACAACATAACGCAACCTACAAACATAATAGTTACACCGCTGGCGATTCGATCAATAATTCTCCGGGTAATTATGCCTTCGTCCATGAGCGATTTATAAGCACTGCCAATTGTAGCCAACCCGGGTAAAACAATAAATAATGCCCACCAATTTTCCAGTTCAGGTATATATCCGGATTTTTCAAGGAGAAGGTAAATCCCAAGCAGAACAAGGAGCGCACCAGTCCAGTATCGGTTTTCTTTTTTGGAATCATTGATTATATTTATCTCTATTTTGGTTTTTCGATCACTCATCTTGCCTCCGAATTAAGATAGTTTAATTTACGTGATTTCCAATTGGTTCATAAAAAGATATGATCGGTAATATGACAAACAGGATGTGAGATTTGTTATTCCAGACTGCCAATTTCAGATTCGACGCCTTCCAGAATTTCACAGCTTTTTACTAATTTTTTCATGGCGGTGTGATCTTTATATAGCGGGCGATCCACATCCAGATAATCAACATATTTTCGAATAATTTTTTTTGCTTTTGTGACTCCATTTCCAAATTTATATTCTCTAAAATCCAATGCCTGGGCAGCGGCCATAAATTCAATACCCAATATGCCATAGGCATTGTCGAGAATTTGGAAATTTTTGATAGCAGTATTCATACCCATGGATACAAAATCTTCCTGATCGGCAGCTGCTGGGATGGATTGAATTGATGCCGGAGCGGAAAGTATGCGCTGTTCAACAATCTGGGTATCTGCTGTGTACTGACTTAGCATCATTCCAGAAAACATCCCTGCCCCTTTTGTGAGGAATGCTGGCAGACCTACACTTAAGGCGGGATTATTCAGTCTATTCATTCTTCGTTCAGATATTATACTAACCATAGTGACGGCAACACCCATGTTATCCATTGGCAACGAAACAGGGGTTCCCTGAAAATTTGCCCCGGATAACTGGAGATTTTCATCAGGGAAAAATACCGGATTATCACCAACGCCATTTAACTCAATTTCAACTTGTGATCTGGCATAAACCAATGCATCATGAGCAGCGCCAATTACCTGTGGCGTAGATCGCATGGAATAGGCATCCTGCACTTTACAGGCAATTCTATTTTCAGCAAGATCACCCTCTGAAACCATTTTCATGATACTTGCCGCACTTCTAATTGCCCCGGAAAAACCCCTCGCAATATGCAGTTTTGGTGAATAGGGTTTCATATTTGCTTTTAGTGCTTCAAGAGACATTGCACAGGCAATTTCTGCCTGCTTCAACCAGCGATTTGCATCGTAAAGAAAAATTGCACTCATGGCTGTAAGTAAATTTGATCCGTTTATCAGGGCCAAACCATCCCTGGCATGGAGATCAGGGACTGGAATTCCGGCCCGCTCCATTGCTTCACTACCGTTATATAATTCACCTTTGTAGTATGCCTCTCCTTCACCCATCATCAGTAATGCCACTTGGGACATTGGAGCCAAATCGCCACTGGCACCAACTGATCCCTTTTGGCAGACAAATGGTGTGACGCCTTTATTCAGCATCTCAACCAGGGTTTGTGTAATAATGGGGCGAACTGCTGACATTCCATGAGCATGCACATTTATTCTACCTGCCATTGCTCCACGAACATATTCGATAGGCGCTGGATCGCCAATACCGGCAGCGTGATTATAAATCAGATATTTTTGAAAGTCCTTAACCTGATCATCAGATAATACCACTTCAGAAAATTCACCAATGCCTGTATTCACTCCATACATAATCTCACGGGCATCAATTTTTCTTTCAAGCATATCCCTGCATTTGATCATTTTTTTTAATGATTCAGAATGAATTGAGACCGGTTCATTGAATCTGGCTATCTTTACCAGATTTTCAATTGTCAGATTTTCTCCATTAAGAACAATAGGCATAATCATTTTCCCATATTATTTTATACTGATATATACTTATGATCCATTGCATGTAGTAGTATCATTTAACTCTTTAAAAATTTTCTTGAGGCCCGGATAACTGAGTCAATCATAGTATATTTCTGACTCTCAACAGGGAGAGAATCCAACATAATTTTACCATATCTGGATTTATGCAATCTTGGATCTGTTATCACACAAATACCGGTATCATTCAAACTTCGAATCAGACGGCCGAATCCCTGTTTCAATTTGACAGTAGCATCAGGCACCTGGAACTCCATAAATGCATTTCTGCCACTGCTGGTAAACTCATCTATTTTTGCTTTTACAATAGGATCGCCTGGATTGGCAAAGGGCAATTTGATAATAATAAGCATTTTTAGATTATCTCCGGGAAAATCTACACCTTCCCAGAAACTGGTAGTTCCAATCAGGATAGCCCGGGGATTCGATAGATAACCCTGTATTAATGCCTGCCTGCCCTTCCCTGAATTCTGGACAAATAATTTTCGATCTTCATCACGTCCGATGGGCTGAATTAAAAATTCCTGCAGCATCCGTGTTTGGGCATAAGATGTGCACAGTACAAGCATCCGGCCGGGAATTTCCTTGCTGAGTGTATCAATATGATGGGCCACACCATGCAGATATTCTCTGGACTGCACTGCGGCATTTCCTGTCCCGATAAATAATTTCACCTGGTCTTCGTATGAAAATGGTGAGTAATATATTTTTTCCTGAATCTGTTTCTCATGATCGATAAGATTTATACCAAGGCATGTTTTCAGATATTCAAACTGATCTTCCACCGTTAATGTAGCTGAGCAGATTAAACCGCCGGCTTTTCTGGCAAGAATCCCTTCAGATATGAGATGGCTCACATCTTTTGGTGCGCAATTCAGGTTGGCTTGAATATTATCCCGCTGTTTTATAAATGATGACCATACAACATCCTGGGAATCTATATTGGTAACCCTCTGCATAATGGTGATTAATGCGGATAATTTTTCCTGAATAAGTACGGATTCCTGAGATACAAAAGATAGGCTCCTGTCATCAACTTCTTCTAATGAATTGACAAGTAAATCTAAAGAACGCCCAAAATCACTTAAGCTACTTATTATTCTGGCAGGGTCTGGATTGATGTCGGCAAATTCCAAATCGCCATTTGTATAAATTACCCGATACTCGTATTGAGGATGCTCCTGCATCCCTGATTCTTTGGACGAGGCATATTCACGGAAAAAGGAAGAAATTGTTATACTAAGGCGATTGGATTCCTCGATCAATTGTTCATAGATATTCCCAATCACTTCACTGTCAATTGCAATCTTTCTTAATGAGGTATTGTATTTTGATTCCTTATTTGAAAATACTTTCAGGATATCATAAAAGGAGTAATCTGAAATTCTGTTTATTAATTGATCCCGGGCAGCCTGTTCAAGATTATGTCCCTCATCAATGACAAAAGAATATGTATCGGGTAAATTTGACATTTCCTGTAGAAAATCAATTAGGAGTAATGAATGATTCACAACAATGATATCCGCCTTATGCAGATATTCTCGTATTCTCCCAACAAAACAACCATCATGCTGTCGGCATCGGAAGGTAGTACAATAGCCTTTTTCACTCCGGATCATGCCCCAAATCTTGGATGCAGCCCGGATTTTAAAACCATGGCAGTCGCTAATATCACCAGTCTCGGTGAAGTGTCGCCAAATAAGAATAGGTAGTATATTCTCACAATCAGATTTATTGAGATAAGTGCTGCTGTTTGACAGTAAATGTTCAAGCCTTGTCAAACAGATATAATTATTTCTACCCTTTACCAGGATGGCAGAAACATCCATATCAATTATCTTTGCAAGTTTCGGAATATCTTTATAAAATAACTGGTCTTGTAAATGTTTCGTGTAGGTGGATACCAATAAAGGAATATCAGTCTTTTTACGATGAAGTATACCGGCAGTTAAATAGGCCACGGATTTCCCCAGACCTGTACCGGCTTCGGCAAGTAACAAAGAATTTTCATCAAATGACTGGTAGGTATCTTCGGCAAGATCCACTTGCGATTGCCGTGTTTCATAACCGTCCCACTTTTGAGCAATGATCCCGTCATCAACCATCCACTCTGAGGGAGAACTTGTTATATTTTGATCTCCGTTTTCAGTCTTATGATCAAAGATAAAACTTTTCATTTCCTTTTGGATCACAGAATCAATGAGGCCATTTACCATTCTCAACTCTAGGGAAATATCTACGATATGCTTGAATAAGTATAAATTATAGATATCCGAATGTTTAACCGTGTTATAAATATCTTGAATAATTGACAAAGGATATGAAGCTACTTCGCGCACAAGTTTGACAAATACTTGACCGGTATTGAGTGTATCTGCAGTGGCCCGGTGGGCATTACCAGTATCCAGCTGAAAATATTGACTCACCGCACTGAGAGTAAATTCATGATGGAAAAACAGAAATGACCTGGCAAGAAATAACGTGTCATAAGCGTGATTATCCAGTTCCGGTATGTTTGCCAAAGAGAAACGATTATTGATAAATCTCAGATCGAAACCAATATTATGTCCGATAATGGGACTATGGCCAATAAATTCACGCAATTCATTTAAAACTTCGTCAATGGCAGGGGCATTTTTCACCATGCCATTGGTTATACCGGTTAATTCAACAATATTGGCAGGGATGCGCATGGCAGGATTAACCAGCGTCGTATAGTTGGTTTTTGGTTTCCCATTTTCAAAACGATAGGCAGATATTTCGGTGATTCCGTCATTCCTTGGATCAAGACCTGTAGTTTCAAGATCAAGAACAACAAAATCTGTAAGATGTAGATGACTTAGGAGCTCTTTAAAATCCAAATCAGACTCCTGCGAATACTTTTACAACATCAAAGATTAGTGATGGCTTTTTCATCACGCATGCCTTGAAAATCTGAGTGAGTGTTCTGTCTCCTTCTGGAATTTTGGATACTTTCTTGGCAATTCCATCAAGATCGTCATCGGTGAGAGCGCTTATGACTTCTTTTATTTTATAAAAACGGTTATGGGTATCGCCAAAATCCTTCTTTAATATTGAATTGTATTTATCAAGGAAGGATTTAGAATAATCAGATTTTTTTATTGATTCAGCAGCTACAGTTCCACCAATTGACCCACCCTTCATGGCGGATACAATACCACCACCAGTCATTGGATTCACCTGATGGCCAGCATCGCCGACGAGTATAACTCCGTTTCTTACCGCATCCTTCATAGGTTTAGCACAAGGCACTCCCCCGCACATTGATGTTAGGATGGATACATCAGGATAATTTTTTTCCATGAATTTATCCAATAATTTTTTTGGGTTTACATCTTTTGAGTAAGCACCGCTAATTCCCATTCCAATATTTGCAGTTGTAGGTCCTTTGGGAAATACCCATAAATAACCACCTGGTGCATACTCCTGTCCAACATAAAAATCGATACGGTTTTCTTTTAGGGGCACATTCGCCACAGTATACTGCATACAGGATTCCATATCCTTCATTCTGATTTGTGTTCTTAATCCTGCCCATCTACCAACACGGGATTCTAGGCCGTCAGCAGCGATGACAATTTTTGAATAAATATTTTTCTGATCACCGAGGTGATTTACTTTTATTCCGCAAACTATATCATTTTCAATGATCAGTCCATTCACATAAGCCTTTGTGAAAACATCCGCTCCTGCGTCTGCAGCCATTGTACATAAATCATAATCAAAAATTCTTCTATGCAGGATGAATCCTTTTTGACCGCTAAACTCAGTGTCTATTTTGGTACCATTTGGCGATATAAGTCTAAACTCTGTGATTGTGGCTGCTATCCAATTAGGTCGAATATCAACAAATTGTTTTAAACCCAGTTCTCCGATGGCTTCACCACAGCGGACGGGGTATCCAATATCTCGGTCCTTTTCCATGATGCACACCGAAGCACCACCTTCAGCGGCCTTTAGTGCGGCCATGGATCCAGCAGGGCCACCACCAACAACAATTACATCATATCTGTTTTTCATATCTTCCTTCTAATACATCAATCGGACATATTTGGACGCAAAGGTCACAATCAATGCAAATGTCATTTCTTATATCAATGGATGCTTCTTTCAAATCAATACAGTCAACTGGGCAAACAGCTACACATGTACCACAGAAATCACACTTATCCGGATGGATATAAATCAAAATTTCATTCCCTGATCAATAAACATTATTCTTCAACTTCATCAACAAGAAATGTTGGGTAATGCAAATTGAAGCGATGCCAGTAATAATATTTACTGAGATAGAATACAACCAGCACAGCAGGTAGTAATAAGGGATAAACAGTAAACAGTAAAAACGCCAAAATGAAAATGGAATATCTGATTGCCCGCAATACATCTTTATTCTGGTTTCTAATTAAGGCAACAACATAAAATGGGAAAGACATAATAGCAGAGGTTGTGCTCACCGGGTCATCATATGACCAGCCAAGCCAAAAAGCAGCCAGTACCATGGTTCCGGCCAGCGCTATGGTGGTTCTCAATCCAAATTTAACCGGGAATGTAATGGCACCAGTGGGTTCATCTCCATCCATATCAGGTATTGTAGTTAAAAGAGAGACTGCAGTGTAACATAATAGATACGGGATGGATATCAAAAACATCTCCAGCCAGCCGAAATTCATAAACGACAGACCCTCTGATGATGCTACATGTATCCAGCCGGCGCTGTACAGAATTAATCCTGCCATTGAATTTGCAAACATTCCAAGCAATGGTTTCTTTTTCCAGTGAAACGGTTTGATATTATATAGATACCCCCAGAACAGGAATAACAATGCACCCATAATCAGAGCCATATAACCTGATATCAATAGGAAAATAAATCCGAGGATTAACGTCATCTTTTGAATTTTCTGTGCAAGTTCAATATGGACTTTTTTACCTACAAGAAATAATTTCTGGTTTAGGGCATCGCTTTCCATATCCTGTATCTGATTGATGATAAATGTACTTCCTGAAATAAGCGTGATGCCTATAAACAATGCCAATGTAAAAAAATCGAAATCTGACAGCCAGACCTGGTATCTGCTGATATTCATGATTGATGCCGTCATCCCAGCAGTCACCATGACCCAAACCGGAAAGAACAATGTTGGTCTGAGCAAAAATAAATTATCCAAAAATGGGACAAAATTTTTATGAACTGGATTTTTTAAAAAACGTAATATCATTCTTCTCCTTGAATCGGTAATGGGTAATCCCCTGAAAAACATGCTGTACAATAATGATCAGGCTGATCAACTGAATTCAGCAATGCATCTAATGACATATAACTGAGGGAATCCACCTCAATGATATTGCGAATTTCATCGACCTCATTATTATTGGCAACGAGCTCACCGTGGGTCGGAAAGTTCATCCCATAAAAACATGGATTCTTTACTGGTGGAGAGCTAATACGCACATGTATTTTTTCCACACCTGACTCCTTTAAAAGTTTTGCCAATTTTCGCAATGTTGTACCCCGGACAATTGAATCATCTACCACAACTACTTCCCTGCCTTCAAGAACACCTTTAACCGTATTGAATTTGAGGCGGACTGACAGATCACGAAGTCTCTGATCGGGAAAAATAAACGTTCTTCCCACATAATGATTTCTGATAAGACCAATTTCATATTTGATATTGGATCTACTTGAATAACCCAATGCACAGGTATTGCTTGAATCTGGAACGGACAATACAATATCGGCTGTGGGAGCAGGACTTTCATCAGCCAGGTTTTTCCCGAATTTTCGTCGAATTTTATCAACATTTTCAGAAAATATTTTAGAATCCGGTCGTGAAAAATATATATATTCAAATATACAATGCTTTGGGGTAAGTGATTCGGTAAACTGGAATGACTTAATACTGCCACCATTAAGAACAATCATCTCACCGGGATTGACTTCACGAATATACGTCGCTCCAAGTAAATCTAAAGCACAAGTTTCTGATGCAAAGATATACGAATCATTCAGCTTTCCCATGCAAAGGGGTCTAATACCACGTGGATCCCGGGCAACAATCATTTCATTCGGCGTTATCACCAGCAACGAATACGCTCCCTGAACGCTGTTTAACGCCTTGCTCAATCGTTCAGATATTGTACCACCCACCTCACGAGCAAGTAAATGGATTATGAGTTCTGTGTCAGTAGCAGTTTGAAAAAGTGATCCTGCTCGATGGAGTTTTTTTCGGACATGATCAATATTTACCAAATTTCCATTGTGGGCAATTGATATTTCTGTATCCTCAAGATTGAACATAAGCGGCCCAACATTCTTTGCATCCGAATTACCAGTTGTAGAATAACGGGTATGCCCAATGGCCATATTGCCTTTTAATCCTTTGAATATTTCTCCATCAGAAAATACTTCTGAAACCAGACCTTCCCCCATATGGCGACTCAAAGAAATCCCATTGGCTGCTACAATGCCTGCACCTTCTTGCCCACGGTGCTGCTGGGCGTATAATCCCATGTAGGCCAGTGTAGAAGATTCAGAATTATTATAAATTCCAATTATTGCACACATTTATTCATCCAGTTCTTCTTTCAAGGGCTCAACATCAGGTATAATTATATCTGTATCCCCATCCGGTAATTTTTGTGGAAATGTTGAAAGCTGTGCGTCCACATATGCATCTAATATTCCCATGACGTACAGACCAAAAATCCACCAGCCATAGGTATTTCGTTTTGTGATATTATCGTTTTTTGCATAACCATTAAATTTTGAAACTGCATAAACCTGAGCACCAATTAAACCGCTGGCCTTTATATACTTACCATTATATACTTGACCTAATCCAGGCACAAATCCCAATTTCCATGCAAGTTTTGGATCTTTAATTTTTGTCGAGTCAATATAACTCTCCTGACCAATTAGAAAATGCAGAATCAGCATGCAAAAAATAATTAATCGCTTACTAATCATCGATCACTCCTATTGCTTCAATCTCCACATTTACATTTTTAGGTAAGGCGGATACTTCCAATGCAGATCGTGCCGGCGGATTTTCCGGAAAAAATTCCTCAAAAACTGTATTCAATACATTAAATTGTGAGAGATCGGTGAGAAATACCGTCAATTTTATAATGTTATTCAGAGAACTTCCACCAGCTTCTAAAACACTTTTTACATTATTAAGTACCTGTCGGACCTCATCGGAAAAATCATCTGTTACCATATCTCCGGATATTGGATTGATGGCTATCTGACCTGATGTAAATACAAGATTACCAGCCTTAGAGCCCTGAGAATACGTCCCGATAGCAGACGGCGCTTTATCTGTTTTTATTCTATTTATCATTTTCATCTCCCAGACACCATAGTGCCAATCCAATTTTATCATCAAATTTTCGATGGATGCTTAAATCAGCAAGAAAAATAACAAATTCCCCTGCAGCCGTGATTGTTGCATCAAATAGATGTCCACCAAATACCTGAAATCTTTTGTCACTGAAGGTTACATGACTATGAACAAATTGACTTCCATCCTTCATAGTGATATTACCGGTAAGACCAGTTAGTTCATATTCACCATCAAAGGATTTTTCAAGATATGTACGGGTCGGATAGTCATAATAACCCACAAGAATATTTTCCATTGCGCCAATTCCCTGAATCCAACCTGATTCAAGATTTTCCTTTACAGCAATATTCTGCAGGCACTCGTTTATCTTATCACCACGATTGAGAGTAATAAATATTTTTTTGCTATCAATTGTATACTGCATTCTATATAATCATTTTTTATTGTTCGTCAAAATTCCATCTTAAATCCGGTTCTCGATTTGCTTTTGTTTCATCTAATCGCCGCACTGGCGTACTTATGGGTGCATTCCTCAATAATTCTGGATCTTCATCAATCTGTTTATCGATTTCTAATAATGCCTTGGCAAATTGCTCAATGGTTTCCTTGGTTTCAGATTCAGTGGGCTCCACCATCATTGCTTCCGGTATGTTTATAGGAAAGTATACTGTCGGTGAGTGATAACCATAATCCAGCAGGGCTTTTGCAACATCCAGTATTTTTATTCCCCGGTCTTTCTGTCGAATTCCAGATGCGACAAATTCGTGAAGCGTGCCATCTGAATAAGGAATATCGTATTTGTCAGAAATAAGACTCTTGAGATAATTGGCATTCAGTATGGCATTTTTTGTCATGGATACCAGGCCTTCATCGCCAAGTGTAAGGATATAAGCCCAGGCTCTTACAATAATAGAAAAGTTTCCATAGAAAGAATGAACGCGGCCGATTGAATCTGGTAAATCATAATTCAGGTGATATTCGTCATCCTGAGTTTTTTCGATTGTGGGTACTGGCAGAAATTGTTCTAGCGTCTTGACCACTGCAATTGGACCGGAACCGGGACCACCGCCGCCATGTGGAGTAGAAAACGTTTTGTGAAGATTGATATGAGTAATATCAAATCCCATATCAATAGGTCGGGAAATACCAATCAGGGCATTCAAATTGGCACCATCCATATACATGAGACCACCGGCGGCATGGACAATGTCAGTTATTTCAGTAATCTGGTCTTCGAATAATCCAAGAGTATTGGGTTGAGTCAACATCATTCCAGCCACTTGATCATCCATTTTATTTTTCAGATCTTCAATATCTACCCTACCCCGGGAATCAGATTTGACTTTTTTTGTTTTATATCCGGCCAGGATGACGCTGGCAGGATTGGTTCCATGGGCCGTTTCCGGGATGAGAATAAATTGGCGGTTTTCATTATTTGCTTCGTGAAACTTTTTAAATATTAATAAACCAACAAATTCGCCTTGAGATCCGGCGCTGGGCTGCAAGGTCGCTTTACTCATGCCGGTAATCTTCAACAGCATCTGTTCCAGCTCCCAATATATTCTCAATGCACCCTGGACAGATTTTTCCGATTGTAATGGATGTAGAGAAGATAATCCTTCACATGTAGCGATTATATCATTTATTTTTGGATTATACTTCATTGTACATGAACCCAATGGGTAAAAATCATTATCTACATGATGGTTCTTTACTGATAGGTTATTAAAGTGTCTGACAACTTCCGGTTCGGTTACTTCAGGAAGATTTGCCATTTTATCTCTCAGTAAATGGGCTGGTATAAAATCAGATAATCTTATTTCAGGTACATCCGATTCAGGCAGAGCGACGCCTGTTTTTCCGGGTCTACTTTCTTTAAAAATAATATTTGTTTTTGGCATCATTTTTCTATTTTGCTTATTTTTCTAATAATGATATAATGAAATTTTTACCAGCTTTTAAAGCATCATCAATTTTAGCGATATCCCTGCCTCCCGCAGTAGCAAGATGTGGTTTACCGCCACCGCCGCCGCCCAAGATCTTTCCTACTTCACGGACAATATTTCCGGCATTAACCACTTTTGTAAGATCATCGGTAACAGCACACATAGCCATGGGTTTTCCATTTATCACCGATACAAGAAGGACTACCCCTGATGTTTTAAGTGCAGTCCTGAAAGCATCTCCCATTTCTTTTAAGTCACCGATTTCATCCAATAATTCAACAATAACTTTTATACCATTCACGACCCGGCTTTGGCGAACTAAATCCTCAACCTGATTTTTTTGTGAGCCTTTTTTAAATTCTGAAAGTTCTTTCCCCATGAGTTTTTTTTCATTGAGGATGCTGTCAATTCTTTCCGGTATTTGATCAACAGATGTTTTTAGCAGATCTTTTAAATTATTGATAATGGATTCTTGCTCATGGATTAAATCAATCACTGCATTGCCGGTGATAGCCTCAATTCTTCTCACTCCGGATGCAAGAGCTGATTCTGTAACAATTTTAAATGCACCGATATCTCCCGTTCTCTCAACATGGGTACCGCCGCAAAGCTCTTTTGAAAAACCGGGTACATCTACTACCCTTACCTCATCACCGTATTTTTCTCCAAATAGAGCTACTGCCCCATCCTCCCGAGCTTTATCAAAAGACATTACCTGAATATCCAAAAACGTATTGTTCCTGATAGCAGAATTAACAATATCTTCTATCTTGGATAATTCTTTAATATCGATTCTCTCGAAATGGGTAAGATCAAATCTCAGACGATCTGGTCCCACATGTGAACCGGCCTGATGAACATGGTCACCCATCACCATTTTTAAAGCCTGCTGTAGCAGGTGTGTGGCAGTATGGTTCAATCGAATACGGTTTCGCCGATTTTTGTTAATCTTGGCAACTACTTCAGTTGTATTTTGAATATCACCGGATTTAATTTTCCCAAAATGAGATATATCTTCGCCATTTTTGCGAGTATCAGTTATTTCAATAAGAAAATCATCCATTGAAATTGTCCCGGTATCCCCGACTTGACCACCCTGTTCGGCATAAAACGGAGTCCTCTCCAAAACCAGTTCAATGTCCTCGCCGTCTAAACGATATTTCCGTATTTTTGATGTGCATTCATCTTTGACATAACCAACAAAGATATTTGATGGTCCTTTTGATACTTCATGCCATTCACCGTCATCAAACGAATGAGTAAAACTACCTGCATCCCTGGCTCTCTGTTTCTGTTTGGCCATGGATTTCTCAAAACCGTCGGCATCCACAGAAAGGCCTTTTTCCCTCGCCATTAATTCTGTAAGATCCAATGGAAATCCATAAGTATCATAAAGTTTGAAGGCGTCAGAGCCAGATATCTCATCTCCTGATATCAAATCAGAAGTAAGTTTATCAAAAATCTCGATACCTCTATCCAGTGTATCACTAAATGAAACTTCTTCCGCTTTTATTACTTTTTCAATATGTTTTTTTCTATCAACAAGTTCGGGGAATGCGTCGCCCATCTCATCTACAAGAGTTGCAACTAATTTATAGATAAAGGGCTCATGCATTTTAAGAGATCTTCCAAATCGGGCAGCTCTTCGCAGTACCCGCCTGAGAACATAACCGCGACCTTCATTTCCGGGTAAGGCTCCATCGGCAATTGAGAAAGATAACATTCGCAAGTGATCAGCAATTACACGATGCGGGATGCCGGTTTTTTCAAAATATTCCGCCCCGGTCAATTCTTCAATTTTCTTGATGATGGGAATAAAAATATCTGTATTATAATTTGAAGTCTCACCATTCAGCACCGCTGTTAGTCGTTCAAATCCGGCTCCTGTATCTACATGTTTTGCCGGCAATTCATGCAGTTTACCTGATTGATCCCGGTTAAACTGAATAAATACCAGGTTCCATAATTCGCGATATTCTGCCTCAACATTTACGCCGGATGCATCCTGCTTTTCAAGATCACCGGTATAATAATGAATTTCACTGCATGGTCCACAGGGACCTGTGTCGCCCATCTCCCAGAAGTTATCTTTATTACCAAATTTTAGTATTCTATCATGATCAATATCAGTGACATTTCCCCAAATTTCTCCTGCCTCATCATCATCTTTATAAATTGTGACCCATAATCGGTTTTTATCTATCTTCCAATTTTCAGTTAATAATTCCCAGGCCCATTTAATCGCTCGTTCTTTATAGTAATCACCAAAAGACCAGTTACCAAGCATTTCAAAAAAGGTATGGTGATAATCATCTACACCAACTTCTTCCAGATCATTATGCTTTCCGCTAACCCGAATACACTTTTGAGTATTTACGGCACGCAAGAATGCAGGTTCTTCCTGACCAACAAAGATAGGTTTGAATTGGTTCATTCCAGCATTGGTGAATAATAATGTTGGGTCATCATTCGGCGCCACACTGGAACTGCGGACAAATTGATGTTCCCTTGCTTTAAAGAATTCTATAAAGTCAGATCGAACTTCTTTAGATGTTTTCATTGAGTTGTTATCATTTCCTTATTAGAAGACCATCTGAGTTTCAAACTGAACTGAGGTAGATGATTCAAGTTTTCCATTCGCCAGCGTTTGATAAGTACGTCTTGCTTTATAGACTAGCATCACACCTTCTGAAATTTCGACGCCAATATCATAACCAAGAATTGTTGAGCCCGAAGGATCAAATTTAAATGGATTTGGCACATCACTTTGCTGATAAAAGGCTTCTGCCATTTTCACTTTTGGTATCTTTCCAGTATTGATTCTAACACTGGTTCTGAACATTTTATTATCATCATCGACGAAATCCTGTGAGGCATCATCCCACATCTCACCAGTCATATCCTGATATCCTGCGGTAAAATGAAGAAATTCCATGATGGAGGCATCAGCCTGAATGTAAAATCCTTTTAATTCGCCATATTTATACAATTGACTTTCACGGGTAATATACTTGCCTTCAACAGAGTCAAAGGTCATGCGTTCAATGTCATAACTGCGGTTCCAGTAATTAAATAAAAATTTTCTACTGCTTTGGCGATATTCTGCCCTGAATGTTACAGGTCCCCAGGCAGATGAAATCCCAATCGGGACAAAACCATATCCAAGTGACGAGTTTTCAGTATAACCAAGCGGTTTTTCGATATCTGTATCTCCCATCAATTGGGCAAATTGGGAATATAAAGTGACTTTGTCATTTAGTTTAAAAGTAAGATCTAACGCTGCACCGGTAACAGGGTCATCATCTACTTCATTTGGATCATATGGATTCTGTAATAATGCTTCTAACATCGGTGAACTTTCAATCCAGTCATCAAAGCCGTCGATAGTTCCATATTCTACTTCATAAGCATCCATTAAGGTCGCTAATTGAATATCATTATTAAAATTCAGATTGTCATCATCATCATAATCATCAAATACGTCAGGATAGCCATCAGAGTCCCTGTCCATTAAACCCTTATTCTGGTCCATATCTGTCACAAGAGAAACCCCTATAGCCAATCGCGGAATATAATCAAATGAGGCTCTTAGGCCAAGAACTCCTGGTGTTCGTTTTAGATCGCTGGCGATAGCTTCGAAACTCATCACATCTTTCCGAAAATTTAAATTTACGCCGACCCGTCGTACGGTTGGATATTCCATAATATTTGAATATCCGTCAACAAGTATTCCCTGTCCCAGTGTAATATTCGGCAATGCTCCGGCTCTGAGGTAAAAATCATCTGAGGGCTGCCCATAACGAAAATAGTATACTTTATCAAGAAGAGTACGGATAGTAGATTTTCCATCTTTAAAATTCCAGGCGTCTTTATACAAACCGCCATCTCCGTCAATATAGAGATAAATATCAAGACCCACAGCCATTTTGGTTCCAATTGGAATTTCAGGCCGAAATGAGATTTGATTATATACCTTACCATCAATGGTTACAGTACCAAGGGCACCGGACATTCGTTGAGAAGAAATATCCTGCGCCATGAGATATCCTGTAAATAAAAAGAAAACTAAACTCAAGTATAATTTCTTGTTCATGTTTTATCCTGTTTTATAGACTTTTTTAGCTTAAAATTTATCTGTGATATCCTACCTCAACCAAACTTAAATTCAGCTGTTTGTACTTTATATTATGTCAGAATGTTGGTGCAGATGCATTGAGAGGATAAGTAAGCTCTCACAAGACCCTATTTGGCGGGATGTGACATCAATTGAACTGCCTCCCCATTAGAGAATGCAGTTCAATTGATTATTGATAATTATTCAGAGGCACTTTCAACATCGATACCAAGATATCCTTTTACCTTGCTTTCAATGCTGTTACAGACTTCAGGATTATCCTTCAAGAATTGTTTTGAGTTTTCCCGACCCTGGCCAATTTTTTTCTCTTCGTAGGAATACCATGCACCCATCTTTTTGACGATATCTCCTTCCACAGCAAGATCAATCAGGTCACCTTCATAGGATATCCCTAAACCATACATAATATCAAATTCTGCCTTCCTGAAAGGTGGAGCCATTTTATTCTTTACCACTTTAACCCGGACTTTATTACCCACGACATTATCTCTGTCTTTGATCTGTGCAATCTTCCGGATATCCAATCTTAAAGACGAATAAAACTTTAGTGCATTACCACCTGTTGTGGTTTCAGGATTACCAAACATTACACCGATCTTCTGTCTTAATTGATTGATAAAGATTACCGTGGTTTTTGACTTGGACACAGTACCGGTAAGTTTCCTCAGGGCTTGAGACATTAGTCTAGCCTGCAGTCCCATATGGGAATCACCCATGTCACCGTCAAGCTCTGCTTTGGGAACGAGTGCGGCTACAGAATCGACGACGATTACATCTAGCGCTCCACTTCTAACCAGAGTTTCGGTAATTTCAAGGGCCTGTTCACCGGTATCCGGTTGAGAAATGAGTAGGTTTTCTGTGTCAACACCGAGTTTTTTTGCATATGAGGGATCCAGTGCGTGCTCTGCATCAATAAATGCGGCAAATCCACCGCTCTTCTGGGCCTGGGCAACAATGTGGAGTGTAAGAGTTGTTTTTCCTGAAGATTCAGGTCCATACACTTCAACAACACGGCCCCGTGGAATTCCACCGATTCCTATGGCAGCATCCAATGATATGGACCCTGTGGATATTGTCTCCACGTTTACTGAAGGGGTATCTCCCATCCTCATGATGGATCCCTTTCCAAAATTACGTTCTATCTGGGAAATGGCAAGATCTAAATTTCCTTCTTTCCGTTTACCTTTTTCCATTTTTCACCTTTCTTATTCTTTTCATTAAAAAACCTAATTCTAATACAGCGATTAAAACAGGGGATATTCCTTCAATACTGTATACTTGGCCCCCTGCGGCAATAACTCACTCTGATATAAAAACACTTTATTAATCTCAAATTTTATTGGATCGTATTCGGCATTTAAAAAATGAGCCAAATCTATTTTCCATAATCTAGAATTTTTATTGGACCTGCCAATCGTTACATGAGGTACATAGGGTTTATCATCTGGATTTTCTTTAAGATTATTCACAGAACTGTCTATTGCTGCCTGGAGATCAATAAGCGGATCCCGACCCTCTATAATGTCCATCCAGAATATTCTTGGCTTTTCTGTATTTGGAAACACACCGGAGTTTTCGATGGATAGATTAAATTTTGAATGTTTAATACTCTCAGCCAATACCATATCTACTTTTTCAATTGCATTAGAAGATATTTGCCCCAGAAATGAAAGTGTGAGGTGAAGATTTCTACCGAAGACCCAGCGAATGTCATCCTCAACTGCAGGAACAAGTGTTTTTAACATCATAATTCTGCTGCTAATTCCGGGAGGCACTGGTATCCCGATAAATAATCTTTTTGTATCTTGAGTTTTTGAAGAATTGTTCATTTAAATATAAATACCGGATAAATTAATTAAATTTGAAAGCCAATCATACTATGTGGTTGAATACTTTTCCAACAGTAAAAGCCGTAACATGTTTATAGCTGTTGCAGCAGTCATCTCACGATGAAGTTTTCTGGTTTTCAGAAAATTGAACTTTTTTACAATCACCCCATTTGCATCTGACATACCAATATAAACAAGGCCTACTGGTTTATCTTCCGTTCCTCCACCTGGTCCTGAAATACCTGTTGTACTGATGGCGAAATCCGACCCAGTAATCTCTCTGATATTTAAGGCCATAGCTTTTGCTGTTTCTTCACTAACGGCACCTACATTTTCGAGTGTTTCGGCAGATACTTTTAACAAATCCATTTTTAGATCATTATGATAGGCAATTACTCCGCCAAGTAAAAAAGCCGAGCTTCCCGGCTGATCGGTGAATAGTTTTGATATTAACCCACCGGTACAAGATTCTGCTATTGAAAGTGTCAGCCTCCTATCGGAGAGCATTTGACCTGTCACTTCCTGGAGATCACGGTCATCTTCTGTAAATATTATCGACTGCAGCACTTTAGAAATCTCATCCTTTAGTTTTACCATTTTCTGTAGATCCGATGATAGATTTTTTAATCGGATATTTACCCCTCTATGAGATGGCAGGAATGCAACCTTAATATTATTTCCAAATTTGTCAATGACATGTGATATTTTATCGAAAATTATGCTTTCACCCATTCCGGATGTTCTAATTGTAATGAATTGACTATCATCCGGTCTTGTAAAATTTTCAGGCAGGATATAGTCTGTCATCATTTTTTTCATTTCGGCAGGGACGCCTGGCATCACAAATATCGTTGTTTTTCCTGAACGAAGTTTCATTCCCAAGGCAGAACCAATAGAATTTGCAATGGCAGTGCTGATGGATAGAATTGTTGATTGGCTTTTTAAGTTTGATGGAATCTTTCGACCGCGCTGGCTGATCCATTTTATTAAGGATTCATGATGGTCATCAATGACATTCAAATCACAGTTGAAAAATTCTTTTAAGGAATTCCTGGTGATATCGTCATGGGTAGGACCTAAACCTCCAGTTATAAACACATATTCAAAATCGTTATCCAGCACATTATTTAAGGCGGAATGGATACCGGCATCCGAATCTGGAATGGTCAAACGGAGCCCAACATCAACATGGTGTTTACTCAGCTGTTTGGATATCCAGTTGGAGTTGGTGTCCAAAGTAAATCCCTGGAGTAATTCATCACCGATAGTAATAATACAGGCTTTCAAAAAACCAGCCTTATGGCAACTATGGCAAAAAAGGTTATTATCCCAGCGGCAATATCATCCATCATGATACCCAGGCCACCATCATAATCTTGCATGGAATCAATGAAGCCAGGTTTTGTTATATCAAGGAGCCTAAATATAAAAAAAGCTATCAAATAATAAATTAGAGAATGCGGGATGATAAATAGCGATATCCACATTCCAGCAACTTCATCAATTACTACCTCAGAGGGGTCCGATGTATTAGTCAGACGAGAATATTTATCTGAGATAAATATCCCAGCAACGCAGACAACCAATATAAGTGTAATTTGCAGGATAAGATTTTCTGGTAAGTACCACCAAATAATTGCAGCTGCTGCACTACCCCACGTGCCAGGTATAAACGGGAGATTCCCTGTATAAAACCAAGTTGCAAATAAGCGAATCAGATGGGTCATTTTTTTAAAAAGAGGAGTTTCAACGTACGGAAATTATAGTAAAAATAGTGGATTCCCGTATATGCGGTGATAAGTGCAGTAATTGCTGATAAGAAGTATATTATCCTGAATTCTGTCATAAAAGTTATATAATGACCCATGTCATATGATTGGATCAGCAAGTAGACCAGGATGATATGGATCACGGTTATCTGGACTGCCGTTTTCCATTTTCCCAATTTACTGGTTATCATAGTAATACCTTTATATTCCATTACCATCCTCAATACTGTAACTAGGGCATCTCTAAATGCAATAAGTATAAGCATCCATAACATAACCTGCCCGGTCATCCAAAACGAAACAAAGGCAGAAAGGACAAGCAGTTTATCAGCAAGTGGATCCAGGAAAATACCAAGTTTTGTAACCAGGCCATGTTTCCGGGCATATTTCCCATCAAAAATGTCCGTTACTGAGGCGACAATAAATATGACCAATGCAAATAATTTATTATGCTGTCCATCATTCAACAGATAATAAAGGAACAAGGGGGTCATTAGAATCCTGGTTATAGTAAGAATATTCGGGATAAATCTTCTAGACATTATTTTACAGAGACCCTTTCACTAATTGATCTGGACAATGTGGCATCATCAACAAACTCAAGATGGCCACCGACGGGGATTCCTCTTGCCAGCCTGGTTATTTTGATGTTTTTATCTGATAATAATTTTGAAATATACAATGCGGTAGTATCCCCTTCAATACTTGTATTCGTGGCAATGATCACTTCCTCTACATCATTCAATCGATCTAACAAGCTGTCAATATTTAAGTCATCAGGACCAATTCCATCTAAAGGAGAAAGCACACCATTTAATACATGATACATTCCATGGTAACCTGTTTTTTCAAACAATAGAATATCAGATGGCTCTTCAACAACACAAATTGTACTGATATCTCTTGAGTTATCTGCACAAATCAAACAGAGATCATCCTCGGCATAATTATGACATTGATGGCAATAGGCGATTTTATCTTTTGCATCCATGAGCGCTTTTGCAAATTGATAAATAAATTCCTTATCTGATTTCATAACATGAAGAGATAGTCGTTGCGCTGTTTTTTTCCCAATTCCAGGAAAGCGTGAGAATGATTCAATTATTTGTTCTAATGTTGGGGGCAAACCCATTCTACATTCCAGGAATTTTCATATTTCCAAGCATTCCGCCTGTGATCGAATTCATTTTATCCTCAGATGCTTTTGCAGCATTTTGAAGTGCTTGATTTACAGCAGCTAAAATTAGATCTTCCAGCATTTCAACATCTTCTTCAAATACTTCTGGTTCAATTTTTACGGATATCACATCCTTTTGTCCATTTGCTACAATGGTTACCATGCCGCCGCCGGACTGACCCTCGACATGTAAATCTGCCAGTTCCTCCTGTGCCTTAGCCATTTGTTTTTGCATTTGTTGGGCCTGTTTCATCATTCCACCCATTCCACCTTTAGGAAACATCTATTTAACTCCTATCTTAATATTTCACCTTCAAATTTTTCTAAAACCTCCATTGATAATGGATGGTTTTTAATGTCTTTTATCGAATCAACCTTTTTGACAGTTTTTTGCTCACTGCCTGAATTGGTTGCTTTAAATTTTATTCTCATGGATTGACCGAACATTGTCCTGAACATATTTTCGATTTCTGAAATGTCATTATTAAGATTCTTAATTTTAAATCCGTCTTTTTTCCCTGGTACTTCAATATTAAGAATTTTATTTTGATAACCGGCAATTGTGCAAATTTCGAGAAAATGAGATGTCTTGGCGTTTACTTTCTGAATGGAACCGACAATTTTATCCCAATTTTTCCAGATAATTTCACTGCTGACTTCACCATCAAACTTTAAATCTGCAGATTGAGTTAATTTTTCAACTTCCGGTACTGCATTTACGATTGTCTCATTTATTTTTTTTACATGAGAATTTGAACTATTCTCAACTAGCTCAGGTGTTTGATCAATCTGGTTAGTTTTTTTTTTCTCTTTTGGATCCTCATCAACTTTGATCGGAATTTTTCCAGATAATAAATCTGAAATACTTACTGAGGAATCCATAGCTGTTAATTTCAAAAAATGAGATTCTAATCCAATTCTTGGTTGTTTGAGATGTCTAAGAGTTGTTTCAAATTTTAAAGACATTTCCATGATTCTTAATAAATCATGTATATCCAGATCACTTTTATTTGTTTTTAACCACTCAAGTGAATGATCATCCAGATGATAAAGGTTTTGCTGACCTGCGGTAACAACAAGGCAATTTCTGACATAATCATTAAAGCCGCTTACCAGATCAGTTATAGCCGTTCCGTCAGATAGGGTCTTATCAATAATATTTAAAACACATAATTTGTTACCAGCAAGAACTTCCTTTAGTAAATTCAGAAAAACGGAACTTTCAACGACTCCTAGCACAGACCTCACCGTGTCAATCTCTATCTGCGATTCATTAAACGCAATAACTTGATCCAATACGCTCAGGGCATCACGTAAGCCGCCATCTGCTTTAAGGGCGATAAGTATAAGGCTGTCATCATCATAACTTATCTTTTCATTTTCAAGAATCATTTTCATCTGTTTTATGATATTTGCAACAGAGATTCTTTTAAAATCGAATCTTTGAGTTCTTGAAATAATGGTTGCGGGTATTTTGTGCTGATCGGTAGTGGCGAGGATGAAAATGACATATGGTGCCGGTTCTTCGAGTGTTTTAAGAAGGGCATTAAAGGCCTCCTTAGTAAGCATGTGTACTTCATCTATAATATACACACGAAATTTTCCAGATGTGGGAGGATATTTTGCACTCTCCCTTAATTCACGTATGTCATCAATTCCGCGATTTGAGGCACCGTCTATTTCCAGTACATCCATATTCCGACCGTCAGTTATTTCAAGACAGTTCGTACAGCTCCCGCAGGGATTATTATCTTCAGGATTTTTACAATTCAGTGCTTTGGCAAGAATTCGAGCCATTGTGGTCTTACCCACGCCTCTTGGACCTGAGAATATATAACCATGAGCAACCCTATTCAGCTTAATCGCATTCTGCAAGGTTCGGGACACATGATTCTGTCCGATGACCTCCTCAAATTTTTGAGGACGAAATTTTCGTGATAATACTTGATAACTCATTATTTATTTTTTGTAATTCAAGAAATCTGTGCACCGCAAATTGAATTTTCTGGACAAATAGTTCATATCACAGCCAACTCGTTTCCAGGAATTCACGGCACATGAGGAAAATCACTACCGCTGCTTCCTCCCGGACCTGACGGGGTTTGAGACCAACTCATTGCGTAAAGCTGAAAATTTCAACACCGCTTATCATATGAACTAAATTCAGCAAAACCCTCTCAACGGAATTCAACCCTGCATGAGCGGATTTCAGGTAACAGGAAACCGCTAATTCCCCGTCTAGCACAGAATAATTTTGTGAATGATTTATCTGGCAAACTAATAACCAAAATTGATCACTTATTTAGCTGCCAAATTTATGTTCGTTTTCTTGCTTTATAAAATACCGAATACTACATTGTTATATTTATTCAGTAAAAGGAGGACAGATAATGAGATTTGTGGATGAAATCGAATGATATAAAAAATTAAAAACTTACAGGCAACGACGGAAAATCATCATTTTTGATACTATTTACTACGATAATATTTATTCATAAAAGAAGGCATTGCCACGGATTTTTCATTTGAATTATTTTCGTCTGAGGACGATTTGTCTTTGTTTTTGGGGATATTCAGTTTTTCATTTATAATATTATCTACAGAACCACTGAATTCTCCTATTTCTCTAATTAGATTATTCTCCATTTTCCCTGAAATCCCGGTACCGTAGATCTTTTTGATATTTGAAATATCGTTTAAAATATTTTCGATTCTGGCTTTGTGATCCTTGTTTAATTTTACCATTATTTTCTCATCTGATTATTGTCCAAGATCTCTTTTAAAAAGAGTACCATAAAAAACAAATCCAGTGCCTATACCCAATATTGGAATACTCACATACGCCCAATATTTCATTCCTAACCAATAGTGCATATAGAAACCGATCACATATCCAACAGCAAGCAAAATGAGGCTCATTCCAAAAACGATAGAAAAATACACACTAAATTTCATTTAATTCTCCATGCATCACATATTACTTAAGCGTGCTTTTTTCTGCTTCAACACGTCTTAAACTCATCTCTCGAACTCCCATCATTCCAACAATTCGATCTGCTAGAAGAGGGGAAAGCTGTCCGATACTTAATAAAGGTTTCATCGGACCCTTATTCACAATTACCTCGGCTAGATTTTTCTCTATGCATTTAATAACCGCATCAACCACATCCAATGGTGATGATGTTCCGAGCAGTCTGGGTGCTTCCATATTTGAATCTTTGAACATACCAGCTTCAGAAATAAAACCGGGACAGACTACAGAAATATTAACCGATGTCTTGTTTAGCTCCTGTCGCATTGCATCCGTCCACATTATTAAACCAGATTTTGTTGCCGAATAAATTGAATTAAAGGCAATTCCCTTTTTACCCCCAAGAGAGGCAATATTCACTATATTTCCACCATTTTCTAACATATAGGGAAGCAGAATTCTGGTGAGTTCGATTGGTGCATGCAAATTGACGTTTATTATTTTTGATATCTGGTCGGCGGTATAATTTTGTAAATGGCGATATTGTTCAATACCGGCATTATTTATCAGAAAGTCAATTCTTTTACCATCATCTACCAACGAATTTATTGCCGGTTCAATAGAGTGTATTTCACTTAAATCTAACGGGATATAGCTTGCATTCCCTCCCTGATTTTCTATTTCTTGGCAAAGAGTTGATAATTTATCCTTGTCTCTTGCAATAGCAACAATTCTGCAACCCCGTTTTGCCAAGGATTTCGCAATGTAGGTACCAATGCCCCTTGAGGCACCTGTGATCAGTGCCACTTTATCATTAAATATTTGCATTATTTCTCCTGATTAGGTAGGTTCCGCTTGGTGTAATTTAGTCACTGATAATTGGTAATCTCAAATCCAAAAAGATAAATTAATTATAATCCTCAAATACTTCTTGGACACAGAGGAGTAATTTAAATGTGCCAACTGAAGGTAAAATCAGTAAAAAAACAGATAAGAGATTATTTAAAATTTAGAAACTCACTTTTGACCTGCATATTAAATCCAAACCAGTTCATAGCAAGATATGCAGCATGTCAAAGCCTTCCAAAATAAAATAGATTTAGCTTGTGAGATACATAACAACTGATATTGAAAAGTGGGTAGAAAGCTGATAAATCCAAGCTGTATCGTGTGACCAATATGTGCCCACTTTTCGGGAAAATAGGGATATATAGGGATAGTATATCCAAAAATACTTCATAATCTTATCGTTTTATGTCTATATGTTTCAACTAGATACAATAATGTCCCTCTATAATCAAGAAGGACATTATTTTTGTGGCGGAGAAGGGGGGATTCGAACCCCCGATGGACTTTCGCCCATACACACTTTCCAGGCGTGCACCTTAAACCACTCGGACACCTCTCCATTTTTACTCAATATAGAGCAGGCAAATTTATCAGCCAGGTGATTTGTTATCCAATGACTAATTGGGATTCAATTGACTGAATTTGCCGTAGTGATTCTATATATTTGTCATGATCTTTTAGCTGAATAGAAACATCCAGTTTAAGACTTAATAATTGATGAATGATATTGAGTCTGTAATCTTCAAGATCTTGTCCAACGCATAATTGTTTATTGTACTTATCAGGGTTTAATCTGAAACGCTTTAGAGTTCGATCCAAAATTTTATAAGTGTATTTGTTCTGTGTATTTTTCTGGATAAAACTGGAAGCGATGATAATCACAACATCAGGTTCATCCATTCGTTTACAATTGGTGTACCAGACAGATCCTATATGAACCATCTCAGCTAGATGGTTTTCACTGATGGCCCTATTAAAATCTTTGTGATAATCCAAATTGGGGCTATCAAGCTGTCCGGCAATCATGAAAACAGCCAAAACGATACTGGCAATGATATAAACTTTATTCAGCCTCTGCTCCCCCATTGATACGTCGAATTTTAAAAAATTCTGTCAATAATCCAAGGCATTCTTCACGCAGGATGCCACCCTGGACAACTGCCTGGTGATTAAATCTTGGTTCTCGGCAAAGCTGATACAGGGAGCCTGTACACCCTGCTTGTTCATCCTCCACCCCGTAAACTACATGGGCCACACGGGCATTTACGATAGCGCCGGCGCACATAGGACAGGGTTCTTTTGTGACAAATAATAAGGCGTTTTGCAATCGCCAATCACCTATTGTATTTGCTGCTGCTGTAATGGCAATTATCTCTGCATGAGCTGTAGGATCATTCAAAGCCTCCCGTTGATTATGTCCCCGACCAATTATATGATCTTTGTAAACAACAATTGCACCAACTGGAATTTCGCTTTCCTGTGCCGCCTGCCGCGCCTCAACCAAGGCAGACTTCATAAATGATTCTAAATATTGTCTGTTATACATAGTGTAATATTAATAATAGTGATGGAGAAGTAAATAGGATTTGAATGATTAATTTTATGATGTTATTTCGCCACTGGGAATGTTGATCATTTTTATTACGATGGTGGGAACAAGATATATTTTTTTAGATGATCACCAAATTATGACAAACAATCAATAATTGGATACAAACAGTCTGAAATTGATGTAATAGTTATATCTGCACAATAATTAATGACTTTTGAAAAGAACTCATTGTTTAAATTTATCACGATGTCATTACTCAGAAATATTCACAGTCCTCAATTCTTTTATCAAACAAATCTTATCAATCTGACTGAGTTGAATGAACAATAATTTCAATATTTATCTATTCAATTACGCCATCATTAGGTAAAATATACAATGCCTGAACTGCCTGAAGTCGAAACAATCTGCAGTGCTATAAGACCAGATTTGGTCAATAGAAATATTTGCAGAATCGAGGTATTCTGTAAAAAATTACGGTATCCAATAAATATTCAACACCAAAAAAAGGGTCTTGCAGAAATTATTGCGATTCGAAGAAGGGCTAAATATATTCTCATTGAATTGGATAACAAAAATGTAATTCTCGTCCACCTTGGAATGACCGGTTCTTTGCGAATTGAATCGCCCTGGGAAAAACGTAAACATGATCATGTACTTTTTTGGCTGGATAATAGTATGACTCTTGTATATAATGACAGTCGTCGCTTTGGTCAAATTGAATTGCACCCTATATCCACTCGAGGTGCTTTCCCTCAATTACTACATCATCTGGCACCAGAGCCATTTAGTGATGAATTTGATATTGATTGGATGGTAAAAGTGTGTAAAGGACGCGCAAAACCAATAAAAAATACTTTAATGGATAATACTCTCGTTACCGGCGTTGGAAATATCTATGCAAGTGAAACATTATTTTTATCAAAAATCCATCCTGAAAGGCCATCATTTAGCTTATCCAGACAAGAGATCAAGATTCTTCATAAATCAATAATAGTGATCCTTTTGAATGCCATTCAAGCAGGCGGATCTTCAATTATTAATTATCGACATCCTGATGGATCGGAAGGACTTTTTACACGGGAATTAAGAGTTTATGGGAAAAAGGGAGATACCTGCAGCGACTGCAAAAAAGGTATTATCACACAAACAAAGATGGCAGGACGATCTACCTTTTTCTGTCCTGTTTGTCAAAAATAATAAACCGTGTCATTTAATTGATCACTGATTGGTAGATCTTTCCATTCGTCAGTTGCTTACGATCTAATATTGAAAGAGTCAAATTATCTCATCAAACGAATTTTCTTTGCCGATATATCATTATCAATACTATTCATAAATAGCCTTTCTGAATCATCATTTTAAATTTTCTATAATTGTTATTAAGAGCTGTATATCTTTAAATTTTATTAATAATTATCCACCAAATAATTACTTTTCTGAAATATAAATGTGGCCCTTGAAATCCCAAAGCACTTCCAGTTTTTCATTGAAGGCAGATTTTGCTTTTCTCCATAGGAAGATTTTTCTGGTGATTGAACATCTGCATCCAAAATAGTAACGTCATAATATTGTTGTAAAAAATTATAAATGGAGTATGAATGACAAATAATGGTGACCAAAATCGGATAAACGGATTATCGAGTTTAATAGGAAATACGCCGTTACTTGCAATTGAATTTTTGTTTGGGGATGAGAAACGTACAATATATGCCAAAGCTGAAAATCTCAATATGACTGGGAGTATCAAGGATAGAATGGCATACCATATTCTTGAGAGAGGTTATTCACGGGGGATCCTCAGACCGGGCAATTTAATCATAGAAGCAACTAGCGGTAATACTGGTATTGCATTTGCAGCTATTGGCCGGGCCCTGGGTCACCCTGTGACTATATTTATGCCAATTTGGATGAGTTCTGAAAGGATTAACCTCATCCGCAGCCTCGGGGCTGAGGTGGTTTTGGTCAGCAGGGAGCAAGGTGGATTTCTGGGTAGCATACAGTTGGCGGAAGATTTAGCAAGAAATACGAAGGGAGCCTTTCTTCCCAGACAGTTTTCAAATGAGGATAATATCGAAGCTCATTATCTTACAACGGGACCGGAGATCTGGTGGCAATTAAGATTTCGTTCACTTTATCCAGATGCATTTATTGCCGGGGTTGGAACTGGTGGGACAATTATGGGGACCGGTCGATTTCTCAAGGAAAAATACCCTTCTATCGAGATTCACCCATTAGAGCCTTCTAACTCCCCCACATTGTCTACTGGCCACAAAGTGGGGAAACATCGTATACAGGGAATATCCGATGAATTTATTCCATCAATCTTGGAATTAAATAATCTTGATAATATTATCAGTGTTGATGATGGTGATGCCATTATCATGGCCCAAAAACTGGCAAATGAGCTTGGTATTGGTGTGGGTATCTCATCAGGAGCCAATTTTATTGGAGCTCTCATTGCCCAGGAAGAAATGGGTAGAGATGCCGTTTGTGTCACCATTTTTCCCGATTCCAACAAAAAATACCTAAGCACAGATCTTCTCAGGGAAGAGCCCATTAAGGATGGGTTTCTCGCTCCGAAAATAAATCTCATTTCTATTCGAGCTTTTAAACGAGTGTGTCATACTTGCTGTGACCCGCAGGACTGCATGGAATCTGTGTATAATAATGTTGAAAAAGAAGATTATATGTTTCCCTGTCCAAGACGAACATAATCATCAATAAAAATTATACTCCATACATAAATTTTCTTCCAGTTCTATTTTTTTCGGAGAACTTCCTACAAGTGGTTATCCTCATGATAGTCACTAAAACATTTAGTTAAATTCCATATACCCACTAATATTCCAAATTCATTTTAGACATTGTTGGCTGTAGTTTATTCTATCTTAAAATGTTCTAATACCCGCATTGCTCTTAGTGTGTTCCATCTACTTGGTTTACCAGCCTTTTCCATTTCGAAATGTACTTTCCCGGGATGTTTCGCTTGAACATTCCATGTAGAATCATTATTTTGTTTTTTTAGTAAAACCTGGATTGCAGGATTCATTCTCTCATCCCATTTACTTCCTGAGTATTGGAAATAGTCCAACGCTCGAAGAATATCATATTTCCATCTACTTGGATAGGGTAAATTTAAAAAATCTTTACGAATAATTTCCCCGGTATGGTCAGAAAGGAATAATTGATGCAGTAGAATAAACTCTTCTGCACTCTTCTGGGCATTTTGAAGTTCATTCAATCGGTAAGAGTATCCTGCCTTCTGATACGCTATTAATCCCTCAAGGGCTGAGATTGTTGAATGTAAAGAACTATGTCTAGCACCACTTCTATTTGTCTGGCAATTAAAACCTCCATCTGACATTATCTCATTCAGAATACAATTGACAATGGGGCACAATTTTTTCTCATCAGTTTTAAAGTATGAAGCGTAATTCAAAAACATACCATTTACACAAACATCACTGTATTTTGATGTGGATGGTCCCAATGGAATACCTCCATCTTCGGCGATACCTAAATTTAATGTTAGCTCGATTGCCTCTTTTGATATACCGTTTTCAGGGTTGAGACTCAAATTTCGAAGGTCAAGCAATGTGTAATGGGTAGAAATCCATTTAGGCTGATAAAACCTGTCTCCCCAATGACCGTTTGAGTTACGTTTTGATAATAATTGCTTCCCCCAACCTTCTTCGGCAATTCTGTCTTGTAGGTCTTTTCTGTTGTTACCCAACAAGTCTCGATGAACCTGGTACTGTAGTGAAACATCACCCTCAAGCAACCATTCTATGATTTGTTGTTTGTCCATTTTAATTAGGGCCAGTGTTTAGTATAGGTATAGCAGTCAATTGAATAACTCAAATATTTTAATTAATGATGAAGTTGAAGCGAGCGACAACATATAGATATATAACTCTTTCGGCTATTATTTTTATTCATTATTAACGGTTGTTATTCCTCTCTTGGATTTCTTTCCGCAAGATTTCGTTGATTGATTGCTTTGCCCCTTTAAGTAAATAGACCTTTGCTCCATATTCTTGTGAATATACATTTTTGATTTCTCCAACGTATGAAATCGTCTCAAAAAGGGGTTTCTCTTTCTCCCTGCTTTTATCTGTATCTCCACGATTTTTCACTAAAATGATATTTTTAATTTCCATTTCATCGAGTGGAAACCAATTGATATAGTCGGCATGCATTGCAACAGCTTCTGTATAATTTTGCTTAGAATAATAATTGATTGCTGCTGCCTGACCATACCAGTCGCATTGTATTAAAGTGTTTTCCTTATCAGATATGCTGTCAAAAGCATCATCTACGATATTTGCTAATTCACTCCAACCTAACTTAGTAGTGAAATAAGGAGGTAGCTCGCCCCCTGTAATGGTTTTTACCCAAACATTTTGCTTAATCCAACCAGTGGGGTAAACAGGTAATGTTATCGGGAGTAGAAGTAAAAATGCCGATACCGGCCACAAAACCGCAGCAGGGCGAATATTTCTGAGCCAACCATTCTTCAGTAATTTTTCCATATACACCGCACCAAAAGCTATTAAAATGGGGTAAAGCCCAAGGGGATAATGTGGTTTTGCGTTGAGATAAAGATAGATTGATATGGTAAAAATATAGGTCCAAAAGAAAATTATATATTTCTTGAATGGAGCATACCTGAAAAAAGATATGAATGCCGGAGGAATTACAATGAAGGAGATTGCAACATAATTAAATTGCTCTAACAAAAAATCGTAGCGGTTAAGATATACTAACTGTGTGTTGACAAGTTCATTCAAATGATGAATACCCAAAAAATCATTTTGATACTGCCAAATCAGATTGGGAGAAACGATGATAAATGCTGCCAGTATGGAAAGGTAAAAATGTTTATTACGAAATATTTTTCTATGCTTTGTCATTAAAACAGCCGGCAATAATCCAAGCACTAAAAAACCAATATTATACTTATTCAAAAAGCCAATTGCAAAGGTGAGTGATGCCATCCATAGCCATATGTTGTTTTCTGAATTAATGAATTTAAATATGGTGAAAAGCATTACTGTCCATAGAAGAAAATCTAAAGAACTCGGATGAAACGCAAGGTTGGTGGACACAAATATCAGCGAAAAAGTGATACAAACCGAACCTAAAATCAGGGCATACAAATTTCCCTTCAATTCTTCAATTGTTTTCCAAACTACTACCATAGTTAAAGCGCCAAACAATGCCGGAAAGAATTTCACCCAAAAGACGGAATTACCAAGATGAATGATAATGTAAGATATCCATGATGTTACCGGCGGGACTGAAGTGTAGCCCCACGCAAGATGCTTTCCCAGATCAAGATGAAACATTTCATCATGATCCAAATCATATTCTGGCCCGATGGCAAAATAATGAATCACGAATTTCAGCAAAATAAAACCGTAAAGTATATAAGTCTTCTTAGCCATCTAATTCCCCATTTAAAATAAACGCTAACACACAGAAAAACTCTAAATAGTGTTTATCCGGTTAAGTCCTCAATAAGATCTGGAAGACTAACGGAAATACAACAATATAAAGTATATATTGGATGATTATAAGTTAATACTCCTTTTCATGAGAAGAAATTACAAGAATTAGGATGAGGGATTGAAAAGGAAAATAGGAAATTAATTGTCACCAGCGGTACATTGACATTCAGAGGGATTTACTTTATTATCATTTTTAATTGAGCAATGTGTTTTCAATGTCTTAAGGGGAGTACTCTGTGTGTCTTCAAAAACGATTGGACAAAACAATCCATATTTAAAGAGAGTACTTCAGGCCTGATTGACATTATCAATTTACCATCTATCGTCAAAATTTTATGTGTGCCGCTTTTGGAATACTCCTCAGCTCCATTGGGATAGTAGGGACAGGCTATCTCGACACGGGATGCGTCTGAATACCAAATGACATTGTCATGCTAAAATTCTATCCATTTGTAAAACCTTCAACTTTATGCTTTAATACTTTTAACTAAAGAAGCTCGATATAAAATCGATCTTCTTTTTGTACACCCCCGCCTACGGCGGGCAGGCATCAGGATTTCCAGCCTGCGGCAGGCAGGGAACCATGAAACCTACAGTTCCATAGTAAGAAGTCCTATGGCGTCAACTTTATATAATTCTAGGAATAAGAAGTGATAGAACTTTCCACTTTTCACTTTAAACTTTAAACTAAAAAAGCTCGATATAAAATCGAGCTTTTTTTTGTACACCCAGCAGGATTTGAACCTGCAACCTCCTGATCCGTAGTCAAGTGCTCTATCCAATTGAGCCATGGGTGCATTATTGTAGCGCATAGGGGAATCGAACCCCTGTTACCGGCGTGAGAGGCCAGCGTCCTAACCCCTAGACGAATGCGCCAATTGAGCTGTTAATGGCTGGTTATCAGTCTTTAACTGAGCATGGCTATTGCCATGATATGCTGGGGAACTAGGATTTGAACCTAGATTGACGGAGTCAGAGTCCGCTGTCCTACCGTTGAACGATTCCCCAATTTTTGTATATTAAAAAGCCGGGTAATTTAAAATGATCTCAACTTGTGAGAAAATAAAAAAGGGGTGATTAATCACCCCTTTTTTACAATTATATCTAAATCTAAATTATTTTAGATAAATAGCTTTTTCAGTTTGTACATGATTCCCTGAAACCAACTGAATGTAATATACACCTGATGTAAGATTATCTGGATGCCATGTGTAGCTATGTTCACCAATGTACTGATGACCTTCAAAAATCGTATCAACTTCCTGACCCTGTAGATTGTAAACAGATAGTTTTACAAAACTATCCTGAGGGATAGTAAAGGAAATTTCTGTTGAAGGATTAAATGGATTTGGAAATACACTATTCAGGTTGAATGCATTTGGGCTATCCTGATAGTTCAACGAAACTACAGATTTTGTGAGATTAATCTCTAAGCCATTACCGTCACCGGCAATAATTTGAATATCTTCAGGAACAATAGTCGCTCCGCCAATTACCCGAAATTCCACATTATGACTGTCAAATGGATTATTCAGTTGAGAAAAGGCAACCATTCTGGATATTCCATTATTCTGATTAGATTCAACAGATATATGGCTATTGTCCTTTAGATCGAATGTGACAAAATCATTAGATATTAATGCCAATTCAACACCATGGATATCGACATTAGAACTAATGTTTATTATTAGGTCCGAGTTTTCTGTATAAAACTGAACGTCACCATTACCTATTTGATTTGCAATTCTACCATTTCCAATTATATAGTTAATCACAGAAATCACATCTAAAACATTGACAATGCCGTCACCATTATAATCACCATCAGTTAAGGCGCAGTCTGAGAATCCTTCTCCACTATTCAGAATTACTGTTACAATTGAAACAATATCCAAAACATCCAGAGATCCATCATCATTCACGTCACCAAGCATATTGTAACAATCATCACACATATCGCCTATCCCATCGCCATCCAAGTCCAACTGGTCTGGATTAAAATCATCTTCACAATTATCATCATCATTCAAAACACCATCTTCATCATTATCTGTGCTGTAGCAATAATCACAATCATCTAACATGGCGAGCATATCATTTACTTTTAGATTGACAAGATATGAACCGACATTATTGACTTTATAATAAACTGTCATTGTATGATCAATAAATGCATTTGAAGGTATCGCATTATTGTATCCTAACCAGTTAAAAATGGTACTTCCAGCACCATCATCAACAATGATAGGAATTCCCTGAATACCATAGTTACCCCACTGATTACAAGAATATGGCTGTCCAATATCATCTAATACTGTAAACATACCAACTCTTTCATCTTCTTCTTCCCAGTACTCAGTGATATTATCGATTGTTGGGATAGCATCGAAACAAGGAGCACACCAGGATGCACTCAATTCAACCCATAAAACATAATAGTCCCCACCATTTAAGTCACCATTATAATCGGCAAAACTAAGGTCATTGTCAGTTGAGCCATAACAAATGTCAAACACCATTTGCTGATCTGATATTGTCATTGTCTGACCCACATTATATGCAAATGAGAAAGATATTACGAAAAGAGATATTAACGCGAATCTGATTTTCATTGATTTTTCCTTTTATTTTATTAAAATTGCTTTTTGAGTTTCAATTATATTCCCTGATGCTAATTTGACAAAGTAGATACCTGAGGGCATTAAAGAGGCATCCCATGTAAAATGATAAGATCCTGCGGATTGATATCCCTGAACAATAGTATCTACTTTTTGCCCATAGGCATTAAATACTGATAATTCAATATTCATATTTTCATTTAAAACAAAACTTATTTCGGTTGATGGATTAAATGGATTTGGGTATACAGCATTTAGTTCAAATTTTTCAGGTGTATTCATAAACCCATTTTCGAAATTGGATCTGTTGATTTGAATAATCTCTCCATTAGAATCACCAATAATAATATTAATATCACCATGATCTAATTCATCACCGGAAAGGATGTATTGAGCGGTGTTATTATCAAACCTGCTATTATCAGGTGAATATGATATCATCTTATTGACATCATTTGAGAAACCCCATTCAGTTGTCATGTGATCATTGCTAATTAGTTCAAATGAAATTGGGTTTTTATCTAAAACATCCAATTCAACACCAACAAATGCTATATTGGATTCAATGTTTATATAAGTCATTTCATTTTCAGAATAGACTATTACAGAAGCGATCCCATCCATTTGATTTAGTCTTGGGGCAGAAATAATTGTATTTATTATTTGAATTACATCAAGTACATTGACGATTCCATCTTGAGAGAAATCTGCATCTGCCACTTGACACTCAGTGGGCACCAAGGAATTTAGAATAATACTGACAATGCTTACAATATCCAGAACATCTAGTGAATAGTCATCATTTATATCACCAGGCATATTGGCACAATCATCGCAGGCATCTCCAATATTATCTGAATCTTCATCTTCTTGGCCTGGGTTAAAATCTTCTGGACAATTATCAACATCATTATTAATACCATCTTCATCAAGATCTGTGCTATTACATTCCATACAAGCGTCGAGTAAATCTTGAATCAAACCATCTGTATTTCCATATGGCCATGGTTTTGCAACAATTTCCATATACTGATTTAAAATTGCATATGTAGGGTAGGCATTGAATGAATCATGTAGCCAATTGAAAACAGTACCTGGGTCTTCAATTATCATTGGGATACCTTCAACCCCTGCGTCCCCCCACTGCTCACAGGTATATGGCTGGCCTATGTCAGCAAGACCAACGAAATAAAATACACTTGGAAAGTCTGCCCAATTTTGTACATGTGAGTCCATCGAACCGATGTCATTATAACAAGGGCCTCACCATGTTGCCGCCATATCCACAAATGTTATTCGATATGTACCACCATTCGTAGCGCCATTTAAATCAGCAAAGTGAAATGTATCAGAGCCATATTCATTTTCACCATAACAAACTTCAAACGCTTGATTCTGGTGATTTTCGCTCATCGTGTCTCCAACATCATAAACTTGAGCAGTAAGAAAAGTGAGCAAGATCAATAAACTTATATATTTTCTCATTTTGGTCTCCAATGTGTGTGAATCATGTAGATTTTCATCAGAATATTACTAATATTTACGCCTGACATAAACTTATAAACAAAAATTAGAATTTATAATATTGTAACAAGTATTATAATGGATAATCCCCAGCAAGAAACTTGACGTCCCACAATATAAATTTCTCAATATTTCAGAGGTCTGCATTGGGAAATTAGAACAGGTCTCCTCATCCAGCACTTGCATACTGGGTTATAACCTGGTGAATATGAATTAACATTCTAGAATATACTTCTAAGCGTGAGTTTAATTCCATCTTCAAATCCGGGCTGATCAGCGCATATTCCATTAGCACAAACTCTTCCCCCTTTTTGACTTCCATAAAAAACCGAAAACTGGTTATTTGCGTTAATATCATATGAGAGATCAATACCAGTCCAGTTATTGTCACCCTCAGGCGTTTCCCAGGCTTCCTTGGTATAATTTTCAGAATCATAGAATAAGGTTACCGAAATATCAGCAGGATGTCGGTACGTCAGAGACAGATAGTGATAATAATATTCTTCTGTATGTGAAAGGCCACTATCCACGGAATCCCCTTGATATTCAACATCTCGATTAACGAGAATTTCTTTCCATTGATGTTCCCAATATATCGTAAAGGCACCAATATTACCGGCATTGAAGGCAATTTGAGTTGGTATGGAAAATGCTTTAATAATTTCATAATTCTTTGATATTTGAGTGGATTTATTCATGACACTATCAACAGTTCCAAATGAATTTTCAGTGTCAATAGAAATCACCTCTTGGATTGTTAATCCTTGGTGCAGACTCTCAAAAGTTGAATTTGTTAAGGATGAATCACCCCAAAAGGCAAATAATCCATCCCACTCATTCCAGTATAATTCTGAATAATAATCTGAAATTAATGATTCTAGTTCAGGTGAAGTATAATCTGATTGATAATACACTATTTCCTGATCGAGGTAACTAATCACTTCTTTGTAATCATTCAATGCAAATTTATAATTCAATTTGTCATCGAGAATCCAGCCATTTAACTCTATATGCCATTGTCTGTATGGAGAATGCGAGTACAGAGATTCGCTATCATCAAATTTAAGAATATCAGTTAAGGATGGACTGGGCAATTCGATTAATTCAGACTCAGTTTCACCCCAAGAGGCAGTTACATTTCCACCTTCTGTTAAAACATTGAAAGTATTATATTGTCTTTGACCGAACCCAACATCTCTACTTGCAATGGATAGATTGGCAAGCAGTGTCATATTTTCCCCGATTTTGCCAGTGACTTCTAATTGATGTCCAATTTCATCGGCAAAATTAATTGAGTGATTATTCCGGGGGACCAGAATTGATGTTGCTTCTCTAATTACTGTCGGCGGACTAGACAGAGTTTGGATAAAATAAGGCATATCATAGTTCTTGTATTCATATGTAACACCAAAATTCGCAATATCTGTACTTACTGCTCCATAGGTCATTGAGCCCGATGTCATATTACCAAGTATTTTTGAATAGGAATTCCATGCTCTTTCAATATAGATATCAAGAAATGAAAAAGATTTATTCCATGCGAGATTAGAACTATATAGATTAACAGTAGCATCAGTTGGAGTTTCAATACGTGTATAAATTTCTCTAGCAATCCGAGAATCATGTATTTCCGGTCCATAGCTATATAATAGTTCCGAGCTAAGATCCTGTTCCTGTTCTAAATAAAATAAATTAAAATCACCAAAAAAGTCTGAGTATATTTCAGAACCAATTAGGGAAACACTGCTCTCCAGCTGTCTATCAGATATCAGTAATACTGGATTAGATCGATAACTATACTCACCTTCGCCGAAAAGAGAGTAAAGATTGATATTTGAAGTTAAATCAAATCTAATTTCCGCACCTTGTATACTATTGTCCAAATCAATATTCTGATCATAGTATGTACTAAAAGAAGTTCCACGACCAAATATAGAATAAAGATCCCCAGCCTTCAATGTAAATCGATTTTTGCTGTACTCAAGATAAAAAGCACTCAATCCCTGATTATTCTCACCATATATGGGTGGATCGCTATATTCAGCTTGTGTAAAAAGATAGAAGTTGTTGAAGTAAGTATTGATATCTAAAATATGTTCACTATATAGGTAATCAGAAACTAATGGAGTTTCAGATGCTTGATTTGTTATTTTTTTTCCGTCACCATATTTTGACTCAAGCGAAAAATTGACATCAAATTGAGAAAGCGCTATACCAAATAGGAGTAGAGTGAGACTAATTCTTTTCATCGTCAACACTTTTATTATTTTCGATAAGGTGGATAATATCTTTTTCTAATTCCTTTTCATCACCAATGGTAAATCCAATATGCCGCTGGAAAATACTGCCGTCCATATTCACCATCAGAATATAAGGCATTACCTTACCGCCCGTTTTTCGAAATAATTCAGATTTTGGATCGGAGAGAACTTTGAACGAATATTTTTGAGATTTGATATAAGACTTTACTTTAGACATGCTGCGCGGATTATCCATATTCACACTGATTACCCTAAATCCATTATCACTATACTTATCATTAAACTTATCAAGAAACTTCATCTCTTTTTTACATGGTTCACAGGCAAGAGTCCAGAAATTGATTAGGATTGGCGTCTCGCTGTAAAAATCGTTTATCATCACCCGTTTATTCTCTAAATCTTTTAACTTCATATCGGGTAGATTCTTACTTTCCCCAAAACTGTAGGCGAGAAAAATAATCGATAATATGTATTTAATGTATGGTCTCATGAAAACTCCTTTACTAATTTAGTACTAATTGACTCCCCGGGATTGTCAATTGCTTTACTTTGAATTCTTTATATATAATATCTATTGTTCAAGAATAATATTGACTAATTGAACAATATCCAAAACATCAATGATATTATCTTCATTCATATCTGCTGCCCAAAGTTGATATTCATTAGGGATAGTTTCACCGAGAACAATATTCACCAGAATAACTATGTCGATTACATTTACTTCGTAATCATGATCAAGGTCACCCAACTGGGTCGTTTCCTCGATAACAGAAAGAAGAATGGGTAGATTCACTGCCGGCTGGATATTCGTGTTAACTTTTATTAGAGTGGAATAATCACCGAATACCAAACCAGCACTTTGGATGTCCAATGTAATATTGACTGATTCACCCTCAAAAATACTGCCAGATAACTCACCGTCCGGCGATATAATATCAAGCCATTCAGCTGATGGTTTGATAATTACGCTCTGTCCTTCATGGACATAATCATCATCATTGACAATTTCTATAGCATCATCACCGGCACCATTTTGGATACCAATTGTCGCTCGATTTATAGTGCCTTCCAAATCATCATAATTATAGCGAATATCCCCATTAGGATATAAGATAGCTTGAAAATTATAATTGCCATCAATCTCGCCACTCCAATGAGCAACGTGGTCAAACCAAACGATAAAATATTCGTCAGAGGCATAATAATATACCTCACCATCCATATTCGAACTATTACCCTCGTTTATTGGATTGAGATCATCCCAGAATGGAAAAATTGCTGGCCGTGGCGCTTCTGCTGAAGGAATTTCAATATTCTGCCAGGCATTATTATCATCACCAAAGCCAATCCATCCATTTGGACTGACAATACATTGATTATAGGTTTCACCATAAAACGGGAAACTGAATCCCATATCAATTGGATCAGTAGCTATGTCATTATGTGGGAATGTTAGGGCAATGCCAACCTCGGATATATCTATCCAACTATAATTGAACTCAGGATCTACATCGGTATCTGTCCAATTATGGCCAAAATTATCCGGTGGTCCAGCAGGATATGGCATTCCCACATGTTCAACAGCATAATATAGAATCGATTCAGGTTCGCCGGTATTTGAGATTATCAGGTTATCCGAATATGATTCATCCTGCATGAGCTCATAATAGAAATTGTCAGCATTAAATGTAACTTCAGGCACCGGGAGTATCTCTGCAAGTCGGGTCGTTATAAACAATGCCGATTCATCATATAGTGGTGCAGCGGCAGGTGAGTATTCATTATTAAATGTGTATTCAAGTCCAGTATCCGACCAGTGATTTTCAATACCAATGGTGCTATAGGCACCATGGATTGCGCTATAATAATTGCCATTTGTCGTATTATTAAATTCTTTATACTGTAATTTTATTTCACCATCACCATAGGGTGGAACCATGACATCATAGAGGATTGCCTGAAACGATTCTAGAGAGTTTTCATCATATGTTCTCATATCCGACCATTCAATAATCAATCTGCCATTTGCAGCATCATAGTAACTGAAAACATCTCCGCCATTTGTCGTTTTTAGGTCATCCCAAAATACAGCCAGCATCGGTGCAGGACCACCAGGACCTGGAAGTGTATAATTCCTGAAACTTTCTAGGGGTGATGAGCCAAATGCAATCCAGCCATTTGAGCAGACCGTAATCTGATCATAATCTTCGCCATAAAATTTAAAGGAAAAAGGCAGGGACAATACTTGAGAATCATCCTGATTATTTCCTCCATCATTTATTGAAAGCTCGGTGCCATTGCCGCCATATCCAGGATCAATCTCTATCCAGTCATAATCTGGCGCAAGATCATAATTGTCATCGCCCATATCATAAATATAATAACCATAACTATCAGGGCCCATTGGGTCGTTTACTGTTAATTCCCCGATAGTGACATTAAATATTTCGGTGCGGTCATAACCACTATCAGATGTCAAGTGTACTCCAACATTCAAAACAGTACCATTGATGACATTTGAGTCAACACTTACTACAAGGCCACCCTCTGAGTATTCAGAAGTACCGGCTGGGATTGTAGGCCAGGTTAATTCTCCGGATGTCACCTCAATGAGATTATTGCCAACGATTATTTCTCCAGTCAGATCGCTTATGTCATCTGATCCATTATTAAAAATTTCGACCTGAATAGTCCCTATTCCCCCAGGTTCTAAATTTTCAACACCGCTGGAAATCAGAATATCACTTATATAAAGATTCGGGGCAAATACATCTACCGGTATTTCAATATTCCAAGACCCTTCCGACTCTGAATCGATGACTAAAATAACCGCCATTTCCTGGCGGAATACTGCTGATGGTGAAACGGTGCATAAAAATTGTATACTCTGATGTTCAAGACCAGGCAAAAATGGTATTAAAACCGGTTCACCTAAAACCTCAAACTCTTGAGATATTGATGATAGACTGCATGATAAACCACTTATCGGTTCGTCTGAAAAATTGTAAAGGGGTAAATCAATCAAAAAGGTCTCACCTGGGTTGACATCGCCATCACTGTTTCCGGAGGTTCCATCACTACCATCATCGATAATCAATATTTCACTGTTATGTATTGATAATTCTATGCCATTTGAGGGAATATAAATTTCCTCTCTCAAGGGAACCACATTTCTTTTTGTAATAGTAATATCCATGTTTCCGCCTGATGAATAATAGAGGGGAATGGAGACATATCCACTTTCATCTGTAAATGAATTACTAAAAAAATTATCATCATCTTTTACTAAAGTCACCCGTGCATTTTCAACCGGCTGATCATTTTCGTCAATGACCCAAACCTGGATGACATCCTGCCCCATATTCACTGTTTCGGGATAATCCGCAGTTATTTCCACAGGTGTATCTGTCCATAAATGGGTTGCAGGATCTCCCATGAGATTATTCCAGTGGGTAAATATATTGGTGTAATTATTGGGATTTGAAGGATATGTCTCATACAACGCAAATTTCCCCGAATTCAGCGCTTCCCCGGCTGTTTCATTCCCTAAAACAAACAAGCCGTGATACACACCCATATCAAAAATATTATTGAATAAAGTATGTGTTCCCAGCGTTGCAGTCCCTATACTTGCAATACCACCTTTGGGATTACTGACTGTTCCAGCGCGAAGAAATTTTTCTGATAAAGCTGTAGTCTCACTAGCAAATGATCCAGTCCCACAGGTAATCACTGTTGCAAATGGTAATTTGTAACCATTATTGGCTCCATCAATATTGCCCCCTCCAAATCCACTTACACCATAATAGCCTCGGTAGTTAAAATACAGTACACCTTCATTTAATTGGTTTTGCATCCAACTTGACCAGCTTCCACCTGAGTATTTGTGGCGGACATCTGTCATGCCATATTGCTCCATAGTATTTTCAATGGATTCATTGGTGATAACCGTAGATATGCCAGAACTACCTGGATCGCCAATAAGAGCGGCTTTTTCTGTCCAATTTGAATTGAGGTCATAACCCTGTTCGTATTTGATAATTTTATTGACAACAACGGATAAATCAGTTGTCGATCTCACTGATAATCTTCCAAAAATTACATCTGCAAGTATATCGTTTCCGCTTAGCTGACTATATGGATGGTCACCGTCGCCTCCATAACCAGACCATGTTTCTGTAAACGATGGGATACTATAACTTCCACCCGAGTCACCAACCAGGCAAACAAAATCAGGGGGGGTTGCCCAATTATCATATGCAGATTGGATATATGACTTTATTGCCGAAGTACTACCGCCAATTGCAGATGTTGAAACAGCCTCAACTTGATATCCTCGTTGATGACGCCATTCAATCAATGCCTGCATATATGGGTTTGATAACGAATTACCACCGCAAATGTATAAAATAACCGGTGTGTCACTAATGCTGCGATTACGATCGTAATTCACGACAGATCTTTCGAATACTTGTGAAAATACCCGTGAGGTTGGAATCTGCCTTGGTCCTGTATTGCTTCTGGCAGTTTCAATTGAATTTATCTCAATAACCACTTCATCAAATACTTCAAGGGTTTTAGTGGATACATCATAAGTGAAAGGCGTAAAACTGATTGATATAAGTGAAAGGTCACGCATGATTTGCGGATCAGAAATTTCGATATTTTCAGAAGGAAAAGTCATATCTGAATTATAAAATTCAACGTTTTTTTGAAATATCGAATTGGCTGCAGATTCACCAGGCACTTTCATTTGCATTGGATATAAATCAATATTTTCTACCGTATGAGATCTGATTATTCGATAGATTGTAGTATAATCCATATCAGCATCAATTTCGTATAAAAATGAATAAACAGGGAGCTCAGGTAATCCTCCTTCTGTAGTCGTAGATAGACTCGTAGATTTGATTCTATCCATACCATTTTCTGTAATAATTTGTAAGTCCTCAAGCTCAAAATGGATTTCTGAGTTTGAATCATCAATTTTTTCATATTGGAAAGTATCAATCTGGCTTGAATGAATTAAAGAAATAATCAGTAATAAAATAACTGAAATCTTTAAGGATATATTCATTTTTGACTCCTATTTAGTCTTTAAATTTAATGGAGAGGGTGAGGGAATAATTTTGTTAAACTTGTAACAATCTGTATTAAAATCTCAGAAAGACTTATCCTATTTTAAATACATCATTGAAGCTACCTTATAAAAATCTCCCTCCTCAAATTTTAGGATATAATTACCGGAAGGAATATTTCCCGGCTGCCAATGAAAATTATATAAACCAGGGTAATGATCCCCCAGATGAATTCCATCTACTTGTCCCCCGTTCACATTATATATTTTCACATCAATTTCTGAATAGGTATTTACTTGATAACTAATTATAGAAGAGTCATTGAATGGATTTGGATAAGAACTTAAAATTGAGAATCTTTCCGGACCAATAGGTAATTCAATATTATCATTGTCGAGACCTTCAAGGGAGATTTCAGCCTGGCCATTATTTGTAAATACTTGATCTCCTGTAGTTTGAATCGAAATCCACGTTTCTTCGAAGGCATCACTGCTATCCCAAATTTTGAAGGTCATCTCCTCACCGGGTAAGAAGCCGTCAATATATTCAGTGAAAGGTAAATCAGCGCTGGCAGTGATTATCATAATTTCTGGACCATCAATATATTTTTTTGTCCTGCCGACGCAAATATTGTTTGAATACACGGCTATTTCATCACCTGACATCAAATCATAGTCTGCAACCTGCGAAGCTAGAATGGTAATTGTCATCGGGTTCAATGCCTCGTTCCCATACCAGGCTTCTCGATAAAAGAGAATATCTTCAATAACGGTGAATAGAGCTCCAAAATCTCCACCAGTGGAAAATACTAAATTTACCGGATATTCAATTTCCATCACTGTATTCCAAATCCTTAGGACCAGATCATTCCCATTTACATACCCGGGAAGCTGCACACCATCCAAAGCGCAATTATCTATTGATCCTATAGCAGTTAAATCTAACTGCTCATTTGTCCAGACCCCCGCTCCAGTGAGTAATTCTCCATATATACTCGTACATTCTAACTCACTTAATAATCCTGCCAGGTCAAATATCCCTAGCTCATCCGAAGTATTTAAACCGACTATTTCAGAGTCGAAAACGACAAGGTGAGATTCACCAGTTGGATTGATGTTTACCTGGAAATATTCTGGATCCTGAGAGTATACGGGGTTAATTATAAGTATGATATTGACTAACAGAAGTGATTTGAGCAAAAGGGATATTCTATTTTTGATTGGTAACATGTGAGTTATTGTTTTGGCCTACTAATAAATTAATATTTGATTATTGGTCAGAGTAAATCCACTGGATATAATTATAATTAAACCAATTGTGGATGATTCCTGTATTCATCTAGAACCTCAGGATTTGATAGTGCATCTTTATTGGTTACCTCCTGACCATGGATGATTTTACTAATTGCAATCTCCACTTTTTTGCCATTAATTGTATAGGGAATTCCATCGACCTGTATGATGATTGCCGGTACATGTCTGGGACTGCAACCGGCGAATATAGTAGATTTAATTTCACGGATAAGATTGTCGTCTAAAACTTCCCCTTCTTTCAGTTTGACAAACAAAATTATTCTTTCATCTTCTTCAAATTTTTGACCGACTGCAACTGAATCCTCTACCTGTGGTATTGATTCTGCAACCCGGTAAATCTCAGCAGTGCCAATTCGTACGCCACCAGGATTTAGTGTGGCATCGGACCGTCCATAAATCTTTACACCGCCATGGTCATTGATTTCAATATAATCTCCATGACGCCACATATTATCATATTCGGTAAAATATGCTTCCAGGTATTTTAGTCCATCTGGATCATTCCAAAAGTAAACCGGCATTGACGGGAAGGCATGCCTACAGACCAATTCACCTTTTTCACCGACAATTTCACTAGCCATTCCATCAAAACTCACCACATCCATTGCCAGTCCAACACATTGAAGTTCACCTCTGTATACCGGTAACACGGGGTTACCCAGTGCAAAGCAGGATATAATGTCGGTGCCTCCTGAGATAGAGCTCAAGGTCACATTCTTTTTCCATTTATTATAGACATAGTCGAAGCTCTCTTCGGCAAGGGGAGAACCGGTGGAGAGAATACTTTTCAATCGCGGGAAATTACTGATTGTGGAAGGATTTACATTCTCTGCTTCAAGTGATGAAATATATTTTGCACTGGTACCAAAAACGCTAATCTCATATTTATCAGCCATTTCTACCAGGCTCTCTGGTTTTGGATAAAATGGGTTCCCATCAAATAGTACAACTGTGGCTCCGGTGGCAAGGGTGGAAACAAGCCAGTTCCACATCATCCATCCACAGGTTGTAAAATAGAAAACATTATCGTCTTTTGTGATATTTGTATGGAGTACTAATTCCTTCAAATGCTGAATAAGGGTACCGCCAACTGAATGGACAATACTCTTTGGTTTACCAGTTGTACCAGATGAATACATAATATAAAGTGGATGATCAAATGGTACCTGGACAAACTCCAGTTCTTTCGCATCCGTATCGGTAAATTCTGTCCATCTTACAGCATTTGAAATAACAGAGATGTCACCCTGGTTAATATAATTGACTATTATTGTTTTTTGAATGGATGGCAGTTTATGAAGGATGCCAGCCAATTTTTTTAGTGAATCAAAAGCCTTTCCTTTATAATAATAGCCATCTGCCGCAATGAGGATCGTCGGTTCGATTTGACTGAATCTGTCCAAAACACCATTTATACCAAAATCCGGGGAGCATGACGACCAGATTGCTCCTAGGCTTGCCGTCGCCAGCATAGCAATAATGGTCTCCGGAATGTTAGGCATAAAACCTGCCACACGATCACCTTTTTTTACACCTGAATCTTTGAACGCTTTTGCGGTTCTGGTTACTTTATCATAAAGTTGATTATAGGTATAGGTAGCTTCAATTTCTTCTTCACCCTTAAATCGTATGGCAATTCTATCATCTCGGTACCGTAGCAGGTTTTCGGCATAATTCAGATTTGCACCTTCGAACCATTTCGCCCCAGGCATCTTATTAGCATCATCGACAATTTTAGAGAATGATCCGGAGTGAATAATATCGAAATACTTCCAGGCAAATCCCCAAAAATCCTCAATATGATTCACTGACCAGGTGTGGAGATCAGAATAATTAGCCAATTTCACATTGAAGTGTTTGCAGACATTCAGCCTGAATTGATCCATTTGCGAATTCGCAATCTGCTCATCGCTGGGGCTCCATAATATTTTAGCCAACCTGTCCCCCAATTATGAATACTATTTGCCAGGCTTCCTGTAAATCCCCGGCATGGATGGCTTCTCGACATAACTCATGTAATACTTTAGATGATGTATTATATTTAGTGTTATTGTTATCATTATATTTCTTTGGAATTTCATTAACGCTGGCGAGTTTGGCAAGATCATTTCCAGTTAAAACATCACTTTTAAGAATATAATCAGGTAATTGATCAAAACCAATTCCCACTCCAGCTGCTTTGTTTAATTCGAATATTCCACTGGATACCCGATTATACCAGGCATATCCAAGCCTGCCCACACTATCCATTCTAAAGGGATCAATTTTGCCGTTTTCGTCATAAACCTGTTCATTGACATGGAACTGAACAATCTCACCAAGAATAAGATTTCCGCTTCCCGGTTTTCCTCCCAGATCGATAATACTGTGTAGCTTACATTCCATGATAAATTTTGATTCTGCAACGCCAGGTGACTTCACTTTAAGACTATTGTATCGATGGAATCCACCTTTAACAAACTCATCGATTCCTTTATCATACTCACCGGATGTTAGGCTCATTTGTTCTACCATGTCTGAGTCAACTACTGAAATAGTAAATTCCTCAGTTTCGCGAATATTTAATAACGAGTCTTTTGGCAGTCCAGTCCGTCCACTAAATGAAGGAGAAAAACCCACAATCGGTGGATTGGCGCCAAATCCATTAAAAAAAGAATATGGAGCTAAATTAACCTGGCCATTTCGATCTATAGATGATACAAGGGCAATGGGACGAGGAGTAATACCGGAAATCATCAAATGATAATTTTCTCGTAGATTTTGTTCTTTAGGGTTAATCGACTTCATATTATGTTTCGAACCTATTTATTGGTATTACTATAGTTATCACAGTTTATTTGATATTATTAATCACTCTATCCAACTCTTTGGATATTCAGCATCTTGAAGTTCGATTGCAGTCTTTGTAAGATGCAGCGGTTTGAATGTATCAATCATTACAGCGCATTCCTCGGTCTTTTCAACACCTATAGATGCCTCATACTTCCCTGGTTGTGGACCATGCGGTAAACCCATTGGGTGGAGCGTAATGGATTCTTTTGAGATTCCTTTTCGACTCATAAAATCGCCATGAGAGTAAAATAATATTTCATCTGAATCGACATTTGAATGAGGATAAGGTGCTGGGATTGCATCAGGGTGGAAATCAAATGGTCTACTGACAAATGAGCAAATCACATATCCGGCAGATTGAAATGTCTGATGGACTGGAGGTGGCTGATGAATACCGCCAACAATTGGTTGAAAATCATTAATATTAAAAATCCAGGGGAAATAATATCCGTCCCATCCAATAACGTCCATAGGATCATGAGCATATATTAAATCCTGAGTTCCATCCTGCAGCTTCACTTTTACCAAAAATTCACCTTCTGCATCTGTTGGATTTCCCAATACAGGTGTACGGATATCACGCTCACAAAAGGGGCTATGCTCAAGAAGTTGGCCATAACGATTACGATACCTGGGTGGTGTTTCAACTGCAGCGTATGATTCGGTAATCAGCATATGAACTTCTTCTCTTAAGACCATATTCCAAATAACTCCTCTAGGAATTATCAGGTAATCACCTGAACCGAATTCCATGTCTCCAAAATTTGATCTGAGGAGACCATTTCCACTTTGGATGAAGATGACTTCATCATGATGGCCATTCCTATAGTTATAGGTCATATCTTCAACACAATGGCATTTGTAGATTGATAAATCAGAGTTAAAAAACAGTTCTTTGCGGCCACTGACAGCATCACCTTCAGTTTTCAACAGGAATGTTTGAATATGTTTATTGCCATGAGCAGAGGAGGCTCTAATTTTTTCCTGTAAGTGAAATTCATCAACTTTTTTTACCCTGGTTGGCATCCTGAGATGATAAAGATTAGAACATATACTATTAAAGCCTTCCCTGCTGACCAGTTCTTCATAATAAATTCCACCATCGGGATTATTAAAAACGGTATGTCGTTTGGGGGGTATAAGTCCCTGTTTATTATAAAAGGGCATAGGCGTCCTTTGTTATTCTTTCTGTTTGATTTATTTAAGTGTCCTGGTTCTACTTACTCTGCTGTGGATCAGATATTTCTGAGATATTTTTTAATATTATTTTCTTTTACATTTCAATATCAAGCCACCTTTACTAAATCTTTCTTAGAGATTGCCTCGTTTTTCCTGTTCAATCTCTATAGATTCAAAGAGAGCCTGAAAATTTCCCTGTCCGAATCCCCTGGAACCTTTTCTTTGAATTATCTCAAAAAACAAAGTTGGACGATCTTCAACAGGTTTTGAAAATAATTGAAGTAAATACCCTTCTTCGTCACGATCGACAAGGATCCCCAGATCCTGAATTTTATTTAGATCCTCCTGAATCTGCCCTACCCTGCTGGGTAACTCTCCATAATATGAATCTGGTACAAATAGAAATTCCACACCATTATTCCTTAATGCAGTGATGGTTTTGATAATATCGTCGGTGAGTAATGCGATATGCTGGACACCTGGTCCTTCATTAAAATCCAAATATTCCTCGATTTGAGATTTCTTTAATCCTGAGGCAGGTTCATTTATAGGAAATTTAACCTTCCAGTTTTTTGACCGCATGACGCGACTTTTTAATGAAGAGTATTTTGTTGAGATATCATTTTCATCAAAAACAACAAAATTGGTAAAACCAAAAACCCTTTCATAGTAATCTCGCCATTCATTCATCTTTCCTTCTTCCACATTTCCAACGATGTGATCAATGAGCAGCAGACCAGGATCATCAAAATTTACTTCTGGCATATCCAATTCTACAAAACCGGGAGCCCAAATCCCTTTATAGTTTTTTGTCTCAACAAATGAATGGATAGTGTCACCATAAGTTTTTATTCCCGCCTTCATATAGTTACCAAGATCATCTCCTGAACGCGTTGGTTCATAAGCTGATTCAGCATCTCTGCTTAGACAGGACTCATACGCAAAGACGGCGTCCTCAGAATGAAATGCAATGTCTCTAACACCATCACCATGTTTTTTTAACCATTGGGATGCATAGTGATCGGATTTGAGTGGCGTAGTAAAAACAAAATATATTTTATTCTGTTTTAATACATACGATACTTTATCAAAAACACCAGTTTCTGGTCCAGCATAGGCATAAGGAGTAAATCCAAATGCAGTACGATAAAAGTGAACAACTTGTTTGGCGTTCCCAGTATAAAATTCAACATAGGCCAGATCAGTTATTGGAAAGTACTCTGTACCTGTCCAATCTGTAGTAATTATAGCCATCTAATTCTCCTATTTAGATTAATTTGACAATTTCTTCCAGTTGCTGGATAAAAAATAAATTTTCGTCTTGTGTGCCAATGGTCACCCTGATGCATTCAGGTAATCCAAAACTAATCAGATTTCTGACAATAACGCCACGTTTTAGTAATTCCATACTGATATGATTGGATAATTTGACATCCTCAAATACAAGCGTCAAAAAATTTGTCACAGAAGGGGTAAACCGTAATTGATGACTTATAAATGTATTTGATAATAATTCCATTCCTTCAATATTGACAGCCAGTGATTTTTCAAGATATTCGCTATCTTCCAGGCTGGCAATGGCAGCCGCCTGTGCTGGTACGGATGGTTCAAATGGCAGCTTCACCTTTAGCAAATTACTAATCAATGTTTTGTGGGCAAAACCATATCCCACCCTGAATCCTGCCAGGCCGTAAATTTTTGAAAATGTCCGTAAAGTAATCACATTATCATATCGGTAATGCATAGAATCAGGATAGTCATCTGTATACATGGCATATTCAAAGTATGCTTCATCCAGGATCACAAGAACTCGATCTGGGACTTTTTCCATAAATGTATCAAATTCTTTAACGCTAAAATAACTCCCGGTTGGATTGTCAGGATTGGCAAGATAAATAATTTTTGTATATTCGCTGATGGATTCTGCCATGGCAGGTAAATTATAGCGGTAATCCTTCATGGCAATCCAGTTTGTTTTATTGCCGCAGGCATTTGCCAGAACTTTGAACCCGATGAATGAATTTCTGGTTGCAACTATCTCATCACCTGGCAGAAGGAATGCCCGCATTATCGCTGACATAATACCCTCACTGCCGGCACCAAGTATCACATTCTCCATCTTCAAATTAAATTTGTCAGCGAGTTTTGTCCGTAGCTCAAATCCTGATGGATCAGGATACCGACTGGTATCAGGCAAGCTCTTTATTACAGCCTCGAGTACTTTGGGAGAAGGACCCAATGGGTTTTCATTGGAAGCCAGTTTAATTATCTTTTCCAGCCCCAGTTCTCTCTTTACTTCTTCAATAGGTTTACCGGCTTTGTATGGACTCAGCACAGATATATGTTTTGGTACAAGTGGCAATTATTATTCCTAAGTATTAAATTTTAAATCAAGAAAAATGAAGAAATTCAAGGTGAGAATTTAGTATTAAACTGGCGCTGTTCAAACATGAGAAATTGCCTTATTGGGCTTCAAATGTGATTTATCAACAAAACGACTTTGTTTCAATCTTGCAGTTATGATATAGACAATGATTTATTATGATTCAATATATAGTTAATCATATCGAATTAACACATCCACGATTTCAGGGCTGTTTTCTGTACCACCATCACATTTATAACCTCATTGGTTTCCAGGTGATTTTTTTAATTATTTAATTTCAATATATATTAGTCAATTTGATAGATAGGTCTGATGTTTGATGGTAAATCCTCTGAAATCCACAAATTGACATTGTATTATTTCTTAATTTTAAGGGGACACACAGATAATTATTTACGCAATCTAATGAAGTTGGGGTATGGGATGAGTAGTGAACTATTTAAAGATCCGGAATTTATAAAGCTAACCAGGGAATACTTGGAATATCTTCAAAACTTATTAGATGAAATTTTTGATGATCATCTGCCAAATCACAACCTGCCAAAGATTCAAAAATTTGGACACAATGTCAAGGGAACTGGCGGTGGTTATGGTTTTGATGAATTTACTGAAGCTGGAAAGAATATCGAATTTGCTGCACGGGATGGTTTGTTGTCAGATCTTAAGTTATTATTGCCTGGATTTCAACAGATGCTGAAAAAGGCGACTGAGAAATTATCGACTTAAGTTGTTTGTTTCTTTGTTGATGGAAGATATTTTTCTATCATATTGATCAGTTCATTTTTTTTAACTGGTTTAGTCATATAAGCATCACTGCCGGCATCCTCACATGCCTGCCTGGTTTCGGAAAAGGCATGTGCAGTCACGGCAATTACTGGAATATGATTCCATTTATCTGAATTTTTTATATAATAGCATAATTCCAGCCCATTCTCTCCTCCAAGAAGCGATAGATCTAATAAAACAAGATCAGGATTATTAGCTTCGAGACATTTTTTTGATTCGATGACAGATGCCCCATAACACATGTCATATTTTTCGCGTAAATAGAATGTAATTAATTTTTGGTTAAGAATATCATCTTCAACAACAAGTATCATTGGTTTGATAAATTGATCAGACATCTAATTTCTTAAAAAATACAATTTGCCAGTATTAGTTTTTATTGAACTTGATATAGAATTGGTTTCCTGAAGGTGAGTTTGGAATTACTCCAACTGCTGCATCATGCGAGTTTGCAATACGTTTTACGATTGCAAGACCTAATCCCCTGCCAATTTTATTGGTACCGGCAAGCTGAACTTTTCGTTTAAAAATGGCTTCATATTCCTGCTCATCAATGGTCGTACCAAAATCAATGACCTTTATAAGAACACTGTCCTCAGTTTCTGAGCCATGGATTATGATCCGCTTTCCATCATGACCATATTTAATGGCATTGCTTACGTAATTTTTAAAGACTTCTGAAATTATTGGATTTGCTTTGACTGTCAAATCTGAGGATAATTCCATTTGAAGCGTAATTTGGTACGATTCAAGCACGGTAATGAAATCATTGGCGATATCGGAAATCATCTGAAGCAGATTGATATTTTTTTTACTGATTTCCTCTCCTAGAGTTACTTTAGTAAGCACAGAAGCATTGTCAATGATATCCATCAAGTTATTTGTACATTGTACAATAACATCAACATGTTCGTTATTTCCGTATTCATTTGTAAGAAGTTCTGACATCCCATTTAGAGTTCCAAGGGTATTTTTCATATCGTGAGTGATTACATCTAACAGTAATTCTTTCATAATATTGGCCTCTGCCAGTTCTATCGAAAGCATTCGATGTTTCTCTTCAGAACTTTTTAGGATTTCCTCGCCCCTTTTTAATGAAGTGATATCCCTGGAGATTCCCATTATACCGACCTCATTTCCATCTTCATCCAATAATACAGAGGCTGAGATAAGACTGATAAAGACCTCACCATTTTTCTTTCTGGACTGAACTTCTCCTAATGCTCTTCCGGCCATAGTTGCATTTTTATTTATATTTTTTCCCTCTTCAGGTTCAGCATATAAATTATCTACTGTTTTCCCAATAACTTCTATAGCCTGGTATCCAAAAGTATTTTCAGCTGCTTTATTAAATTCTATAATATTTCGATCACTATCAACAGCAATAATCATATCCATTGAACAGTCAATAATACTCTTGGCATATTTTAAGGAAACGGTAATATCAGATTTTGATTTTCTGAGTCCAGAAATATCTTTTGATATCCCCATGACACCAACTTTTTCACCTTTGTAATCATAAAGCACCGACGTAGAAATATAACTATAAAATGTTTTACCTGATTTTGTGATATTTTTTATTTCATTTGTATGATGGCCATCAATCAATGTCTTTTTATGGATAGCAACGCCTAATTCAGGATTCGCATACAGTTTATTTATATGTTCACCAATTATCTCCTTCCTTTGATATCCAAAGATCAATTCTGCCGCTGCATTGAATTCAATTATTTTTCTGTCATTATCCACGGCTATTATCATATCTGGAGAACTTTCCACCAGATTCATTGCACTAATAAAAGATTTATCGAGTTGTAATTTCATATTATTATTTGTTACTTACCCTGAGATTCTCATTCCACGGGAGTTGTATTCAATCCATCCTTTACTTTTAGAACCATTTATATACTTTCCCTGTGATTTTAGTTGACCACCTGGAAAATATTCAAGCCAGTCACCGTCAGCGACGCCATATCGGAACCGTTTTATATATTGTTTATCCCCTGTATTATAAAATGCTTCCCATTTCCCCTGGGGCAAACCGTCCTGCCAAAAATGAATAAACTTGGGTGATCCATCCGAATAAAATCCAGTCCATTTTCCATCAGATAATCCCTGATTATATAATTCTTTAATTTTTATCTGCCCGGATTCAAAATATATAATCCACGATCCGTCTTTTTCAGCATCCTTGTAATGCTCCTCTGAATGTAATTCTCCAGATTGATAATATTTGGTCCATTTCCCATCCTCAAGATCATTATTGTAATATCCTTCAGCTTTGACAATACCATTTTTATAATATTCTTTAAAATCCCCATGCAGATAACCGTCTTTATATGATTCCTCTCTGGTAAGATTTCCTTTTTCAGTGTAATATTGGAATAGTCCGTCTTCAATACCATTAAAATAATTTTCTACTCTCAGTTTCCTACCATTTTCGTAATAATATATAGTTTCACCATCAATCTCACCGTGATCATACTTTTGTTCAAATTTGATATTTCCATTTTCATAATACCAGGTGAAACTGCCATGAAGTTCTTCATTTTTGATATGGGATATATGTTTTATTCGTCCATTTTTATAATATTCAGTATGCTCTCCGTCTTTCATCTGCGCTATAATAGTTGAAAAACATCCGAGGAAAATAAATACTTTGAATATTGATTTCATTAGGTCTCCAATTAATAGGTACTAAATTTACTATTAATCAAGTATTGTGTATACCTGAATTGCATTCTATTTTAATTTATTTTGATGTTTATATTGGTACAACCAGAATGGGACATTCAGCATTACTCACGACATATTCGGATGTTGTGCCCAAAATATAATCATGGAGATTGCTCCTGCCATTGGTTCCCATGACAATCAAACTTACGTTGAGGCGTTTTGCTTCATCCAGAATTTTTTTATTGGCTTTACCTTCCCTGATTAAAAAATCTACCTGGATATCTTCGGCATGCAAATCGTGAATGATCTTTTTCATTTCAACTTTTGCAGAAGATGCTGTTTTAGAAAATTCATTCTTCATTTTTTCAACACTTACTCTGAGCATTTGCATTTCATCATCATTCATGAATTCATCATGAACATTCAGCATGGTAATTTTAGAATTAAATTGATGGGCCAACTGGACCGCTTTTTGTGTTGCCATTTCGGCTCTAAGACTGAGATCGGTTGCTACTAAAATATGATTAAACATGGATGAGTCCTTTCTTAAACTAAAGTTTAAAAGAAAATAAAGGTTGTGATTATAAAGATTGGGACAAGTATAGCAACTGACCATACCATATAACCAAAAAAACTGGGCATATCAATTTTATTTTCTTCTGCAATAGATTTGACCATAAAGTTGGGTGCATTTCCTATATACGTATTTGCACCCATGAATACAGCCCCAGCAGATATGGCGAGCAATGTACCTGGAAATGTATTCATCAGGATATTAGCATCACCACCTGCAGTATTAAAAAATACTACATAAGTTGGGGCATTATCAAGGAAGCTAGACAGTATTCCGGTTGCCCAAAAAAACATTGAATTTACATATTCCCCTGTGGTAGGATTTTTCACCATGTCTATTATAAATTTTAAGGCTCCATCACTTCCCGCTCTTAAAATAGCAATTGGTGGTACCATTGTAATAAATATGGTGGCAAACAATTTCCCGACTTCAAGAATTGGCTCCCAGGTAAATCCGTTACCATGACGCACAGATGCTGGAGTTATCTTCCATGAGACAATGGTAATAATTAGTAAAAGACCTACCTGTGCAAAAACTCCTTTTGTCATTAGGCAGGTACCCCAGGCATAGATCGCCCAATCATCAGGATTTGTTGCATCAGGATGCCAAATACCGCTAATCAGTACTGCGCCAACCACCAATGGCAGAAGTAGCAGATTTGCCTTACCTTTCATCCCCAATGGCTCCCTGACACCATCATCAGGAGGAGTTCCCTCTTTCCTATAGAAATAGGAATCAAGAAAAAAGAACAGAACTAAAAGAATGACTGATACAAAAATCATTGGCATTAACATGTGAGTGGTTGTCCAGAAAAATGAAACACCTTTTAGAAATCCTAAAAACAACGGCGGATCTCCAAGTGGCGTCAATGACCCGCCTATATTGGCAACAAGGAAAATAAAGAATACAATAATATGCACTTTCTTATTTCTCCATGCATTTGCTCGAATGATAGGACGTATCAATAGCATGGCAGCCCCAGTGGTACCCATCCATGAGGCAAGAACGGTACCGATAAGCAGTAATAGAGTATTCACAATTGGACTTCCCCTTAGCGTACCAGTGAGTTGGACACCGCCGGCAACTGTAAACAGAGTCAATAATAGAACAATAAACGGAATAAATTCACCGAGGTAAACCTCCGCCAGGTAAAAGGCAGCCATACTAGTTCCATAATACGCCCCAAATAAAATAATAAATAGTGATCCCCAAAAAAGAGAAACTTTGCCATAATGTTGATGCCAAAAATGAGGTGCAATCAAAGGTAATACTGCGATGGAAAGTAAAATTCCAATGAATGGAATAATCCAAAATAAATTTACTGTGCTACCATCCAGATGTAAGGAGTGATGCTCGCCGTCATCTTTTGAATGCTGGCTATCTTCTTCGCCATGAACAGTTTCTGAAGTTTTTTCAGAGTCAGAGGTTTGATGAGTATCATGACTGGATTGAGCGATCAAATTGCCATTCATTAAATACATAAATATTAGAATAAAAATTATTTTAACAGATTTCATTCAACGGTTCTCTCTTTCTTGATGTAAATATATTATATCACTAAAAGTGAATATCATAAGGATTATAAATTATGTGTTATGACAACAGTATTATTAACAATTTTTATCTTTCTTCTCGCAGTTGGTTTACTTTCAATTGGGACAATTTTCGGTAATAGACACTTGAATAGTTCATGTGGTAATACCGGCGGCAGCTGCTCATGCAGTGATGCCACAAAAGCAAATTGTCATAATAAGTAAAATTTTTATCTTTCATTTCGTATATATCGATTAAACCCGCTACTTGGTTTAGTTTGAAATTCTCCCGTTGCTAATTCCTCTATAATCAAACATTCAACACCCTCCATGGATTCGATCATCTTCATACCCTTATCTGATCCCATTACCATAACTGCAGTAGCGAGTGCATCAGCATATATACATTCATCAGCAACAACACTTACACTGGAAATATTATGGGTTACAGGATAACCAGTTTCAGGATCAATAGTGTGTGAATAGCGCACATTATCTTTTATAAAAAAGTTTCGATAATTCCCTGATGTTGCCAATGCTTTATTTTCTAAAGAAATAATTCCAGCGAATTTGTTTTCCGGTAAAACCCCATCATTTGGTAATTCTATACCAATCGTCCATAATTTTCCAGACATATCTCCAGAGCAATAAATTTCACCGCCAACCTCGATCATAAAATCTTGATAATTTAGGGAATGTAAATAAGAAGTGATAATATCAACGCCATAACCTTTAGCGACGGCACTTAAATCCATTTCAAGGTCAGGATGAGATTTGACCAGCCTATCATCATCTAATGTCAATCCAGCAGAGCCTATTTTACTCAATAAAGTTTGAATAATATCATCATCAGGCGGTGACCATTTTGGACCATCACTACCAAATCCCCATAATTTCACCATTGGATGTATAGTGATATCAAATGCCCCATTTGAAAGTTCATAAATTCTCAGAGATCTCTGAACTATTATTTTTAATGTTTCCGATAATAAAAACGATTCTGTAGATTTTCTGATATTGAATTGTGATATTTCGCTATCTGGTTCATATGTTGAAACTACATGATTGAATTGGACCAGAATGGAATCAATCTTACTTTTTATTACAACTGCATCTAATATCTCTTCATGTTCATGGTTAATCTTGATCATATAAGTAGTACCCATGGTGTTGCCGGAAATGACAATTACACCTGGATTTGCCTGACATGATAAAAATATCATGCATAAAAAAAGAAAGCCCGGTATTAATCGGACTTTCAGTTTTTGTTTGAACAATTTCACCCCTGCAGATTAAAATTTATCATACATTATGCTCTCGGGCTCAACGCCAAGATTGTAAATCATATTATCAGCAGCCTCAATCATCATTGGGGGACCACACATATAATATTCAATTTCTGTAGGATCTTCATGATTTCCTAAATAATTATCATACAATACCTGATGGATAAAACCAGTTGGACCTGTCCAATTGTCTTCTTTCATCGGTTCTGACAATGCCACATTATAGCTAAAGTTGGGGAATTCCTTTTCTAATTCAAGATATTGGTCATGATAGAACATCTCCCGCATGGATCTGGCACCATACCAGAATGATACTTTTCTTTTTGTTTTCAATGTTTTAAAAAGATCAAAAATATGAGATCTCATCGGTGCCATTCCAGCGCCACCGCCGACAAATACAATTTCTTTTTCTGTATCTTTAAGGAAGAACTCACCATACGAACCGGAGACCATGACTTTGTCACCAGGTTTTAGATTAAAAATGTAAGTTGAGGCGATTCCTGGTGGTACATCATTCCAAAGTTTTGGCGGAGGTGTTGCAATTCTAACATTAAGCATTACAATATTTCCTTCTGCAGGATGGTTTGCCATTGAATAAGCTCGGAATATTGGCTCTTCATTTTTATGCTTTAAATCCCACATGTGAAATTTATCCCAGTCCTCACGATATTCAGTTTCAACTTCAAAAGTGTTGAATCCTACCTCATATTCTGGAATGTCAATCTGTATATATCCACCAGATTTAAATACTAATTCTTCACCTGCAGGTAATTCCAAAACCAGTTCCTTGATAAATGTCGCGACATTCTCATTAGACCGAACGGTACATTCCCATTTTCGGATGCTAAAAATTTCATCAGGGATTTTTACATCCATATCTTCACGAATTTTCACCTGGCATGCAAGCCGCCAATTTTCTTTTGCTTCGGTTCTGGATATATGACTTAATTCAGTAGGCAGGATATTTCCGCCGCCGGAAAAGACCTGACATGTGCATAAGCCACAAGTACCACCACCACCGCAGGCAGATGGAAGAAAGATTTTATTATTTGTCATTGAAGAGAGAAGTGTACCACCAGGTTTAACCTTCGGTGATTTATCTTCATCACCGTTTATCAGTATTCTTACATCTCCCTGAGGTAAAAGTCGTTTCTCGGCAATATTTAAAACGGTTACCAGGATCAAAATAACAACAACAAACACGATTATACTTATAATAACTATCATTTTATTCTCTTATAAATTGATTCCGGAGAATGACATATACGCCATTGATATCAAACCTGTAAGGATCATGGCAATCCCAAGGCCTTTTAGTCCATCCGGTACATTTGAATATTTTAACTTATATCTAATGGTCGCCATGGTTGTTATGGCCAGGAAGAATCCAAATCCCGCACTAACACCATAAACAATAGATTCAGAAAAATTGTAATTACGTTCGACCATAAACAATGAGGATCCCAAAATTGCGCAATTCACGGCAATCAGTGGTAAGAAAATGCCAAGAGCCTGATACAAGGTGGGACTAAATTTATCCAATATCATTTCAACCAGCTGTACCATGGCGGCGATGGTGGCAATAAAAGTGATAAAAGTCAAAAAACTCAAATCAACATCTGAAACCGCAGCAAGTCCAGTCCAGGATAATGCACCTGGAACAAGCAAGTATTTATGGATCAGCCAATTCATAGGAACGGTTATTCCATTGACAAAAATGACTGCCAGGCCCAGACCAAATGATGTTTCCACCTTTTTTGAAATGGCAAGGAATGAACACATTCCCAGAAACGATGCCAGCAGGATATTCTGGATAAAGATTGAGTCAATAGCGAGACTAAGATAATGAGATAATACGTCCATTAGTTCTCCTCCTTAAAGCCGATGATGGTGCGCTGGGCCCAGATAATAAGTCCCAGAACAATAAATGCACCGGGGGCCAAAAGCATAAGACCATTATTTGCATATCCCTGATCATAAATAAACTGAGGTATCACCTGAAAACCAAAGAAGGACCCACTACCGAGTATTTCCCTGAATGTTGATACCAGTATAAGGATGACTCCATATCCCAGTCCATTCCCCAATCCATCTATAGCAGAATCTTTAACCGTATTCTGCATGGCAAAGGCTTCGGCTCGTCCCATGACAATACAATTGGTGATGATTAATCCAACAAATACCGATAGCTGTTTACTAATATCAAATAGAAATGCTTTCAGTACCTGATCCGCGAGGATAACCAATGCGGCAATTATGGTGAGCATCACAATAATTCTTACTTTAAATGGAATATAACTCCTCAAAGCGGCAATGATAACATTTGAAAATACCAGAACAAACATAAGGGCCATAGTCATAACTATAGCTGTATCCAACTTTACGGTCACAGCCAGGGCAGAGCATATCCCCAAAACTTGTTTAGTGATAGGGTTATTTTCACTTATAGGATCAGTAAAAATCGGTAAGTTTTTATTTGCCATTCTTTACCTCCTAACTTTGAATTGATTTTTTAAGAAAATTCTCATAACTCTTTAAATCCCTGAATAAAAATTCATTTACTCCTTTTGTGGTCAAGGTGGCTCCACTCACCCCGTCAACATGATAATCATCAACTTTGATTGATTTTCCTTTTGAAATTGTGACTGAAAGAAGATTATTCTCTGAATCAAATATTTTTTTGTCAGGGAATTGAGATGTAAACCATTCTTTTTCAATCTCTCCACCCAGTCCTGGAGTTTCTCCATGATCATAGAAGGTGATACCCATCACAGTTTTTTTATCCGGTTTCAAGGCAAAGAAACCATATATCGTCGACCATAATCCTTTGCCGGATATTGGTATTATATATCCCTCTATTTTCCCATCATTTATATATTCATAGAGGAGTAAATCTTCTGCGTTATCTGAGTATTCCCCTACATCTGTCACATATTTTTCGGAAATATTACTTTTATAGGATTCCTCTATTTCAGCAGGATCCATTTCTTTATCATAGAGATTTACAGATTTTAAAATATTTTTCTTTGTATCGAGGGCGCGATTAAAATCTTGTCGATCCTTCAAACCGGTTGCTGCTAATGATAAGAGTAAAGCGGCAACACCAGTAATGATAATGATAAACCGATAGGTATAGGCATTACTGTGCATAGCGGTTTTGCCTCCTTTTAATATGTTTACGAACGATAATATAATCTATCATCGGGGAAAATGCGTTACCGAGAAGGATGGCCAGCATCATTCCTTCAGGAAATGCCGGATTCATCGATCGGATTACAACGACCAAAGCACCAACCAAAATCCCGTAAATCCATCTGCCTGCATCACATTGAGATGCAGATACCGGGTCTGTAGCCATGAATACCATCCCAAATGCAAACCCACCAAGAACAAAATGATACTGAGGGGTGAGATCCATCATTGGGTTTGTGCTGACTCCTGCCAATAAATTTGTTAAGAGTGCAATACCCGTCATACCAATCATTATACCTGCCATTATCCGCCAGTTAGCAACTTTTGTAATGATCAGGATAAATGCTCCTATCAGTATGGCCAAAGTGGATGTTTCTCCAATTGACCCGGGAACAAAACCATAAAATAATTCGGCGAATGAATAATTATTCTGAATAAGGGCAGTGACGCCGCCAACATCCTCAGATGCCGCTGCCACTGCAAGGGGTGTTGCTTTGGATACACCATCTACAATAGTCCACACACTATCTCCTGAGATGGCACTGGGATAGGCAAAAAATAGAAAAGCCCTGGTAACTAAAGCAGGATTAAAGATATTGTATCCAGTACCGCCAAAAATTTCTTTCCCAATAACCACACCAAAACTGGTGGCTACGGCTACCATCCATAAAGGTGTTGTCGGTGGAACAATCATGGGGATAAGAAAACCGGTAACCAGGAATCCTTCATTTATTTCATGTTTCCTGACAACAGCAAATATGACTTCCCATAACCCGCCAACGCCGTATGAGACAAGCAGGATGGGTAATGTTGCATATAATCCAATAAGCATATTCTCTATTATGGATCGACTGGCATCTTCCTGGTATCCAATATTGAATAATCCAAAAAAGAAAGCCGGCAACATGGCCAGTACGACGATAATCATTGATCTTTTCAAATCAACAGAATCACGCACATGGGGTCCTTTTTCTGTAACATCTGCAGGCGTGAACATAAATGTGTCAGCCATTTCATAGATAGGATAGTATTTTTCGAGTTTCCCACCCTTTTCAAATTTGGGTGCCGCTTTATCGAGGATATTTCTAAAAAATTTCATGTTTATCCCTCAGCCTCCATAAAATCAAGTCCATCTTGAATAATTTGAGAAATTTCCATTTTTGAAACATCCGCATAAGTACACAGGCCAAAATCTTCAGGTGAGCATTCATAGATTCCCAGCTTATCCATTTCCTCAAAGTCCCGTGCTAAAATAGCTTTTATCAAAAATGTCGGTAATATATCCATTGGCAGGACAGATTCAATTTGCCCAAATGGTATTATTGCTCTTTTGCTGCCGTTCATCAGTGTATCCGCTTGATAATTTTTTAGACCAATCAGTTTTGACGGGAACGAACCTGCCAGTGAATATTGACTAAATCCCGGAACCATCCAACCAAGAAAATGTCTCTTTCTTCCTTCCGGAATGATTGTCAAAACATCATCATAATATCCCATTGAATTGGACTGGGTAGTTTTCTTTCCTGACAGCACATCTCCAGATATAATTCTTACATCATCATCTACTGTGTTATGGGCAAGAATCTCGGAGATATGCATGCCGCGTCTGATCTTCAGATAATGATTATCCTTTACACCCGAGCCGCCTACAGTGACATATTTATGTTTCGGATATTCACCATTAGTAAACAATTTACCGATAGCTTTTACATCCTGTGGATTGATATACCAAACGATGTCATCGGCAGATCTGATGGGATCGATATTGTGAATATGTATACCGACATTACCGGCTGGATGCGGTCCAGAAAATTGATGGATATTCACACCGCCGGCCATAGAAAGTGCCTTTAAAGTTGTATCCTTCGAAATCACCAGATTTACATCACCATCAGTTAATTTACCGAGGATGTCTAATCCTTCCTGAAATCCAGACAAATCATCTTCCATTACGAACTCATAGTCGGGGGAAAATGGTGCAGTTGGATTTGCCGCAATAAAAATAGATTTTGGTTTCAGTGATGGATTGGCAATCTTTGAAAAAGGTCTTTGACGGATTAAATACCATAAACCTGTTTTTAACAATTGCTGTATAATATCATCAGTCTTCAGATTCTTGATTTCATTATCATTGTATGTTGAAAGAGGTTCACTTTCTTCATTTGAAGACAGCTGTATTAAAATATATTCAATACGACGTCTTTCTCCAATCTGGATTTTTATTACTTTACCGCCACCTGGGGAACAGAATATCAGATCAGAATTTAATTTATCAGAAAATAAAGGAGTACCGATTTTTACTTCGTCTCCCTCTTTCACTAAAATTTTTGGTTTTAGTCCAGGAAAGTCCAACGGTGAAACCGTCAAAATTTCAGGATTAGCCAGTTTCCCAAAAACTTTTTTTGGTTTTCCGGCAAAGTTCAGATCGTGACCTTTTTTGATATGAATATTACTCATTTGAGATGTATTCCTGTGTGATTACTGAATGGTGGAATTACCATAACAGCGTAAATAAAAATTATTTTAATGTTGAATCAAATGACTGGAATCAAAAAGATTAAAACCATCAGTTAATTACGTGCAAAATTTAAAATTAAATGCTAATAATAATGATTATTTATTTTGGATGATTTTATCTAATTTGAATATTTTTTTGATATAATACTTCTATGATGTCTAAAGTTATATGAATAACCCAATATATATGGTTACGAATATCCTCTTATTTTAGGATGTTCAATGACATGAATTGGCAAATCGAAAGAAATATTGCCGGGTTTTATCTTTAAAATAGTTAATACAAAGCACTAAGACATTAACTGACAGAGTATTACAATCTTATTGATAATGTACTTATTGGATCAACCGAAATGGGATTATTGAAGTATTTGCCTTTCTGAAGGCCAGGATATTGTCAAGACAACTATGAGCTATCAAGAATTGCTTGTCTAAAACATGGAAATTGAATGCTGGACAAAATTGATCAGAGGTGACCAGTATATCCCAAGCAGTAAAACCGGAACAACACAGGAGATAATACTCCAATATAACAAGGGGTGGATTTTAAAGACAGTTTCATCATCGGCAGAAGAAAAGTACATTGTTTTAACAATCCTAAAATAATAAAATAGAGATATAACGGAGTTTATAACGCCAATCACCGCCAACCAGAAGAACTGCTGAAATTTGATCAAAACTGAAAACAGATACACTTTACCGATAAATCCGCCTGTGGGTGGTAAACCGGTAAGTGATAAAAGTAAAACCACCATAATTCCAGCCATGAGCGGGGCTCTACTACCTAGACCCTTCCACTTGGAAATTTCAAATGAAGAAGTTTGGTTATGTATGGCAATAGCCATAAAAAATAAACCGAGATTCATAAATAGATACGGGACGGCATAAATCATAACTGCTGCTCTGGCATCTACCGAAATAACCGGAATCACCATGAGCATATAACCGGCATGAGCAATGCTGGAGAATGCCAGCAGTCTTTTTATATTGGTTTGCTGTAGAGCCAGTAAGTTGCCGACTGTCATAGTTATAGCCGATAGAACAGCGACAAGCGTTGTCCAATCTATATTAGAAACGGTGGTGGAAATATCAGTAGTAAATGTACTTGAAAAGAACCTGATGAGCAGGGCAATTCCTGCCGCTTTTGGAGCAACAGATAAATAGGCAGTTACGGGTGTTGGTGCGCCTTCATAGACATCTGGAGTCCAATAGTGGAAAGGTACCATGGATATTTTATAGCCAATCCCTACCAATACAAGCAGAATTGCCATATATATTACAAATGGCTGATCCATGTGTCCTGAAAGCGCTGCACTAATTTCATGTAGGTCGGTTGATCCGGAAAGACCATATAACCAGCTGAATCCATAGAGCATTAATCCGGAGGCAAATGCCCCAAAAATGACATATTTGAGGGAAGCTTCATTTGACTTTAGATCATTTTTCAACATTCCTGCCAGGATGTAGGATGCAATGCTGACCATTTCAATAGAGAGATACACCATTATAAGATTATTGGCTGTGACCATGAGGAACAGACCAAACATGACAATAAGCAATAGAATATTGAACTCACCTGAGAGTCGTTTATCCAAGCTATTGTCAGCTCTTGAAATCAAAACAATATAAAAAGTCGCAATGACGAATATCCATTTAAAAAATATTGCAAACGGATCTGAAACTGACATTCCCATAAAGATGGATACAGATTCGGTGCTGGACCATGATAACATGATAGCGACACTTATCAGTCCAGCAAGAACAACAAAATAATTATATTTTCTACATCCGGGAATTAACTCTATGATTATACTGAGAAGAATAATACCAATGAGGAATAATTCGGGCAAATAGAATGATAAACTTGATAAATTCGTCACCTTACATCATCCCCACATATGCACCGGCATTTTGAATTATATCAATGAGATGACCCATTGTTGGGGCGATCATATCCAGGAGAGGTGCAGGATAAACTCCAAAAAGAATTACCAGGATTGCCAGTGGCACCAGAATAAATATTTCTCTTTTCGTCATATCGGTCAAATCATCGTAGGCAGAATTCAACGGACCCATAAATACATGGTTATAGGCTCGAAGAAAATAAATCGCGTTGAGTAGGATACCAAGCGTCCCAATTATTGTCAGGGTTCGGAAAACACTGAAACCACCAATGAAACACATAACTTCGCTTATAAATCCAGATAATGCCGGTAAACCCAATCCTGCAAAAAATGCCAGGGCGACAAATGCAGAATAGATTGGGACTTTTGCACCAAGACCACCAAATGCCCTCGTGCCGGCTAATTTTTTATCTTTGTAATCATCAGGATAAAATATATATCGATGATGGGCCCGTTCATAAACCACACCAACTAATAAAAACAGCATTGCTGTGATAGTCCCGTGATTAAACATCTGCATAAGAGCACCATTCAAACCGGCTTGTGCACCAGCAGGATTTTCGGAAATTACCGCTGCCATTCCCAGCAGTACATAACCCATGTGGCTTACTGATGAATAGGCAACCATTTTTTTCAAATCTATTTGGGCAATGGCATTTAGAGCTCCCCAGATAATATTGATAACCCCCAGTAATGCCAGGAACCAGGCAAACCAATGGACAAGATCAGGTAAGATGGGATAGTTAATTCTGAGTAATCCATATGTCCCCATTTTCAGGAGTACACCGGCAAGAATTACCGATACGGCAGTAGGAGCTTCCACATGGGCAAGTGGCAGCCAGGTATGCAATGGAACAATCGGAACCTTGATGGCAAAACCGATAAATAATGCAACCCAAATTAGTATTCTTACATCCATCCCCCAAATAGTGGCATTGATTGAAGAGGCTGTTTGAATCAAGGTGATCAGATTAAATGTGTGGGGGTCGGAGTAGAAATATAAACCCAGCATTGCCAGCAGCATAAATACTGAACCAAATAATGTATATAGAAAGAATTTAATGGCAGCGTATTGACGCTGTGGTCCTCCCCATATTCCTATCAGGAAGTACATAGGCAGAAGCATTACTTCCCAGAAGATATAAAACAGGAAGAAATCCAAAGAGACAAATACACCCATCATGCCGGTGTCCAGCAATAATAACATGGTAAAATAACCAAGGGTAGATTTTTTGATATTCCAGCTGGAGACAACACCGATAAAGGACAATAGGGCTGTTAGAAGAACCATTGGCAAACTGAGACCGTCAACACCAAGGTAATACTCAATATTAAATTGGGGTATCCATGAGGCCTGTTCAACAAATTGGATACCGGCAGTTGGGATATATTGTATATAAAGCCATGCTGCAAGTAATAGCTGTAAACCGGTAGTGACGGCGGCAATCCACTTATGGGCATTACCATTGTCATTATTTCCATTTACAGATTTTGGTTTAAATTGCTGATATGCAAGGGTGACCAAGGCACCGAGAATTGGAATGAAAACCAGTAGTGAAAGTATATGTGAATTCATAGATATCCTATTTCTATTCCCTTAATAAACTATTTAAATTGATTGAAATAAAATCATTATTATCATTAGACCAAATACGCCGCCCATGATATATGTTTGTATTACACCGGTTTGAGTCTGTTTTAGCTCTCGACTGAAATAATTTGTCAGTTTGGCAATGCCGTCGACAATTTTCTGATCCAGCCAATTATAATCAGAATATCCTGATGCATCTGAAATTTTCAGGGTAAGCCAACCCCATCCATCGATAAATTTTTGATCATAATAATCCCAGTCAATTTTTGAAAATACATTACACCACCACAAAAATGGTTTATATAAAACGGCGTTGTAGATTTCATCGATGTAGAATTTATTGAACGATATATCGTATAATTTTAATTTGTTTGCAGCTGCGGCCAATGAATCTGCTTTAAACTTTTTAAAATAATAAACCACGAAGGCAAAGGCAATTCCAAGAGTTGCGACAATAAGAGAAATAGTCATGGCTGTATTATGGGCATGATGGATGCCTTCTGTGGTTTCATGCATATCCAATCCAGCAAAATTTTCTCCTTCGCTAACAAGATGGGTAAACCAGCCATGATTTTCAATTGGATTCCATCCAGGCAAGGTGAATATAGTTGCAAAACTCAGAATGGCAAGTATAATCAGGGGCGTCGTCATGGGAACAGGGTTCTCATGAACGGAATCGTGAATTTTTTTATCTGCAGGTTCACCAAAGAACGTCATAAAAATCAGTCTGAACATATAAAATGCGGTGATTATAGCGGCACCAAAACCTGCGATTGGCAGAAAGATCGTCCAGCCATGATGGGCATGATAATATGCAACTGTTCCAGCAAGTATGGCATCTTTTGATAAGAATCCAGAGAAAAACGGGACACCTGACAATGCTAAAGTAGCGACAAGCATGGTTAGAAAAGTGATTGGCATCTTTGATTTCAATCCACCCATATTTCTCATATCTTGTGGATCTGTATCATGATCGTTATTTTTGTGTAAGGCATGATGCATGGCATGGATGACTGAACCGCTTGCCAAAAAGAGACATGCTTTAAACATGGCGTGAGTGGTAAGATGAAAAAATCCAGCCTGATATGCCCCAACACCGATGGCCATGACCATATATCCCAATTGGCTTACAGTTGAATAGGCAAGTACTCTTTTTATATCGTTTTGCGTAATAGCAATAATAGCTGCCATGATTGCAGTGATCCCGCCAATTACAGCAATAACCGCTAGAGCATCAGGGGTAAGAAATGAAAAGATACGAATGAGCATATAAACGCCAGCAGCAACCATAGTTGCAGCATGGATAAGGGCACTCACCGGGGTTGGTCCTTCCATTGCATCTGGTAACCAGATATGGAGAGGAAACTGAGCAGATTTTCCAACGGCACCCATGAAAACAAGAATACCGGCTATTGTCAGCAGGGTCAATCCACCATCTGCCATACCGATGCTTACCTCATAGGCCAGTTCTTCGATATTTACCGTCCCCAACATAAAAAACAGAATCATGATGCCGATGAACATACCGATATCCCCTACCCTATTGGTGAGGAATGCTTTCATACCGGCGTCAGCAGCAGAATGTTTTTCAAACCAGAAACCAATAAGCAGATAAGAACTCAAACCAACCAGTTCCCAGAATACATACATCATGATGAGATTATCCGCAAGGACGATACCATTCATTGAGAATGTAAATAAACCAAGGTAGCCAAAATATCGTGTATATCGAGGGTCACCTTTTAGATATTCAGTAGAATACACATGTACGAGGAATGAAATCAATGACACAACAACCAACATGATAGCAGCGACATTATCTATATTAAATCCGAGACGTAGAGTAAAATCTCCAGTTGAAAACCATTCTACGGATTCGTTAAGAACATGATGTCCGTGAAGGAGATATGCATTTGTAAGAATACTTATGGAAAATGCCAATACCGTTCCAATGAATATCAGGGATACCCAGTGTGCAGGTCTTCCAATCCTATGTCCTATAAATATCTGAAAAACAAAGGATAAGAGTGGTAAAAATAATATTGCAAGTGCGATTAATACAGTGGGATTCACAACTATCCTTTCATGCTGCTTGCATGGTCAACATTGACCGACTCAAGGTTTTTAAATAAATTGATAATGATTGCCAAGGCGACAACGGCTTCGGCGGCAGCAAGACAAATAATAAAAATGCTAAAGACATGACCATCCAGTTTTGTCATACCCCCAAAACGGTTGAAAGCGACAAAATTCAAACTTGCAGAATTCAAAATTAATTCAATACCCATAAGTATTGCAATACCATTTCTGCGGGTCATAACAGCATACAACCCGAGTACAAACAGGATGGCGCTAATAATCAGGTAAGAAGTAAGATTATCCATGTTGTTTCCTCGATAATAGGGCTGACCCAAGAAGTGCAGCCAAGAGAACCAATGATACCGCTTCAAAAGGCAGCAGATATTCATTGAGTATCATGTCACCAATTACGGTAGTCGTTTTTTCAGCTGTTTGAACAGTGCCCTCATGCCACTGAGTCGTTAGTGATATATATGCCACCATTAAAAATATAATAAAGGCAATTACACCTGCCAGCAAGCGCGGTCTATTTGTTTGCGTTACCGTGGATTCGCTTATTTGATTTGTCAGCATGACACCAAAAATGATGAGAACTAAAATACCACCCACATATACCATGACCTGTGTAGCGGCAATAAAATCGGCAAATAGAAATACATATAATCCAGCTACGCCAAAAAGTGTAAAAAGCAATGCAACGGCGGAATAAATAAGGTTATTAGAAAATACTACCCAAAACGCCGATGATATTGTCAATGCAGCAATAAAGATAAATACCAATTCACTCATACTCATGATTCATTCTCCAGAAGTGACTTTACAGTTGTTTGTACCTCATCTATCAGTTTATCATTTTCTTTTAGTACTGCCTCAATCTGGGCCACAGTTTCTTCTGGTGTACTAGCGGCTCTTTTTGCAGCCATAAACGCTTTTTTTGCCATACCTCTGATCATTTTATCCTCAATCAAATTTAATTTTTTGATATCGAGATTGAATTCTGTTTTTGGTGCTTGTGTGGCAGCGACAGTATCAGGGGCAATGGACTTGACAATAATTTCCAGATCCGGTGTAAGTTTATCCGCTTCCTTGAGGTCATTCAGGATATTGGTAACCGTATCTGCAGCTGAATTTTTTGCTCGTTTTGCCGCCATAAATGACTTCTTAGCCAGACCGCGTACCATTTTATCTTCTATACTATTTAATTTTTTGATATCCAGATTGAATTCAGTTTTTGGTGCTGGTGTCGCATCGACAGTGTCAGGGACGATGGACTTGACAATATCTTCCAGATCCGCTGTAAGTTTATCCGCTTCTTTTAAATCTTTCAGAATATGGGCAACCGTATCTGCAGCTGATGATTTTGCTCGTTTTGCCGCCATGAATGATTTTTTGGCCAGACCACGCACCATCTTATCTTCTATACTATTTAATTTTTTGATATCCGGCGCAGATGCCACGGAGGATTCATTGCTTACTTCTGAATTTCCTGGGACAGAAAAACTCTTTAATATTGCTATGACTTCATCGGTGAGTTTACCAGCATCAGTAAGAGCCTTTTTTATATCATCAGAAATGCCAGCGCCATCTTTACCGGCTCTTTTGGCAGCCATAAATGCTTTCTTTGCTGTCCCCCGCACCATTTTATCGGTGATACTATTTAATAATTTTATATCCGGACCAGAGGCTGGTTTGGCTTTTAATTCTGTTGTAGGTCCAGCTGATGTCATCAGTGGGCTTGAAGCGATATTCTCAATGATGGATTCATATTCAGGTAGGAATTTATCTGCGTCTACCAATGCCGATTTTACCTGAGTGGCAACAGTAGCTGCATCAGATCCAGCTCTGGCACCAGCTGTAAAAGCTTTCTTTGCAAGGGCTCTTGTCATCCTGTCTGTGAATGCATTAACGGCTTCAAAGTTGAGCTTTGGCTCTGTCTTTTTTAGGGTAGATTTGACTTCTTTTGGTTTTTCATCCGGCACAATGCCTTTTTTCTTATTGAGATAATCTATTCCGCCAGCGGCTATAATCTCTTTTTCAGTTGCAACAGCAAATTCAAAAATTAAAGGACTTCTTTCTCGAGCGGCAAACTCGTATTCTATTTCATGTTTCGAGGAATTGGGTCCGCCAACCATGTAAATACATTCCTCTGGACAAGGAAAAACACATAGATTGCAAAACATGCATTCAGTCATATCTATAGAAAAACGTGGAACCAGCATTTTCTTCTGAGTTCCATTGGTGGTGACGCCACAATCAAAATCACCGCCCTTTGGTGGTTTAATTGTTTCAATTTTAATGCAGTCTACCGGACAGGCTCGTTCGCATTTTAAACAACCAATACAATCTTCTATGTCTACTTCTAGCCTTGATCTGATGACATTGTATTCTTCTAGTTCAAAGCCGATATTTCTTTCAGGGATTGGCCACTTTTCATGAGGATACTGAAGGGTGGCGACCAGTTTCTTGCGGTTATTGAAATGCTGCATAGTCAATTGAAGTCCTTTAGTAAAGGATTTCAAACCGCTTACAATATTACTAAAATATTCACTCATTGCATTTTTTCATTTTTAAGATTATTGATCAAAACAGAAGTTCCCAAATACTGACTGCTACAAGATTTACCAGTGAGAACGGTAACAGAACCTTCCAGCAGAGATACATGAGTTGATCAACTCGTAATCGTGGGAAAGTCCATCTAAACCACATCATAACAAATATAAGAATAATCGCTTTCAAGAGAAGCCAGAACATTCCCCACAGAGCGCCGTCCATAATCATCCAGGATTCAGGGAATATATCAAACATCGCCATAGGAGACAGCCATCCACCAAGAAATACAACTGAGGCGAGAAGACTAATAATGAGCATATTGGCATATTCACTCAGGAAAAACAGGGCCCATCTGAATCCGGAGAATTCAGTCATCCAACCGGCGACGAGTTCTGATTCAGCTTCAGGAATGTCAAAAGGAGTTCGGTTTGTTTCTGCCACACCTGAAATAAAATATATGAAAAAGGCAATAAATGCAAATGGAGAATGAAAGATAAACCATCGATGTTCTGCCTGCCATTCGACAATACCATGAATTGAAAGTGTACCGGCGGTAATCACCACAAGTAATATTGATAATCCAGCTGGAATTTCATAAGAGATAATTTGAGCGGCAGACCGAAGCGATCCATATAAGGACCATTTATTATTTGATCCCCAACCTGCAAGGATAATACCAACGACACCAACAGAGCTCATAGCAAGTATGAAGAAAATACCGATATCAAAACGAGAGATCAATAGATAGGAAGAAAATGGCACTCCCACAAAAGTAACAAATGCTCCAACAAAGATTATGAAGGGTGATAAAATCATAAGTGCCTTGTCAGATTTATCAGGTAGCACATCCTCTTTTGTCAGCAGTTTTAGAGCATCGGCAAGGGTCTGTCCAATACCGCCCCAGAATTTTCTACCGCCCTTGAATCCAAAGATTCCTACTTCCATCGGCCCGAGTCTATCCTGCATAAATGCTGATACTTTTCGTTCAAAATAGACAGCCACCAGTGCATTGACTGCCATTACACCAAATATTGCCAGTCCTGCCAATGAAATGAGTGATCCGTAAGAAGTGATTAAATCCATTGTTGCTTGCCAAAATCCACTCATCGGTCTATTTCTCCCAATACGATATCAAGACTACCGAGAATTGCGATCACATCTGATAACATCCAGCCTTCAGCGATTTCACTGATGACTGAGAGATTACAAAACGCCGGTGATCTCATTTTCAACCTGGTAGGGATATTCTTTCCATTGCTGATAATATAGAAGCCTGCTTCACCGCGGGCTGTTTCAAATCGGGTATAGATGCTGCCTTTGGGCGGTCTGATCCGTTTTGGAATAGCTGCCTTAACATCACCTGATGGAATTTCTTTTAAGGCCTGTTCAATTATCCGGACACTTTCTCTCATCTCCAGCATTCTCACCCAGTATCGATCCCAGCAGTCCCCTACTGATCCCATTCGTCCATCTCCAACAGGAACATCAAATTCCATGCGATCATATAGTGAATATGGTTCGTTTTTTCTCAAATCCCATTTTACCCCTGATCCTCTTAAACTTGGACCGGTAACACCATAATTGATGGCGACTTCTGGAGGCATGATACCAACATCTGCAGTTCTTTCAATAAAAATTTTATTAAACGTGAGGAGTTGATCAAATTCATCCATCTGTGGTTTGAAGTAATCAATAAATTCTTTTGTGCGATCAATAAATTTGGCTGGTAAATCATGGGAGACACCGCCAATCCATATATAATTGTATAATAGCCTGGCACCGCAAAGATATTCGAATAAATCCAAAATTCGTTCCCGATCCCTGATCATCCAGGTGAATGGGGTAATAGCGCCGATATCAAGACCAAAAGTACCTAGGGCTACGAGGTGACTGGCGATCCTCTGTAATTCTCCAACAATTATCCGAATATACGAAACCCGTTCTGGTACTTCGATTTTCATGAGGGTTTCCATTGCAAGCACATAAGCATGATCCATATGCATGGATGCTATGTAATCGCAACGGTCAGTATATGGAATGATTTGCTCGTATGTGAGATGTTCGCAATGTTTTTCGAAGCAACGATGCAGGTATCCTATAACCGGTTCGATTTTGCTGACTATTTCACCATCGGTAGTGATTTTTAGACGCAGAACACCATGAGTGCTAGGATGCTGCGGTCCCATGTTCAGCAACATTTCTTCAGATTTTATAATTCCATGTTCTCCAGTTTGCTCTGTCATTATTCCCAATAGGTTTTATCTTTTTTAATGGTAATGCCCTGATAGGTATCCGGTGTTACAAAATCTTTTCTCAGCGGATACCCTTCCCAATCGTCAGGCATTAATATGCGTTTCAGATCGGGGTGATCGGAAAATTTTATACCGAACATATCAAATGCTTCTCTTTCGTGCCAATTGGCTGTTTTCCATTTATTTGCAACTGATGGAATTTCACATTTTTCTTTGTCAACCAAAATTTGTATTTCCACTTTATGGATTTTACTGGTTGAATAGAAATTGTAGGCAACACCAAGATGTTCACCGTCATCAGGATCAAACCCAGTGAGGCACATGAGGGAATCGAAAGTAAGATCCGGGTCATTCAATAATACATCTGAAACCTGACCCCAAACATTTGAATCGCAAATAAATGCATTACCATCGGCATTTAGTATGCAGCTTCCAGGGTTATTGAGTTCTAGTATTTTTTCTATATTATTATAATCCATTGTTGTGACCCGGGTTTTTAATTGATACAGATTTATAAGTTGTTAACAGCTGTTGATAAACTATACTAATAAATTTCATTTTGTCTCTCCATTTCAACCAAGTGAGTATAAAACACTTAAACAGTTTTCTTTCTCAATGGAGTTTCTTCTTTGATTTTTTTCTGGAGCTCCAGTAAACCCTGCAGAAGGGCTTCTGGTCTTGGTGGACAGCCGGCAATATAAATATCAACAGGCAGAATTTGGTCCACACCCTTAAGAACATGGTAACCATGTTGCCAATATGGTCCACCGCTATTTGAACAACTGCCCATAGAAATCACGTATTTAGGATCTGCCATCTGTTCATAAAGTCGTCTAACTCTTTCAACCATCTTCAATGTTACTGTTCCAGCAACAATCATCACATCTGATTGTCTGGGGGAAGCTCGGGGCATTGCACCAAATCTTTCTAAATCGTGACGTGGTGCCGCCGCAGCCATCATCTCAATTGCACAGCATGCCAGACCAAACTGGAAATACCATTGTGAATTTGATCGTGCCCAGTTTATTAATTCATCGACTTTACCAACAATGATATTGTCTTGATCATATTTTTCTAATAACGTTAATTTCAAAGTATATCCTTATTAACTGGGATCGGCAGTATCTTCAACGGCTAACTGAGAATACCGACCTTTTCCATATTTCACATTCATCTTTACCCAATTCAGATCACCTTTAATCCAAACATATGCAAAACCAACTACAAGTATAAAAATAAATATCATCATTTCAATAAATGCTAGAAGACCTAAATCCTGGAATACTACTGCCCAGGGAAACAGGAAGATGACTTCCACATCAAAAATGATGAATACAAGTGCGATGATATAAAAACGAATGTTGAATTTCACCCATGCAGATCCCTCAGGAACTTCACCGCATTCATAGGTCATGAGTTTTTCACCACCTTTGTTAAATTTGGGGGATAAAATACTCTGGAGTAAGAAGGGCAATCCTGCCAGGATTAAACCTATAATGATAAAAATTAATATTGGTGCAAAGTTAAAATACATAAAATCTCCCTCTTGTCGAGTCGCTAAATTTATCCTGACCAATTTTCACTAAACAAGAGTTTTAGGTAATTTTTATGTATATAACCAAAACATCAAAAAAAACATCCATTGAGAATTAAAATTTTATCAATTGTATTATAGGCTATTTTCTTTCAAACTGATATTATTACAATAATTTAAACTATTCATTGTTTTCAAATCATTTTGAATAATCATATTACTTTTTGCTGGAAATCATTTTGCAACCAATAAAAAAATTCATCTAAATTTGACGTCAATATGATCAGATTATTTAATCAGATAATTTTATTTTTTGTACCCTTTCTACCAAAGTTTTTTGTTTCCCTTATTGCTGGAAAATATGTTGCAGGCGAAACAAAGGATGAGGCACTTCGCCATGTGAAAAGCCTAAATGAGAAAGGGTTTTCTGCCACTATAGATATTCTTGGTGAACATGTTCAGGATAAAGAAAAAGCCAAAAGAGTTTCCAAATCGTATCTTGATCTGTATGATGAAATCAATAATAGAAACTTGGATTGTAATGTTTCCATAAAACCTACCCATATTGGTCTCGGATTAGATCCAAAAACATTTGATTCAAATCTTTCCAGTCTCGTTCAAAAAGCCAAAGAGTATAATAATTTTCTTCGAATCGATATGGAGAACTCACCATATACAGACTCAACCATAGAGGCTTTTAAAAATAGTAGTGAGACATATAATCTGGTGGGAACTGTGTTCCAGGCCTATCTCTATAGAACTGAGAATGATATAGAATCATTATCCAATGATGGATTTAATTTCAGGCTTTGCAAAGGAATATATCATGAAGATCCTGATATTGCTATTCAAAATCGGGATGATATAAATAAAAACTTTTTGAAAGTTCTAAAATTGGCTTTTAATAATGGTGCATATGTGGGAATCGCCACTCATGACTTAAAACTTTTAGAAGATGTATACTCACTTATCAGGGATGATAAAATTGATCGATCTCAATTTGAATTTCAAGTGTTATATGGTGTGCCAATGTCCGGATGGTTGGAAAAACATCTGGAAAATGGCTATAAAGTTAGGGTCTATGTGCCGTTTGGCCCTGAGTGGTATGAATACTCTATTCGCCGCCTAAAGGAAAATCCAAATATTGTTGGATATGTGTTGAGTAATTTTTTACGAAAAAAGTAATTAATAATCCTGTATTCATTCATATTCCTACTTTATATTTCCCCTAAATAATTAACTTAATTTTATCAATGAAATCTAAATTTACTATTATATATTTGCTCATCGCAGTATTCTTTATCTCCTGTTCACAGGATAATTCTAAAATTGTTGAGGAGCATGATGACGGATCACCAAAAGTAATTCATTATTTTGATGAGAATAGTTCTGATCAAAAAAAAATCAAAGAAGATGTATTTTGGTCTAATGGGCAGTTGCGTCAGTCTGAATCTTATGACGGTAACAGACGCCACGGACCTGCACAGAGTTATTATGAAACTGGTGAACTTGAATCTGAAAAGAATTATTTAAGCAACCGTGAAGATGGTGTTCAAAGCTATTGGTTTGAAAGTGGACAATTAAAATACCGCTATGAGGCGATCAATGGTTTTATAAATGGTGAGAAAACGGTATGGTTTGAAGATGGAATTGTTGCCGAGTTAAAAAATTATATTGATGGAAAAGAAGAAGGGAAGCAGTCTATCTGGCATGACAATGGAGAGAAAAAATCTGAGTATTATGCCCATAAGAATCGTAAAAATGGCTTATTTAGATTATGGTATCGAAATGGTCAAAAAGAAATTGAATTTTCCTGTGTCAATGATACAGTCGACGGACATTTGACAGCATATTATATGACTGGTATTCCTCGATTAGAATTTAACTTTAAAAACTTTAAGTTCGAGGGTGTGCAGAAGAGTTGGAATGGAGATGGCTCTCCCATATATCATTTCGAAAATTATTTACAGGATCCAAGCAAGTCTAAAGAACGGGTTCATTTTGGGAATTATGAAACCTGGTTAAATGATCATTGGGAACTGATCAAATATGTTTTTGATGAATGGAATCTTGTCAGCGCGATAAAATAAGATTGTCGCTTAGTATCAAAGCGACTAATTCGATTACATCAATCACATTAATAATACCATCCTGCGATACATCAGCAGACCATAGTTCATAATCTGAAACATCTGCACCAGTCAGTATCAAACCAATCATGTAAACTAGATCAGAAACGTTTAATTCTCCATCGTCATTTACATCCCCAATCAGACAACCTTCATCTGTTTGGTCATCACAATTGTTATCAATATCATCACATATTTCAACTGCGTCTGGATTTACATCAAAAAGTAAATCTTCACAATCATTAGAATTGGATACCCAGTTTACTGGGTTTGTATCAAGACAAAATAAATCGCTTTCCTGTGACCCATATCCATCAAGGTCAAAGTCAAGGTAATAAACAAGTGGCGCTGGTTCATCGCAGCCACAGCCAAGATCGGCATACTCAGGTTCAAGTCCAGTATTGCCACCAGTGCAATAACCACATTGATCGATGTTGGCAGACCCACCCCATTCATCATTACAATCCATAATACAGTCATTATCAGGGATATCATCACAAGTGTTACATTCATCGATATAGGCCAGACCATCACAGATACCAGCACAATCCATCGAATCATTAAAATTATCCGATAATACGCAATCGTCACAGTCGTCGATAACATTGGAACCAAAACATTCACCAGCGCAATCTCTGTCGGCATTTGGGTCTAACCCTGTCTCACCATCGGAGCAGATACCACAATCGTCAATGATGGCGGTTCCAAAACAATCATTGTTACAGTCCATATCTAGATTATTACCAAAACATATCTGGCAGTCATCCATGGAGGAATTAAAGTCTTCAGGAAGGTTACAGACATCACAAT
>Ga0233445_1000103_pt1 | contig 128092 bp, 110 predicted proteins | sample SI_124_October20_5_FD_182779 | JGI IMG/M metagenome (GOLD analysis project Ga0233445, IMG submission 182779) | Seawater microbial communities from Saanich Inlet, British Columbia, Canada - SI_124_October2016_100_MG | ecosystem: Environmental > Aquatic > Marine > Inlet | place: Canada: British...
CGATCACATCAACCTCCTCGCTGAGATCCGACCCATCCAGCCTGTCACATGGCTCAGGCCGACCGGACTACACCCGATTCAACCCGACTACTGTCCCTGACCATGAGACACCTTGCAACCGCCGTAGGCGTGGTGATGCTGGCCGCCGCATGCGGAGGCGGCGGAGCAACCGACGACGCAGTTTCGCCAGCCGTCACAGAGGCGTCTGCGACGCTGGCAACCACCGGACCCCCGGCGCTCACGACCGGCGACGCCGTTTCTGCTGAAGTTCCGACGACGACGGAGGGGCGCAGCGATCCAGACGTAGCGCCGACGACCACCGAACAACACGACGATCCGGTCAAGGACGACCAGCCCGCCGACAGCCGCGAGTTCGTCGACATGGAGCAGGTCAAGACTGAACTGTTCGCTGCCTTCGACGGTGACATGGACATGGCCAGGGAGGCATGGGGAGACCGCGAAGGAATCACCCGGTCGGAACTGGACGCCCTGCTCGCGTCAATCGGCGAAAACGGTTCTGACGGAAAGGCCCCTAGGTCCGACAGCGGGAAAACCGAAGGCAGCAGTCCGGACGCCAAGCAGGTTGAACCTACATCCAGCCTCAGCCTTGCCAGTGGAATCACGCAGTTCCACGATCTGTTCCTGACTCCAGAGGAACAGATCAACGACCGCGATGCCGTTCCGTTGACCGACCTGATCTCCATCTCCGTTCCCGACGGATCCGGAATGATCACCGTGTCGGGAGCACCCGGTGCCGTGCCATTCGGTCAGCCCCACAGGCCCTGGGATTCCGTCGCGGTCATAGCAGTGGAATGGGGCACCCAGGACTGTGTGACCCGCAACTCGAACGGTTCCTTCGAGGCAAGCCTGGAGGCACCTTCGGGCTCGACCATCTACGTTCTGCCAATCGGGCGTCAGCACTGCATCGGACAGGGCATCCAGACGGGACCCGCCGCTGTGCTCCGGGTGCCGGGCCCGACACCTCCACCTGGAACGTTCGCAGTTCTGGGCCGAGCCGGCAACGGTTCGGGCACCAGATGGTCTGCTACCGGCAGCCTCACAGGACCGGGCCGAAACGTCGAGTTCGTACTTGGTGGAGGGCAGGAGGATGACTGCCTGATCCCCAGGGTCAACCTCTACCGCCTGTTCGACGCTGACGGCCTCTACGTAACGCAGGTAAACGTGAACGTCCACGGCCCGCCCCTCACCCCGACAGGACTGCCCATCGAGTCGGACTCCGGTTCCAGCGGCTACTACGACCTGCTCAACTTCCAGAACGCACCAGGCTGCCTCCGGTCAGGACAGACCCTCACCCCTGAAGACCTGCGCTCCTCGCTCGAGCCGGGCTGGTACCTACCGCGGATCGTCTTCGGTCAGCCCGGACCTGACGGTTCGCCCGACTTCGACGCCGGCCTAAACACGCCCTCCTCGGACGGGGTCTACTTCGAGGGAAACACCGGATACGGATACCTGCCCATGTTCAGCGTCGCCACAGATTCAGTCCCCAGGCTCCCGGCGACCCTGTTCAACGAGGCCCCGAGCTGGGGCTCGGCTGGGATCCGGGGCGTCGTCGCCCGCGAAGATGTCGGCCGGTTCGCCCTCGGAAGCAGGCGCTCGGCAGAGGCACCGTTTGTGGCATCTCCAACCGATCCTCTTTCCGGGCAGAGCGTCCACTACACGCTGGAGCCGTTCCTGCCGACCGTGGGCTACACAGGATTCGCAGCTCCGCTGCCTGAACTGCTGTTCACCCTCGACCCCGTCGACCCCGGAAGCATCAGCGTCAACCTGACGACCCCTGACGGGGCAACCAGAAGCCTGGCCACGGACGCAGAGGTGGACATGTTCGTTGCCGCAGCGTGGTACGGCGGCTACCCGGTGATACTGCCCTTTTCCGGTCCGGCCCACGCCGCGGGGTTGACAACCGGGCTGGACTCTCTCGACCTGGAGTTCGACCAGTCAGGTCTGCACACAGTGCGCCTCGACGGCACGCTGCGGTCGGCCCGCGGCGACGAGTTCATTCTTGAGGGCACCTACGACTTCTGGGTTGCCGAACCCCTTGACCTGTCGCTGGGAACGTTCGAGGGGACCCCCCTCGAGGTAGGTGACGGGTGGAACTCCGTGGTGACCGTAGAACCCGGGGTCCCTGCTGACATCACGATCGAGATTGCCCACTACGTCGACGGTGACCCGGACAAACGCCAGAGCCATGTTGTGAGCGGCACCGCCAACCGGTTCGGCTACTTCGCCTCCGACCAGATCTGGAGCCCTGCGGAGCACGGCGAATACATCGTGAAGGTCACCGCCTCCTACGTTGACCCGGTCGACGGAACACTCTGGATGGGTGCCAGGACCTCAGCGTCCATCGTGGCTACGCCAGACACCCCGGTCGTCGCCCACGCCGAGCGGAACAGCCAACTTGCACGGGGCGCGGGCGACATGACCCTGCGAACGTGGTTCTTCAACCGCACGGTCGACCCGGCCTGTGGTGAGGCTGCCTGTGACGAGATCGTCGCTCCGGGAGCCCGCGGCATCGAATACCCGTTCTTCTCGGGAGACATCGTCTGGGTTGCCGACATGACCCCTCTCACCCCGGCAGTGACAATCGATGGGCCACCGGGTCTTCTCCAAGAGATCGCTCCCCAGCTGCAGCCGACCAGTTACTGCTTTGACCACGGCTGCGTCGTGGCTGACGACACGATCCGCCTCTACTCAGACGCATCTGTGGGCTCAGGAATCCACAACAACCCGGAGGCCGTCACCTCATGGTCCTACTGGTACTCCACCAGCGTCCGGCCAGATGTGAGCGTCTTCTCGGCCGTAGGCGAGGGTAGAGGTGGATTGCACAACACGTGGTACGGCCACGACACCTACAGCTGCCAGATCGGCCTGACCTGCCGCGACAACTACTTCAGCCCACAGGCAGGTGGACGTGGGGGCAGCGACACGAAAGGTGACGAGGAGGGCGACGTAAAGCTCCTCTTCGGCGGTGCGGTGATCAAGAGCGGAGACGAACAGCACTTCGCTCCCTACGCCTCCATGGCGGTGATTGTCAAGGAAGCCGAGAGGAACGACTCCGGTGGCTACACCCTTCGGGATGAAAAGGGAAATCGCATCTGCCCGCCGTACCAGGGAGCTGCGGGCGGCCTGGGCACATGTGGCCCCTTGTTGACCCACCGTGGTCGCGAGGTCGACCTGTTCATCACACCCACGGGCACAAGGCCCGGCAGCGTGCTTGAGCCCGGCGACCGCTTCGTCTACAGCGGTCAGGCCTGGCCGACGCTCGACATCGCCGTGGAGGTGACCGTAACCAGCCCCTCGGGCGTTACGCGGGTGTTCCAGAACCGGGCCAACGTCGTCGGATACGTCGGCCCCGCAGGCATGTCATTCGTAGTCGACGAGCCCGGCGTGTACGAGGTGCACGTGAGCGCCACCCAGGATCGCGCCCTGCCATCGACAGGTCTTGCGCCTGATTCCACCTTCGTTGCCGACGGCAGCACAACCATGGATGTTTACGGCTACGAGCACCCGCTCTCGGCGGTGCTGGGATCCAACGACTCCACCTACCGCTTCTACGTGGTCGACTCCAAAGCAGCGACTCCGATCCGGTCAAGAACCTCGGTGTCTGACAGCCGCGGTGGTTCCTACGTCGAGGGAATCACCTTCCAGTACGAGATCCCCGAAGGGGTAACCGAGGCCCATTACAGCCTCACCACGCCTGGTCTCTTGGTGCACCAGGAGACCGTGTCCGGCGATTCGGTCGACATAGCGTTGGGCCAGCAGTACCTCTACGACCTGGGCTTCACCGAGATAATCCTGGGGGCCGACACCCTGCAACTCTCGATCGCCTACGAGACCGCCGACGGCTGGGCGGCCCAGATACTCAACCAGCGGGGCTTCTCGTCGCTGGGCGGCGGGTAGTGGCTAGCAGTGGGGACACACGGACATTCGCACTTGCATCGTTGCTGTTTCTGGCCGCCCTTTTGGTGGCGTGCTCGGGCAACTTCTTCGATGAGACGTTCGTTCCGTCCCTGACCGTTCCCGCCACAACGACCACAACAACCACAACAACTACGACGACCCCGGGTGTCTCCACCCAGCCAGGATCCTCCCAGTGGTCATCCACCATCGTCGCCTCTCCAGACGGTTCCCTGCTCTACGTAGCCAATCCGGACTCGGGGTCCGTCACCGCCGTCGACGTCGACGGCCGCGTCCTATGGGAGACATCCGTCGGTGCGGAACCGACAACGCTGGCCCTCGACCGACCGGGCGGCCGACTGTTCGTTGCAGTGGCGGGCGACGACCAGGTGGCCGTGCTGGATACACGTCTTGGTGAGGAGCTCGCCCGGCTCGGGACTCATCGCCAGCCGAGAGGTGTACTGGTGACTTCTGACGGAACCACTCTGGTCGTATCTGCAAGGGCTGAGAACACAATCGACCTTTTCGACGCCGCATCCCTGGAGGCCCAGGGCTCCATAGAGGTTGGAGCGGACCCGTGGGGCCTGGCCATCCAGGCCGACGGAGCCCTCCTGTACGTGACGCACCTGCTCACCGGAGAGCTGAGCGTCGTGGACCTGGCCACCCGCACCGTCAGCACCGTCATCCGGACCGGACCTGAGAACAACGCCTCCCGCCACGTGGCCCTCCACCCCGACGGCAGACGGGCCTACCTTCCACTCATCAGGTCACGCACCTCGAACGCAGATCTGGACTTCGAGACGACGATCATGCCGCGTGTCGCCGTGGTCGACCTGGAACACGAGAGGGTCATCACGAGGGAGTTGCTGGGCCTCGACGCCGTGGACCAGCCCGTAAACATGCCTAGCGCAGTGGCGTTCTCACCGGACGGGTCGATCGCCTATGTAGTCAACGCCGGCAGCAACGACATCTCGGTCGTGGACCTGGACAAGGGCTTCGGTGTGGGCCACATCGACGTCGGGATCAACCCCCGGGGCATCGTCGTCACCGACGACGGGTCCACCGCCTACGTCCACAACGCCCTGTCCGGAGACGTCTCCGTCGTGGACCTCGACGCCCAGGTAGAGACCCACCGGATCCATGTCACGACCAGTCCCCTTCCATCTGACGTCCTGGCTGGAAAGGTCCTCTTCAACGGGTCGTTCCGTACTGAAATGGCCCGTGACCAGTGGATAACATGTGCGAGCTGCCACCTGGATGGCGACATCGACGGCCGCACCTGGCCCTTTGACGACGGCCCGCGGAACACCCCGCCGGTGAGGGGCCTCACGGCCACGTTCCCGTTCCACTGGTCGGGTGACCGGGTCGACCTGTTCGACTTCCAGAAGACGATCATCGACATCCAGGCAGGAACCGGGCTCTCCGACGAGGAGAACGCCCACATGGCGGCATTCCTCGGCTTCAAGGAGGTTCCACCCAGCCCATTCAGCGTGGACGACAACCGTGGTGAAGAGGTCTTCAGTGAAGCCGCTTGTTCCACCTGCCATGCCGGCCCTTCTTTCACCGACGGCCTGCTCCACGACGTGGGAACGGCCCTGGGCCCAGACGAGACAAAGGGACCGCTGATCGACACGCCGACACTGCTGGGCCTCTACGACACGCCTCCCTACCTGCACGACGGCAGCGCCCCCACACTCAGGGACGTGTTCGAGTCGGCACCTGCCACGAGCCCCCACGGGCTCGTCAGCGACTACAACGAGACCGAGATCGACGACCTCGTCGCCTACCTGCGGTCACTCCCGCAGGGTTGATGCGTAGCGGTCCTAACTGAGAGGCCCGGGATCGACGATGTCCTCGTGGCCGGGGTCAGCACCCGGTTCGGAGCCATAGTCGTTCTCACCAGTGGTTCCGGTGCTCGCCAGGAACACGATCATTACCATAAATCCCACGAACGGGACGAACGTCACGAGCAGCCACCAGCCACTGCGATTGGTGTCGTGGAGGCGCCGGATGCCGACTGCAATGCTCGGAACGAGCGTGCCCAGGGCGTAGAGCAGGTACAGAGCGCTTGACAGCGCTCCAAGCACGATGATGAACGCCAGGTGCCAGATGATGAACAGCCAGTACTCCCTCCGGCTGGCACGACCGGTGAAGTCCCTGAACTTCCGCAGCGGTCCGAGGTACCACTCAAATGCCGACATATCGACTCCTCATCGTCCTAACTCAACGTGCCGAGCGTACCTGTGGAGGTCCGGGGCAGTCGTCCTATGGCAATGAAGGCGGTGGTGGCGGCAACGTCGTGGGTGGATCGGGCTCTTCCGGGGGGATTTCGAACGCCTCTATCCTCTCGTCGTCGAGTCGGCGACAGTCAAGCAACAACTGGCATGCGTTGAGCGTGTCGTCTACCACTGTCCCCATGTTCATTGCCACGTAAGTGGGTCGGCTACGAGTACTGCACCTCCGTCCTCTTCCACCAGTCCATTGCTGCCGGCTGCCAGCTCGAACGCAGTTCGCTGAACCGGGACGCTGCGTCTGCAGCCGGCCATCCAGCCGGAAGAAGTTCGGTCGGAAGCCCCGGGTCGAGGATCGGAAACCGCCTCCAGTCGTGGACCAACGAAAGCAAGCCGGCCGTCGCCTCTGCGCTCTCGCCCGGTGCCTCTCCCCTGAAACGATACAGGAACCTCTCGTACTGGGCGCTGAGCGAGTGAAGATCCCATGAACGCTCGACGATCCCGTCGCGGTCTGAGGGCGAACCGGACGTCGTCAGAAACGACAGCGCACCCTCGATGCCCAACTCCCGGGTGAGCCCGACCGCCTCCGGTTCTCTGTTCGTCCATGGCGAAACCCAGACACCCTTGGCCAGCGAGCCGAAGCCCGCCCAGCCGAGCCTGACCGCCATCGTGGATCGGAGCCGCCGCTGGTGCTCGGGGACACTCACGAGCAAGAGGAGCCACTGCCCATCCCACCGACGGTCCTCCGGTCCGAAGCCGTAGATGCGTGCAGCACCTTCGTCGAGGAGTTTGTCGAGCTCCGGCGTGAACCCCCACCTGGTGCGTCGCCCGATTCGGGTCCCTACCAGCCATCCTCTCTCTGCCAGGCGGCTGATGGCCAGACGTGCGGCCTGCGGTTCGACCCCGAAGAGGCCGAGGGCGGCGATCATTGACTGGGTCCAGGCGGACCTGCCCGCAGGCCTTACAAGCTCGCCGAGGAGCGTGAGCAGAATGGAGCGTGCGCTGTCAGCCTGTTCCCTACCGTCACGGCGAATACCGAGGTACGCCTCCAACGAGCCGTCCTCGAGCCCATCCAAGGGATCATTATATTCTACAGATTTCATGTCGATCGTGATTAAATCATGATATATCATGTGCAGCCAACGGGGAAGGCCGACCAGCATGAGACAACCAGCAACGGCGACAGGGGCCCGAGGAGGCCCGCTCACCTTCGGGCGCACTCCCGACAGCTACAGGCACTGGAACCTCCACTTCGAACCCCCGCTGGCGCACCTCTCGATGAGCGTGGACCCCTCCGCTGCGTCCATCGGCGACTATGAACTGAAGTTGAACAGTTACGACATCGGTGTCGACATCGAACTTGCCGACGCCATTCGTCGCATCCGTTTCGAACACCCCGAGGTCCGTTGTGTGGTCCTCTCCAGCGCCATCGAGGGGACCTTCTGCGCAGGTGCGAACATAAGGATGCTCGCAAGCGCAAACCACTCCCACAAGGTCAACTTCTGCAAGTTCACCAACGAAACCCGACTCGAGATGGAAGAGGCCTCCTCCAGGTCAGGCCTGCGGTTCCTGGCAGCGATCAACGGCGCATGCTCTGGCGGTGGCTACGAACTCGCCATGGCCTGCGACCACCTGCTCCTGTTGGACGACTCGGCCAGCGCCGTCTCCCTGCCCGAGCTACCACTCCTCGGTGTGCTTCCGGGCACCGGCGGGCTCACACGGCTGACCGACAAGCGCCACGTCCGCCGCGACAGGGCGGACCTGTTCGCCACCAGGGCAGAGGGCGTGCGCGGAGCGGAAGCCCTCGACTGGGGCATCGTGGACGAACTGGCTTCGGCGACAGGTTTCGACGAAGCGGTCACGGCAAGGGCCCTGGCGCTTGCAGAGACCTCCGACCGAGACCCAGCCGCCAGACCCGTCCTGCTCCCCCAACTCGAAGCATCCCTCGACGACGACATACGGAAGTACCGGAATGTGACTGCTGAGATCAACCGGGACAACCGCTCGGTCAACGTCACGGTCGAATCGGCCAGTGACCCCGCCTGGCCACTCAGAACTGCTCTCGAACTCGACGACCTGATCTGCCACCTCCGCTTCAACGAGCCCTCCATGGCAACGCTCGTCATACGCACCAGGGGAACAGTCGAAGACGTCCTTGCTCACGATGAGATGCTCACCGACCCGACGACACACGCCGAGCGCGAGGTATCGCTGCTGTGGGCGAGGGTCCTCTCGCGTCTCGACCTGACTGCCCGCAGCGTCATGGCCGCCGTAGAACCCGGTTCCTGCTTCGCAGGCATCCTGGCAGAACTGTCCCTGGCGGCGGACCGCACATACATGCTCGAAGGTGTGTTCGAGGACGACCACGACCCTGCCCCACCCGCCGAGATACTGCTCACCCGCGTCAACGCAGGTTCCATGCCGATGGCAAACGCCATCACGAGGTTGCAGTCGCGGTTGTGGGGCGACGATGCCGGCCAGAAGGCCGCACTCGCTGCGATTGGGCGTCCTCTGAGAGCAGCCGACGCTGCCCGCCTGGGGCTTGTGAGCGTCACACCAGACGACCTCGACTGGCACGACGAGCTCCGCCTCGCCGTTGAGGAGAGGGCCAGCTTCTCACCCGATGCGCTGACCGGCATGGAGGCGAACCACCGATTCTGTGGGCCCGAGACAATGGCAACCAAGATCTTCGGCCGGCTCTCAGCCTGGCAGAACTGGATCTTCACGCGGCCCGGTGCAAGCGGTCCCGAAGGGGCGCTCCGCCGCTACGGGACCGGCACAAGGGCTGATTTCCCACCCGAGAGGACCTGACATGGGAAAGATCGACTACACGGCATCCATTCCTAACAACGTGGGCATCGCCGACGACAGACGACTCCAGCGCGCCCTCGAGTCCTGGCAACCCGCATACGCAGCCTGGTGGTCAGAGTTGGGGCCGGTCGGCTTCCAGGACAAGGAGGTCTACCTCCGCACCGCTGTCGACGTAGGCAGGGAGGGCTGGGCCCACTTCGACTACGTGAAGATGCCCGACTACCGCTGGGGGGTGTTCCTCTCCGAACCGGAGCCGAACCGCACAATCGGGTTCGGAGACATGAAGGGAGGGGCGGCCTGGCAGGAGGTGCCAGGAGAGTTCCGTGCCGACCTGCGGAGGCTCATCGTGGTCCAGGGCGACACTGAGCCAGCCTCAGTCGAACAGCAGAGACACCTCGGCCTGACAGCGCCCAGCCTCTACGACCTCCGCAACCTCTTCCAGGTGAACGTCGAGGAGGGACGCCACCTCTGGGCCATGGTCTACCTCCTCCACCGCCACTTCGGCAGCGACGGCCGCGACGAGGCCGATGCAATGCTGGAGCGCCACTCAGGTGACCCGGACCGACCCCGGATACTGGGCGCCTTCAACGAACCCACACCCGACTGGCTGAGCTTCTTCATGTTCACGTACTTCACAGACCGAGACGGCAAGTACCAGTTGGGTGCCCTTCGGGAATCGGCCTTCGACCCCCTCAGCCGCACCTGCGACTTCATGCTCAAGGAGGAGGCGCACCACATGTTCGTGGGGGCCAGCGGCGTGGGCCGGGTCGTACAGCGGACAGCCGAACTGATGAACGCCTTCGACACGGCCGATGTGGAACCTCACGGCGGAATCAACCTGGACACCCTCCAGCGCTACATCAACTTCCACTTCTCGGTCTCGCTGGACCTGTTCGGGTCAGAACTCTCCACCAACGCTGCCAACTACTACGCGTCTGGCATCAAGGGGCGCTTCGCCGAACAGGACTACGACGACGACCACGTGCTGACCGACGGGGACCGGGAGCTGCTCACCATCAGGGGCGACCGCCTGTTCGAAGAGGTTGTTCCCGCACGAAGCGCCGTCAACGCCGACCTGAGGGACGACTACATCGCTGACTGCGCAAAGGGACTCCGCCGATGGAACCGTATTCTCGACGAGCACGACATCGACACTGAGCTGGCCCTGCCCCACATGGGCTTCAACCGTGAGGTGGGTGCCTTCAGCTCAGCCCACATCACACCGGACGGGACCATTGTCGGGACGCCAGAGTGGGCGCAGCGAAGTAACGACTGGCTTCCTTCCAAAGGCGAGCGTGCCCACGTTTCCTCGCTCATGTCCCCACAGGTCGAACCAGGCCAGATGGCCGACTGGATCGCTCCGCCCTCAAGGGGCATCAACACCAGGCCGGTCGACTACGAGTACGTGAGGCTCTGACAGGCGGGCAGCAGCGCGTACCTGGTTCCCGGCTCCGGGCCCCTGTCGGAGCACCAACCTGCAAGCGGTGGGCCGGGCGGGAATCGAACCCGCGACCGAGCGATTATGAGTCGCCTGCTCTAACCACTGAGCTACCGGCCCGCCAGCATTCTGGCAGGCGACCGGCGCTGACCCGACACCCTCCGGCAATCAGTCGCAGTCGTTGTGCAACTTGAACTGGGCCTCGTCGTGGCCCTCGGGGATGTTCAGATAGGGAGGCACCGCCCGAACCGGGTGGTCCTCCCGTGACCGCAGGCTAACCAGCACAGACCTTTCCACAGGGGGAAACCGGAACCCCTAACGAGGCCCTAACAGGACTGAGGGCCGGCCCGTGGGGCCGGCCACACAAGCCCTCAGTTGGCTCCGGGGGTGGGGCTCGAACCCACGACCTGCGGATTAACAGTCCGACGCTCTGCCAGCTGAGCTACCCCGGATAGCGAGGGGCAGGATACCAGCGGCCCCGTCCGCCCATCGGCCCCAATGGCAATGGTTCAGTTACCGTCGAGGTAGTCGCGCAACTTTGAGGACCGCAGCGGATGTCTCAACTTGGCCATCGTGCGTGCCTCTATCTGGCGCACCCGTTCCCTCGTGACACCAAAGTGCTGGCCGACGTCCTCGAGAGTCCGTGGATGGCCATCGTCGAGGCCGAACCGCATGCGGACAACCTCCTTCTCACGTCCGTCCAACTCCTCGAGAGCCTCCATGACCGCATCGCCGAGCATCAATCTTGCGGCAGCATCGGCTGGCATCTCTGCATCCAGGTCGGGTAGGAGGTCAGCGAGACTCGAATCGTGCTCCTCGCCAAGAGGCGAGTCCAACGACAGAGGGTTGTCCTGGTCGCGGGCCAGCTTCAGGAGTTCCTCCACCTTGTCGTCGATGACGACGGCCCGATCAGCGATTTCCTCGGTGGTGGGCTGCCGCTCCAGTTCCTGGGACAGGTCTCTCTGGGCGCGCAGGACGCGGTTCATTGCATCGACCATGTGGACCGGAATACGAATGGTCCTGGACTGGTCGGCGATCGCACGCGTAATGGCCTGGCGGATCCACCAGGTTGCATAAGTGGAAAACTTGAAACCCTTGGTGGCATCGAACTTCTCGACGGCCCGCATCAGGCCCAGGTTGCCCTCCTGGAAGAGGTCCAGCAGCGGCAGGCCCCGCCCCTTGTACCTCTTGGCGACGGAGACAACCAGGCGCAGGTTGGCCCTCGTGAGCCGGTCGCGGGCCATCTCACCATTGCGCTGTCGACGCCGCAGCCGAACAAGTTCCAGGCGCTCCAGGCTCTTGAGTTCTCCCGAGACGGCCAGGTCTGCCATCTTCACCTCGGCATCGGCTCCATCCAGAATGGCCGCAGCCAACCTGACCTCGTCGGCGGCGGTGAGGAGGGCGACCTTTCCGATCTCACGCAGATAGATGCGGGTTGAGTCGCCACCGGTGCCCTGGTCGGAACGGCCAGTTGTGTCGTGGTGCCCCCTCAGCGAGGGAAGGCTGGCCCGGCTGAGCCGCACCACCTCGGCATCGCTGTCGCCCTCGACGATGACGGTCTCGTCAAACTCGATTCCCTCAGCCTCGAGCGCGCTCTTGATGCCGAGGATCAGGTCGGGTGTGAGTTCGGCGTCGCGGACCACGTTGATGATCTCATCGAGGCTCAAACTGCCCCTTGTGCGACCGTGGCGGAGCAGGCGGGCGAACTCGAACTCTGATACCCCCGTCCACCTCTGTGGAGTGGGGGCGGCCTCAGGCATCGGCCCTCCCCTCCCTGTTGTCGATAAGCCACCGTAGCAACGGTTCAAGGTCTGCGATGTCTGGGCCCGGTTCACGCAACTCCATTACCTGGGTCCTGAGATACGAAATGGCCGGCTGGTAGGTGGCGAGGTCTCCGTCGCGGCGTGACACGGCCTCGAACTCGACAGCCAGGCGGCCGGCTGCCAGCGACAGGAGCCTGCTCAGGACGCCGACGGCGTCGTCGTCGCCCGCATCCTCGACCGCAAGGCGTCCCAGCAGGGCTGCTGGCGTTCCAGCGTCCTCTTCGGCGTTCAGGGCAGACACGGCAGAGTGGACATCGCCGTTGCTGGCCAGAGAGTGATATACCGCCAGCGAGGTCGGGTCGACGAAGAGGACATCGGACAGGTATCCGGCGATCTCGTCGGGCCTGTGGGCCAGCAGACGCAGTGCCTGGGTCTCCGGGGTCAGCCTGCCGACCGGCTCAGGTCGGGTAGGCACCGGTGCATCTGAACCACGTCTGGACGACCCTCTAACGGTTTCCCGGCTGGCCGAGGCCTTCCTGTCGAGCATTCTCTGGCGCAGATGATCGACGTCGAGGAGGCAGCGGTCGGCGATGCTCACCAGGTACTGATCCCGGACTAGGGAGTTCGGGTGCTGGCCAACCAGCGCAGCGGCCTCCTCGGCGGCGTGGGCCCGACCTTCGGCGGTGTCCATGCCTCCCCTGCCCAGAACCCGATCGATGCGAAACTCCAGGAACGGTCGTGCCTGCTCTACTGCCCGGCGAAGTCCCTCGGGGTCGGAGCGGAAGAGATCTCCGGGGTCGGCATCAGGCGGTAGGTCTGCAACCGCGAACTGCAGGCCGAACTCCTCCTCCCACTCGTAGACGCGCTCGGCAGCCGACTGTCCGGCTCCGTCGGCGTCGAAGGCCAACACCACCCGGGGGGCAAAACGCGCAAGCTTGCGGGCGTGATCGGGCGTCATCGCCGTACCGCAGGTGGCAACGGCCCGCTCCAGGCCGGCAAGGTGAAATCCGATCACATCGGTGTAGCCCTCGCATACAACGATCTCGTCGCTTCGGCTGGCCTCTGTCTTGGCCCAGTTCAAGCCATAGAGGACACGGCTCTTGGAATAGGTCTCGGCTGCATCGGAGGTGTTCTTGTACTTGGGACCCTCCCCGTCGGGCAGCTTGCGGCCACCGAACCCCACCGGGTTGTCCCTCTCGTCGAATATCGGAAACATGATCCGGGCCCGAAAGGCGTCGTACTGCCCACCTCGCCTGTTGATCCCACCGAGGCCCGAGGCCTTCAGGTCCGAGTCGGAGAGTTGCAGGTGCCCGGCCAGTTGCGACCAGTCGTCGGGGGCCCAGCCGATCGAAAAGCGCCTCGCCACCTCGCCGTCGAACCCTCGGGCCTTCAGGTACTCGCGGGCCGGCCTGGCATCGGGATCGGTGAGAAGGAGGTCGTGGTAGAAGGCCACGGCCCTTGCAATCGCCTCGGTCAGGTGTTTTCGGCGGCTGTGGGCCTTGCCCTCGTTTCGGTCCGTGTAGCGCAGCGTGATACCCATACGACCTGCCAGATACTCGACGGCACCGGCGAAATCCAGGCTCTCCATCTCCCTGACAAAGTCGATGGCGTCGCCGCTGACCTGGCATCCAAAGCAGTAGTAGACGCCCTTTTCCTGGTTTACCGAGAACGACGGCGACTTCTCACCGTGGAACGGACACAGGCCCATCCACTGGCGGCCAGTCTTCTTGAGCTGTGTGTGCTGGGTGATGAGACGGACCATGTCTGTCTCTTCACGGACCCTCACCACGTCCTCGTCCACGATGCCCATTGCCGGAACCTATCAGTGGCCCCCTTTGGGAGGCCGGGTGGGCCCGACCACCTCCTCGCTAGCCTCCAGAGCAGGCAGGAAACATGCCTCACTACAACCGGAAGGACCTCCGACAACCATGGCCGTCTCCGCCAGCACCCCGATCGAGTTGGTCAACCGTGTCTACTCGACCCTCGACGACCGGGTGGGCATCGCCCGGAAGCGTCTTGGCAGGCCTGTGACGCTGGCCGAGAAGATCCTCGTGAACCACCTCGACGACCCTGAGGGTTCGGGCCTGGAGCGTGGCGGCTCATACGTTGACCTGAGGCCCGACCGTGTCGCCATGCAGGACGCAACCGCCCAGATGGCCTGGCTGCAGTTCATGACCGCCGGCCTCGACGAGGTGCAGGTCCCGACCACCACCCACTGCGACCACCTCATCTCGGCCCGGCTCGAGGCCGCACAGGACCTGCTCGTGGCCATCGACGACAACGCCGAGGTCTACGACTTCCTCGAGTCGGTCTGTGCCCGCTACGGAGCCGGTTTCTGGAAGCCCGGATCGGGAATCATCCACCAGGTGGTCCTCGAGCAGTACGCCTTTCCCGGCGGGATGATGATCGGCACCGACAGCCACACCCCCAACGCCGGCGGCCTCGGCATGGTCGCTATCGGCGTCGGTGGTGCCGATGCAGTCGACGTGATGACCGGCAACCCGTGGAACGTGAAGTGGCCCAGGCTCATCGGCATCCACCTGACCGGTGAGTTGAGCGGTTGGGCTGCCCCCAAGGACATCATCTTGAAGGTCGCCGACATCCTTACCGTCAAGGGCGGCACCGGTGCCATTGTCGAATACTTCGGATCAGGGGCCCGCAGCCTCTCGGCCACAGGCAAGGCCACCATCTGCAACATGGGTGCCGAGATCGGTGCCACCACGTCGCTGTTCGCCTACGACGATTCCATTGGCCGTTATCTCAAGGCGACCGGTCGCGAGGCCCTCGCCGATGCCGCCGACGCCGTGTCTGCGCACCTGAGGGCCGACGACGAGGTCGAGGCCGACCCGGAGGCCTACTTCGATCAGGTCATCCACATCGACCTCTCAGCGCTGTCGCCCCACATCAACGGACCACACACACCAGATCTCTCCAGGTCCGTATCCGACCTGGGGGCAGAGGCCACAGCCAACGGCTGGCCGCTTGAGGTGAGCGCCGGCCTCATCGGCTCCTGCACCAACTCCAGCTACGAAGACATCACCCGGGCCGCGGGCATCGCCCGCGACGCAGTCGCCAAGGGCCTCACAGCCAAGGCGCCGCTTCTCATCACCCCCGGCTCCGAGCAGGTCAGGGCCACAATCGAACGCGACGGCCTGCTTGCCGACTTTGAGGCCCTCGGGGCGACGGTGCTGGCCAACGCGTGTGGACCGTGCATCGGCCAGTGGGACCGCCAGGACCTTCCCGACGGGGTGCCCAACTCAATAGTCACCAGCTACAACCGAAACTTCCCCAAGCGAAACGACGGCTACTCCACAACCCACGCCTTCGTCACCTCACCCGAGACCGTCATTGCCCTCACCCTCGCCGGTCGGCTCGACTTCGATCCCGCCAACGACAGCCTCACCAACGACGCCGGCGAACAGGTCCAGCTCACGGTCGGTGCCGGCGAGGAGTTGCCTGCCGACGGGTTCGATCCCGGCCAACCGACCTTCGTTCCGCCACCCGGTGACGGCAGCGGCGTCGAGGTGTCGATCTCCCCCGACAGCGACCGCCTCCAGGTCCTCTCCCCCTTCCCCGCCTGGGACTGCGAGGATTTCAGCGATCTGGCAGTTCTGGTCAAGGCACAGGGCAAGTGCACCACCGACCACATCTCCATGGCCGGCCCCTGGCTGCGCTACCGCGGACACCTCGAGAACATCTCAGGCAACCTGTACATGGGTGCCGTCAACGCATTCACCGGCGAGGTCGGAACGGGCCTCGACCTGACTGACGGCGAAACCCGTACCTTCCCCGAGATCGCAAGGCGCTACCACGAGGCCGGCGTTCCCTGGGTTGCAATCGGCGACGAGAACATGGGTGAGGGATCATCTCGCGAGCACGCCGCCATGGAGCCACGCTTCAGGGGTGCTCTGGCGGTCATGGCACGTTCCTTTGCACGCATCCACGAGACCAACCTGAAGAAGCAGGGCGTAATTGCCCTCACGTTCGCAGACCCCGCCGACTACGACCTGATCGGTGAGCACGACCGCATCTCCATTACCGGCCTCGCCGAGCTGGCTCCGGGTGCTCCCGTCAACGTTGTCATCTCACACCAGAACGGCACCGGCACCCACATCACCACCAATCACACAATGTCGGTCGACCAGATCGAGTGGTTCAGGGCCGGAAGCGCCCTAAACCTGATCAGACACCAGACACGCCACCCCGAGGCAACCAGCCCCAGCTAGATGCTCCTGAGGCGGTAGCCGCGGTTGCGGGCCTCGGCAAGGGTGTCGGGCCCGAAGCAGATGAAGGTCTCAGCCGACATCAACTCGTCGAGCACGACCGCCATGGCCTCCTCGTCGGCGACCTCGTCCAGGTCATATACCTGCTGGGTCCTCTTGTCGCCGAGAAAGCGGTTCTCAGAATAAGCCGAAGGTCTGTCCATAGGTGCCGAGGCTAGCGACCCCCGTGCATCCCGGACGCGACGGAGGGCGTACCGGAGCACGCCCTCACGCCATAGACATTGTTCTGGTTTTCCCGGATACGACCATTCGCGTCGACGGGGACCAGTGTCGACAATCGGTATCCGGGGGTGGTCGGCGTGTTCTCGCCGGGTGGTCCAGCGCCGCCTAGCGGCCGCCCACCTCCGAAGTCCCACAAGATCTGCTGCTGATCTGGACCACCTCCCTTCTTCGGTGGTCAGACCTTACGCCCTCCAGAACCACCGGTGCACGCACCCAGCGGTTGAGCGGCCGCGGCACCTACCCGCGCAGGTCCATCTGGAGGGTTCCGGCCTCTACGGCAAGGCGGTCGGCCTCATCGTTCCACCTGTCATCGGAATGACCCTTCACCCACTCGAACGTCACGTCACCCCGCTCGCGGTAGAGAGCAATGAGCGGTTCCCAGATATCACGGTTGGCCACATCCTTGCGCTGGCTGTTCTTCCAACCCCGACGCAACCAGCCCTCCCACCAGCGGTCCCTGAAACAGTGGACCACATAGGTCGAGTCGCTGACGACGTGCAGCGGACCATCAAAGGCCCTCATCGCCTGAAGCGTGGCTCTCAGCTCCATGCGCTGGTTCGTGGTCGCCGGGTCGAACCCTGCCTCATACGGTCCATCGGGAACCACCCAGGCCCACCCACCGGGCCCCGGGTTCCCCGAGCAGGCACCATCGGTGTACACGGTCGTCATCTGCTCGGCCATCGGCGGCGACCCTAACCGGGTCGGTAGCACCATTCGTTGACCTGTCGTGGTGCGGTGCCAGGCGGGTGCTGGCATGATCAGTGATGTGATCGACGGCTTCACCCACCAGTTGCCTGACGGCGATCCAGAAGAGACGCGCGAGTGGATCGACTCCTTTGACGCCCTGGTAGACCGGGCCGGACGCTCGAGGGCCCGCTTCATGTTGGCCCGCCTGATGGAACGCGCAGGCGAGTTGAACGTGGGTAACGCTCCTCCGACATGGACGCCGTACGTGAACACGATCGCAACAGGCGATCAACCGTGGTTCCCCGGCGACGAGCACATCGAACGCCGGATACGCGCCTTCATCCGCTGGAACGCCGCCGCCATGGTCATCAACGCCAACAAGACATCTGACGGCATAGGCGGACACCTTTCAACATTCGCCTCCTCGGCCTCCCTCTACGAGGTTGGATTCAACTGGTTCTTCCGCGGCAAGGACGACGGGCAGCCCGGTGACCACGTCTACTTCCAGGGCCACGCTGCACCGGGCGTCTATGCACGGGCGTACCTGGAGCGACGGCTCGAGGACCACCACCTCGACAGGTTCCGAATGGAGATCTCAGGGCAGGGCCTCTCGAGCTATCCCCACCCCCGCCTGATGCCCGACTTCTGGGAATACCCCACGGTGTCGATGGGCCTCGGGCCGATCAACTCCATCTACCACGCACGCTTCAACAAGTACCTGGAGCATCGCCAGATAGACGACACCTCCAGCTCACGTGTCTTTTGCTTCCTGGGCGACGGCGAGACCGACGAACCAGAGACCCTGGGTGCCATCTCACTGGCCGGACGTTCGGGCCTCGGCAACCTGGTCTGGGTGGTCAACTGCAACCTGCAGCGCCTCGACGGGCCTGTACGAGGCAACGGCCAGATCATCCAGGAGCTTGAGGGCGTGTTCCGTGGGGCCGGCTGGAACGTGATCAAGGTCATCTGGGGTTCCGGTTGGGACGAACTGATCCAAAAAGACCTGGACGGCGTGCTGCTCAACAAGTTCAACAACACCGTCGACGGCGAGTACCAGCGTCTCGCCGTCGAGGGGGGCGACTACATCCGCGAGCACTTCTTCGGGCCGGACCCACGCCTACGAGCAATGGTCGACCATCTCAGCGACGATGAGCTACGCGACCTTCCCCGGGGTGGACACGACTACCAGAAGCTCTACGCCGCCTACAGGGCGGCAACAGAGGAGAACGCCGCACCCACGGTGATCCTCGCCAAGACAATCAAGGGCTGGACCCTTGGCGAGGGCTTCGAAGCCCGCAACGCCACCCACCAGATCAAGAAGATGACCTCATCGCAGATCCTCGACCTGCGCGAACGCCTGCACCTGGAAGAGGAGATCCCCGAGTCGGCGCTACAAGAGGACAGGGCTCCCTACTTCCGACCCTCTGAGGACAGCCCCGAGTTCGAGTACATGATGCAGCGGAGGCGGGCGCTAGGTGGCTCAATTCCAAAGCGGCGGATTCGAAACAGACGCCCCGCCACCCTCCCCGACCCGTCGGTCTTCCTGGGCCTCTCAAAGGGGTCTGATGGCCGCGAGGTGTCAACGACAATGGCCCTCACCAACCTGCTCCGAGACCTCCTGCGTGATGAGTCGTTTGGCCCGAGGGTGGTTCCGATAGTCCCCGACGAGGCGCGCACCTTCGGCATGGACTCCCTGTTCCGGGAGTTCGGCATCTACGCACCCTTCGGCCAGCTCTATGAACCGGTCGACCATGAGCTGTTGCTCTCCTACAGCGAGGGCACCGACGGACAACTCCTTGAAGAGGGCATCACCGAAGCCGGGTCCCTCTCCAGCTTCATCGCCGCCGGCACCAGCTACGCCAACCTCGGTGTGCCGATGATCCCGTTCTTCACGTTCTACTCCATGTTCGGTTTCCAGCGGGTCGGTGACCTCATCTGGTCGGCCGCCGACTCGAGGGTCCGTGGCTTTCTCATGGGTGCCACCGCCGGCCGCACGACCCTCGCCGGCGAGGGGCTGCAGCACCTCGACGGCCACAGCCATGTACTCTCCTCAACCGTCCCTGCGTGCCAGTCATATGACCCTGCGTTCGCCTATGAGTTGGCCGCCATCATCGACGACGGTCTTGAACGCATGTACGGCAGCGAGGACCCTGAGGCCAACGAGGACATCTTCTACTACGTGACCGTCTACAACCAGCCCCACGTGATGCCTCCGCGCCCCGACCATGTGACTCCTGCTGACATCGTCGCCGGTCTCTACAAGATGACCGATGCGCCGGAACGGCCGGTCTCGGCCACCTTGGTGTTCTCCGGGCCCGCCCATCTGGCAGCAACGGAAGCCGCCGAGGAGTTGGCCGACCGCTGGGGTGTCGGCGTCGACCTCTGGAGCGCAACCTCGTACAAGCGACTACGTGAAGAGGCAATCGAGACCGAGCGCCACAACCGCCTCCACCCCCACGAAGACCGCTCCGAACCATTGGTGGCGAGGTTGCTGTCCGACGGTGAGGGCCCCGTAGTGGCGGTCACGGACTTCATGAAGGCTGTTCCCGACCAGATCGCCAGATGGGTTCCGAGGCCGTTCCACGTTCTCGGCACCGACGGCTTCGGGCGCAGCGACACACGCGAGGCACTCCGTCGCTTCTTCGAGGTCGACACCGGCCACGTCGTGGTCGCCGTTCTGTCGGCTCTGGCTGAGACCGGCGACATCGAGCCATCGGTGGTTGCCGAGGCAATCGCCCTGCACGGAATCGACGTCGACCTGCCTGATCCCGGTCGGCACGATTCGGTACCGGCAACGGGCCACGGCATCGGACACTCCAAGGAGTAGGTTCCCCGAATGCCTGGAGCCCCTACCGGAACCCTCGCGATAACAGGCGACCCACACGCCGACGACCTGGTCAACTCTGATCCGCTGGCACTTCTCATAGGAATGCTTCTCGACCAGCAGGTACCGATGGAGTGGGCTTTCCGTGGACCGGCGACGCTTCTTGAACGACTCGGCTCGCTTGATGCCGCAGCGATCGCTGCCATCGACCCCGACCTGTTTGACGCCACGTGTCGAACCAAGCCGGCCGTGCACCGATTTCCCGGCTCAATGGCCAAACGCATCCAGGCCCTGTGCCAACACATCGTCGACCACTACGACGGCGACGCCAGCCTGCTGTGGGGCAACGCCGCCTCGGGAGCCGACTTGAAGCAGCGCCTCTTGGCGCTGCCCGGCTACGGCGACGAGAAGTCCATGATCTTCACGGCCATCCTGGCCAAGCGCATGGGGGTGGCACCCGACGGCTGGCAGGACGCCGCCGGCCCGTTCTCAGATCAAACCCCCCGCTCGGTGGCCGACATCGACGGGCCCGAGGCCCTTGCCACGGTCAGGGAGTGGAAGAAGGCTCAAAAGGCTGCCGGGAAGTCCAAGCAGCAGTAGCCCCGCCCGAGGCTTCAGAGCCGGGCGGTACCGTCAGACATCGCCTGCCTGAACCATTCGAATGTGGATTCCAGGCCCGACTCCAGCGAAGTCGATGCGGTCCAGCCCAACTCGGTGAGCCTCGACACGTCAAGCACCTTGCGGGGCATGCCATCGGGTCTGGTGGTGTCGAAGGTCAGGTCAGCCCCGGGGTGCACCAGGTCGCGGACCATCTCAGCCAACTCGCGTATCGAGATGTCCTCGCCTGTGCCGATGTTCAGATGACCGATACCCGAGTAGTTGTCCATGATGTGCAGGCAGGCGTCGGCCAGGTCGTCCACGTGCAGGAACTCCCTTCGGGCCGAGCCAGTTCCCCAGATCTGGACCTCTCCAACCCCGGCACGGTGCGCCTCGTAGAAGCGGCGCATCAGGGCCGGCAGCACGTGCCCGCCCTCCAGGTCGAAGTTGTCGCCAGGGCCGTAGAGGTTCGTGGGCATGGCTGATACGAAGTCGTCGCCGTACTGGCGCCTGTAACCCTCGCAGAGCTTGATCCCGGCAATCTTGGCGAGTGCGTATCCCTCGTTGGTCGGCTCCAGTGGCCCGCCCAGCAACGCCTCTTCCACGATGGGCTGCTCGGCCAGACGCGGGTAGATGCACGAACTCCCCAGGTAGAGGAGCTTCTCTACACCTACGAGGTGGCTGGCGTGGACCACGGTGCCGTGGATCATCAGGTTGTCGTAGAGAAACTCGGCGGGCCGTGTGCTGTTGGCCATGATGCCGCCCACCGTGCCGGCCACCAGGAACACGTAGCGGGGTTCCTCGACCCTGAACCATGCCTCAACAGCCGACTGGTCGCGTAGGTCGAGGTTCTCACGGCCCACGGTGCGCAGGTCTGCGAAGCCGGCCTCGGTCAGGCGTCGCATTACCGCCGAACCGACAAGCCCCCTGTGCCCGGCTACAAAGACAGGAGCATCACGGTCGATCATGCCCCGACGCTACCTGTCGCCAACCTGGCCGGCAGTCCCTCCGATGGCACCCACCTCGGCCATGTAGACACCCAGAAGGTCGGCCACAACTGCCACAGAGACAGCATCCAACGGCTCAGGCTCACCAAGGCCACGTGCAACGAGAACCTCAAGGGCATCATCCAGACGGGCAACGACCCTGTCGGTGCCCTCATCGATGGCGGCATCGCCGAGTTCCTGGCCGTGCTCGGTGGCGAGGCCGACAGACCCGAAGTAGTCCAGATACCAGCCCACGATGGTCACCACGTCTGAGCGGCTCAGCTGCCCGGCTGCCTCATCGGGAAGGCGCTCAGAGACCCACTCCACGACATCGTCCACCTCGAACACTGCGGGCAGCACGGTCGTCTCGAGACGACCCAGCGCCGATCCGACCGCTGCAAAGCCAACGGCCACGACAACAATTACCGCGACGACGATGAAGATCCATGTCACCGTCTGATCATGCCAGCCCCGCCAGCGCTACAGGCGCCGACAACCGGAACCGTGCAGGTCTACTTCTCAGATACCTATGCGTTGGGCGAGCAGTTCGCGGTGGTAGGTGGCGTCACCGAACAGCAACTCAGAGCTCTTGGCCCGCTTGAAGTAGAGGTGGGCCGAATGCTCCCAGGTGAAACCAATACCCCCGTGGATCTGGATGTTCTCTGCAGTCGTGTGGAAGTAGGCCTCTGAGCAGTAGGCCTTTGCGAGCGAGGCAACCGACGGCAGTTCGTCGTTCAACTCGGCCGCACACCATGCTGCGTAGTAGGCGGCCGACTTTGCCGACTCCACCTCGAGGAGCATGTCGGCACACTTGTGCTTGATGGCCTGGAAGCTTCCGATCGGACGTCCGAACTGCACCCGGTCCTTGGCGTACTGCACGGCCGTGTCCAGACATATCTGGGCGCCGCCAACCTGTTCGGCGGCAAGGGCCACCGCAGCCAGGTCGAGGACCCTCTCGAGCACCGCCCATCCTCCACCGTCGGTTCCGATGAGGTCTGCACTGACATTGTCGAAGTCGAGTCGCGCCTGCTTACGGGTGGTGTCCATGGTCGCCAGAGCCGTCCGGCTGAGGCCAGAGGCATCGGCGTCGACGTCGACGCTGAAGAGCGACACACCGGCGCCGGTGCGGGCTGCCACAAGAATCAGGTTGGCGATATGGCCGTCGAGCACGTACATCTTGGTTCCAGAGAGGCTCCATGAGTCACCGTCGGCGACTGCAGCCATCTCTATCCCGTCCTCGTCCCATCGGCCGCTCTCCTCGGTGAACGCCAGGGTGGCGATGGTTTCTCCGCTGGCTATGCCGGGCAGCAGGTCGGCTGCGGCAGCGTCATCGCCACAGTGGATGAGCGTGTTCGCCGCCAGGACAACCGTGGAGAAGAACGGGGCACACAACAGGGCCCGTCCCATCTCCTCAAGTACCACCGACAGTTCCACGTAGCCAAAGCCCTGACCGCCGTGCTCCTCTGGAATGATGAGGCTCTGAAGGCCCAACTGCTCGGCCATCATCGACCAGGTCTCCGGGTCGTAGCCGTCGTCGGTCTCCATCAGTTCCCTGACGGTGGCCTCTGGGGAATAGTTCTCGAGGAACTGGCGCACGAACTCACGCAGCTGCTCCTGTTCCTCACTGAATGCGAAGTTCACCCGACGCTCTCCTTGGTCATGGGATCCATCAACAGTGATGTTCTACCAGCCGACCCCGCCGACGGCCACATCCGGCGAGGTGTCGCAGCAGCCCGCCGGGTCGGGCACAATGGCCCCATGGGCGACACCCTTCACTACAGCGACACTCAGGCCGAGATCCACAAGCTTGTCGTGGGCCCCTATGAGAACAATGTCTTCGTGCTCCGATGCCGCCAGACCGGCGAGTCGGTTCTGCTTGACGCCGCCAACGAACACGAGAAGTTGCTCGAGTTGTGTCGGGCACTCGACGTCCGCACCGTGCTGGAGACGCACGGCCACTGGGACCACATCCAGGCGGTTCCGGCTGTCCGCGATGCCGGCTACCAGGTCGGGGTTACCGCTGCCGACGCCGCAATGCTCCCGAGCTACGACTACCTGCTCGAGGACGAGACCGTCATCAGGGTGGGCCGCCTGTCCCTGCACACAATCTTCACTCCCGGCCACACACCCGGTTCGATCTGCTTCAGGCTGGAGGGCTCTCCGATCGTATTCTCAGGCGACACCCTCTTTCCCGGTGGACCGGGGGCCACGACCTTTGAGGGAGGCGACTTCGAGTCGATCATCGAGTCGATCGATCGCCGGCTCTTCGCTGCCCTCGACCCTGGCACCATCGTCATGCCGGGCCACGGCGACGACACCAGCATCGGCACCGAGTCGCCGAACCTGGACGAATGGGTGAGCCGGGGTTGGTAGCCGTTGACCCTCCTCGACCATTACTCCTACGGGCATAGGGTTAATCGGACAGGGTCGTAGGCTTGTCTCCATGAGTGCCGGGCCCGACGCCGCTCCCCTGTTCGAGATATCGGACCTGCACGCCTCGACCACCGACGGCATCCCGATCCTGCGTGGTGTCGACCTCGTGGTTGGCAGCGGTGAGGTCCACGCCATCATGGGACCCAACGGCTCGGGCAAGTCGACCCTCGCCTCGGTCCTCCTCGGCAGCCCCGAATATCTGGTGACCGGCGGTTCGGTTCGCTTCCGCGGCGATGACATCACCGGCTGGTCCACCGATGTGAGGGGTAAGGCCGGCATCTTCCTGGCCTTCCAGTACCCGCTCGAAATCGCCGGTGTCTCGGTGATCAACTTCCTCCGACAGGCCCTGTCGGCCCGAAAGGGCATCGACCTCTCGGTGCTCGAGTTGCGCCTGGCGATTATGGACTGGATGGACCGCCTCGGCATGGACCCGGCATTCGCCGATCGCTACGTCAACGAGGGCTTCTCTGGTGGCGAGAAGAAGCGCAACGAGATCCTCCAGATGGCAATCCTCGAACCCGATGTGGCAATCCTCGACGAGACCGACTCCGGTCTCGACATTGACGCCCTCGAGGTGGTCGCCAACGGCGTTGCCGAGGTCAAGAGGGAGCGGCCCGAACTGGGGGTGGTGGCAATCACCCACTACCAGCGACTCCTGCGACACCTGGCACCCGATGTCGTCCACATCCTCGTCGATGGCCGAATCGTCACTGAGGGCGGCATGGAAATTGCCGAGCGTCTTGAACGCGACGGTTACGAGGCCTTCCGATGACACTCCCGGCCGACGGCACCGAGACCCGGTTCGACACAGCCGCGGTCAAGGCCGACTTCCCGCTGCTGAACCGTCAGGTCAACGACCATCAGATCGTGTACCTGGATTCCGCTGCCACGTCCCAGAAGCCCCGCCTGGTCATCGACACTCTCGCCAGGTACTACGAGGAGATCAACGCCAACGTCCACCGGGGCGCATACCACATTGCCGAACTGGCAACCTCTGCCACCGAGGACGCACGGGCCCGCATTCAGCGGTTCATCGGAGCGCCATCTGCCAGCGAGGTCATCTTCACGAAGAACGCCACCGAGGCAATCAATCTCGTTGCGTACTCCTGGGGGCGGGCAAACCTGAACGAGGGCGATGCCATCCTCATCACGGCACTGGAGCACCACGCCAACATCGTTCCCTGGCAGCAGCTGGCCGCTGAGAGGGGTGTCGAAATCCGCTGGCTGCCCCTCACAGACGACGGCCGCCTCGACCTGACAGACCTCGACCAGATGCTCGACGGGGTGAGCCTCTTCGCCTTCTCGGCAGCGTCGAACGTGCTTGGCACGCTGACACCGGTACGCCAGCTGGCCGACGCCGCACATGCGGCCGGTGCCCTGTGTCTCGTCGATGCCAGCCAGGCGGTACCGCACCTTCCGACCGATGTGAAGGCATGGGACTGCGACTTCATGGCATTCACCGGCCACAAGATGTGCGGACCCACGGGCATCGGCGTGTTGTGGGGTCGTGCCGAACTGCTCGATGCAATGCCTCCCTTCCTCGGTGGCGGCGAGATGATCCTGAACGTCACAAGAGAAGGCTTCATTCCCAACGAACTGCCCTGGAAGTTCGAGGCCGGAACGCCGCCGATCGCAGAGATCATCGGCCTCGGTGCCGCCGTCTCCTACCTTGAGGCCATAGGCATGGACGCTGTTCGGGCCCACGAGACTGCGCTCACCGGCTATGCGCTTCGGGCCCTCAACGAACGTCATGGCGACGACCTGGTCATCCACGGTCCGACCGACGCAGCTGACCGGGGCGGGGTCCTGTCCATCTGTTACCGCGATGTCCACCCGCACGACCTGAGCCAGGTCCTTGACCAACGAGGTATCTGCGTGAGGGCCGGCCACCACTGCGCCAAGCCCCTCATGAAACTGCTCGGAGTGGGTGCAACGGCGCGGGCATCCGTCTACATATACAACGACGAATCAGACGTGGACCTACTATCGGATGCGCTCGCCGAAGCCGGTGAGTTCTTCTCCCACCAACCCGCCTGACCCCCACCCGACCCTGGAGCACAAACGTGGCAGGACTAGAAGACCTCTACCGCGAGATAATTCTCGATCACTACCGCAACCCCCGGAACCGTGGCGAGCTGGAGACCCCTCCTGCCCACATGGCCGAGGGTTTCAACCCTCTGTGTGGCGACGAGATTCAGGTCTTCCTGCAGGTCGACGGCGACAGGATCTGTGATGTGAGCATCTCCGGTCAGGGCTGTTCGATCAGCCAGTCGTCTGCCTCCATGATGACCACTGCTGTGCTCGGCAGGACCGTCGACGAGGCCCGGCAGGTGATCAGGGCCTTCAAGGCGATGATGTCGATCCACGGTGACGACCTCGACGGTTCCGACCACGACCCGTCCGACGAGACCGTCGGGTCCCAGATCAGCCTGGGCGACCTCGAGGCCCTGCGCGGCGTGGTCAAGTTTCCGGTCCGCATCAAGTGCGCCACCCTGGCATGGAACACCCTCGACCAGGGTCTCAGCGAGGCAACCGCCTGAGGTCAGCCCAGGGGATCGGCAAACGGGTCGGGCCCAGGGCCCAGTTCGACAGCCACCTCGGGTACGTCGACAGCTTCTCCGAGTATCCCCGTATAGCCCTCGGCCTCGAGTTGTTCAGCCAGTTCAGGTCCCCCGGAAGTATGAATCCGACCGTGTGAGAGAACGTGCACCCGGTCTGGTTCGAGCACCTCCAGAAGGCGACTGAAGTGCGTGATGACGATCACTCCCAGCCCGGTCTCGTCAGTGGCGTCCTGTACGCGGCGGGCCACTGCCGCAAGGGCATCTACGTCGAGTCCAGAGTCGATCTCGTCGAGAACCGCATAGCTCGGTCGTATCACGGACATCTGGAGGGCCTCGTTGCGCTTCTTCTCGCCGCCCGAGAGGTCGACGTTCACCGGACGATCCAGGAACTTCTCATCGAAGCCGATGCGCTCAGCCTCGACCACCAGCGCCGCACGTATTCCGTCGGGGTCACGACCTCCGGCCACTGCCGCCTCGACGAGCATCGATTCAAGGCTCACACCGGGCACCTCGGTCGGGTGCTGGAGGGCAAGGAAGAGGCCTGCCTGTGCCCGTTCCCACGGTGCGAGCGCCAGAAGGTCGGTGCCATCAAGCGTCACCGTTCCTGCCGTCACCTCGTAGCCCGGCCTGCCCATGAGGACATGCGAGAGCGTGGACTTGCCAGACCCGTTGGGGCCCATGATGGCGTGCACCTCGCCCGGTCGGACCTCGAGGTCTATTCCAGCAAGGATGTGGGTGTCACCGACCCTGGCGCACAGCCCTTCAATGCACAGAACCCTGTCGGAGCTCATCGCTCCTCCATGACCACGTCGTCACCATCTATGCGCACGGCAAACACCTCGACAGGTTGTGTGGCAGGAAGGGTCAGGGCCTCTCCGGTCTCAAGCGAGAACAGGCTTCCGTGCTTCCAGCACTCAATCGTGCGGTCCTCGGCATCCACCTCACCATCGGAGAGCGAGACCTCGGCATGACTGCAGGTGTCAGCAACAGCCAGCACGCTGTCACCGATTCGAACCAGCGCCACAGGAGCACCGTCTACCTCTATCTGGCGAGCGATGCCGTCTGGAAGATCTGTCAGACCACAGATGCGGCTGCTGCTCACGCCGCCGCCTCGGGCCTGAAGTTGCGCAGGCGCCTGTCGAGACGCTCCACGAGAGCGGCCCTCAGGAGGAGGCCGACCGCCTCGGTGGGAGCCCGGCTGATCACTTCGTCGAAGAAGCCCTCGACCAGCAGCCTCTCGGCAATGGTGGTGGGAACCCCTCGGCTCTCCAGGTAGAAGAGCTGGTCCTCATCGACCGGAGACACCGTCGAGGCGTGGCTGCACACGACGTCGTCGGTCTCGATCTCGAGGTTGGGGACGCTGTGTGCCCATGCGTCGGCGGACAGCTTGATGTTCCTGTTGGTCTGGTAGGCGCGGGTACGCACCGCCTCGGGGTCGACCCTGATTAGACCTGAGTAGACAGACCTGGAGGTTCCGTCGAGGGCGCCCTTGAACAACAGTTCGCTCGTCGTGTCGGGAGCGGCGTGCTCCTGAAAGGTCCGAAAGTCGTGTACCTGGTCCTGCTCGCCGTAGTAGGCGGCAGTCAGGCGGGCCTCGGCGCCACGGCCAACCAGGCGACAGTCGGTCCGGGTCCTTGCGTAACAGCCACCCAGGCCGGCCACGAAGGTCTCCACCGTTGCGTTCTGATCCACCCGAAATGCCTGGTGTACGAGGTTCCACAGCCCTGTTCCGAGATCCTGCACCAACGCGTGTCTGAGCCGGGCATCGGCCTCAACCTGTGCCTCGAGCACGGGTGCCACCACCGAGACGACGTCTGAAGAGGAGGTGTGGTGCTCGACAACGGTCACGTCGGTGTCCACTCCACAACGCACGAACAGGCGTGGAAACAGCGCCGCCGAATCGGCATCGGTGTGTACGAGAACCACGATCGGTGCATCCAGACGGACCCCGTCGGGAACCATCACGGCGAGCGGTTCGGGTCCGAATGCCCGGTTCAGGTGGCCGAAAAGATCCACCGGGGTGGTGAGCACCGAGGCGAAATAATCGGCGCCGTCACCGAGGTCGCCAATTCGCCCGACCGTTACGCCGAGTGCTGCTGCCTCTTCGGAGATTGAGAACTCCTCGAGCCATCCGTTTCGCAGCACCGCGGTGGCAGCGTTCGCATCGGTGGCAGCCGGGTCCATGAACGGTTCGACGAGTGGGGTCTGGGTGGCTAGAGGCTGGAACCTGTCAAGGTCGAGGTCTCCGATTCGTGAGTATCTCCAGACCTCCTCGTCGGTACTCGGAGGGGCCACGTCGCCAATGCCCTCGACAACCTCTCTGCGGAGATCGACAAGCCATGCGGGCCCGGGCAGCGCTGCCGATACAGAAGGGTTGAAGGCGTTCGGCACAGGACCTCGGGGCGGACTTGGTCGGCTGGTTGTGGAGCACCGGTATCGATTCTGCGGATCCGGGCGTGCAGGAATAACCCTATCGCCATAGGAGTATTCCCCTGCGGCGCCTCAGCGCCCTGCAGTCACTCCTGAATGAGGTGCCCGAGGGTGCCTGGTTGAATCTGGCATGCCGCCTCGAAGGCTGTCACGTCGTCGGACTTGAGCCTTATGACCCTTCCAAAGCGGAAAGCCTTCAGGTCGCCCCTGTCGATGAAACTGTAGATGGTTCGGGGGTTGACCCCGAGGCGCCGAGCAGCCGCCTCAGTGCTCATCCACTCCACTTCGGCCACCTCTCCGGGTGAACCTGTCTCATTTTGTGCCATGTCGTTAACTCTAGATCACTCTCCTATCCTCTGCAACATGCACACCGCACCCGCTGGAGACCTCGTCGGCCCTCCGGTATGGTCGCAGCGGTGAACGGACAGCGTCACGTGCTCCTTGGACTGGCTTCGGGAACCCCCACCTGGACCACGACCATCTGTCAACGCCTGGAGCATCACGGTCACTCCTCAGAGTTCATCCTCTGCACAGGTACGGCAGACCTGTTCAACCGCCTGGGCACCGGCCGCCTGTTCTCCGCCCTGTTCATCGACCATCGAACCGTCGGCCTCGACCGTGAGTTGATAAGCAGGTCAACCTCGGCAGGTTGCCCTGTGGTGGTCGTCGGAGGAGACGACGAATCGCCAAGGTGGGTAACGCTGGGCGCCGCCGCTGTGATCGGCAGCGACCTGCCCGTCGACACCTTCAGGCAGTTGCTCAGCCACCATGCCTCCCCCATCCTGACCACCGACCACCTCGACCTGGGCTCAGGGCCACCCGAGTCCGCTTCCCACGGCTGGTCCGGCAGGCTCGTGGCGGTAACCGGTCCCGGAGGAACAGGCGCATCTGGACTTGCCCGTCACCTGGCAGCCGGCATGGGGAACGATCCCAGGATGCGCGGCTCGGTTCTGCTGCTCGATGCCTGCCTCGAGGCTGACCAGGCCTTCCTCCACGGCCTACCCGACGACCACCTCGGACCCGACCTGCAGGCAGCCACCCAGGCTCACCGGGGCGGCGACCCCGACCGAGCGGGGCTCGAGAAGTTGATTGTCAGGCCCACCGACCGGCCCTACGGCCTCATCCCCGGTCTACGTCGCCGCCGTGACTGGCCATCTATCGGTGGGCCCAGCCTGCGGGCCACGCTCGTGAACCTGCGCCGACACCATCTGGTCTCTGTCGTCGATGTGGATCCGCTGATCGACCTGACCCCACCGGGCCAGGCCATCGGGCCCTCGACCCCCGGAGAACCCTGTCGAATTGTCATGTCGCTGGCCGACCTCGTGGTCGTGGTCGGCGGCACAGGTGAACATGCGGCCAGATCCATGGAACGCCTTCTCTCCAATCTTGGCGATGCCGGCATTTCGGCCTCGCGCCTGCTTCCCATCCTGTTGGCAGAACCAGCCACAGGTCGTCGCACGGCCCGACGAGAGGCCCGCCGTCTGGATCGGGCCACCCCGGCCGACCTCGACAGCCCGCTTGTACTCGCCGATTCCACCAGCGGCAGCCCGGGCACCGACACACTGCTTGCCCGCGAGGTTCTGGGAGCCCTTGACCTGCTGGCCGGGCGCCTCGACGACGGAGGGGTCGTTCCGGTTGCAGTGGGGTCACTCGGAACCCTTGACCAGTGAGGGTGGCACTTTGAGCGACCGGGACGAAACCGTCCAGAGCGCAGATGACCGGACCTCGGCCGACCGCATGGAACACGAGGCCCGCATCCTGGCCGATGTGCAACTCCCCGGGGTTGTGGTTCTGCTGGGTTTTCAGAGGCGTGGCGACAGGGCCGAGTTGCGACTGGGCGATGCAGACCACCCTGACATGGCAACACAACCCCTGGTCGACGCTGTGGCACTCTGCCGACTCGGCTCAGCGCTCGCCCGCACGATCGCCGAGGTGCACCGCGCTGGCGTGGCACACGGGGACCTCAGGTCCAATGTGGTGCTGGTGGACGAGAGAGGCCTTCCTGTGCTGAGTGGGTTCACCAGCGCAAGGGTCGTGGCCCCGGGCGAAATGGCAGACGACGACATCGGTGCCCTCGGGTCGCTCCTGATCGATGCCCACGGGCGCCTCCGGCCGTCAGATAGCCCAACCGAGTTGAGGCGCAGGAAACGCCTGAACAAGGCATGTCGACCGGTGCGCCACGAGACCGCCGGCGACATGGCGGCCCGCCTGGCCGATCTGAGCATCGCCTTTCAACAGGAGGCCGGAGACGACGAGGCTCCCCCTGACCTCGACGAGAGCATCAGGGCCAGGGTGACCAGAACCAGCAGTTCAGCCGGCAGGCTGCGGAAGGTGGCGGCTGTCGCTGCAGGGGTTGCTGCGATTGCGGTGGGCATCGTGGCGATCCGGGGCGGCGAGCGTGCCACAATCGCCCCTGTTGTCGTTCCCACGGTTTCTCCCGACGGACCGGTAGTTGAACACGACGGTCAGCGCTTCCAACTCGGAAGCATCGGCGACGTCGTCGTGATCGGCGACTGGGCCGACCCTGAAGGACGCGGCTGCGACGGTCTCCAGACCCCTGCCCTGCTGCGTCCCTCGACTGGAGCCGTGTACGTGTTCGATGCCTGGGCCGACAGCGGCGTCCTTGCCGCCGACGCCACCATGATCGTGTCGGGAGCAGCAACGCTTGAGTCAGATACCGGAGGCGACTGCGATCTGCTCCGAGCCGTGGGGCCCGAGATCGATGCACAGGTCCGGGCCGGCTGAGCGCGTATGACAGGCAGGCTCAGGTGTCGAGGAACCAGATTCCATGCGGCATCTGGGGAAAGTGGGAGAGCACCCGTTCCTCGAGCAGGCTGAAGCCGAGGCGTTTCGCTACGGCCTGTGACCTGACGTTCTCGGGCAGGATGCAGCTGAACAGTCGTTCAGCACCGGCCTCGGAGAAGCCGTACTGAACAGACCGGGCTCCGGCCTCGGTGGCGTAGCCGAGCCCCCACACCTCGGGGTGGAGCGCCCAGCCAACCTCCAACCCGGGCCAGTCGGCACGCTCCGGCTGGTAGAGGCCGGCCCGTCCGACCAGCCGGCCGGTTGCCTTCTCCTCGAGTGCCCACAGGCCCGTGCCGCGCAGTTCCCACTGGCCCAAGAAGAACGCCATCTGCGCCCAGGCCTGTTCCCTGTCGAAGGACGCGGGAATAGCCAGAGCGGAGCTGACCTCAGGGGTGCTGAACAGGTCGAAATATGCATCCAGGTCGTCCTGACTGAATGCACGCATTGTCAGCCGCTCGGTCTCAAGCGTGGGGCAGGTGCTCATCTTCCCATCATGACCGACCACACTCCCTCCGGTGGTGGCGCGGTGCGGTCGATCTGGTTGACTCGCCCGATGACCAGAGTGGACGTTGAATCACCGGTGACCGGGGTCGTGTGGAAGGTCATCGTCGGTGTGGGCGACACGGTCTCGTCAGGAGACCAGGTGATGGTGCTGGAATCCATGAAGATGGAAATACCCGTGGAGGCTCCGGTTGACGGAACCATCGCCGAGCTGTCGGTGGCCGAGGGCGATCAGGTCTCCCAGGACAGCCCGGTTGCTGTAATCGAGTCGACTCAGGGCCTGTAGGGGAATCCGGCCGGTCCTGCAGTACGGAGGGGTGCAGCAAGGTTGGCGAACTCACAGAGCAGGGGCCTGGTGTCGGCCGGGTCGATGATCTCCTCAACCAGGTAGGCCTCGGCTGTCCGAAAGGGTGAGCGCACCGTGTTGAGGCGATCGGTGATCTCGGCAATCAGCGCCTTCGGGTCGTCTGAGGCTTCAATCTCGGACCTGTAGGCGGCTGCCACCCCACCCTCAACCGGCAGAGACCCCCAGTCGCCAGATGGCCAGGCGTACCGGTAGAGGAAGCGGTTTCCGGCTGTGTGGGCTGCACCGGCCACCCCGAACACCTTGCGGATGATGACGGTGCACCATGGCACCGTGGCCTGGTGGATGGCGGCAAGGGTGCGGGCGCCGTGGCGGATGGTCGCCGCCCTCTCGGCCTCGCTTCCGATCACGAAGCCCGGGTTGTCCACCAGGTGGACCACTGGCAGGTGGAAGGTCTCGGCGAGGTCAACGAACCGGGTCACCTTGTTTGCGGAGTCAGCAGTCCAACCGCCTCCGTAGTGGTATGGGTCGTTGGAGAGCACCGCCACGGGCCAGCCGTCGAGGCGCGCAAGGCCGCAGATGGCCGAGCGGCCCCAGCCCTTTCCGATCTCGAAGAACGTGCCCGCGTCGACCACGGATTCGATGACTGTCCGCATCTTGTAGACCTTGCGGCGGTCTCGTGGTACGACGCCTACGAGGCCACGGTCAGTTCGGTTCGGGTCGTCTGTGACGGGTCCGCGTTCAGGCAGGTCGTGGACGGATGAGGGCAGGTAGGAGAGGAACTGTCGGGTGCGTTCGAAAGCCTCGTCCTCTGAGGCGACCTCGTCGTCGACGGCGCCGTTGCGGGTGTGGACCCGACTGCTGCCGAGGCTCTCCTTGTCGACCTGTTCGCCTCCGAGGGCGTTCACGACGGGTGGGCCGGCAACAAACAACTGTGAAAGGCCCTTGACCATTACCGAGTAGTGGCTGCTTACCGCCCGGGCAGCCCCAAGACCGGCAACCGGTCCGAGGCACAGGGCAACTGTCGGGACCGTGGCGAGGTTGGCCACCACATGGTCCCAGGCGGGGTTCAGAGGCACGTAGGTGCGGGCTCCCTTGCCGATGGCACCGTCGATGTTGGTGCCCTTCTCCTCGGCCTTGGTGTCGAGGGTCTTCACCGATCCCCCACCACCGGTGCCGTCGATGAGGCGAACTATCGGGAGCCGCAGTTCACGTGCCATCTGCTCGGCTGCAATCTGTTTGGCCACTATCGAGGCGTCGGCGGCTCCGCCCCTCACGGTGAAGTCGTCGCCGGCCAGAACGACGGGCCTGTTGTCGATCTGGCCACGGCCGAACACGAAGTTGGAGGGAGACAGGTCGAGCAGTTCGCCGTCGGGTCCATAGGTGGCCGTTCCGGCGATCTTGCCGATCTCGTGGAAGGTGCCGGGGTCGAGCAGCTTCTGGAGACGCTGTCGGATGTCGAGTTTGCCGCGGTCATGCTGCCTCGCGACCTTCTCCTCGCCGCCCATGCGATCCGCCATCTCCTCGCGCGCACGCAACTCGTCGAGTTCCGGGTCCCATTCCATCTCATCGGCCATGTTGTGACGGTACCTGTCGGTCGGTGGCCTGATCCCAGCCGGGCTCAACCCAGCCGAATGTGGCCGTCTCCGGCAACCACATCACCGATGACCGCCGCTGTGTGGCCCGTGGCAGTCAACTGGGCAACCGCCTCGTCTGCAGCGGCGGGCGAGGCCCCGAACACCAGCCCACCAGAGGTCTGTGCATCAGCCAGGAGGAGTACGTCGAGTTCAGCGAGGCCTCCCCTGTCGAGGACCTGGTCAGCCCATTCCAGGTTGCGGCGACTGCCTCCGGGCATTGAGCCGGCCTCGGCCAGGTCGCGGGTGCCTGGAAGCAGGGGAACCTCGGCATAGTTGATGGCGATGTCCACGACAGACTCGGCTGCAGCCCTGCCGAGATGACCGAGCAGGCCAAAACCAGTGATGTCCGTTGCACCGGTCGCACCCGCTGCAACCGCGACCGCTGACCCGTCGGCGTTGAGACGGGTCATGGACTTCATGGCCGCCTCCACCACATTCTGATCGGCATCTCCGGACTTGATTGCAGTGGTGATGACGCCGATACCGAGGGGTTTGGTGAGCACAAGGGCGTCGCCCGGCCTGAAACCGGTGTTGGTGAGCATCCTGTCGGGGTGCACCTCGCCGACCACAGCCAGGCCGTACTTGGGTTCGGGGTCGTCGACGGTGTGGCCTCCGGCGATTACGAAGCCGGCATCGGCTGCCACCTCCTGTGCCCCCTGGAGGACCTCGACCAACAGGTCCGTCGACAGTTCGTCGCCGTTCCAGCAGACCAGGTTGAGCGCCAACAGCGGCGTTCCACCCATTGCGTAGACATCGGAGACCGCGTTGGCGGCTGCCACGCGACCCCAGGCGCGCGCGTCATCTACCACCGGTGTGATGAAGTCGGCGGTCAGGACGAGGGCCCTGTCGTCGGAGAGTTTCCACACGGCGGCATCGTCACCGGTGTCCATTCCGACGAGGAGGTCCGGGGCCTCAGCGGGGGTCAGGTGGCGCACCACGTGCGCCAGTTCGCCTGGAGCGAGCTTGCAGCCTCAACCGGCTCCGTGGCTGAACTGTGTCAGTCGCCGCATGGTCCACCCCCTTTCGATACGAGTGCTGTCGTCGAAGGGTACGTGATCAGTGGCCGGCCAGCGTGGCCACTGCCTCGAGCAGTCGCTCGACGTCGTCGTGGCCAATGTAGATGCAGACACCGGCACGGACGGCACCGTCGTCGGCATCCAGGCCGAGTGGCGCCATTGCCTCGACGGCGTAGTTGTGGCCGTCCCAGACCGCCACCCTCTCCTCGGCCAGCCTGGTTGCCACCTGCAGGGGTGTGTGGCCGTCGACCAGAAACATGGTCGTCGGAGCCCTATCAACGAGATCCGGCGGGCCCACCACCCTCACCCCGGGCATGTCGTGGAGGCCGGTCAGCAGGTGACCAAATACCGCCTCTTCGTGTTCGATCACGGCAGCCATGGTGGCCTCAAGGAGGAATCGTGCTGCGGCGTCGATTCCTGCCATGGCCTCCCATGAAGGGGTGCCGTACTGGAACCGACCAGGCCCGGAACCAGGAGCTGGCCTCACCTTGTAGGCGGACAGCGAGTCGAGCAGGTCTGGCTCGACCCACATGATTCCGGCGTGTGGCCCGTACCACTTGTATGAGGAGGTCGTGAACACGTCGCATCCGATTGATTCCACATCGATTCTGCGATGCGGCGTCAGGTGGACGCCATCAACCACCACCCGGGCACCGGCAGCGTGTGCAGCCCTGGTGATCTCCGTCGTGTCGGGAATGGCGCCGATGGCATTTGAGGCTCCGGTTACCGCAACCCATCTGGTGGCCGGCCCGATCAGATCGACCACGGCATCGGTGCACAGGCGGCCGCTGGCCGTGTCGAGGCTCGCCACACGAACGGCGGCACCGACGTCACGGGCGGCGAGCAGCCAGGGGGCCACATTCGAGTCGTGGTCCAGTTCGGTGCAGATGATCTCATCGCCGGGGCCCAGGTCGGTGGCGATGGCCCGGGTGAGGGCCATCATGTTGGCAGTGGTGCTCGGGCCAAAGACCATCCCGGCCGGGTCCGCACCTAGAAGTTCGCCAACCGTGGCGCTCACCCTTTCGGTCAGGGCGTCACATTCCTGGGCTGCCGGGAACGCACCGTGGCTGTTGGCGTTGTTCCCGCTGCGCTGCCACTCGGCGACCGCCTCGATTGAGGTGTCCACGGCCTGAGTGCCGGCGGGGCCGTCAAAACGGCTCCAGCCATCGGATAATCCGGGAAATCGTCGCCTGATGTCGGTTAGGCCTGTCATCCTCGGGCACGCTAATAGGGCTGCAACGTCCACGGTGGACAGGAGGGCTGAGACTTGGAGTCGGAGGAGGTCGAGATCGCACGACGGATCGCTGACACGATCCATGCCGGTTTCATCGACTACGTCGCCGGGTTCAACCTCATCTCGCGCCGCGCCAGGAGCCACTTCGAGAAGCGCGAGTGGTCGCTGCAGGAGGCTGATGCCACCGAGAGGCTGAACCTGCACAACGAACGGGTCCTTGAGACCGTTGCCCTCGTCAAGGACCTCCTCGGCGACGTGGCCGACCGGCGTGGCGAGTGGCGCCTCGCCCGCGGGCACTTCAAGCACCGCATCGCCGAGAGGGCCGACATGGTTCTCGCGGAGACGTATTTCAACTCGGTCACCCGCCGCGTGTTCACAACCATCGGCATCGACAACGACGTCGAGCTCAGGTGGTTCGGCGCCACAAGCGTGCCCCGCGGCGAGGCCTCGGCCGAGATGTTCACCTCCCTCACCCGAACCCGCGACTCGGCGGCCCTGATCACCTCGATCCTGGACTCATACCAGTTCGACGCACCATGGGTGGACCTTGAGGGCGACGCCCGCAGGGTCGCAGCCAGGCTGGACTCGTTTCTTCTCGAAGCCTGGGACGGCCTCGAGGTCGACGCCGTCGACATGCTCAAGCCGGTGTTCTTCAGGAACAAGGGTGCCTACCTGATCGGACGCCTGAGGCACCTGAACCGGATCGCCCCGATCGTGCTGCCGATCATCCACGGCGAGGACGGGCTGAGGGTCGACAGCCTCCTACTGACCGAGTTGCAGGTCAGCCGCCTGTTCAGCTTCACCAGGTCCTACTTCTTCGTGGAATGGCCGAACCCTGCCGAACTCGTCGGGTTCCTCAAGTCGCTTCTTCCAATGAAGTCCCTGGCGGAGCTTCACACCGCCATCGGCTTCCCGCAGCACGGCAAGACCAGCCTCTACCGCTCCCTCTACCGGCACCTGGAGAACTCGAACGACAAGTTCGTGCCCGCAAGGGGGACACCGGGAATGGTCATGTCGGTGTTCACGCTGGTGTCGTTCAACGTGGTCTTCAAGATCATCAAGGACCACTTCGACCCACCCAAGAACACGACCAGAGATGCGGTCATGCGCCGCTACAAACTCGTCTACAACCATGACCGGGTCGGCCGGATGGTCGACGCCCAGGAGTTCGAGAACCTCTCCTTTGACCTCGACAGGTTCGACCCGGCGCTGCTCGAACAACTGCTCGCCGAGGCGAGCGGATCAGTGCACGTAAGAGGTGACCAGGTGGTGATCAGGCACGTCTACACCGAGCGGCAGGTCTACCCGCTGAACCTCTACCTGCGTGAGATGTCGGCTGACAAGGCCGAAGCGGCGGCGCTCGACTGGGGAGCCGCAATCAAGGACCTGGCAGTCGCAAACGTGTTCCCGGGCGACCTGTTCACCAAGAACTTCGGCGTGACCCGCCACGGCAGCGTCGTGTTCTACGACTACGACGAACTGTCGCTCCTCGAAGAGTGCAGGTTCCGTGTAATCCCCGAGTCCGACGACCACGAACTTGAGATGTCGTCACAGGTCTGGTTCGCAGTCGAGCCCGGCGACGTCTTCCCGGAGCAGTTCCCGACCTTCATGAGGTTTCCCAGAGACGTTCCCGACTCGGTCTGGGGCCGGTTCTGTGAGGTGCACGGCGACCTGTTCACAGCCGACTACTGGACAGGCGTACAGGAGCAGTTGGCTCTTGGTGACCTGCCCGACTTCTACCCGTATCCGCAGCGCCTCCGATTCCGTCGCCGGTCGACCGAGGCCGCAGAGTAGGGTCGCCGCCGTGTCCAGACCGGTAGAGATCGCACCATCTGTCCTGCCCGCCGACTACTCGAAGTTGGGTGCGGAGTGCGTCGCTCTCCAGGATGCCGGTGTCGACCGCATCCAGTGGGACGTCATGGACGGTGTGTTCGTGCCCAACCTCACGTTCGGACCCGACGTGATCGCCTCGATCCGACCCCATGTCGACGTGGTGTTCGAAGCCCACCTGATGGTCGTCGAACCCGACCGCCTTCTCCACCGCTATGTAGAAGCCGGCTGTGGCATCGTGATCGTTCACGCTGAGGCCTGTACCCACCTTCACCGCACGCTGGCCCACATCGCTGAACTGGGCGCCACCCCGGGCGTGGCCCTCAACCCCCATACCCCGGCCAACGTGATCAGCCACGTCCGCGACCTGCTCGGCATGGTGCTTGTTATGACCGTCAACCCGGGCTTCGGCGGCCAGGCCTACATCGACACCATGGAGCCCAAGATCGCCGAGGTGGCCTCTCTGCTCGAGGGCTTTGACTGCGACATCGAGGTCGACGGTGGCATCGGACCAGACACAGTCGCCGGAGCAGCTGCCGCCGGCGCAAATGTGCTGGTATCGGGCAGTGCCCTCTACCGCGACCCCGCTGGCCTCGAACACGCCGTCACCGACCTGAGGCAACGGGCCGAGGCCGCCAGGGCCTGACCGGGGACGCAACCCAACACCGATAGAGCCACCGGGCGATCGCACCGCGCCGCTACCCTGCCCCCTCATGGACACACCCCTGCACCCGGTCTCTGAGGCCGACAGCCCAGACCTCGCACGCTTCGACGTCTTCAACCGTCTCCTCAAGGACCGCATCGTCTTTCTCGGCACCGATGTCAACGACGACGTTGCCAACTTCCTGATCGCCCAGATGCTGTTTCTCGAGGCCCAGGATCCCGACAAGCCAATTTGGCTCTACATCAACTCCCCGGGTGGATCGGTGACCGCTGGCATGGCCATCTACGACACCATGCAGTTCGTGGGCCCCGAGGTCGGAACAATCTGCATGGGTCTCGGCGCCTCGATGGGCCAGTTCCTCCTCTGCGCCGGTGCCCCCGGGAAGCGCTACGCACTCCCCCATGCGCGCATCATGATGCACCAGCCCCTTGGCGGCGTTCGTGGTGACGCCTCCGACATTGCAATTCAGGCTGAGCAGATGGCCGCCACCAAAAAGCTCCTCCAGGAACGCATCGCCCAACACACGGGCCAGAGCGTCGAGACCGTCGAGTCCGACAGCGACCGCGACCGCTGGTTCACTGCCGACGAGGCCTGTGAGTACGGCATCATCGACCAGGTGATCGCCCGGCGCGGGGAGATGCGCTGAGCGTCACAACCCCCACCGCACTCCACGGCTCCGACACATATGGGGGCTCCGAGCCGGGGTGCGACGTAGGCTGGGCTCCTGCGGACGTGGCGGAACTGGTAGACGCACCGGCTTTAGGTGCCGGCGCCGAGAGGCGTGGGGGTTCGAGTCCCTCCGTCCGCACGTGAACGAGGTCGACCCCACCCTGCGTGCGCTGATCGACGCCGCCCCAGTGGGCATGGCGCTGCTCGACGCCGACGGCCAGCCCCGGTACGCCAACCACCGGTGGGTGGCGATGACGGGTTTCTCCCCTGAGAGACAGGGCACCTCGGAGTGGACCGAATGCGTTGATCTCGAGGGCCGCGACGACTTCGCAACCGATCTGGCGCTGTCCCTCTCAGACGGGACCGCTCTTCGTGGTCGCCTCAGGCTCATTACCCGTGCCGGCATCATCCGATGGGTGGACCTCACGATGACTCCTATTACCGGCGGAGAACCCGGCTCGGGTGGAGCGCTGCTCGGCATCTCCGACATCACCGATGAGGTGGACGAGGCTCGCCGTGCACATGAGTTGACAAGGGTGCTCGAGGCCAGCTCCGACCTGGTGGCGATCCTCGACCCGCTGGGCCGCAGCCTCGTGTGGGCAAACGATGCGATGCGCCGCCACCTTGGCGGTGGCGACGTGTCTGGAAAGGTCCTGTTGGACCACCTTGACGGATGGTCACAGGCCCGTCTGGCTGCAACCGCCCTCCCAGAGGTCCGCACCTCTGGAACCTGGAGCGGCGAGCTACGCCTTGCTCGCAGGACTGGTGGCACCGTGCCGATGTCGGCTCTGCTCGTGTCCCACCGCGACCCTGATGGAGTGGTTGATGCAATCTCGATGGTCGGACGGGACCTGACGGACCTGCATGCCGCCCAGCAGCGTGTCGAGGCTTCCGAGATCCGCCTGGCTGCCCTGGTTGAGCATGCCTCTGATCTTGTGCTTGTCGTCAGCGCATCGGGCGACATCGTCTATGCCAGCCCGGCCGTTGCCCACGTGCTGGGCCGCGAGGCGGTCGAGTTGGAGGGTGTGCCGGTTGTAGACCTGGTGCATCCCGAGGACCACGATGGCCTGGCTGAGCGGACCGCTGAGATTCTTGCGACACCGGGAATGTCGCCGGCCTTTGAGGCCCGGGTGGCTCATGCCGGTGGCGGCTGGCGCTACATGGAAATCGTCGCAACCAACCTTCTGGGCAATCCGGCAGTTGACGGAATCGTAGTGAACGCCCGCGATGTGACCGAGCGTGTCGAGGTGGCTGCCGAACTGGAGGAACGCGCCTTCCACGACGAGTTGACCGGGCTACCCAACCGGGCTCTCCTCCTGGACCGCCTCGCTGATGCCCTGCACAGGGCCGCACGCCATGACCGCATGGTCGGCGTGTTGTTCCTCGACCTGGACCGGTTCAAGGTTGTCAACGACTCCCTCGGCCACGGGTCTGGCGACGACCTGCTCCGTGAGGCGGCCCACCGGCTGTCCCAGACGGTCCGTCCCGGCGACACCGTGGCCAGGCTTGGTGGCGACGAGTTCGTTGTCCTCATCGGCGACATGCTGCGCACCACCGACGCCCTTGTCGCCGCCGAACGTGTGAGGGCATCCCTGTCCCGCCCGATGCAGCTCGGCAGCGAGTCGACTGTGGTTACCACGAGCATCGGTGTGGCCATCGGGTACGGGCAGGAGGCGCCGGCCGACCTGCTTCGCGATGCCGACACGGCCATGTACCGCGCAAAGGACCAGGGACGCGACAGGGCCGAACTCTTCGACGACCACCTACGTGCCCAGGCGGTCAGACGCCACTCCGTCGAGCAGGAGTTGCGCCTCGCCCTCGACGAAGGTCGCATCGAGGTCCACTTCCAACCGGTGGTCCGGATCTCAGACGGTGCCGTTACCGGTGCCGAGGCACTCGCCAGGATCCGTGGGTCCGGAGGCGAGTTGCTCATGCCTGATCAGTTCATTGACATTGCCGAGGACAGCGGTCTCATCGCACAGTTGGGCGGACGTGTTGTTGCCATTGCCCTGGAGCGGCTCTCGTCCTGGGGCGAGCGGGGCGGAGAGAACCTGAGCATCGCTGTGAACGTCTCGGCACGCCAGTTGGCGGATTCGACCTTTCCCGAACTGGTACGTGCGGCCATCGAGGCCAACAACGTCTCCCCGGAACAGGTGGCACTTGAGTTCACCGAGTCGGCCCTGATCGCCGCCAACCCGGTGACCGAGAAGGTTCTCGGCGACCTCACCTCACTTGGGGTCCGGATCGGCCTTGACGACTTTGGGACGGGGTTCTCGTCGCTGGCCTATCTGAAGCGCTTCCCGATCGACTTCGTGAAAATCGACAGGTCGTTCGTTGCCGGTCTCGGAACCGACGATGACGACACGGCCATTGTCACCGGAACGGTTGCATTGGCCCAGGGGCTCGGGCTGCAGGTTGTCGCCGAGGGGGTCGAGACCCGGTCCCAGCTGGAGTATCTGCAGAGGCTCCGCTGCGACCTGGCACAGGGTTTCCACTTCTCTGAACCGGTTACCGACGCCGAGTTCGACCGGTTCCTCGGAAACGCCCGGGAGCAGGCACCAATCTCGCTGAACTAGCCGGGCTCTGATCCCGGTTGGGTGCCGAGCATTGCAACAAGAGCCCTGAGTGCCCGTCCGCGGTGGGAGAACCAGTGCTTGTCGTCTCCCATTTCGGCGAACGTGGCGCCGTCGCCCTCGAACGGGACGAAGACCGGGTCGTATCCGAAGCCCCCTTCACCTGACGGGGTCTCGGCAATTCTGCCTTCGACAGTTCCGGTGGCAACGAGTTCGTTGCCGCCCGGGTAGCGAACAATCGCCACGGTCCTGAAACGGGCGGTCCTCATTGCGGGAACTACTCCGTCCAGGTCTGCCATCAACTTCGCCATGTTGTCGGCGTAGTCGGCATCCTCGCCGGCGAAACGGGCTGACCGAACACCGGGTTCTCCGCCAAGGGCATCAACGAAGAGCCCCGTATCGTCGGCGACGGCTGCCAGACCAGTGGCGCTACTCACGGCAACAGCCTTGAGGCGTGCGTTCTCCTCGAGGGTGGCGCCGTCCTCGACAACGTCGGGAAGGCCAGCGGGGCGCGGGAGAACCTCGGCAACACCTTCAAGCAGCAGCTTCATCTCGACGACCTTGTCAGGGTTGGCACTGGCCAGCACCAGGCGGGGTCGCTCCACTGGATGGCTCAGTTCAGCGTTGAGCCGGTGGCTCAGCCAGCACTTCGCGCTGCATCTCCACGATCCTGGCGATGCCTCCGGCAGCCAGGTCGACAAGTGAGTCCAGCTGGGACCTGTCAAAGGATTCTCCCTCGGCCGTTCCCTGAACCTCGACAAAGTTGCCCGACCCGGTCATGACGACGTTGAAGTCCACCTCGGCGGTGGAATCCTCGATGTAGGGCAGGTCAAGACGGGCTTCGCCTTCGATGATGCCTACCGAGATGGCCGCAAGCTCGTCGGTGAGGGGGTGCTGTGTGACTTCTCCGGAGGAGACCAGCCGGGTGAGTGCGTCGTGGAGGGCCAGATAGCCACCACAGATCGAGGCGGTACGCGTGCCACCATCGGCCTGGAGAACATCACAGTCGACGGTGACCTCTCGTTCTCCGAGGAGGTCCAGGTCTGCGACCGCCCTCAGCGACCTGCCGATAAGGCGCTGGATCTCCTGGTCGCGGCCCGACACCCGACGCCTGATCCGCTCGTTGCTGGAGCCCGGAAGCATCGAGTACTCAGCGGTGACCCATCCCCGACCAGTGTTCTTGAGCCAGCGCGGGACACCATCACCAATGGATGCCGTGCAGAGAACCCGGGTGCGGCCGAAGCTGACCAGGCATGCACCATCGGCCATCTCCGTGAAGTCCCGTTCAAAGCTGAGTGGGCGCAGCTCGTCGTTGACGCGTCCGTCTGGTCGCACAGGGCCTCCTGTCTGGCCATCCGCCGGGCGGATGGCGTTCTTGTCGAGGCCTCAGCCTAGAAGTAGATGGTGGACTCGGTGTCGGCCGCGACCTGGTCGATGTCGCCGGTCCACGCACCGGTAGACAGGTACTTCCAGCCGGCATCGCTCACGAGGAACACGATTACCGCCTCGCCGCCCTCGGAGGCAACCCTTTCGGCCACCCGGAGGGATCCGGCGAGAGCCGCACCAGCCGAGAGCCCTGCGAAGATGCCGCACTTGTCGGCGAGGCGACGGGCGCACTCGATGGACTCCCTCGGCCTGACGATCCGCTTTCCGTCGAGAAGGTCGTTTCCACCCCACTTCTCAAATACCGGGGGGATGAAGCCGTCCTCGAGGCTGCGCAGCCCCTGGACCTGCTCGCCGGCCGGCGGCTCGACAGCCAGCACCTGGACCTCAGGCCGGTTCTCCTTCAGGTAACTGCCGATGCCCATGAGCGTGCCGCTGGTTCCAAGGCCAGCCACGAAGTGGGTGATGTCGGGGACGTCGCGAAGAATCTCGGGGCCGGTTGTCTCGTAGTGGGCGCGGGGATTGGCCTCGTTCCCGTACTGGTAGAGGAACACCCAGTCGGGATTCTGGTCGGCGAGTTCCTGGGCCAGGCGCACGGCACCGTTGGAGCCCTCGTCGCCGGGCGAGGAGATGATCTCGGCACCAAAGACCTCGAGCATCGAACGACGCTCGGGTGACACATTCTCGGGTAGGACGATCTTGATCGGGTAGCCGCGTATTCGGGCGATCATTGCCAGGGCGATGCCCGTGTTGCCCGATGAGGGTTCGATGATCGTGCGACCCGGGGTGAGGGTTCCGTCGGCCTCGGCCTCGGCGATCATGGCACGGGCGATGCGGTCCTTTACCGAACCGGCGGGGTTCTGGCCCTCCAGCTTGGCGAGCAGTCGGATGTCGGGGCTGGGGCTGAGCACGCTCACGTCGATGATCGGCGTTTCGCCGATGAGGTCGATCACCGAGGAGTAGACGGCCATTGTCCCAGTTCCCTGCTCGTCCTCTGCCTGCCCGATCGCAATCACGACCAGTTCAGTCAGGATTCTAGCCGGGTTCCACCGCCACCAGTACCTCTTCGATCACATCACCGTTGATACGAAACGCCCGCATGTAGGGCTCAGGGTGTTCGAGAGACACGATCAGGAAGGTGAAGACTCCCAACGGGTCGACATCGGCGGCGTCGGCAACGTCGGTGGGCGACGGGTAGGCCACGGTATGCGTGTGGCTGTGCATCACGCCCAGGATGGACATACCGGCGGCATCGGCGGCACTCTCGGCATTCTTGTACCCGGTCGGATCCAGTGTGTAGATCTTGGGGCGTCTCTCAGGTGGTGCCACGTTCGCAATCGGGAAGAACATGTCGACATACATGCCCCCTGGCGGTCCGGCGAACAGGCCACATGACTCGTCGGGATCATGCTCGACAGCTAGTTCGATCATCGCCCGGTGGACATCCGGTGTGAGGGCGAGGGTCTCTTGTGGCACGTCGGGGAGGCTAACCCCGACTACCGCCCACGGGGTCGCCGGTACGCTCACCCCTGTGAGCGACGCAAGCGACCGTGTGGTCGCCAGCAACCGCCGGGCTCGACGCAACTACGACCTGCTCGACACCTGGGAGGCCGGCCTCGTGCTGAAGGGCAGCGAGGTCAAGTCCCTGCGCGAATCCAAGGTGCAGATCTCAGAGGCGTTCGCCAGGGAGGAAACCGGCGAACTGTGGCTGGTTGGCCTGCATATAGCCCCATATGCGATGAGCGGCGGCGAGGCCATGGGCCACGACCCCGACCGACCCAAGAAGCTCCTGTTGCACCGTAGGGAGATCCACCGGATCACAGACCGGATGCAACGGGAGGGTCTGACGCTGATCCCACTCTCGCTCTACTTCAGCGGTGGGCGTGCCAAGGTCGAGGTGGCGTTGGCCAAGGGTCGCGACATGCATGACAAGCGCCAGGCCCTTGTTCGCAGGGAAGCCGACCGCGAGGCCGAACGGGCAATGGCCCGCAGGCGACGCCGCTGAACGTTCAGATACTTAGTCTCCGCAGACGGCTGAGATCGCCTCGCCAACGACCTTCACCGTCGTCTCCATCTCGGCTGTTGTGATCGTGAAGGGCGGCCCGACCAGGAGCGCGTCTGGTGCGTTGCCATCACCAGCCGGATAGACCCACACTCCACGCCTCAACGCCTCGCCGACCACCTGTCCGGCCATTCCGGTTGTCGGGCTGTAGGTCCGGCCCAACTCCTTGTCCTCGACGAGTTCGATGCCGATCATCAGGCCGAGGCCGCGGACGTCGCTGACATGGGGGTGTTCGCCGAGGATGCTCAACAGGGCCAGGAACTCAGCACCCTTCGTGGCGCTCGCCGAAACCAGATCCTCGTCTTCGAGAATCTTCAGGGTGGCCACGCCAGCGGCACATGCGGCCGAGTGGGCTGAGAAGGTGAAGAACATCATTCCCGAGCCGGCTTCGGCTATCGGGGCCACCACCTTCTCAGAGGCGAACACGCCCCCGAGGGGTGCGTAGCCACCGGAGAGGCCCTTGCCACCAACCATGATGTCGGGCACAACCCCCCAGTGGTCGATGCCGAACTTCCTGCCGGTGCGACCGAACCCTGTCATTACCTCGTCGGCAATGAGCAAAATTCCGTGGGCGTCACAGATTTCCCTTACATCGGGCCACCAGTCATCGGGCGGCAGCACGGCACCTGCGGCGGCTCCGATCACCGGCTCGGCTATTACAGCGGCGATCGTTGCGGGATCCTCGGATTCGATGACCTTCTCGAGGCCCTCAGCATCAGCCACCGGCATCTTGGGGAAGTCGGTAAGGATGTGGTCGAATCCGCTCCGCCGTGAGCGATGCCCCCCGGCTGCCAGCGTTGTCATGGTCGTTCCGTGGTACGAGGTCTCCCGTCCGATTACCTTCCAGCGCTCCGGCCGCCCTGCCGACGTGTGGTGGCTGATCGCCAGGCGGATCGCCGAGTCGACGGACTCAGATCCGCCGCTCACGAGGGCCACCTGACTGAGTTCGGGAGGTAGCCACCGCTCCCTGAGAGTCTCGACGAGGGCGATCCGTTCCTCTGTCACCCATGGGGGAATCACGTAGGAGACCCGCTGGGTGGCGTGTGCCACGGCTGCGGCCACCTCAGCCCGACCATGGCCGATGTTGACCGCAACGGCACCGCCACCGGCGTCGATCACCTCACGACCGTCATCAAAGTAGAGCGTGCAGCCCTCGGCCCTCTCCACGACTGGCGGCGCCTCAGCGGAGGGAATGAACGAAAATGAGGCTGCCCGGTGGTCTTCCATCGGCAGATTCTTACCTGCTATGGCCATGTTCCACCTACTCCGACTGCTGCCTGTCACACCTCACCGGTAGCCTTGAGGCGCAGAACCTTGACAACTGAGTATCAGACTGCACGTTGCGGCAGCCTTTCGGGCTGTCGTACACACCACGGGGCTGATCGGTTTCGACGCCGATGGCAGTGGGCGTGTCGTGCGACCGGAGTTGCCCAGACTCCCTAAACGGGGCAACCAAAGAGACGCCAACACGGACGATCTCGCTCTCGCCGCCTGACCTAGTCAGGTAGTTGAGAGTCACTGCGACCGGCAACGGCACGCGGGGTCGGTCCACCGCAACCCGGCAACAGAAGCGGTGGAGACAGCTGGGACAGACCGCTGACGGCGTGAAAGACCGCTGACCCGGGGGAAAGACCCCGCGGCTGGGCCCTAGCGGCCCACCCGACCCGGCGGTGTGGCTGCCGTAAGCCGCAATCTCGGGAATGGTCGTATCGCGCTCGGTCACACATTGACGGACGGGGGTTCGATTCCCCCCAGCTCCACCAAGGCGTGTTCGCAGTTTTTGCGTGCACGTGTTCGCAGTTTCGAGGAGGCAGCGCTCTTGGCGCTGCCTTTTCGGGCTCTCGGTGCACATGTGACACAACCTCCGGCATGCTCCTTTCAATCACCCGCACCAGGGCCGAAGTGGAAGGCAGGCCGTAGTGGCATCAGAGACCTCGGGTGAACCGGGGGAGGCAGGGTTGATCCCGCCTGCGCCGGTCGGGCGGGTCGAGCGAATCGTCGCCATCGACGTGCTGCGGGGATTCGCCCTGTTGGGGATCCTCGTCGCCAACATCACCCTGTTCGACCTCGATGGCTTCGACGCGGTCGAGCAGTCCTTTGATGACCTCGTGATCGGTTCGGCGGGAGCGCCGTTCATGGTCGTACTGCTCATTTTCGTCCTGAACAAGATGATGGCGGTGTTCTCGATGCTGTTCGGGGCGGGCGTGCTGCTGGTGACCGAACGCATCGAGGCCCGGGGGGAGTCGGCCTTCGGCGTGCACTACGTCCGCAACGTGCTCCTTGCGGGCATCGGTCTGGCACACAGCGCCCTCTGGTTCGGCGACGTCCTGTTGATCTACGGCCTGAGTGCCCTGTTCCTGTACCCGCTGCGACGCCTAGCGGCCCGCACACTTCTGGTCGCCGGCACCGCCGTGTGGCTGTTCGCTGCTTGTGTGGGCGACCCGGTGGCTGAATACGTGGTGCGGGCGCCGGCGATGATGCTGGTCGGCATGGGCCTCTACCGCTTGGGCGTCATCAACGCCGGAAGGGACGCCGCCTGGTATCGGATGGCGACGCGTCGGTCGTTTGCCATAGGGCTGCCGCTGTGCTCGGTGGCATGGGTGTTCGTGGAGGATCAGGAGGACCTGGCCCTGCTCGTCAACAACCTGGGCGTGCCGTTCATGGCACTGGGGTATGTGTGTCTGGTGATGTGGGTCTGCGCAGAGGGGCGTCTTCCGCGGGTGCAGGCCCGTCTGGCGGCAGTCGGGCAGATGGCGCTCACCAACTACCTGATGCAGACGGTCCTCGGGATGCTGTCCATCGGCGCGCTCAACCACCTGCGGGGCGAGCGGGTCACGGCGTTCTGGATGATGCTCGCCACGTTCACCATCTGGGCGACGCAGTTGGCGTGGTCGGCGCCGTGGTTGCGGGTGTTCCGGTTCGGTCCGGCCGAGTGGGCGTGGCGCAGTGCCACATACCGGAAAGTGCAGCGCTTCCGGGCCTGACCTCGGCCTTCAGTTGCGGTTGTTCTCCAGTTGATTCCTCTAGTTGGAGACTGTGGAGCCTCCCCCACTTATCGGGTGAAGCCTCCGGTCAGAGTCCCATCAGACCCCAGTCGCCACACGGCGCTGGCAGAACTGCGAACACGCCACCAACATTCCAGGAGTCCTGATCTCAAGTAAGGGCAGGGCTCAACTGGTCAGGCGTTCATCTGCTCGCGCACCTTCATCATCGCCACGTAGTCGCCAACCGGTTGGATCTTCGCGGTTCCGGACGAGACGATCGGGAACATGCCGGTGAAGATCTGTGCCGCGTCGTCCGCATCGACCACGAAGAAGAAGTCATGCCCAGGCGGGTCCACCCAGGCGCCGATCACCTCGTTCACGTTCTCGTTGAGTGAGTCGAGTACCGCTCCGAACGTCTCGGCAACGGCGGTCTCGTCGTGTGCCGGGCAGGTGTTCTCGTCATGGTGGTGCGTGATGTGAAAGAGCATTACGTCTGTCCCCCTTGCTGTTTGCTTCCTCCCCGCTGGGGCCGTGAAACTGACCGTAGAGGACACGCACTGGACGACCAAATTCAACAACGCAGCACCAACAATGGTGGAGCGCCGCTGATCCAGCGCCTGACCTCGACAGGTACTACAAGCCACGACAGGTCGACGACTGCCCTGGTGCCCCCTAGAGGGCCTCACCCATCCACGGATGCCGAGCCCAGCCGGCTGCCACCTCAGGTCAAGATGATGCCGCCGTCGACCTCAATGGCCTGACCTGTCAGGTAGCGGGCGTCATCGCTTGCCAGGAAGGCGATCACGCCGGCGATCTCGGCTGGATCTGCGAGTCGCCGGACAGCAGTATCGGCAGCACGCATATCCAACCACTCGGCTCCCGTCATGCCCAGCCTCTCCCCAACCTCGTTGGCGACCTCTTTGACCATGGCCGTAAGGGTGTTGCCGGGACACACGGCGTTGACGGTGATACCGGATGGGCCAAGCTCCATGGCTGCCGACCTGGTAATGCCGATCACGCCGCTCTTCGTTGCCGAGTACTCGGCTGATTCCGGCCAGCTGGTCTTTGCGGCCATCGACGAGATGTTGATGATCGAACCTCGACCCTGTGCGGCCATGGTCGGTGCAGCGAGGCTGTTGGATGTCAGCACGCCGGTCAGGTTCACGGCCACGATGTCGTCCCAGCGCTCGGCGGGGATCTCAGTAAGCGGCCCACCCACATAGATGCCGGCGCTGGTGACGAGGGTGTCGATGCGACCCCATTGCTCGACGACCGTTGCAAAGGCCTGCTCCTGTGCCGCACGTGAGCGAACGTCGCAGGTGAGTGCCAGAGCATCGACACCGAGTGCAGCCACGGCCTCGGCTGTGGCCTCGTTCTCCTTGACGTGAACGTCGAGGCAGGCCACAGCGGCACCCTCGGATGCGAACCGGAGTGCGGTTGCCTCGCCGATACCGGTAGCGGACCCCGTGACCAGCACTACGTGCCCGTCGAACCGTTCTGTCATTCCGTTCTACCCTCCTAGAAGTCCCGCTCGGTCATCCATGCAAGCAGGGTGTCAGCCACAACAGCCGGCTGTTCCGGGAGCAGCGCGTGCCCAGCATCTGCAACAACCACCAGCGTCGCACGTACGCCGAGGCGGTCAACGATGTCGTTGGCATTTCCCGGCAGGGCCACCACGTCGTCAGCGGGCTGCACAACAAGAACATCGGCGCTACCCGCCTCCCACCACACGCTGGGGTCATCGGCTTCGACCGCCCTTCCCTGAAGTTGGGCCACGGCCGGGAACCAGCCACCTGTCCACACCGATGGATCATTCCCGGGTGCGAAGAAGGCCGTGCCCACCGCAGCCAGGTGTTCTTCGGGTGTCGTGTCCGTGTCGAAGACACGCCTTAGTGCGGCCATGTGCTCGGGCGCCGGCCTGACCTGTCCACCGCAGGCCAGGAGCACCACACCGGCGACGAGCTCCGGGTGCCGGGTGGCCACCAGCCGCGCCAGCCGATTCCCGAAGGCGTGGCCGACAATGGTCGCTGGAGCCAGACCAAGGGCTTCGATCACGGTGGCGGCATCGTCGGCGAGGTCGCCCATGGAGACTTCCTCCAGTGACCCGGTGCTGCCACCAATCCCCCTCGGCTCCGGGGTGACGGCCCTGTAACCCTTGGCAGCGATTCTTTGAGCGAGGTCGTCAAAGTCGGATGCCCCACGACCGAGTGAGGGCAACATCACCACGGCATGCCCGGTGCCGAGTGACCTGACATGGACTGGACCGGCGGGCCCCTCCACCACGAGAGTTGCCCAGGCTCCGGCCGAGATGGGCGATGCCTTCCCGGCCACTGCTGGATCGCTGCTTTCGCTCCTCACGAACCGATTGTCGCGTACAGACCAGATACCCCTGCCACCGGGAAGGCGTCTGACCACACATAGCGCTGCCGCACAGCCGCGAGAAGCGTTTCGTTCGGCCGGTCGGCGTGCGAGACTCCCCCGCCATGGCCGAGCATGAAGCCGGATGGCAGTTCTGGATCGACCGCGGTGGCACGTTCACCGACGTGGTTGCCCGTCGCCCGGACGGTTCGATCACCACCCACAAACTGCTCTCCGAGAACCCGCGCCAGTACTCCGACGCCGCTGTCGCAGGAATCAGGCATGTCCTCGGCCTCGGTGCCGACAACCCCCTTCCCCCCGAGCTGATCGGCAGCGTCAAGATGGGCACGACCGTTGCCACCAACGCCCTGCTCGAACGTCAGGGCGAGCCGACGCTGCTGCTCGTCACCCGGGGGTTCGCCGACGCCCTCCGCATCGGCTACCAGGCACGACCAGAACTGTTCGCACTCGACATAGTGCTGCCGGAGATGCTCTACAGCGAGGTAGTTGAGGTTGACGAGCGGATGGGTGCACGAGGTGAGATCCTCACACCACTTGATCTGGAACGGGCCCGCTCCGATCTGACCCGGGCTCACGAATCGGGCCTCTCCTCTGTCGCCATCGCCCTCACCCACGGATACCGCTACACCGATCACGAGGAACAACTGGCTGCCCTCGCTGAGGAGGTCGGCTTCACACAGGTGTCGGTGAGCCACAGGGTCAGCCCCCTCATGAAGTTGGTGTCACGCGGCGACACGACCGTCGTCGACGCATACCTCTCACCGGTGCTGCGGCGCTACGTGAACCAGGTGGAGAGCCAACTATCAGCCGGAGGTGGTGAGGGCTACTCCCCTCTGCTCATGTTCATGCAGTCCAACGGTGGGCTCACCGATGCCCGCCACTTTCAGGGAAAAGACGCCCTGTTGTCGGGACCTGCCGGCGGTGTCGTCGGAATGGTCGCCACAGCAGGAAAAGCAGGCTTTGACCGCCTCATCGGCTTCGACATGGGCGGCACCTCGACAGATGTCTCCCACTACGGCGGTGAACTGGAACGCACCTACGAGACCGAGGTGGCGGGGGTGCGGGTGCGGGCCCCGATGATGCTCATCCACACCGTGGCCGCAGGCGGCGGCTCGATCGTCCACTTCGACGGTGCGCGAATGCGGGTGGGCCCCGACTCGGCCGGCGCCGACCCGGGCCCGGCCTGCTACGGCAACGGCGGCCCCCTCACGATCACCGACTGCAACGTGATGCTGGGCCGGCTACGTCCCGAGTTCTTCCCGGCAGTGTTCGGCCCGGGCGGAGACCAGCCCCTCGACGTGGACATCGTCCACCGTCTGTTCGCTTCCCTGGCCGCTGAGGTTGGCGCTGCCACGGGCGCTTCGAGCACCGCTGAGGAACTGGCTGAAGGGTTTCTCACCATTGCAGTCGAGAACATGGCCAATGCCATCAAGAAGATCTCTGTCCAGCGCGGCCATGACGTGACCGGCTACGTGCTCGTCTGCTTCGGTGGAGCCGGAGGCCAGCATGCCTGTCTGGTGGCAGACCGTCTGGGTATCGAAAAGGTTCTCGTGCATCCACACGCCGGCGTGCTCTCAGCTCTCGGGATCGGCCTGGCCGACGTACGCACGGTGAGCGACAAGTCGGTGGAGTCGGAGTTGTCAGAACAGACCCTCACAGCTGTGCTCGAAGTCGCCGGTCGCCTCGAGGAGGCTGGCCGGGTCACCGTCGCAGCGCAGGGGGTGGGTGACGGACACATCGAGGCGTTCGCCCGTGTGGCCGTCCGATACGACGGCAGCGACACGGCCCTGCACGTGCCGCTGGGCCCCGTCGTCGAGGTCGTGGCTGCCTTCGAGGCTGCCCACCACTCCCGGTTCGGTTTCACCTCGCCCGGCAAGTCGATGATCGTCCAGTCCGCCCAGGTTGAGGTGGTGGGGCACTCCGACACCGTCGCCTCAACCGTCGCAGCGACCGAGGTGGACGAGTCCGCTCCCCTGGGTGTGTTCGCCTCGGTGATGGACGGCAGAACCCACGACACCCCGTTTGTGGACCGCGAAACCCTCCCTGCCGGCAGCGCTGTGGACGGTCCCGCCGTGGTCATCGAGGCCAACTCAACGACGATCCTCGAACCGGGCTGGCAGGCAGTAGTCCGCGACACGGGCGACCTTCTCGTGTCCAGAGTTGTCCCCCGCCCCGACCAGGTTCGTCTTGGAACCGACCAGGCTGACCCGGTCCAGTTGGAGATCTTCAACAACCTGTTCATGAACGTGGCCGAGCAGATGGGCCTTGTCCTCGAGAACACGGCCGTGTCGGTGAACATCAAGGAACGCCTGGACTTCTCATGCGCCATCTTCGACCCGAGCGGCGACCTCATCGCCAATGCCCCCCACATGCCCGTCCACCTGGGTTCGATGAGCGAGACCATCAAGTCGGTGATCGCCCAGAACTCCGAACCGGGTGACCACCAACCCAGCCGCATGTCACCGGGCGACGTGTTCGTCCTGAACGCCCCCTACAACGGCGGCACCCACCTGCCAGACATCACCGTGGTCAAGCCTGTCTTCGAGGGCGAGGACATCATCTTCTACGTGGCCTCCAGAGGCCACCACGCCGACGTGGGCGGCATGACCCCCGGCTCGGCACCAGCCAACTCCACCTCTGTCGAACAAGAGGGGGTGCTCCTCAACGGCGAGAAGCTGGTCGAGGACGGCGTGTTCCTCGAAGATGACCTCCGGGAACTGCTGGCCACGGGCCCCTACCCTGCGCGCAGCCCCGACCACAATGTCGCTGACCTGAAGGCCCAGGTGGCCGCGTGCGAGAAGGGCACGATCGAACTGCTCGCTGTGGTCGACCACTACAGCCTCGCCGTGGTGCACGCCTACATGGCCCACGTGAAGCGCAACGCCGAGGACTCGGTACGGCGCCTGATCGGGACTCTCAGCGACTGTTCCTTCACCTACGGCACCGACGACGGCCACCAGGTGTCGGTGTCGATCACCGTCGACCGGGACACAGGATCAGCCACGCTCGACTTCACCGGAACCAGCGGACCGCATCCTGGCAACTACAACGCCCCCGAGGCGGTCTGCCAGGCCGCGGTTCTGTACGTGTTCCGCTGCATGGTCGCCGACGACATCCCACTCAACGCCGGCTGCATGGAACCGCTGAACCTGATTCTGCCAACACCCAGCATGATCAGCCCCGAGTACCCGGCTGCGGTCATCGCCGGCAACGTGGAGACCTCGCAGTTGATCGTCGACACCCTGTTCGGTGCTCTGGGCGTAATGGCGGCACCCCAGGGGACGATGAACAACTTCATATGGGGAAACGACCGCTACCAGTACTACGAGACCATCTGCGGGGGCGCTGGTGCCACCGCCGGACGGGACGGCTGTGACGCCGTCCACACCCACATGACCAACTCCCGCCTCACCGACCCTGAGGTGCTGGAGTGGCGCTACCCGGTCCTGTTGGAGAGCTTCGCCATCAGACACGGGTCGGGGGGATCTGGAACCCATCGGGGTGGCGACGGAACGGTCCGGCGGATGAGGTTCAACGACACCGTCACCGTGAGCCTCCTCACCTCACACCGGGAGGTCGCCCCCTACGGCGTGGACGGTGGAGCCCCGGGCGCCACCGGTATCAACCTGGTAGTCCGATCTGATGGCAGCGAGGAGTACCTGGCTGGCACCTCCAGTTGTGAGATACAGCCGGGAGACGTGATCCAGATCTCCACTCCGGGCGGCGGTGGCTACGGCAAACCGGGAGCCTGGAGCGAATCGACGGCTGGCTGATGACACGGTGCACACCTACATGCGACACTGCTGGTGCCTAACTCTGAAGGGGGAAGTGTGCCAAAGCGAGCGGTAATAACCGGCTGGGGAAAGTGCGTCCCGCCTGTGGCCCTCACGAACGCCGACCTTGAAAGGCTCTGCGAGACCGACCACGACTGGATCGTCGAACGGACTGGCATTCACAGTCGCCGAATCTCACACGTGGAAGGCACCGACCTGGCCGAGTTGGCTGGCCGTCGGGCACTCGCCAGTGCGGGCCTCGAACCAGAGGACCTGGACCTGATTCTCGTGGCCACCTGCACCCCGGAACTGCTCTGTCCGAGCGTGGCATCCATGATTCAGGACAGGCTGGGAGCGGTGAACGCTGCTGCATTCGACCTGAACGCAGCTTGTTCGGGTTTCGTCTACTCGACCGCCAATGTGACCGGCATGATCGAGTCCGGCTTCGCCGAGCGGGTGCTCGTCATCGGGGTCGAGAAGCTCCACATCGCAATGGACTACCGCGATCGATCAACCTGCATCCTGTTTGGAGACGGGGCCGGTGCCACCGTCTATGAGGCCACTGAGACCGGTGCCGGAGTCCTCTCGGTAGACATAGGTGCCGACGGCTCCAAGGGCCACACCATGGTCGTGCAGGCGATGGGAACCAAGGGTGACCCCTATTGGGGTAAGCCACCCGAGGAGACCCGCCTCTACTTCGAGGGCCAGGCGGTCTTCAAGATCGCCGTGCAGGGCATTGCAGCCTCGGCTGTCAGGGCACTGGAGAGGGCGGGCCTAACGGCCGACGACGTTGACCTGGTCATCCCCCATCAGGCCAACGCCCGCATTATCGATGCCGCCACACGCAGGCTCGGAATCGAGTCGGAGCGAGTATTCGTGAACATCCAGGACCTGGGCAACACCGCGGCCGCGTCGATCCCGATGGCAATCTCAGACGCCGCCGATGCCGGCCGCCTGAAGCCGGGGGACGTTGTGGTGCTGACGGCCTTCGGCGGCGGAATCACCTGGGGTTCGATCGTCATGCGCTGGGGCGAACGGGTCGAAGGGGTCCGGATCCACGAGGGTGAGCTGCCACCGACGGATGCCACCGTGTGGGACCTGCTCGAGTCGAACCTGGAGTTCTACGCCCCCCTCCACGCCGACGAGCCGCCGGTCCTCAGGCAGTAGCGGTCAGCGGCGGGAAGGTACCTCGCTGCCGGGTTCCTCAGGCTCGTCGTCGAACATCTCCGATGGGAACCCGGGGGCCCGCACGTCGGCGCCTGTGGCATCCTCGAGACGTCGGATGATGTTGGGTGACCACTCCCTGGACCCGTAGCGGTCACGGCCATCCTCGAAGATGCGCCGCAGGAGGGGCGACACCTCGAGCGGAACTCCCAGCCGACGAGCCAGGTCGTCAAATAGGCCCACGTCCTTGACCACCAGATCCATCGTGAAGTTGATGTCACGGCTTCCGTTCAGAATCACCTGGCTCTCCGTCTCGTGCACGAACGAGTTGCCCGACGAGATTCGAATGGCCTCATACGTGGTTCCCAGGTCCATGCCCGCGACCGCCGAGGTGGTGAGCGCCTCACACAACGACACCAGGTTCGCCGACGCCAGGTAGTTGGTGACCACCTTCAGGACCGATGCAGAACCCAGCGGTCCCGTGTGGAGTATCTGGCGGCCCATCGCCGTCAACACGGGCAGCACCTGTTCGAACGCCTCCCTGTCTCCGCCAGCCAGGATCGCGATGTTGCCTGTTGCCGCCCGGTGGCAACCTCCTGAAACGGGGCAGTCGAGGGCAGTTGCTCCGGTTGCCTCCACGAGAGCACCCAGCCGACGGACCTCGGCCTCGTCGGTGGTGCTCATCTCCAACCAGGCTCTTCCCTGGCCACCTGCCGAGGCGAAGCCGGCTATCACACCGTCATCTCCCTCCAGAACCTGTGCACAAGCGGCGGGCGACGGGAGACAGGTGACCACGACGTCACACGATGCCGCCAGGTCCCTGGCCGAGTCGGCCAATGTGGCTCCGGCATCAAGGAGAGGTTGCACAGCCGCAGCATCAAGGTCTCTCACGACCAGGTCGAAGCCGTTGCGGGCAAGGCTGCCGGCCAACTTGCCGCCGACGTTTCCGAGGCCGATGAATCCGATGCGCATGGCTGTCTCCGATCACGATGCTGCAGGATCAAGTTGAGCGAGGCGGACGCTACTCCCCCGCCGACGGGGGCCGAGGACCAGGTAGGTAACCTTCGTGCATGTTCCATCGAACCAACAGGCCGGCACGTAGTCGCCTGGCCAATGCCGCCGGCCTTCTGCTGACGGTCATAGGAGCAGGATCGACCGGCTACATCCTGTTGGGCCTGAGCCCGGTTGACGCCGTGTACCAGACCATCGTCACGGTCAGCACCGTCGGCTTCAGGGAAATCGCCGACGGTGTGCCAAGCACCACCTGGAAGGCATTCACATCGGTGCTGATACTCGTGGGCACGGGCTCGATGCTCTACGGGGCGAGCATCGTCATTGAGGGCATTGTCGAGGGCCGGATTTCCGGCCAGTACCGGAGGTTCCGCATGCAGCGCCAGATCGACGACCTGAGTGGGCACCTGATCGTGTGTGGAATGGGAAGGGTCGGCCGTTCGATCACCTCGTTCGTACAGTCGGTCGGACAGACCGTGGTGACAATCGACACCGAGGAGGCACGGCTGATAGCCAACGGCGGCATGTACGTGCTCGGCGATGCCACCAGCGACGAGGTCCTCCGCCAGGCCGGTATCGAGCAGGCCGGAACCCTCGTTACGGCTCTCGGCTCGACCGTCGACAACCTGTACGTGACCCTCAGCGCCCGCGAGATGAACCCTGACATGTTCATCGTGTCGCGCGCGGACGAGGCCGAGAGCATCACCAAGTTGCATCAGGTGGGCGCCAACAGGGTCGTCAACCCGTACGAGATAGGCGGCTACCGCATGGCGAGCCTTGCCACCCAGCCCAACGTCGCTGACTTCGTGGACGTGGTCGTCCACGACGGAACCTTTGAGGCGACGCTGCGCGAGTTCAAGATTCCCACAGGATGCAACTTCGAGGGCCAGACCATCGATGACCTCTCGGTTCGCAGCGCCACCGGTGCTGTGGTTCTCACAGTCCGAGATGAGCTGGACCGCTTCCACACCGACGATCTGGCCCAACGCCCCTTCGCCATCGGGGACGTGATCGTCGCCATCGGCTCCGATGACAGCCTTGAACGCCTTGCAAGGCTCGTGGGCTGCTGACCGGGCCCGACACCCTGTCGATCCCGTAACCTCCCACCATGGTTGAGCCAGACTTCACCCGTTTCGACACACGGGCCCTGCACGCCGGCCAGCAGCCCGACCCCACCACAGGGTCTCGTGCCGTACCGATCCACCAGACCACGTCGTATGTATTTGAGTCAGTGGACCACGCTGCGGGCCTCTTCAACCTGGAGGTCAGCGGCCATATCTACTCACGCATCTCCAACCCGACGGTCGCTGTCCTCGAGGAGCGCATTGCCGCCCTTGAGGGAGGCGTCGGTGCCGTCTGCACCGCCAGCGGCCAGGCGGCCCTGCACCTCGCGCTGGCAACAATTCTGGAGGCAGGGCACCACGTTGTGGCCAGCCGCAACATCTATGGCGGCAGCCACAACATGTTGAACCTGACCATGCCCCGGTTCGGCATTACGACCACCTTCGTCGACCCCCGAGACCCGCAGGCGTTCGCCGATGCGATCCGGCCCGAGACACGGCTTCTCTTTGCCGAGACGCTGGGCAACCCCGGTATCGAGGTGCTCGACGTGGCCGCTGTTGCCGCTGTTGCCCACGACCATGGTCTGCCTCTGGCGGTTGACTCCACGTTCGCCACCCCGTATCTGATGCGCCCCATCGAGCACGGAGCCGACATCGTCGTGCATTCGGCAACCAAGTTCCTGGGCGGACACGGGATTGCCATCGGTGGCGTTGTTGTTGACGGCGGCCGCTTCGACTGGGCGGCATCGGGCCTGTTCCCCACGCTGTCAGAGCCCTATGCCGGCTACCACGGCATCACCTTCACCGAGGAGTTCGGTCCCCAGGCGATGTCCATGCGTGCACGCGCCGAGGGCCTTCGTGACTTCGGTGCATGCATGAGCCCAGCGAACGCCTTCTACCTGCTCCAGGGCGTCGAGACCCTGCCCCTGCGGATGGCGCGCCACGTCGAGAACGCACGCAAGGTGATCGACATGCTCGACTCGAACGAGGCTGTCGAGTGGATCAGGCACCCCGAACACCCGAGCCACCCCGACCACGAGCTGGCGGCACGCCTCTACCCGAAGGGAGCCGGTGCCATGTTGAGCTTCGGTGTCCGCGGGGGCCGCGATGCCGGCCGCAAGTTCATCGAGGCGGTCCGTCTTGCATCTCACCTTGCAAACGTGGGCGATGCAAAGACGCTCGTGATCCACCCCGGTTCGACCACCCACCAGCAGATGAGTACCGAAGATCTTGAGGCCGCCGGAATCTCTGAGAACCTCATCAGGCTGTCTGTCGGCCTCGAGGATGCCGACGACATCTGTTCCGACCTGTCACAGGCCCTGCGGGCCTCCCAGCGCTGAGGTAGACGGGTGCGTCTTGTAGTCGACGGCAGAGGCGTCAATGCCGCCACCGGCGCCGTTCCCGTAGACCCTGACTCCACAGATCCACTCGTGGTGCTTCTCCATGGGGCCGGGATGGACAGGTCCGTCTGGTCGCAGCAGACCCGATTCCTTGCCCACCACGGCTACCGGGCCCTGGCGGTCGACCTTCCCGGCCACGGAGAGTCCGAGGGCCCTGCGCTCGGGTCGATTCCAGATCTGGCCACATGGGTCTCGGAACTGGCCGCCGAGTTGGGCGGTCCACTCCACCTGGTCGGACATTCCATGGGGTCCCTCGTGGCCCTCGAGACCGCGGCACACCAGCCTGCGTCGGTGGCCTCCATCGTGCTGCTCGGTGTGGCCGCGACAATGCCAGTCCACCCAGACCTCCAGGCTGCGGCCGATGCCGACGACGTTGAGGCGGCCCGCCTCATCACCTCGTGGGCACACGGAAGCCGTCAGCATGTCGGTGAGAACCCGACCCCGGGGCTCTGGATGCTGGGTGGAACCCAGGCCCTGCTGGAGCGTTGCGCACCCGGCGTGCTAGGCGCCGACCTGTCTGCCTGTTCCGCCTACGGAACCGGGGTTGAGGCGGCGGCCCTGGTCTCGTGTCCGGTCACGTTGGTGCTCGGCGGTGGCGACAAGATGACACCGCGGCAGGCGGCTGAACCACTTGTCGAGGCCTTCCCGGGCGGGGCCGACGTGGTCGAACTGCCTGGCACCGGTCACATGATGATGCAGGAAGAACCCGGTGCGGTACGGCAGGCGCTCATCGAGCACCTGGAGAGCGCCAGCCGCTGCCAGGAGGCTGAGCCCCCGGGCGGGTAGTTCAGTTCTGCGGCAGGTCCTTGAAGGGTGTCTCCTTGGCAGGGCCCGGCTCCTTGGGAAGGCCCAGCACCCTCTCGCCGACGATGTTGCGCTGCACCTGGTCGGTTCCGCCGTAGATGGCTGGCGCCGGGCTGAACAGGGTGACCTCCTGGACGCCTCCACCTGTGGCGCTGGATGATCTTGCCAGCATGCCGTCTGCGCCGATGACCAGGTTCCCGACGTCGCGGCTCCGTCGGACCAGTTCGCTCATTGCCAGCTTGGCCAGATTTCCCTCGGCTCCGGTTCGGCTGCCACCGGCCTTGGCCCTCAGGAGATTCCAGCGGTTGACCTCGCTGAGAATGTGAAGTTTCACGATCTCCTGCCTGACCACCGGGTCACCGGACCTGCCGGCATCGCGGGCGAGTTCGATCAGCCTGTTGATGCTCATGCCGCGGCCGGCCTCACCGTCGGGGCCGCCCACGGTGCGCTTGGCCAACTCACCGACGGTGTCGCCGAGACGACCGGTACGTGGACCTCCCGACAGCGAAACGGGCTGCCTGCCACCGCCCCCCAGGCTGGCCCTCTCGATCATGAGGGTGGTGTTGGCGACCTTCCATCCGTTGCCGAGCCCACCGATGACATTGGCGTCAAGCACCTTTGCCTCATCTATGAAGACCTCGTTGAACAGGGCGTCGCCTGTCATCTCGCGTAGCGGCCTGACCTCGACACCGTCCTGTTCCATGTCGAAGGCGAAGTAGGTGATGCCCTGATGCTTGGGGGCGTCCATGTCGGTCCTGGCGATCAGCATGCCCCACTTGGCGAGGTGTCCACCCGAGGTCCAGACCTTCTGGCCGGTGATCGTCCACTCGTCGCCGTCGCGAACAGCCCTGGTCTGAATGCCTGCCAGGTCCGAGCCTGCGTTGGGTTCTGAGAACAGCTGACACCATGCGGTTGAGCCGTCGAGGATCTCGGGTACGAACTGCTGGATCTGCTCGGGGGTTCCGTGTGAGGCAATGGTTGGTGCCGCCAACATCGGGCCAAGGCCGATGGGTGGGCCCACCACGCCGGCCTCGGCCAGACCTTCAGATATCGCTCCGCAGAGCGACCTGCCGTAGCCCCTGCCACCGGCCTCCTCGGGCATTCCCGGGTGTGCCCAGCGGTCGGCGGCCAGACGTGCCCACCACTCGGCGAGGGTCATGCCCGGGTCCCAGTTCCCTTCCAGCCAGCTGGCCAGCTCGGCGGTGACGGTCTCGACGGTCGGTGCTTCAGCAATTGTGGTGCTCATGGCTCTGATTGTTCCACGCGTAGGGCGGCAGGGACACGCCGGGCGAGAATCCCCCGCCAGCCCCCTTCCTGCACTTGAGGGGCGTCTCTCGCTAGGGTGTCGGCGCCCCGACCGCCACCGAGGAGGACCGACCGGTGCGCTGGTCGAACCTGTTCATACCGACACTCCGCGAAGCCCCTGCAGAGGCTGACGCCGTGAACCACCGACTCCTTGTGCGCGGTGGCTTCATCCGCCAGTTGCAGTCCGGCCACTACTCGATGCTGCCCCTGGGCTGGCGTGTTCACCAGAAGGTCGGCGAGGTGATTCGCCAGGAGATGGACGCCATCGGCGGCCAGGAGTTCCTGCTGCCGGCCATGCACCAGGCCTCGCTCTGGCAGAAGTCCGGTCGCTGGGACTCGATGGGCGACGAGATGTTCCGCCTCACCGACCGCAAGGGTGCAGACCTTGCCCTGGGGATGACCCACGAGGAGGTCTTCGCCACCTTGTCGCTGGAGTTGGCCTCTTACCGCGACCTACCACAGATCTGGTATCAGATTCAGTGGAAGTTCAGGGATGAGCCGAGACCCAAGGCCGGCCTCTTGCGGGTGCGCGAGTTCGCCATGAAGGACTCCTATTCGTTCGATATCGACGATGAGGGTCTCGACTCCTCGTTCGACATGCATCACGGGGCCTACCAGGCGATCTTCTCCCGCCTGGACCTCGATGCCGTCCCGGTGCAGGCCTCGTCTGGGGCCATGGGTGGCAGTGCCTCGGTTGAGTTCATGGTGGCCTCACCTGCCGGCGAGGACGACGTTGTCCAGTGCGGGGGGTGCGACTACGCCGCCAATGTCGAGCGTGCAACAGCCGCACTTGAGCCAATCCAGAACCGCGTCGGGTCCGATGCCCCCGAGTCGATTCCGACACCGGACATCCGCACCATCAAGGCCCTCTCTGATGCCGGGCACCCGCCCGAGCACCAGATCAAGACCCTCGTCTACCGCATCGACGGTTCGCTGGTACTCATCCTGCTGCGCGGTGACCACGCATTCCTGGAACAGAAGTTTGTTGACGCAACGGGAGCGATCGACCTTGTCCCAGCCGAGGCCGACGAGATCAGGGCGGCGCTGGGTGCCTCACCGGGAAGCCTCGGTGCGGTGGGCGTGACCGACCTGACCATCTATGCCGACCCGGCCCTCGAGGGGCGAAGCGGAATGACCACCGGCGCCAACGAGGACGACGTCCACCTGACCGGTGTGGACATCGCGCGTGACATTGCAGTTGACCGGTGGCTCGACATGAGGGGAATCGAGGCAGGTGAGCCCTGTGCGTCCTGCGGCGAGGCGCTCACGATCACCCGCTGTATCGAGGCCGGACACATCTTCAAGCTTGGGCGCAAGTACAGCGAGGCCATGGGGGTCTCCGTACTGGACGCAGAGGGTGAGAACAGGGTCCCGACCATGGGCTCCTACGGCATCGGTGTTGGTAGGGCAATGGCCGCAATAGTCGAAACCCACCACGACGACGCCGGCATGATCTGGCCGATGTGCGTCGCTCCCTTTGAGGTTGTCCTGACCGTTGTGAAGGTCGACCACGAGGGTTCCATGGCGGTCGCAGAGGCCGCCCACGGCGAGTTGCTGGCTGCCGGCATCGACGTGCTGCTCGACGACCGTGACGGCAGGCCCGGCGTCAAGTTCGCCGATTCGGAGCTGATAGGCATTCCGCTGAGGGTCACAATTGGACCCAGGGGCATCGACAGCGGCATGTTGGAGTTGACCATGAGGGCCACCGGCGAGCAACAGGACCTGCCTGTCGGCGACCTGGTCACACGTGTGGTTGAGCTGGTCCACGAGGGCCGCTCGGCCCGTCTCTGAGCCTGTAGCGTTCACCACCGATCCACGAAATCCAAGAGCGGAAACCATGACCAGGACGATTGACCGCAGCCTCCCAATCAAGCGCCACAAGTCGGTCGTTGCCACGGTCGACCTCCCCGGGGTCCCCGAGGGCACCAGGGGAAAGGTGAAGGTTGCCAACGGATTCTCCTGGTACCGCTACTGGGTGAGCTTTGACAACGGCGTCGACCTCGGTCAGGTCAGCCACGACAACCTCGTGCATGCCGGTGACTGGAAGCGCTACCAGGTTGACCGGATCGAGGCTGAGCGCCTGGCAGCCGAAGCCCCCGAGGTCTCAGACAGTGAGGCTGCCGACGCTGACCCAGACGGCGCAGGCGAAGCCGGCAACTCGCACGGCGTTCCCGAGCACCTCATCGAACGGAGCCGAGCCGCACGTGAGCGGCTCGGCGCCTGATACCCGCGTTTTCGTTTCACGCTCAGGCCTGCTTCCCACCGCGGTATCCTCAACCGTTCCCTTTCGGCCCTCGGAGGCTCCGTTGACGTTCAAGCCCGGCGACAAGGTCGTCTACCCGCACCATGGTGCAGCAATTGTCGAAAAGAAGGAGAAACGCAAGGCGTTCGGTGAGAACACCGAATACCTCGTTCTCCGGATGACCGACGGAGACATGACCCTCTCCGTGCCGGTCGACAAGGTCGAAGAGGTCGGCATGCGCTGGCCGATCAGCAAGGAAGACGTCGAGGACCTCTTCGAGGTTCTCCAGAAGCGCGACATCCGTGAGCCGGCCAACTGGTCGCGCCGCTTCAAGAACCATCAGGAGAAGCTGAAGAGCGGCGATGTGTACCAGGTGGCCGAGGTCGTCCGAAACCTGGCGCTTCGTGACGCAGCCAAGGGCCTCTCGGCTGGCGAGAAGTCGCTCTACACGAAGGCCCTCAAGGTGCTCGTGTCAGAACTGGCCTTCGCCCTCAACACACCTGAAGAGAAGGCCGAGGCCAAGGTCCAGGACGCCCTGACCTGACCTCAGGGTGAGGCATGAAACCCGCCCCGATCATGGCTTACAATCGCCTTGAGGGATGTTCCCTCGGGTTTCCCACCTGAGCGGAGGTGAGCCGACAATGACGAAGCGACGCATCGTCGTAGGGGTTGAGGGTTCCGGTTACGACCGGGCGGCCCTCATCTGGGCCATCGAGGAGGCACATCACCGTGACGCTGTTGTCGAGGTCGTCACCTGCTACTCCCCCACCTATGTCCCCGCTGCCCCTGACCTGGGCTACGTGCCACTCGATTCGTTCGACCTGTTGTCCGAGGTCGAGAAGATGCAGAGCGAGGTCATCGAATCGGCCGTCGAGTGCGCCGACCACCCCGATGTGGAGATCAGAAAGGTCGTAAAGAAGGGCCGGGCCGCCGACACCCTCATGGCTGCAGCCGAGGGCGCCGCCATGCTCGTGGTTGGCAACAGGGGGCGTGGTGGCTTCGCCGGCCTGCGTCTTGGTTCGGTCAGCCAGTCCATTGCCCACCACAGCCCCTGCCCTCTCGTGATCGTCCGGACGGGCCTCGCGGAAGACGACTGAAACCCGCGCCGGACCCGAGCACGGCCACCTACCGACGAGATTCCTTCGCAATTTCCTCTGGCAAATTGATGCACGGCGTTGTTTTTTGCGCGAGAGTGGAAGGGTCACGACAACGGCACCAGGGGGTTGCATGAACGACGCCGGGATACCAGAGTCCGAAGGCGAGGCGGTCGACGAGATAGTCAAGGTGGCCGGCCCGATTGGCGGGATGTGGGTTGCCCACAACTCGCACGGCATCTGCGGAAGCGGATTTGCCAACCTCGTCACCTTCGCCCGCTTCCGCGAGGAACTCCACGACCGAACCGGCAGGCCCGCAGCGCGGGCCGACGGACTTCCCGATGACCTCTATGACCGCATCGAACGGTCCTTCAACACCGGCCGACGCGATGAGTTGACCTTTGACCTTCGTGGCTCCACGCCCTTCCAGCGGTCCGTCTGGGAGGCCAGCCTGTTGATCCCACCCGGAGAGACAACGACCTACGGCATGCTGGCAAAGGCAATCCACCGTCCCAACGCCGTACGTGCGGTCGGTACCGCCCTGGGAGCCAACCCGATACCGGTTCTAATTCCGTGTCACCGGGTCAAGCGCTCCGACGGCGATTTCGGTGGCTACGCCTTCGGCCTGCCGATCAAGGAGCGCCTATTGGAGCGCGAAGAGGTCCGGGCTGTCGCCTGACTCCTCTTCCACGGTCAGCAGGGTGGACGCCTCCACAGAGGGCCGCATTACGACTGAGGTGCGCGGCCGGATCCTGCTGATAGGAATCGACAGGTCGGCCAAGATGAATGGCTTCACGCCTGTGATGATGGACGGGCTGGTTGAGGCCTACACCCGCCTCGATGAGGACTCTGACCTGTGGTGCGGGGTGCTCTTCGGACACGGCGACCACTTCACAGCCGGGCTGGACCTGCCGAGGTGGCACGAGCGCATGAGGTCGGGAGAGAGGCGCCGCGGCACAGGTGCTGTTGATCCGACAGCCCTGGGTCGCAAGTGCACCAAGCCCATCGTGACCGCCGTCCAGGGCGTCACATACACCCTCGGAATCGAGTTGATGCTGGCCGGAGACATCGTGGTCGCTGCAGACGACTGCCGGTTCTCACAACTTGAACCGCTCCGCGGAATCCACGCTGCGGGTGGAGCCACCATCCGATTTGTTCAGCGGGGCGGCTGGGGAAACGCCATGTACCACCTGTTGACCTCTGATGTGTTCGATTCCGCGGAGGCGCTGCGGATTGGGCTGGTGCAGGAGGTCGTGCCGGCCGGTACGCAGTTGGCACGGGCCCTGGAGCTCGCCGCGGTGATCTGCGAGGGGGCACCTCTGGCTGTGCAGGCCACCAAGGCCTCGTCAATGCGGTTCGTGGAAGAGGGAGAGGCGGCAGCCATTGCCGCTCTCGGACCGACGCAGGTGGAGTTGGCAGCGACGGAGGACGCCACCGAGGGCGTGGCGTCGTTCGTGGAGCGCAGGATGGGCGACTTCAAGGGCCGCTGAGTCCGGATTTGCAGGGGAATTGGGGGGCTGCCCACACGGCATACACCCCTACACTTACGGCGACCCGGGATGTGGCGCAGCCTGGCAGCGCACCTGCTTTGGGAGCAGGGGGTCGGGAGTTCAAATCTCCCCATCCCGACATGGCATTCGTGTGGTGACCTGTGAAAACACAGGTCACCTGTGGTTTTGTCATGTTGGTCGTTGCGCTGATGCTCGCCAATTGCTCGCCAGTTGGCCCCTGAGTCGTTCCTTTTCGTCGGTTCCGTGACGGTTCTGATCTTACGGGTGTCCGCCGAACTGCGTTGGCGCAGGTCGGCGTCCCGTCAAGCGGACACCTGGCGCACTAGGAGACGGTATGCGTCTGCGGGTTGGTGTGGTGTTGGGGAAGACTGGGGGTGTGTCGTCTGCTGTTCAGCGGTTTCGCCCTAAACACGGTGAGTCTTTGGCTGATCTGTTTTCTGATATGGCTGCGCAGTGGCACCCGACCAAGAACGGGGACATGTCGCCCTCCGAGGTGAATCCAGGAACAACGCAGCGGTTCTGGTGGAAGTGTTCCGCCGCCGACGATCACGAGTGGCAAGTGTCCGCTGTCGGTCGTACACATCGATCAAGCGGTTGCCCGTTCTGCACTGGTCGCAAGGTCACAAGGTCAAACAGTCTCGCCACCCTGTTCCCTGAGATCGCGGCCGAATGGCATCCGACCAAGAACGGGGACCTAACTCCCGACGAGGTCACCTCCGCATCGGGTAAGAGGGTCTGGTGGAAGTGCCCTGTGGCCGACGACCACGAATGGAGAACGATGGTCGCCAATCGAAAATTTGGAAAGGACTGCCCCTGCTGCGCCAACCAGAAGATCTCGATAACCAACAGCCTTGCCACCCTGTTCCCTGAGATCGCGGCCGAATGGCATACGACCAAGAACGGGGACCTGACCCCCACTGACGTGATAGCAGGGACTGACAAAAAGATGTGGTGGAAGTGCCCTGTGGCCGATGACCACGAATGGCGAGGCACTCCGTCAGGTCGGTCGGGGGCGCGGCGTCACGGCTGTCCACAGTGCACGCTGACACCCCGATCGAAGCAGGAAATTCAGTTAGCCCATGAACTGTCGGCTCTGATCGACTTCGATCTGGAAGCCCACAAGGTCCGCTTCGCAGGACGGCTACGCGACGTCGACATCGTCTTCGACGCCCTGAAGTTGATCGTCGAGTTCGACGGCAACTGGTGGCATCGCAACAAGGGCGACAAGGACCGTGAGAAGACCGCGTTGATCGAAGAAGCGGGATGGCAGGTGATTCGCGTACGCGAGCGTCCGCTGGATTCGATCCACGTCAACGACGTGATGGTGGATACAGGGGCTTCAGCGAAGACGGCCGCCGATCTTGTCTTGGACAAGATCGTCGAAGTCACGGGTACGGACGTCCCACAGTTGGACGAGTACCTGGCGTCTGAGGGGCCTTGGCGGGAAGCCGAAGCCCTGAAGGCCATTCGGGCGTATCACGCTGAGCGTGCAGCCAAGAAGGCTGCACGCGCCAAGAAGAAAAGCTGACCTTGTATAAGGCGAGAGGTGTGGCTTCCGCCCAGTTCACAGCCCTTTTAGCCTCTTCTTCCCGCACCTATACCACTGACTTTCGGTGGCTTGTCGCTGTCCGCTTTAGGCGGACTGCTCCTCGCTGTTAGCGGCTAGCGGGGGACGAAGAACAGCGGTCTGCCCGTTTTGGGCAAACCTGTCTTGGATTAAATCTTGCCTGTATGTGGGTGGGCGTACGGACGCCGTCAGGCGGCTGGGAGCCCAACCACGTACGGGGTGGTGCCCCTTCCGTGGTCGGTTCCGCCTCGCGCTGTACCTAGTGCAGGCTGCCAGGCCCGCGGGGCGTCCCTTATGGGGTCGACCCGCGGCGGTCAACAGAGCCGTAGCGACTCCTAATTACTGTTCGCGGCTGTCCCATTTCTACATTTATGCAGGTCAGCGGTAGTATTTTTGTGATGCCCAACATTGTTATGTTGCAACTCGCCGTTGGGGTGGGACACCGTCGCCGTATAGGTGATGGACAAAACACAGAACATCTGGACCTACCGCAACGACGCCAAATGGCGGCTCAACCGTGCCGCCAAGTACGGCGGCTGTCACGCCGCCGAGCTGCTCAAATCGAGCGCCCGCAGCCCGATCATCAAGTCGCTGGCCACACCTGACGTGGCCCGAAACGTGTTCGGGATGCGGCAGGCCAGCATGCAGGACCGATGGCGTGCCCTGGTCGGACTCGCCGCCGACAACCCCTACGCGCTCGGCTTCCGCAAGGTCGACGGTGGGCTCCGAGGTCTGGCCGACGACATGAACACATGCCTGGATGCGGACTCATCCTTTACGACGCTGTCTCGGAACCTGAACGAGTGGAGTACCCATCAACCACCTTTGGTGTTGATGGGTTACGGGAAGCAAACCAGTGCACGCGCGCCACTCGCCCTGATCCACATACCGCTATTGACCCAATGGTTGTTGTGGACTGCTGAGGCGCGAGCGAACTGGCTTGCCGTCAGATCCAGGGTCATCGACCTGAACGCGATCTGTGAGGTCGCCTGCCGTTTGATTCCGCTCGGCGCACCACCCCCGCCGTCAACGTTGGAGCGGTCTGAGGCGAAACGACTGCTGCGGAACGCCGAAAGGTAGGCCCGCTAGCAACGCGTATCTATACGTGGGGGGCTCCGAAGTCGCCTTCAGCAGTTCCCGAACGCGCTCACGCAGGGTTCGGACGGAATGACAATTGGCAGCCAAGCGTCAGCCTTGGGCGTCCAGCCGCTACCTCCGTAGTTCGGCTCCCAGCCGTAACTCGGCAGGTCGTTTACTCCAAAGAGGTCCAGGGGAACTGTCCAACTTGGAGTCGTCGATAGTTCTCCGTTGAAGAAATCCACTCCGCCGTGGTACGAGCAGGTTCCGCTGCGAGTAGCGCTGTAGCTGTAGTAACCGTCCCTGCATCGAGCCGTCCAGCCCTTATAGGGCGTCAGGGTTGGTGAAGGAATGCACCAGTTGTCTGCATTCAGGTAATACCCCGATGGGCACGGGGTGCTGACGTTGACGGCGTCTGGGCTGTAGGAAAACACAGATGGACCCGACCACGTCCAGGTACAGGAGTCAGTTGCTGTCTGACCGACCGCGTCTGTGATTGTGAATCGGAACGTGTACCGACCAGGTTCGTAGTACTCATGCTCGAAGAAACCTTCTGTCTCAAAGTGCGTACTGGTAGTAGCCGTCGTGGAAGCCCCGTCTCCATGATCCAGTCGAATCGATCTGATCTCGTGCCTAGAGGGCGGCGAGGACCAGCCTGGCCAGGTGAGATAGGTGCTGTAGGCGTTATCGGTGATCACATCGTTTGGGCACAAGATTTCGATTGAAGGCTTCGAGAACGCGGTAGATGTCGTGGTCGTGACCCGTGGCCGCGTCGTGGTAGCAGCGGCAGTCGCAGTCCCCGCCTCCCAAGTCCATTGGCAACTCGCTGTGTCCTTCTGGCCTGCACCGTCGGTAATGGTGGCCCTGACTGTGTAGCGACCAGGGCTGTAGTACTTGTGCCAGAAGGCATTGGCCTCGGCGTCGTCAGCAGACCAGGACGTGTAGGACTTCCCGTCCCCATATTCCAAAAGGATTGATCCGAACCCCGAGCTCTGATCCCAGTGGAACTCGTAACCGAAGAATGGTGTCAGCCATTCGTCGGTTCCTGCTTGATTCTCTCCACATATGAGTTCAATCCGTGGCTGCCCAGCAGCAACGGCCCGATTCGAAGTCGTGGTCGTGACCCTGGGCCTCGTAGTCGTCGTGACCCTGGGCCTCGTAGTCGTCGTGACCCTGGGTCTCGTAGTCGTCGCCGCCTGCGACTGCGGAGTCGACGCTTCGCCGATTGACTCAATTGCGGCTCCCAGATCAGAGAAGTTCTCGTTACCAGCGTCGTCAGAAGATGGCAGAACGACCACCAGAACTGCCGCGGCGCCGCCAGCCACCAACAACAAAAAAAGGATGAGGAGTTTCTTTCGACCCTTGCCACCGCCTTTCGGCGGGTCAGCCGTCAGAGGAGGGGCAGAGTCATACTTCGGCGAGCTGACCTGTTCTTCGATAGCTCCATCGTCTGTCTCAGGTTCTGGCTCAGGCTCAGGCTCAGGCTCAGGCTCAGGCTCTGGCTCTGGCTCTGGCTCATCGTCTTGGACCGAGTCGCCGCGAAGCCCAGATAGCTCTGCTTCGGCTTCTTCAAGCTGCCTACGCAACTCGGCGGCACGCTCGGCTGCTGCCAACTGTTCCCGAAGCCGTCGAACCTCAGGATCCGAGTCAACACCATCTACAGGATCAGACGGTTCACCATCTGGATCGTCGATCTCCGCCATGAACTAATGGTATTGCAGCACCAAACAGGCGGCCCAAGGACTGCCTGCGCGTATCTACACCTAGGGCTCCTGGCGTCACCCCATCCCCATGCACCTAGGACAACCTTCCTAAGATCACGCCCATGAGCGCCTTGGTCGGCATATACAACGCTGACAGTGGAGTCGTCGGAGAGCTCACCTACCTGTTCAACAAGGTGTTGCGAAATACCCCTTGCCATCTGTGCGATCTCACACACGGCTGGAACCCGAACGGACGACGTTCCTGGAAAGAAGCATGTGGGGCGTCTTCTTTAAACATTTCTTTCATTCACCGCAACGAAGCGACAGACGCTCAACTTGCTGCAGCCGAACTGCTTCCCGCCATTGTCACTCTCAATAATGACGAATGGGTATGCGTTGTAACAGCGGCTGAACTGGCTGAACATTCTGATGACCCTGACTGGGTGATCCGACAAGCGGGATTGAGGTAACGATCTAGGAGGCTCAGAAGCCACTGGAGTCCACAACTGTTTGCTGGCTGTCAAAGCGGGAGGAACGTTGCGAGTTCTGCTTCCCAAGGTCATGGATCTGTACTGACCCCTGAAACGCCTGCGCGTATCTACACCTAGGGCGTCAGAGACCCCCGCCCCCCCTGCGGGGTGGGGGTTCTAAAGAAATCTGCAGAAATCTCGTGCACGATCCGACATTGAAAAAATAGGTGTGGTAGAAAAAGGTAGTAGTCATCAATTGCAGCCGCCTTCGGGCGGCCTTTCTGCTTTTTCAGCCCAAAACAGCATCCAACCCGACCGCGTGCGGCACCGTCGGACGCACCGCCCGCACGTAATGCCGACGAGTCGTAGCCACACTCGAATGCCCCAACAGATCCGCCACACACTCCAAATGGACACCCGCATCCACCAACAAACTCCCCGCCGTACGACGCAGGTCATACAACGTCAGAGCGGGTAGATCAGCGTCCTCGCAGAGGCGCCTCAGAGCGCGCCTCAGGTTCCTGTGACCGTGTGGGGTGCCTGCACCCGTGTGGAACACCAGGTCGCGCCACACGCCCTCAGGGCGGGTCTGAACGCCTTCTGAATGTGCCCTCAGGGCATCAGAAACGAAGGCTGGCATGTCCAACGAACGGGAGCTCTGCGCCGTCTTCGGCGCACCCAAAAACACCCCCTCAGCACCCCGCCGCAGATAGTGGCGGACGTGCAGCACCCCAGGATCCGAATCCAAATCCAGACACGGCCATGTCAACGCCATGGCCTCCCCTGGGCGCAGTCCGACACCGAGCATCACCGCCCACAAGGCATGCAACCTGTCGCTCCTAGATGCCTCCAACAGGCGCTGGGCCTGTGATGCAGTCAGTGCGACGCCTGGCTTGTGGTTCAGCTGTGCAGGGCTGGTGGACAGCTGTGCGGGGTTCCAGGTCAGCAGGCGGTTGCGTTGCGCCCACCTGTAGGCCTGATCGAGCACGTTGCGCTGCATCACCACATACCGCCCTGACAGTCGCTCCAACTGGCAGGCCAGGAACCGCTCCAACTCGTCGACACTGACGTCAACCGCGCGCCGTGTACCCAGCCCTCCTCTGAGGTGGCGTACACACAGTTCGTACAGCTCGACGGTGGACACCGCCAACTGTCCTGCGTCTGCCTTGCGACGAACCCAGTCCTGCCAGCCATCCAACAGGTCAGTCACCGTCAAATCAGCCGACAGGCTGAACAACGGTGCGTTCTGCTCACCCAGGAACGCTTCGGCTTCTCCTCTGGTGGCAAACGTGCGGCGTAAACGCCGTCGTGTCCCGTCTGCTGTGGGCAGCGAGACCATCGCCACCCACCTGCGTCTTGCCTTGTCGTAGAAGATTGAGCCGTCTCCAAGACGTCTCGCTGTGCGTCGTGCCATCTGTCCAGTCCTTCTCGGCCCCTGGGCCTGCTCGCCAATTGCTCGCCAATTGCTCGCCACTTGGACGTCAAACCCGTCTATGGCACCAAATAGGTGCCGACGGGCTGTCCACCCGAAAAGAACCTCTGAACTGGACAAACAGAGGGGGTTACTGGGAAAGCGATGTGGCGCAGCCAGGTAGCGCACCTGCTTTGGGAGCAGGGGGTCGGGAGTTCAAATCTCCCCATCCCGACCGCGTTGCCTTGAGCGACAGGGCGAGCACTACTGTCCCCATGTGGCCGATCTACCCGATGACCTCCGTAGACGCCTCGAGGACCTTTTCCGCTCCGACGACGTGGCTACGGGCCTCGGCGCGGAGTTGATTCGTTGGGGACCGGGCCACGCTGCCGTTCGTGCAATTGTCGACAGCTCACATGCCAACTTCATGGGGGTCGTCCATGGAGGGACCCTTTTCACCTTCGCCGACATTGCCCTGTCGTTCGCATCCAACAGCCATGGTCGGGTTGCCCTTGCCATCCAGGTGGACATCGCATACCACCGCGGCGTGGCACCCGGTGACGAGGTCGTCGCGACTGCCACCGAGATCAGCCGTACCCGTCGCATTGCCAACTACCGCCTCGAACTCCATGTCGGTGACATCCTGGTTGCCTCGGCGACAGGGGTCACCTACCGGACAGACGATTGGCACTTCGGCTCCGACGCCTGGACAGAGGAGTGGAGGGCCACCCACTAGGAGCCGTGTCGTGCGAACGGGAGAGCGGGCGCACCCGTCGGCGCCGCTGGGTGCCATGCCACACTTGTCAGATGAGATCCCTCTCGGCGGGCCTGACCGCATTGCTGGTGGCATCTGCGTGTGCATCACCGGGTGCGTCAGGCGTTGCCCTGTCGGGCCTGCCCGTTGCTCCGACCACCACGACGACCACCGCTGCACCGCCCACCACTGCCACTCCCACGACCACAACTGACGCTCCGCCCGCCACGACGACAACCATTCCAGCGGCCACGAGCACGACAACGACCACGACCACTACTGAGGCTCCCCCCGCCACCACCACGACCCTCCCCGAGCCAACGTTGCCGATGGATCCCGGTGCGTGCATCGAGGTCATCGTTGTGACGCCCTGGAACGGCGCAATCGCACCCTCGACCCTGTTCGACTACGCGCTGGACCCGCTACACCCCGACGTCGGCATGGTCGCCGTCCCGGAATCCTGTGAAGCCGCAGCAGGTCTGGTTCCCGAGTTTCTGGGCGACGAGGTGGAGATCCGGGTGGCTGCACCCGACCCGTGGGACGGCGGGCCATACGGTGTCTTCTGGCTCGACGATGACGGCACCGAGCACCACGTCCAGTCGTTCTCCCGCCGATCTTCAGTGCTGACCGCCTACTCGGGCGACGTCCTGGTACTACGCCGCCACGACCGCGGCCTGGAGGTCGTCGAGGACTGTGGCGACGCCTCCACCGGGCAGCCACTGGTGCACGAGCGCCACCAGATGAGCTGGTGGACCGTCTACGTGGAGTGCCTCGTCTACGACACGTCCGGCCTGGCCGACAGGATCATCGACTACACCCGTGCCCAGATGGCCACCGCTGCAGACCGCCTTCCCGCTACGTCGATCGGCACGCTGCGCCACACACCGGTCTGGATCGAGGTCTCCTTCAACGACGCCGAGAACATGGCCGTCTACATGGAGGACGTACAAGAGCCCGGGTCGGTCGACCTCCCCTACCTAAACGGCATCCGGGTCAGCGCCGACGCCATCGAGGAGGAACTCGCATACGAGATCCCTGAAGGGTTCGCCATCCACGAGTTGTCCCATGCATGGCACTGCCTCACCTACGACCCCTGCTGGTCGGGAACGAGGATCATGAGCGCCTACGCGGCAGCTATGTCAGATGACCTCTACGACTCGGTGGCATACCTCTACGGCGGGGATGAGAGGGCCTACGCGGCAACCGATGACGCCGAGTACTTCGCCGAGTTGTCAGAGGCCTGGTTCGACTCCAACGACTACTTCCCCTTCAACAGGGCCGACGTCGTCGTCCACGACCCCGTCGGCGCGAATGCCGTCAAAAACTCCTGGAGCCGCGTTCCGTAACGCTGAGAGGACTCAGGCCAGAGCGTCGCGCTGTTCGATCAGCGATGCCAGCGGGGCCATGTCAAAGGGAGCGTTCAGGGCGACGATCACGTGGTCTGCGCCGGCATCCACGTAGCGACCCATGTCTTGGACGTCGTCAGCGTCAACCTGGACGGTCCGCTCGATCTGGCCGGGGTCGCGGCCGACCTTGTCACACCATTCATCGAGGATCCCTGAGAGGCGTGCGTAGTTCTCGGGCGGGCCAAAGCTGTTCCAGGCGTCGGCGTGTTCAGCTACAAGGCGCAGGGTGACCTTCTCTCCCTTTCCGCCGATCAGGATCGGTAGGCGCCCCATGGGTGGTGGGTTCACCTTGGAGAGTCGTGACCTGATTCGGGGCAGGTCGGCCTCAAGCTTGCGTAGCCGGCCGATGGCGGTGTCGAACTCGTAGCCGTATTCGTCGTAGTCGCGCTGGAACCAGCCCGACCCGATGCCGAGGTACATGCGCCCGCCACTGACGTGGTCGAGGGTGCGGGCCATGTCCGCCAGCAGTTCGGGGTTCCGGTACCCGTTGCACGTGACCATCATCCCGAGCATGGCGTTGTTCGTGTCGGCCGCCATTGTCGCCAGCAGGGTCCAGCCCTCGAAGTGCTCGGCCTCCATGTCGCCGAACAGGGGGAAGAAGTGGTCCCAGGTCCACACGGAGTCGGCGCCCATGGCGTCGGCCTCGGTCCATGCGCTCCGCATGGCCTCGACAGTCGTGGCCTGGGGCCTGATCACCACACCTACCTTTATGTTCGTCATGAAGGTGAGCCTAGTTACGCGGTGGCCGCATCGATTCGATCAGTCGCTCACGGGTGTGGTCGGACCTGGTGTGGAGCCCCGCCCGCGGTGACGCACAGCGTTGAACACCGCGTAGGCACCACACCGGTTGCAGTCAACGTCGTTGCCGTAACAACAAAAGGTCCTCTCAAACACTCCACCGTCGCCGACGTAGAGCGGCAGCATCGCCTTGAAGGCGCAGCGATCACCGACGTAGGCACCGCACTGGTCAGACTTCATCAACCTGAGGGTCGCGACGTTCGCTCTAACGAGGTCGGGGTAGGCCTCCTTGAGGGCTATGACACGCTCAACAACTTCATCTCGTTCCTGATTGGTTTCCCATGCCTGGCCGCTGCATTCCCCTTTTCGCGGAACGTAGAAGGTGAAGGCGACGCCGTCCACGGGCCAATCGGCCACCACGTCGACGAACCGTTCGATGCTTGGTGAGTTCTCCTTGGTGATGGCCATCTGGAGCATCACGATGGTGCCATCTTCGCGGTCACGTCCTCTTACTGCCTGCTCTACCCGCTCAAAGACTCCCTGCCCCCGGATCGCATCATTCTCTTCTGAGGGGCCGTCGAGGGACACACTGACCAGACGCCCTGGGGTGGACGGGATCCCGTAGGTTCCGTTGGTCGCAATGGAGGAGTCCTCGAAGAGACTCATGGCCGCCAAGACCAGTTTGCGGCGCACCATTGGCTCTCCACCCATGAAGAGCATGCTCTTTATCCCATGTCGGTCCCGTAGCACTTCCAGTTGATGGAGCATCGTGGCGTCGTCCATCTTGTCGATCGAAGCGTTGGGGTTGGCATCGCGGTAGATGAAGCAGTGCGTGCACTTCAGGTTGCACCGATTGGTGACATTCACCAGGGCCGCTGGAAACTCACGGGGCCCAAAGTCAGGGGGATCGGGCGGGAGGGCGGATTGCAAACTGTCTATGGCCATGTTCTCAGGTCAGTCGGTCTCGCTGATGCCACGAAAGCAGATTAGGCCAAACGGTTCCACCCTGTCCTGGGTGACTCAACAATGGCTGGACCACGCATGGTCATTTCTGTGAGGATGAGCCTATGCAAGGAAGTTGTTTCCTGTTTGCTGTGCTGTTGAGTGCGGGCTGTTCAGGAGATGCCATCTCCATGGAACCAGTAGCCACAACGCCAACTACATCAACCACATCAACCACATCAACTAGCAGTGAAACTCCAGCCACCACCACTCCCCCCACGACGACACCAACTACATCAACCACATCAACTAGCAGTGAAACTCCAGCCACCACCACTCCCCCCACGACGACACCGCCGATCAGCACGGTCACCGACCCGACCGCAACCAGCACAGAGGCGGTTGCCAGCAATCCGTTGATCCCGGGCTGTTCGGACATCAAACGCCGGACACCCGGCTTCGCGGAGGGCATCTCCGAGCACGAGCTCTGGATCGGACGCCTCGTGGATAACCAGATTGCTAACCAGCAACTACTTGGTACTGGTTGGTCGGTGGGTGACGGGCTAATGATTGACGGTGTCGCCCATATCTGGGCCATGAATGCCCGAGACAACGTTCCGCACCACGCCACCTTTGCCAATGACCTGTTCACCGACCTAGGACCGATCTCAGTTGACGGTGAAGTGTTCGAGGGCTTCATCGACCCGGACGTCTTCCGGCTCCCGGATGGTGGAATCGGCTTGGCGGCTGTAAACGGAATGCGCATCACGGGAACGCCTCGTCAGCCGGGACCGATCTGCCTCATGCGCTCCGAAAACGGCCAAGACTTTGAAACCCTTCAGGTGTTGCTAGACGAGTCCGGAGTCCAGGATCCGGCGGTGGTCATCAACAACGAATGGGTCTTGGCAGCCAAGGTCTTCAACCAACAGGTGATCAAACTCTTCGTCGGAACCCCAGATGGTGGGTTCGAAATGATGGCTTCAGTGCCAGGTGGCGATCCCGACCTTGTTATGGAATCCGACGGTTCTATCCGCTTGACCGTTTGCGGTGATGGAATGTTGAAGACCTACCTCTCATTTGAGGGCCGCAACTGGGAGCCCTCTGAACCGATCCGTAGCCAGACCTGTGGTCCTGCCAGGATCTCTGGCAGTGACTGGATGCTTCACCTACCCAAGCCAGGCCAGGGTGGAGCCATTCCCTCCCCCGGAGGAGTGGGGGCTGAACCGGTCAATCCACCACCGAAAATTTCCGCGCCGACAGGACCATCTTCAAAGACTCTTGACACGCTTGGCCCTGCCGCCTTCACTCCATCTCTTGGTGAGACCTTCGACTTCACTGTCTCCGATGGGATCACCTATGGAACAGGAGCGCTAGCTGATGGCAGCTCGGTTGAACTACTCCTAAACCTCTGCTTACCTGACACCGGCGATGAGGGCCCCCGACCACTGCTCATCCACATCCACGGTGGTGCCTTCAGTTCAGGCCAACGAGCGTCCTGTTCGTCACAAGAGGAGAAACGCGGTGTCAGGGAGGCCGCAGCACGAGGTTGGGTGGTCGCATCCATTGACTACCGATTGGCCCGTGACAACCCTGCACCCAGTGTCCGGGTAGACAGTCTCCTCGCCGCTGTCGGAGGCTCAGAAGGGCCTGCCCTAGTACGGGCCTTCGTGGCAGCCACGGACGACACCCTGACGGCTCTGGACTACCTGATCGCCAACGCCAATGAGTTGAACCTGGACACAGATCGAATCGTCCTGAAGGGCGGTTCGGCTGGTGCAATCACCGCGCTTACCGTCGCCTATTGCACCGACAAATTTGGAATCAATCGACCACCTATCGCCGCTGTCATCGACCTCTCGGGGGTGCTTACCAGTTCATGCGACAGGGGTGCTGTAATCGGATCTGGTGAACCCATGTTGTTCGTCGCACACGGAACCGAGGATGGTGGTGACACGGCATTTTCCAACGCCGTGAGCATCATCGACGCAACCATCGCCGCAGGGATCACCTACGAGTTTCATCCGCTCGAGGATGTCTCACACATCTGGGATGAGTGGGAAGAAACCACTGCCGACGGTCGTCCTATCGGCCAGGCGATCTTCGACTTCCTGGATCGCGCCCTGTTCCATTAATCCAATATCCCGACATTAGGTGGGGCCCGAGCCCCTTGGGGCAATATTCTCATGACTTAACAGGTCATCCAGCCACTAGGCGAGAAGGGAACCCAGCCGCTATGAGCGACTTCCAGGAACACGTTGAGAAACTGAATGTCAGGGGCATCATCATGGCGTCCCTCATGACCGCCTTTGGCCTGGTTGTGGCCCTGGCGTGGAAGGACGCCATCAACGCCCTCGTGGCCTCCATCATCCCCGACAGCGACAACGGTTCCCTGCTCTCAATGTTCATCACAGCCGTTGCTGTGACCGTGCTGGTCACCATTCTGGCCGCCACCGCACTGAAGACGAACAAGCGACTTGAACGGAGCTGGGACCGCGTAAACGACCTCTGGGAAAGAGACGACGAAGACTGACATGTTGCACTTGGTACCAGCCGCGGCGGCGTTGTCTCTACTGGCCGCGGTGTGCAGCACTGAACCCGAAGTCACCGCGCCCTTGACAAGCGTTGCGCCAACGACTGGGAGGTCGTGGTCGACGCCATTGGTGAGTTCGAGGCTGTCACACCGCTCTCTTCGACGTCGACGCGCTTTGACATGCTGGATGACTCGATCGTCTACGCATTGTGGAATGGATCTGTCCTGTCATCTGAGGTGGTGGGACTGGTGCGCATCGTCAGGTATGACGGCCTAGAAGCAAGTGTCAATGCCACGACAATCGATGCCGCTTCTGCCAGCCTTCCCATATTCGTGATGCTCAGCCAGAGTTAAGGCTTCCGATTCGCCGTAAGACGTGCCCGCAGCCCAAAAAGCGGTCAGCCCCCGGCGGCGGGAGCCAGGGGCTGACCTGGGATCGATACCGGTGGCGCCAATTCGGCGGGAATCAGGCGTGCTCACCGATGTGTATCAACCCGTCTGTGCGGACCACTCCCCCGGGCCCCGAAGGGCCAGTGGACCGGCTACCCGCTCTGGGCAGACCATAGTCCCACTGAAACGCTTTGTCCCGTGGGAAGTTGGGGAGAATGCCCCGGGAGGGGACGCCCGAACCCCGGAGCAGCCGACGGCGACGACGACCACGGCTGCACCAGCAACGACTTCGCCACCCGCGACCACCGCTGTTCCCACCACCACGGTTGCGCCAGCAACGACCGCTGCCGTTTCGACGACGGCAGTTCCGGCCACGGTGACAAGCTGGCTCCCTCCAGCCAGGCAGGCACCGGAACCCTTCCTCGTTAGGGCGGTGTTTGGGGCGGTTTTCTCCAAAAAGGGACGGTATTCGGCCTTCAAACGCCGGAATGAAAGCCCCTCAACGGGAAACGGTCGCGGACGGCGGGCGTAGGATGCCGGCCGTAACCGTGGTCGAACTGGTGGGGTCCTCAAGGGGGTAGGTGAGTGAATCCAGGAGCACAGCCGTTGGTTCGGTTGTCGTCACTCACCAAGCAGTACCCGGAAGTGGCGGCGTTGCGTGGAATCACACTCGAAGTTCCGCACGGCGTGGTGGGTTTGGTGGGACCAAACGGTGCCGGCAAGAGCACCTTGATGAAAATCCTCTTGGGTTTGGTCGAGCCGACGAGCGGAACCGCTGAGGTGCTCGGGTTTGACGCAAGGACCGAGGGGCTGCGCATTCGTGAACGGGTCGGCTACATGCCCGAACACGACTGCTTGCCCACCGATTTGTCCGCCACCCAGTTCATCATCCACTTGGCTCGCATGAGCGGCCTCCCAACAACTGTGGCACGGGAACGGGCGGCGGAGACGCTACGCCACGTCGGCCTGTTCGAGGAGCGCTATCGCCACATCGGTGGCTACTCCACTGGCATGAAGCAGCGGGTGAAGTTGGCCCAGGCTTTGGTACACGACCCAAAACTGTTGTTTCTCGACGAGCCGACCAATGGTCTCGACCCGGATGGGCGAGACGACATGTTGGCCCTGATCGAGCGCACCGGCACGGACTTTGGTATTTCGGTGATCATGTCGTCGCATCTACTCGGAGAAATCGAGAGTGTGTGTGACTCTCTGGTTCTCATCGAGGAAGGAAAGCTGGATCGCGCCGGAGCGGTAGCCCAGTTCACCGGATTAGGCAATGTTCTGGCCGTGGAGGTCGATCGAGATCCGGAACTTCTTGTCAGCCGAATGATCGCTCACGACGTGAATGCCCGGGTTGACGGGCGAATCATCGAAGTTGAGATGCCGGATGGGAGCGCCACGGATGAGGCTGCGCTCATGCGGCTGGTGGTCGACTCGGTGGTCGATCTGGGCCTGCCCCTGGTGCGCGTTGCTCGACAACGTCACACGCTCCGCGACATGTTCCGCAACGATGATCCCTCCGTAAGCGGCAACGGGGAGGCGGTCTGATGGCGAACCTCGACGAGGCACCTCAGTCGCGAGGCGTGGTCTACGACCTGGGCTACCGCAACTACGACGGACCCCGTCTGGGGCGCCGCTACGCGATTCGTTCCCTCTATGTGTTGAGCCTGCGCAACACATTCGGACTCGGACGCGGCACTTTGCCCAAGGTCCTCGCGTTCGGTCTCGCCCTCGTTGCCCTCCTGCCTGCCATCTTCACAGTGGCCTTCGGTGCGGTCGCTGGAGAGGGCTTCGAGTTTGTCGAACACCACGACTACTTCGAGCTCATCCAGATCGTCATCGTGTTGTTCGTAGCCGCCATGGCGTCAGATCTGGTTGGCAACGATCGCAAGAACAACACCCTTCCTCTCTACTTCTCACGCCCCATCGAACGCGACGACTACCTGCTCGCCAAGATCGCCGCCTTGGCAACGGCCCTGATGTCGCTCACGCTGCTTCCGCAACTCCTTGTATTCGTAGGCAATTGGCTCGGTGCCACCGACGGCACCGAATGGTTAGGTGACAACATTTCGGACGTATGGCGCATTGGAGCAAGTTCGACGCTTGCGAGCTTGCAACTCGCGGTAATCGGTTTGGCCATCGCGATGTTCACGACTCGACGGGCATTCGCGCTCACCAGCGTGCTCGCCGCACTGTGGTTCTCGGTCGTCTTCACTGGCTTTCTAGTGACAGTTCTGGGTCCCGGATGGGCTGCAGTCGCCATGCTCGCCACTCCGGGCTATGCGATGAACGCCGCCACATATGTCATCTTCGACGCTGTCCCAGCGCGTGCGGATCGGATGGGCGAAATGGCCGATCAAGTCGCCTACGCCGACCTTCCTGGCTGGACGTGGATTGCGGCGTTGGTCGCTCAGACCGCTATCGCCCTGTTCTTTGCCATCCGCCGCTATCGCAAGGTCACGCTGTGAACGCCGCTGTTGCTCAGCCATCGCCGGCACCGCATGCAACGATCTCGGTACGATCGGTATCTCGTTGGTACGGAGACCTGGTGGCCGTCAACGACATTTCCTTCGAACTTGAGCCCGGGATCACGGGCCTGCTCGGCCCCAATGGCGCCGGCAAGTCGACACTTCTGCACATGATGGCGGGCCTTCTCGAGCCTTCCTCGGGCGAGGTCCTGGTCAATGGCGAGTCATCCTGGAAGAACGCCGCCATGTACGGCCACATCGGTCTCGTCCCTGAACGTGAGGTCACCTACCCGTTCCTTTCGGCCTGGGAGTACGCCCTGGCTAGCGCCCGACTCCACGAGCTTCCCCAACCTGAAGTTGCAGCCCAGACAGCGATCGACATGGTTGAGCTCGGCGACGCCGTGCATCGCAAGATGAGCGGTTACTCGAAGGGCATGCGTCAACGAGCCAAGATCGCCGCCGCTCTCGTCCACGACCCCAACATCTTGATCCTCGACGAACCGTTCAACGGCATTGATCCCCGTCAACGGCTCCAGATGAACACGATGCTCAAGGAACTAGGGGACTCTGGCCGAACCATCGTCTTCTCTTCCCACATCCTCGAAGATGTTGAAGACCTCGCCGAAGACGTCCTCGTTCTAATCGGTGGCCGCCTGGGTGCCGCCGGCAACTTCCGTCAGATTCGTCGCCTCATTACTAGCCGGCCCCATGCCTTCACTATCAGGTCCAGTAACAATCGCGCCCTTGCCGCCGCACTGGTTGATCAGCCTCATATCGCCCTTATTTCGTTTGACAGCGACGTCATGGAAGTCCAGACGACCGACTTCGGTGCCTTCACCGAAACCATCGCACCCCTCATCCAGTCAACTGGGGTTGTGCTCCAAGAGCTCCAGCCCGCAGATGATTCCCTCGAGAGCGTTTTCGCCTACCTGGTGGACCGATGAACAACGTCCTGATCTCCCTCACCGCACGCCAACTTCTAGGAAGGCGCCGCACCCTGGTGATCGGATTGTTGCTCGCGCTTCCGATCCTGATTGCGGTGATCTACCGGTTCTCCGACGAAGCGGGTTCAGGGGAGGCCACCGGGGAGTTCGCACTCGGCTTGGTCAGCGTAATGATCTTTACCCTGTTGCTTCCCTTGGTGGCCCTTGTATTCGGGACCGCCTCACTGGGTGCCGAGATTGACGATGGCACCGCCGTCTTCCTGCTCACCAAACCGATCGAACGATGGCGCATCATCGCCATCAAGATCGGAGTCGCCTCGGTGGCTGCAGCCCTATTTGTCGTGCCGACCACCATGGCCACCATCTGGATCATCCACGAGAGCCCTACCGCTGACGGCCTCATGCTCGGGCTCGGACTCGGTGCCCTAGTCGCGTCTGTCCTGTACTGTGCCGCCTTCGTCGCCCTCAGCGCCGTCACCAGCCGAGCCCTCATTTTCGGCCTCATTTACGTCTTCGTTTGGGAGACGTTCGCCACCCGTATTTTTGACTCCCTGCGTTGGGTCTCCATCCGTGAATACGCCTATGGCTGGAGTGACGCCATCATCTCCATCAACGACAAGGGCGTCTTCTACGACCCCCACCTCGGCGTCACCACCGCGATCGTCGGCACCATGGTCGTCCTCGCCACAGCCTGTGCCGGTGGTACCCGGGCTCTGACCAGATTCGAGATCGGCGAACGAGCCTAGGACTGGTTGGCGGATCGCCCGTCAGGAATATTCTTCTGGGCGTCAGAAGCGTTGAGGTCCGCCAGGGGCACCGAAATGGAACCCCCTCAGGATCCCGGGGTTTACCCCGATGGCATTGACCCCTTTACCCGCTTCCATGTCGGGGGTTTTCAGGGACAAGGGTGAGGGGGCCGCGTTGGGGGCCATTTTCTCCAAGAAAGGGACCATTTTCGGCCTTCAAACGCCGAAATGGAAACTCCTCAACGGGAAACGGCCTTCGCTTTGAAAGCAAAGGGCCGGCCCACGATCGGACCGGCCTCTTGGTACCCCGTACGGGATTCGAACCCGTGTTACCAGATTGAGAATCTGGCGTCCTGGGCCTCTAGACGAACGGGGCCTGTACCTGTTGACATCCATGCGGGTGCGGGACGTCAACCTCTGGAGCAGCGCATTGTAGCGACGCCTGGAGGCTGCGCCTCTTGCTCGGGGGGGAGGACTCGAACCCCCAACGACTGGACCAGAACCAGCTGTGTTGCCAATTACACCACCCCCGAAAGGTGGGCCCCGGAGGGCCACGACAGCGTAACGGTCAGATCGCAGCGACCCGCATGCCGGTAGCTACAGACGGGCCCTTGCCCGGGCGATCCGACGCAGCACCTCGGCCCGGTCCATGCACTCGGCCATGGTCTCAAATAGTGGCGGTCCAACGGTTCGGCCGGTGACGGCAACCCGAACGGGCGCCTGGGCCTTGCCCAGCTTGAGGTTAACGGTCGCGCCCACCTCCATGACCGTCTCCTTGAGAACCTCAGGGGTCCAGACGCAGTCGGCGAATGCTGCAGAGGTTCCATCGAGCACCTCGGCGGCAAACTTGCCCTTGACCATTGCCTTCTCCCATGAGTCGGCATCGTCGACCGGGTCGTCGCGGAACAAGAAGTCGACGAACCTGGGTGTGTCGCTGAAGGTTCTCAGCTTTTCCTGTATCAGGTCGGCCATAGTCTCAAACATTCCCCGGTCAAACCTCTCGGCCGGCCATGGCGCCTCGTCTCCGATCCAGGGACCCACGCGCTCTATGAACTCGGCCCTGGGGAGTGCTCTCAGGTAGGTGGCGTTGATGTGCTCCAACTTCTTGAGGTCGAAGAATGCCGCAGCCTTGTTGACGTCCTCTATGCGGAATATGTCGACGATCTCCGCCAGTGGCCTCATCTCGACGTCGTCCGGCGGGCCCCATCCAAGGAGGGCCAGGTAGTTGACCATTGCCTCGGCCAGGTAGCCGCGCTGTCGGTAGTCGGCGATCGAGACGTCGTCGCGACGCTTGGAGAGCTTCTTGCGCTGCTCGTTCACCAATAGGGGCAGGTGGGCGTAGGTCGGGTGTGGGGCTCCGATGGCGTCGAGCATCAAGAGGACCTTGGGTACCCCGGAGAGCAGGTCCTCGCCTCTGATGGCGTGGGTGATTCCCATATCGGCGTCGTCGACCGCATTGGCCAGGAGAAACATTGGCGAACCGTTTGAGCGCCAGATGACGAAGTCCTCGAGGTCATCGGTCGAGAACGAGACCTCACCGCGCACGATGTCATCAAACTCCACGGTCTGAGCCGGAGGCATCCGGAACCGCACAGCCATGCCATCGGTTATCGAGGAGCCCTCCACCTCGGCGTTGTCGGCGTCGCACAGGTAGGCGAGGCCCCTACCGAGAAGGTCCTCGACCACCTCGCGGTGGCGGTCATGGCGCTCGGACTGGTAGAAGGGTCCCTCGTCCCAGTCGAGGCCCAGCCACTCGAGCTCTGCCAGGAGGCTCGCGGTCAGCTCGGGACGGTTGCGTTCGGCGTCGGTGTCCTCGACCCGCAGAACGTAGGTGCCGCCCGTCGAGCGGGCGAACAACCAGTTGAACAGGGCGGTGCGTGCGCTTCCAACATGGAGGAAGCCGGTGGGAGATGGCGCAAACCTGACTCGGGGGGTCACCGGGCCGAGGCTACCGGCGGTGGCGTCGCCGCCGGGTCGATAACCGGGGTCGGCGGCTAGCCCGGAGCCAGCAGGCGGCTCATCGCTGAGCTCATGCCACTGAGACGGATGTGGAGGGCCTCGTAGATGGAGCGGTCCATGCCGTAGGGGTCACCCACCTCGTCGGCGGTACGGCCGGCCGTCATGTGTCCGCCCCGGGCACCGTGGAGGAGCGCCACCCATTCCCTGAGGTCCATGCCGGGCTGCAGAGGGCCAACTGTCCCGCCCAGCCTCGGCACCTCGCCAGCAAGAAAGGTCCTTGCCCGGGCGTCCTGGTCGAGGGTGGCGACAGCTGATTCATGCACACGGGTCATCGCCACGATCAGGTCGGCCTCTGCGAGCAGGTAGTCGGTAAGCAGGCTGCTGCGGTGGCCGGAGATGTCGATTCCATGCTCGGCCACCACGTCAACCGAGTGGCTGGTAGCCGGCCCACCTGTCATTGCGTGGGTCCCGGCTGATGCAACCACGAGGTCTGACCCGGCCTGGGTCAACTGGTGTGCCAGAAGCCCCTCGGCCATGGCCGATCGACAGATGTTGCCGGTGCAGACGAAGAGGATCACGCTTTGTCGGCCAACTCAGGCTGTTGTTGCCTCAGCGGCGGCACGGTCGGATTCGTACTGGTACTGGGGCTCGTCGATGCGTGGACTGCGGCTGTCTCCGTCGGCCTTACGGATCCCGTTGTCGAGCCCGCTCGTGGCGGCGTCCTTCCATGACTGGTCGTCGGACCACTGGACCCCAATGTCAACGATGGTTCCCGGTTCGGTGATTGACCATGCTGCAGTCAGGGCCCTGTTGAGCAGGTCGGTCTGGAACCCGGGGTCATGTGGGCGGCCGACCGTGTAGCCGAGCGGCATGTCGACAAAGGCGGCCCTGGGCGGGTTGGCCGCCTCGGTGATGCTCCGTGCTGCCGTGAGGCAAATGGTCGGTGTGCCGGCGGCCTCTATCGCCCTCGCTACCAGACCCACGGTCTGGTGGCAGACAGGTCACACGGGTACGAGGAGCACCAGGTCGATATCTGTCGGCATCTGCTCCACCGCATCAAGGATTGCCGGTGCCAGTTCCTCTTCTGCGCGCCTGACCGAGTAGATGCCGCCCATACAGGCCAGTGTCTCGGGGGCCAGACCACCGATGGTTCCATCGGTGACCATCTCATTCAGGCGATCAACCGGAAAGACGATGTTGGGGTCGCTGCGGGCGGGTTCCAGGTCGTAGGCGAAGTGGGTAACCCTCACGTCGCTGGCCGGTTGATCGGTCGGTATGTGGCGGATGCCGGTGTCGTCCTTCCAGTGGAACGCAACCTGGCCCTCCCGGTAGGCACCTCCGGAACCAACCAGGAGGATGGTGGATTCTGACAGTGGCTTGTCGAGCGGCGCCCATGGTGGTGCTGCCGGGCGGTGCGCCCACTGGTAGGGCTCGAAGCCGAGGGCCGAGTACTGCTCGGCGGTACGTGCGATGTAGTCAACCGGTTCGTTCAAGTCCACGCCCGCATCTTCTCATGTATGGAGGCCCCTCCTGACACCGGCAGAGAATCTGGGACGAAGTCGACACGAGTATTTACTCTGTGAGCATCTACTCGCACAGTTGGGTACACACACGTACACTTGCCCCATGGAGTCCCCCGGTCAGGAACTGTCGGTCGAACAGGTTGCCTCAGCTGCGGACCTGAACGTCGACACAGTCCGCTACTACCAGCGTCTGGGCCTGCTTGAACCACCCGACCGCCAGGGCCGCCGCGCCATCTACCGGTCCGACCACGTGGATCGCCTGGCTGAAATCCGTCGCCTCGCAGACGCCGGCTTCACCCTCGCCCAGATCGGGCGCCTGGCGGACACGACCGATTTCGCTGACGGGGCCGGCAGGCTGGACAGCCTCGCCGCCAGGGCCGCCATTGCACGCCGTCTGACCCGCGCTGAGGTGGCTGAACAGGCCGGTGTACCCGAGGGTCTCGTTGCCCTGCTGTGCGACAACGGCCTCCTCGAGGCCATTGTCCTCGACGGCGAGCAGCGCTTCGACCAGGGCGCTGTGTCCATGGTCAGGGCGGGGCTTGCTGTCAGCGCCGCCGGTGTGCCGCTTGATGAGCTCGTGACCCTGGCTGCCGACCATGCAGGAAACGTCGACGACATCGTCCGACGGGCGATCGGCCTCTTTGAGGAACACGTCAAGGACGACCTCGGCGGTGGTGCCGAAGACAACCCCGACGACGATCTCGTGGAGATGGTCCATGTGCTCCTACCGGCCGTGACCCGTCTGGTCGCCCAGCACTTCCACCGGACCCTCGTGTCGCGTGCCCTCGAGAGGGTTGCCGACGGTGAGCGACGCACCCTGGCCGATGCCCTCGTTGCCGCCGATACCGACCATCTGGTGGTGACCTGCGAATGGCGCTGACCGGAGCGGTCCCGGTCGACGAACCGGTTGCAACCACCGTCGAGGTGACCGACGGGGCGGCCCGCGACCCGCTGGCATGGCTGAACGCCGCACCAGCGGGAATGGAGCGCTGGTTCTGGGAGATTCCAGACGACGATGTCTCATGGACGGGCCTGGGTTCTGTCGCCACGGTCACCGTCGGCGGAGCCGGGCGCTTCAGCGACTCCTCAGAGGTCGCAGCCGACCTGCTCGGCGGCCTCGTCCCGGAGGCCCCCGATGGCGCTCCCCTGCCACGCCTTGCCGCAGGATTCGCGTTTGAACAAGATGGCGGCGATCAGGCATGGAAGGAACTGGGAGGTGGCCGTCTGGTTCTGCCGGCACTCCAGGTTCTCCGACAGGATGGCCGGACATGGGTAACCAGCATCGGCGGCCCGACAGTTCCCGTTCCCTACATCGAGACCCGTGCCGCCGACCAGCCAGACGAGGCTGATGCGTCGAGGTGGGCATCCGAAGACGAACGTTCGATGTACCGGCACCTGGTTGCCACGGCCCTGCAGGCCATTGCCGCCGGTGAGATCACCAAGGCGGTCCCTTGCCGCTCCATCCGTGTTGACCGGAGCCCCGATCTTCCACGTCTCCTGGCCACCCTTCGGGAGACCTTTCCGGCATGCGCCACCTTTTGTGTCGACACAGGGAGCATCATCTTTGCCGGAGCCACCCCCGAGCGGCTCGCAGCCGTGCACGGTGGCCATCTCGACACCGCAGCCCTCGCCGGGTCCGCACCCAGACATGCCGACGCCACCATCGACGACGCCCTCGGCCAGGGGCTCATGACCAGCCCCAAGGAGCAGAGCGAACATGCCGTGGTAGTCGACGCCGTCGTGGAGTCACTTCTAGGTCTGGAACTGACGCCGGTACTTCCATCTGATCCGACCCTTCTGCGCCTCCACGGCATCCAACACCTGCACACGCCGATCCACTGCGACCTGCCGGGCGGCGTGGGCATCCTCGACGTCGTCGGTGCGCTCCACCCCACTCCGGCGGTGTCCGGGGCTCCCGCCGGACGCGCTATCGAGTTGAGGGGCATCCACGAGCATCTGGACAGGGGCTGGTTCGCCGGTCCTGTCGGATGGCTTGATGCAGACGGCAACGGCGAATTCCGGGTGGCCTTGCGCTCGGCCCTGATCGACGACCTGGGCACAACCCTGTTCGCGGGCGCCGGGGTGGTAGCCGGCTCCGACCCCGAGCGTGAGCTGCTTGAGACCGAGGTCAAGTTGGGGGCCATGTTGGGCCCGGTGCTGGCCACGTCGGGCGTTTCAGAAGGTACGGACCGGTGAGAACCACCACACCGACCGCCGATCCGATCCAGGTGCAGGCCACATGCCGAGCCCTGTTCGCCCAGTTGGTGGCATCGGGTGTGTCTCACGTGGCTGTCTCGCCGGGGTCGAGGTCCACGCCTCTCACCGTTGCCGTCGACCGGACCCCGGGCATCACACTTTCCATGCACCTTGACGAACGGTCTGCAGGCTTCTTCGCCATGGGCCTTGCCAGGTCCAGCCGCAGACCGGTTGCCCTGGTGTGCACCTCGGGAAGTGCCGCTGCCAACTACCTGCCGGCTGTGGTCGAGGCATTTCACTCCGGCGTGCCGCTCATCGTGATCACTGCTGACCGGCCACCAGAACTTCAGGGGCGTGGTGCCCCTCAGACCATCGATCAGACGGGCCTCTACGGCTCCCACATCCGCTGGGAGCATCAGGCAGACGTAATCGGTAGCGAACCCCCCGAAGTGACGGTGCGTCTTGCAGCCCTCGCCGTTGAGCGCTCGCTCGAACCGGTTCCAGGACCCGTACATCTCAACTGCCCGTTCAGGGAGCCGCTCGAACCCCCCACCTGCGATCCACCACCGACCATCCTGCTGGCGGCACCGGCGGCGACACGCCAACCTGCCCAGAATGACGTTGGCATGCTCAAGGCACTTCTCTCCCGGGAGAAGGGCCTGATCGTTGCCGGCCCCATGGACCTCGACACCCGAGGCAAGGCCGCAGTGTCAGAGCTCGCGACTGCCATCGGCTGGCCGATCATCGCCGATCCGGCCTCTGGGCTCCGCCGAGGTCCACACACCATCCACTCCCCTGTCATGTCCTGTGGCGACCACCTCCTTGCCGCCGGTATGGCCGACGACCATCAACCCGACGTTGTCCTGCAGTTGGGCGGCATGCCAACGAGTCGGGCCTACAGGCTCTGGCTCGAACGCTGCGAGGTCGAACGGGTCGTCGCCGTCGACCACACCGGTCGCTTCCCTGACCCCTCCTTCGCGGTTACCGACCGGGTCGCCTGCGGTCCTGCGGAGCTGGCAGCTGCCCTCGCACCCGTCACGGAACAACGGGGCAGCACCGAATGGGCCGATCGTTGGCTCGATGCCGATTCGGCTGCAGCCGCAACTGTCGCCGGCCTGGTCGCCAGTGCCCCTTTCGACGAGCCCGGTGTCGCCGTTGCCCTCTGTCAGGCAATGCCCGGTGGAGCCAACCTGGTCGTGTCCAACTCCATGCCTATAAGAGACCTGGATGCCTTCATGCCCCTCGATCAGCGGCCGCTGGATGTGTACGCAAACCGGGGTGCAAACGGAATCGACGGGCAGGTCTCCACCGCACTCGGCGTCGCCGCAGGGTCCGATGCCCCGACGCTTCTCTTCACCGGTGACCTGGCCCTGCTCCACGATCTCACCGGCCTCGTGGCAGGCAGACGCCTCGGGGTGGACCTGACAGTGGTAGTGGTCGACAATGACGGCGGTGGAATCTTCTCCTTCCTTCCCATTGCAGCAGAGTCAGGTATTGACCATGACCGCCTCTTCCACACGCCGCACGGCCTTGACCTGGGCCATACCGCCTCCCTCGCCGGTGCAACCCTCGACCGCGTCTCCAACCGAGCCGACCTGGACCTTGCGTTGGCAACATCACTTGGGCATCCCGGGATCCACCTGGTGCACGTGAGAACGAGCGCATCCACAAATGTGGGGTTGCACCGCAACGCAGCCGCAGCGGTCGCAGAGACCCTCGGCGGAATGAACCCGTGAGCACCCGCCTGCACACCGAGGTCGAGGGGCGGGGCCACCCCCTCATGCTCCTGCACGGATTCACTGGCGACACATCCACTATGTGGCCGCTCGGCCACGAGCTCACCGGTATCCGGACCGTCATCGCCGTGGACCTGCCGGGCCACGGCGAAACGGGGGTGCTCCCCGACCATGCCGACTACCGGTTCGAAAACACCGTCGACGCCCTGGCCGAGGCAGCGAGGCAGTTGGGCCACGACAGCGTGGACGTGATCGGCTATTCCATGGGTGGACGTATCGCCCTGGGTCTGGCAGTCAGGCACCCCGACCTGGTCAGATCAAGCGTGCTAATTGGTGCCACAGCCGGGATTGTCAGCGACGTCGAACGCGACATCCGTCGTCGCACCGACGACGACCTTGCCGAGGAGATCCTCACCGACGGCCTCGAGTCGTTCGTGGACTACTGGATGGACCTACCTCTCTTTGAGACCCAGGTGCGCCTCGGAGAGGACGCACTGCACGATGCCCGCGAGCAGCGCCTCAGAAATCATCCTGACGGCCTGGCTGGCAGCCTCCGCGGTTCCGGAAGTGGCAACCAGCCGTCCCTCTGGCGTGAGCTCCACCGGGTGGCCGGACCTGTGCTGCTCATGGTTGGAGACGAGGACCCCAAGTTCAGATCCCTGGCAATCCGGATGGCCTCAGGGATCCCTCGGGCTGAGATCTCGGTGCTTCCCGGGGCTGGCCACGCCGCCCATCTGGAGAACCCGCCGGCCGCAGTGATTGCGATCAGAACCTTCCTTGACGAGGTCACCGCCCTGTGAGGGTCGCCGAGGCAGGTGTTACACGCCACACGCTCACCTACCGCTGTCCCATAATGACGACCCACGGGCTGATCACCGAACGTCGGGTGCTGTTGTTGACCCTTACCGACGAAGACGGCCACACCGGCGTCGGCGAGGCCGCTCCCCTCGACGGCTTCACCCCCGAGGGCATCGACGAGGCAGAGGTAGCCCTGCTGGCATGGGCGGCCGAAGATGGCGACGAATCCCTCGTCGATTCCCCTACGGCGCGGGCGGCTGTAGATGCCGCTCTCCACGATCTGGCGGCGGCTGCCGCTGGTGTGGCACTTCACCAGTACCTGAACCCGGACAGCCCGGCATCGCTGCCTGTAGCAGCACTCGTGGTCGGTGACACTCCAGATCTCCTGGCTGAGGCAGCCTTGGCGGCGACAACCGGCGGCCACCGCTCCCTGAAGCTGAAGGTTGGTGCCCTTCCGATCAGCGATGACCTGGAACGGGTTGCGGCCGTCCGTCGGGCCATCGGCCCCGAGCCGGCGATCAGGCTGGATGCAAACGGGGCCTGGAGCCCCGAAGAGGCACCTGGGCACCTGGAGCGGCTGGCAGGGTCTGACATCCAGTTCATAGAAGAACCTGTCTCGGGTATTCCGGCACTGGCCAACATCATGCACGTGTCACCGATTCCGGTGGCGGCCGACGAGTCTGTTCGCACCCCATTTGACCTGGACAGGCTCATCGCGACAGGTGCTGCCGACCTTGTGGTCCTCAAGCCGTCGGCCATTGGCGGCATCTCGGTGGCGGCGAAATGGGCCGCCAGGGCCCGCTCCGGGGGCATGGCCGTCGTGGTCACCTCACTGCTCGAAAGTTCGGTGGGGATCCGGGCTGCCGCACACCTGGCTTCGGCGATCGACGCCCTCGACCCGGCCCCCGGCCTTGCCACAGCCGGCCTCCTGGCAACGGATCTCGGAACCCCGCTACTGCCCGAAGCCGGATTCCTCAGGCTCGCCTGAAAGCCTGTCGCCAATGACAGCACGCTTCAACAAAGTGTTGTAGAAAGACCCCGGGGATGGGGACGACACAGGAGGGAGAAACCGGTGCTCAAAGGGGTCATAGGAGCACTTGTGCCACTTCTGGCTGCAGTACTCGCCTTCGCATTCGGAGCGACAATGCTGGTGGCACTCGGGGCCAGCCCACTCGCCGGCCTGGATGCCATGCTGGACGGTGCGTTCGGTAGCGGCTCACGCATCGCCGCGACAGCAGTCAAGGCCACGCCCCTGATCCTGGTCGGAGCCGGCATCACCATCGCCTTCCGGACAAGCGTCATCAACATCGGCGGGGAGGGCCAGATCATCGCCGGAGCGCTCATGTCGACCGTGGTGGCGCTCAGCTTCCCCGACCTGCCGGCGGTCATCCTGGTTCCGCTGGTTCTGCTCTCGGGAGCGGTCGGTGGCGGCATCCTGGGCGCCATTCCCGGAGCCCTCAAGGCCTATGCCTCTGTCAACGAGATCCTCTCCACAATCATGCTCAACCTGGTGATGGTCCAGTTCATGAACTTTCTCCTCAGAGGCCCCATCATGGACCCCTTCGAGTTGGAGGCGGGTACCCGTATTCCACAGACCCAGCGACTGTCCGACAACGCCGCCCTGCCAACCATGATCGAAGGAACCAGACTCCACGTAGGGGTACCCGTTGCTATTGCCGCGGCGGTTGCCGCCTACCTGATCCTCTGGCGCACACCCACCGGCTTTCGCCTCCGGGCCGTGGGACATTCACCCGAGGCCGCCAGAGCCGCCGGCATCAACGTAAAGCGGAACATCACTCTGGCAATGACCCTCTCCGGATCCCTCGGCGGAATCGCCGGAGCAATACTGGTCTTCGGTAGCGAAGGCCAACGAATGGTCACCGACGGCTCAGCCGCCGGTTTCACGGGCAGTGCAGGCTTCAACGGAATCGTCGCCGCACTCTTTGGCGGACTGCACCCTCTCTGGACCATTCCATCGGCGATGCTCTTCGGCGCTCTCTTGACCGGTGCCACACAGCTCCAGCGTGTGCTCCAGGTTCCGGCGGCCCTGGCAGTCGCCCTCAACGGCATCATCGTCATCTTCGTCATCAGCAGCACGCCGGTCCGGGGCTGGCTGCAGCGTTCCCTTGCCGACTCAGGCCTGTTCAACCGATCCTCTGACAGCGCCGGGGCGGACTGAGCATGGGCGAGTTCTTCACCCTCAGCGTGCTTGTCGCAACGGCCGCATCGGCCATCCGACTGGCCACGCCGTATCTGCTGGCCTCGCTCGGCGAGACAGTCGGGCAGCGCAGCGGGGTGCTCAACCTGGGCGTCGACGGCGTGATGCTTCTCAGCGCCTTCTTCTCCTACTGGACGGTCCTGGAGACAGGCAACCTCTGGCTGGCGGTGTTTGTTGGCCTTGCTGTCGGCCTCGTGATGGGGCTCCTCTACGGTGTCATCACGGTGTTTCTCAAGGCCACCCAGGGAATCAGCGGCATTGGGATTTTCATCTTCGGCCTGGGTCTGAGCGATCTGCTGTTTCGCCGGCTGGTAGGAACCCCCAAGCCCGTGAGGCGCCTGCCGAACGTGGACATTCCTATCCTCTCTGACATCCCCCACCTTGGCGCTGCCCTGTTTCAGCGCAACCTGTTGACCTATCTGGCATTCGTGCTGGTGCCGGTCACTGCGCTCTTGTTGACCCGGACAACGTTCGGCCTCAACATCCGCTCCGTCGGGGAAAACCCGCAGGCGGCCGACAGCCTCGGCGTGTCTGTCGAACGGACCAGGTTCGTGGCGATCCTGATCGGCAACTCCATGGCTGGCCTGGCGGGAGCGGCCCTGGTTCTACAGTTGGGCATCTTCCAGCCCAACCTCACCCAGGGGCTCGGGTTCATTGCCGTCGCCCTCGTCTACTTCGGGGCCTGGCGACCCATCGGTGTCATGGGAGGCGCACTTCTCTACGGCCTCGTCAACGCCACCGTCCTGCACTGGAAGGCCCTGGGCATCATCCCCGTGAGCGACTCCGACCTTGCCAACATGGCTCCAGCCGTGCTCACGATCCTGGCGCTGATCATCGTGGCCCGGCGGGTACACGCCCCGTCGGCACTGACCAAGCCATTCACGAGACACTGATCCAACCAACAACAACGGAGGGGTTACCCCCGGGACAGGAAAGGAATACAGATGAAAAAGCAGTGGAGGTTGAACCCTTCCATTCTGGTGATGCTGGGAGCACTTGCCCTTGTTGGCGCCGCCTGTGGTGGTGACGATGAGGCGCCTGCATCAGGGAGCGGAGAAGGTGGAGCCCTACGGGTTGCAATTGTGGCGCCGAGTGCGTCTGACGACCTTGCGTTCACTCAGAGCATGGTTGATTCGGTCAACGCCCTTGAGCGTGATGTCGAGTTGTCGATCACCGACGGGACGTTCATCGTCGAGGATGCCGCTGCGGCGATCCGTGGCTATGCCGAGGATGGCAACGACGTCGTCATCGCTCACGGCACACAGTTCGGTGCGTCGCTCATGGAGATAGCACCGGATTTCCCGGATGTCACCTTCGTGTGGGGCACGGCGTCTGATACCCAGGGCCTCGCCAACGTGTTCGCGTACGCTCCGGCTGCCGACCAGGGCGGCTATGTGAACGGCTCGATCGCCGCCGCTCTGACCAAGACCGGTGTGATCGGTGTGGTCGGACCCATCGAGGCTGGCGACGCTGTCGCCTACATCAACGGCTTCAAGGCTGGAGCCCTGGCTGGTGGCGCATCTGAGGTGAACGTCACCTACACGGGTTCGTTTGGCGACGTGGCCTTGGCTGCAGAGGCTGCTGAGGCCCACCTGATAAACGACGTGGACGTGTTGACGGGTACTGCCCAGATGGTCGTGGGTGCTGTCGGCGTGGCCGCCGATGCCGGTGTGCCGTGGTTTGGTACGCAGGCCAACCAGACCTCTCTGGCTCCGAGCCTCGTCGTGGCTTCGCAGGTGTACCACTGGGAGGTCGTGCTCGAGGAGATGCTGGCGCTGCGTGACAGCGGCGTGCTGGGAGGCCAGGCCTTTGAGGTCAACCTCGCCAACGGTGGCCTCGTCATCGAGTTCAACGACGCCTTCGAGTTGCCCGCCGGTGTGCGAGACGCAGCCGAAGCCCTCATCGAAGGCATCACCAACGGGACCGTCGATACGGGTTCCTAGGAAGACAACAAGGAAGCTGAGTCAGAAGTGAAGACGTCACGTGCCGGTCGGCATTCCCCAGTGGGTGTCGACCGGCGCTGGACGCTTCGCCGGAACGGAACCAACGGACACAATGGGATCTGACGAGAACATTCTTGAGATGAGGGGGATCACCAAGGCGTTCCCCGGCGTCGTCGCCAACGACAACGTTGACCTCGACGTCCGCTACGGAGAGGTCCACACCCTTCTGGGTGAGAACGGTGCTGGCAAGAGCACCCTCGTGAAGATCCTGTTCGGCCTCTACCAGCCTGATGAGGGCAGCATCCACCTGCGCGGTGAGCCCATCGCCATCGCCTCGCCGTCAGAGGCAATCGCATCCAGAATCGGGATGATCCACCAGCACTTCATGCTGGTTCCGACCCTGACGGTTGCCGAGAACGTCGCGCTCGGCACGAGGTCGACCAGGCGGCCCTTCACCGATCTGGACGTGGTGTCCAGAAGAATCTCTGAGATCTCCGAGGAGCACGGCCTAGCCGTTGATCCGTCGGTCGAGGTCCGTCGGCTTGCCGTTGGCGAGAGGCAGCGCGTCGAGATTGTCAAGGCCCTGTACCGCGATGCTGAGCTTCTGATCCTTGACGAGCCAACTGCGGTCCTGACCCCGGGCGAGGTCGACGACCTGTTCGTGATCCTGCGACGCATGGCCGACGATGGTCGCGGCCTCATCTTCATTTCCCACAAGCTCCGCGAGGTGATGACCCTCAGCGACCGGATCACCGTGCTACGAAACGGCAAGGTTGTCGGCAACACCACGCCGGCCGAGACCAGCAGCGAGCAACTTGCCCAGATGATGGTGGGCCGAACGGTCCGGCTTACCCCTGAAAAGCCACTCCTCGATGAGGGCCATGCCCGCCTTTCGGTGGAGAACCTCACAATCCACGGCGACAGGGAAACCGTCGCTGTGAACGACATCTCCTTTGAGGTGCGGTCGGGCGAGATCCTCGGCATCGCCGGGGTGTCGGGCAACGGCCAGCGTGAACTCGCGGAGGCGATTGCAGGCCTCCGCGGCGTCGAACCGGGCAGCTCTATCCGCCTTGACGGTGTCGACGTAACCGGCGACGACACCCGTGCCCGGCGTGACAGGGGCCTCGGCTTCATTCCTGAGGAGCGCATGCGTGACGGGGCCATCGCCGAGTTCACCGTGAGTGAGAATCTGGTGCTCGTTGACCATGGGTCCGATAGGTTCACCAGCCGCGGAATGCTCGCCTTCGGGGCAATCGGGCAGCACAGTAGGAAGCTTGTCGATGAGTTCGCAGTCAAGACTCCGGGAATCGACACTCCGACGTCGAGCCTCTCTGGCGGCAACATCCAGAAGGTGATCCTGGCGAGGGAGTTGTCGGCTTCTCCGACGGTGCTGCTGGCGTGTCAGCCGACCCGCGGGGTCGATATCGGTGCTGCCGAGTACATCCACACGCGCCTGATCGAGCAGAGGAGCATCGGAACCGCAACCATCCTCATCTCCGAGGACCTCGATGAGGTCCTCGGCCTGGCCGACCGGGTTGCCGTCATGTACGAGGGTCACATTGTGGCAATAGTCCACGGTCGCAGTGCCAGCCGTGATCAGATCGGCCTCCTGATGGCCGGTGTGGTGGAACAGACTCCCAGCTCCTAGCCGAGGGCCTTCCCGAGGCTCTCCCCCAGCGGGTCGGCCACGACCTTCTCCCCCAACTCAGCCTCGGACTCCCGGGCGGCGGCTGCGAAGATTCCCTTTGACATGAGCGAACGGGTGGCTTTGCGGCGCTGCCAGTAGACGGCTGCCCGGGCCCTGTGGGCGCCATCGTGTTGCGGTTCGGCTGCGACCGCCATCTCGACGAGGTGACAGGCCAGGCGAAGGTCGCCGGCCTCGGCCAGTTCCCGTGCACGATCGGTCAGCGCCTCGACTGAACCGGCCAGGGCAACCACCTCTGACGCCAGGGCTGATTCAGGTGCAGGTTTCAGATTTGCCGCGTTTCCGTCCCACCAGCCGCCGAACTGCCGGTAGACGTTGCGAACCACGAACTCCGGTTCGTCGTACTGGGGTGCTAGCCACGGCCTGTCCTGCAGGTGGTCGGGCACGGTCACCTCGTGGATGATCGTGTCCAGGGTGGCGCCCTCGTTCATCAGTTCGAGGGTGCGGCCGCTGAGATGTTCGAGCGCCTCGGCAAGGTCACCCAGTACCAACTCGACACGCTGGCGGCCCACGATGGGTAGCCCGTGGGCTGGAAACACCCGTTCGGCACCGGCAGCGAGCATTTCCCGCAGAGCTGCGGCCCATTCGATCGGATAGCGCTGGACCTTCTGGGGGTTACCTGCGTTTGGGAACACCCACGACATGAAGTCGCCGGTGTAGGCGGTCAGGTTCAAGGCGTCCCAGCCCCAGGCGTGGTCGTCGGTCTCTCCTCTGGCGTGGTGCAGTTCGATGCTTCGGTCGCCGACGCTGAACGCGAGGGTGGAGCGAAATGTCTCATCGGGTTCGGCAACGGAGTCAGGCAGGAAGGCTCTCCCTGACCCTCCGATACCCATGGCATCGGGCTTCACAACGCCGCCGAACTGCCGCAGGTTGATGACGATGTTCCAGCCGTTGGTGGTTCGGTACCTGTCGAAGCGGGCTGGCACCGCCTCGTGGGCCAACACTTTCGGGCGGGGCTCACCTCGGGCCTCGGCATCGGCGATGAATGCGCCGCTGCCGCCCACGTGGTCGAGGTGGCCATGGGTGTAGACGAGGCTGTGGAAGGGGGCGTCGGTCCAGTTCCTGATCGATTCGACGACCCCTGCACCGGACCGGGCTCCGCTGGTGTCAAAGCAGACAAGACCCTCGTCGGTGCGGATCACCCAGCAGTGCGAGAACGACTCCACGACGGCGATGTCGTCGTCGACCTGGGTCAACTCTCCGGTTACGCGATTGTGCGGGGGTTCGGCTGTACCGGTGTCGATGATCCGGCTGGAGAGCTCAACTGGGTCTGGATGGGTGCTCACCGGATACTCCTGTCAGGTGTTGGGTGGCGGGCTGAAAGCGTAGACACCGTGTGTGGTGGTGGCCGGATCGGACACTCACCCGAGATGCCTGAGGATGAGCGATGCTCCCCTGTCGAGGTCCTCGAATAGGAAGAAGTGGGTGCCGTCAACGAGGACCAACTCGACCCCCAGGCGATCAGCCTGGGCCTCGAACCACCCCATCTCGAGGTCGGTGTCGGTACCAGCCAGCACGGTGGCCGGACAGGCCACGTCGACCATGTGGTCGAATGCCTCGCCGGGTCCGTAGCGCGTGGTCGAGCCGAAGAAGGTGGCCTCTGTCTCGGGTGCACATGCCAACTCCACCTGGCCGTCGGGACGGTCCACGAACCCCCAGTTGACGTATGCCTCGAGGATCTCGGGTTCCAGCACGCGGAGAGGTTGGCGGGTTCCGTAGGAGGCGACGACGGTGGCACGATCCGGCCAGACTGGCCTGCGACGACGCGCCGCCACGGCCATCGGGTGTTGGCCTTCCTCGTGTGCGAGGCGGATGTGCTTCCTGGCGGAGACATCGATGGCGATCGCCTCGCAGAGCATCAGTCCAGTAACCCTCCCAGGGGCGGCGGCGGCCACCTCTATCCCAACAGCGCCGCCGAGGGAGACACCGAGGATGGAGAATCCCTCCAGCCCCAGGTGGTCGGCGACCGCCAGGATGTCCAGGGCCAGTGCGTCGTTGCCGAGTTGGCCTGCATCGGTCACGGTGCTGCTCCGGCCGTGGCCCCTCAGGTCGACCCCTATGAAGCGGAAGCGGTGTCCGAGCCTCCTGGCGAAGGGGTCAAAGGTGCCGGCACAGAACCCGCTCGGATGCAGGACCACGAGCGGCTCGGTGCCGGCATCGTCTGGACCACCACCCCAGTCCAGGTAGGCGATTGTCAGGCCCTCACGCTCTATGTGCCCACCGCTGGGCCCGATCCCACTCACGTCACTACCCTTCCATACCGTGTGCCAACAACGCCTACACAGGCGCCGTCCCGTGAACCTGAGCAGTGGCTACTCCCACATGTTGGCACTGGCGGTCACCCTCATCATGGTGGCGGCGTGTGGAGGCATCGGTGTCGAGCCCGAACCCGTGTCTCTGTCAGGACCTGCTGGCCCTTCTGCCCCTGACCCTGCCACGGGTGAGATGCACGTCGAGGTACTGACCGAGTACCCCCACGATCCGACCGCTTTCACGCAGGGCCTGGAGTTGGTCGATGGCCGCCTCTTTGAGAGCACGGGTCGCTACGGAATGTCAACGGTACGTGAGGTTGACCTCGCCACCGGTGGGATCCTGGCCTCAACCGGACTTGACGACACCATGTTCGGTGAGGGGCTCACGGCAATCGGCGGTAATCGCCTGCTGCAGCTCACCTGGAAGGCCGAGACCGCGACGGTGTGGAACCTCGACAGCCTTGAGCGGGTCGACACATGGTCCTACGAGGGTGAGGGGTGGGGTGTGTGCCTACTTGACCCGGAGACCCTGGTCGTCTCCGACGGATCGGCGACCCTGACCTTCAGGTCAGCGACTGACTTCCACGAGCTGGGCAGCGTGGTGGTCGCGCGAGAGGAACTGCCTCAGGAACTCCTGAACGAACTCGAGTGCGTCAACGGCACTGTCTGGGCGAACGTCTGGAAGACAGACACGATCCTCGGTATCGACCCTGCCACGGGAATCGTGTTCGCCAGAGTGGATGCCTCCTCGCTACCGGTGGAACGGTCTTCGCTGTCTCCCGGTTCGGTGCTGAACGGCATCGCACACGACCCCGCCACAGGACGGTTCCTTCTGACAGGCAAGTACTGGCCATCCCTCTACGAAGTGGAGTTCGTGGCCGGTTGAGTGCAGCGCTCAGGCAAACCTGTGTGAGATCTCGTCTTGGTCCCAGAACCCTGGAAGCGGTCGATCGGGAGCACTCTCGGCATAGTGACGTAGACGTTCCACTGCCTCATCGTCGAACATCTCGACGGCATCAAAGAACCCTGTTCCACCGACTGCCCTCATGGCACGGTCACCTTCGCTTCCGCTGCGTGGCAGCCGGGGTGTGAGCACCAGTAGCCGGGGGCGGTCCCGGGCTGAATCGCCGGCGTGTCCGCTGGCCAGCACGTGGGCCCGCCCAAGGGTCTTCCAGAGGGCGTCGGTTCGTCGCATACCCGGCCTTGCGGTGGTGAACGCTCCAGAGACCTCCACGTACCACTGGCGGCCGACCGCCTTGTCGGTTACGAGAAACGAGAAGTGTGCGCCGAGGTCGCGGCGGACGACACCGGCCTTGACTATGTCAAAGCCCGCCTCGACCAGCACGGCCTCGGCGATGTCGGCTGCCTTCTTGCCCGATTCTGCAGCGCGTTCCAGCAGGTGCTCGGTGTCGTCGTGGCCGTTCAGGTCGGGAAACAGCCCGTCCTGTGGCCCGGCCCGGCCAGCCAGGTCGCTGCGGCGCCACTGGGCGACGGCACCCGCCTCAATGCGTTCCTTTTCGGTCCTGAGGCGTTCGCGTGCAAGGTCGATGTACTCGGATTCGAGGTCGTAGCCGGCACCGCGCCGTCCGGCCCGGAGCGCGGCAACAAGGGTGGAACCGGAACCCAGGAACGGGTCAAGGACTAGGTCGTCGCGGTAGGTGTAGAGATCGATCAGGCGTCTGGGCAACTCAACAGGAAACGGGGCCGGATGGCCGACCCTGCTGGCCTGCTCGGGGTCGATGCGCCAGAGGTCGAGGGTGGCCTCCATGAACTCGTCTGTTGTGACGGTGCTCTCGTGGGGCAGGCCCTCCTCCTGGCGCTTCTTCGGCACACGTGCCCTGTCGAAGCGACCCTTGCTGGCGATGACGACCCGTTCGGTCATGTCACGGAGCACCGGATTCGCTGCCCTGCGAAATGACCCCCAAGCGACCGATCCCGTTGCGCCATCGGCCTTCTGCCAGACGACCTCGCCCCTCAGGAGCAGTCCCAGATCGTCCTGGAGGATGCGGATGATGTCGGCCGAGAGGCTGCGGTAGGGCTTGCGCCCCAGGTTGGCCACGTTGACGGCTATGCGGCCACCGGGTTCAAGCACCCTCACGCATTCGGCGAACACCTCAGAGAGCATCTCCAGATACTCGAGATACGAGGTCGGAATGCCGGGTGAGCCGTTACCTGCCACGGCCAACTCGTACTCCTTGCCGACGAAGTAGGGCGGCGAGGTGACCACGAGGGCTACAGACGAGTCTGGCAGGTGGTGCATGTCGCGGGCGTCACCCAGGATGCAACCGTCACCCAGGTCTGGGGCATCGGCGATGGTGTCGTCATCGGACACCTCTGGTGGCCGGAATCGGGCGTAGAAGGCCGACGAGTCGTGGTTCTCACGGCGGCCCACCCCGAAGGCCGTTGTTGCGGTTGGCTGGCGCTTCTCGCTCACGTGGACCCCCTTTCGGCTGAACCGACCACGAAATGCCCGGTACTCAAGGCTACGCGACCCGCGCGCGCGGGCCACCTGGGGCCTTCACCAGCGCCTCTCAGAGCCTGTCCCACCCCTCTGGGATGATCCCCTCACGCCTTGCGACCGGCTATCGGCCGCCTCCCACACCTCATCAAGGGAGGCCCCAGTGGCCCTGCATCCGGTACCTTCAACAGCCGAGTTGGCTACTCGACTCGTCACGCTCGTCAACCCAGACCTGCCCCTCCTTGTCGGCGTTGTCAGGCATCGCCGTGCCATCCAGGTACTGAGAGAGCCCATCGTCGACATGGCCGACCTCATCGGGCGCAGCGTTCCAGACTGCTGGGTTGCCGTGGGTCTGCATGTGTCAGGACAGGTCGTACGAAATGGCGAACCCGAGACCCCGAGCGCCCGGGTTCTCTACCTGCTGAGCCGAAGGGGTCCACCGGCTACAGCCGTCGACTGGGGCGATCATGTCGAGCTGCTCGAAGACGGCCAGGGGCTGCTCACAGACCTCCTTCGCCGGCTGCTCGGCCAGCCGACGCCAGCGCCGGCAGTCGACCCAATGCGCTTCCTGAGCCACATATGGATCAACCGCGTTCTGACAACGGTCCTGGACCGTCCCCTCGGGTCACCATCCCCCACCCCACGAGACGTCTCCCAGATGTGCCCCGATCCGGTCGACGACTGGGCTCAGGTCCGCAGCCGCTGCTCCGACGGTTCTCTGGAGGTTCCGGGGGTTGACCCGGCAGCCGCCGACTGGCTCGACGACGGCTCGCTCTACCGCCTCGTCGAGTCCGGCCTGCCCGACCCGGTTGAGATAGTCGCAGATCTGACCGAGTTGCTGTCGCACGAAACCCTTGAACACATGGGCCTCGACTGATGCGCCCAGTTGCTATCCGATTCGCTGCTCAACGAAGAGTTCGGCAAGGCGTCTTCTGGCTGCATCTCCGGTGGTGGCCCAGTCGTAGATTGAGCCACCCACCGCCCCCGTCTCCGACAGCGACTGAACAAACAGTTCCATGTCGTCCAGCCCCGCCAGAGGTTCGTCGGCGCCGTACACGTCGCCACTCTCGGCACCCACACCCCCGATGCCGTGCACCACCGCGCTCTCATTGTGCAGGTTCTGGCGCAGCAACCTGATGTTCTCGCCGCTGTAGTAGAGCGGATCAGCGTGTTCCTCGGTGCGGAACGACCAGTAGTTCATGGGAAGCCACACGTCGTAGACACCTGCAACGCCAGACCAGGGAAAGCCCGGCCAGAAGTCGGGGTTGATCTGGTCGGTCACTATCGGTGGCATCACGATGCCGCCGAGGACCGCGCTGCCAACCGCCTCACGCAGCCGCAGCGACAACAGGGTCAGGCGACGGCTGCGCTCCTCGGGGTCGTCTTCGAGTTCGCCCCTGTTCCACTCGATGTCGACAGCGAGGCCGTCAAAGCGGTGGCCCAGCACCTCAAACCGGTGAATCGCCAGGAGACGCTCGAGGTCCTCGTCGTCGGCGCTCCACTTGGGCAGGTACCAGCCGACCACGTCCAGGCCGTCTGCGTGGGCGTTCATCAGAAACTCGGCCAGCACCCACGGGTCGGTGGTTGGCCCGGTTGCCCGGTCGTCAGAGCGTGCAGCCTGCATGAACAGGGTCTGAACCCCGGCGGCCACCATCTCGGCTGTGTCACCAGGTGGCACCGACGGCCTCCCCGACGTGTAGGCAGGATCTGCGTCATACGAATCGACCCAGGCGCCAAGGCCGTAGTAGGGGCCTACGCCGACGGTGTACTGCTCGGCCACGACAAGGTTCGGCGACACCTCGGACAGCGGCTCGGCCGACACCCTGGTCATCGACAGGTCACCTGACCCGCCAATTGCAATGGCAGTCACAAGCGCCGCCAGGCCCACGACAACCAGGACGGCAAGTGCACCGGGGTGACGGATTTCCACGATCCAACGCTAGCCAGTTGCCGGTGACCGGTGGCCGCGCCAGGAGCGGCCCGGTGCCGTGTACGCGGTCGGCTCCACCGGTAACGTCGCCCTGATGGAGGACCAGCCACCCGACGACGGGAGCACGCCTGTCGAGCCGGGCCCCGCCGCCATTGCACGTCGCAGGGTGCTGTTCGGCCTGGGCTTCGGTGCAGCCAACCTTGCCCTGCTGCGGCGAATCACCACCCGGCCCAGAGGGCTGTCGACCGCACCGGCCGCAGCTCCTCCGTCGCTCCCGGCCACCGTCACGACCGGCCCGCCCACCACGACGGCGCCAGCAGTTCCACCTCTGCTCGACGACTCCATCGAGGTGGCCACCGACGACCATGTCTACGACACGGTGATTTCCGGAGGCCGGGTAATCGACCCCGACTCGGGGTTCGATGCGGTGGCCCACGTCGGTATCGACGGCGACACGATCACACGGATCAGCCTCGAGAGCCTCTCGGGATCCAGCACCATCGATGCCGTCGGCCTCGTCGTTTCGCCGGGGTTCATCGACATTCTCTCCTACCCACCCAACGGCTACGGCGAGTGGTTCAAGGTTGCCGACGGCGTCACCACCAACCTGAACCTCCACGGCATCGACGACCCGATGACCGACTTCCTCGTCAAGGCTGCCGGCAACGATCCGCCTGTCAATTACGGCGGCGCCGCAGACCAGTACGAACACCGCAAGATCATGGAGTTGGGGATCAGCCGTGTCAGTGGAGACGATCTCGACGAGTTGGTCAGCCGGGCCGAGGCCGATGTTCTGGCCGGTGCGCTGGGCATCCACGAACAGCCCGAGTACACCGTCGATGTCAGCTTCGACGAGATGCTCCGCCACGGTGAGGTGGCGGCCCGCTACTCGGTGCCACTGTGCCTGCATGTCCGCTACTCGGAGAACCTCACGCCGGGCACCCAGGAGGAGGCCCTCGACGAGGCCATCAGGGTCGCCACCCAGACGGGTTGTCGACTCCACATCGAGCACATCAACTCCACTGGTGGAACCGGGCGTATGGCCGAGGCCATTGCTCAACTGGAGGCGGGACGCTCTTCGGGCATCCCGATCACGGCCTGCACCTACCCGTACACCTTCTGGGCTACCAACGCAGCTACCGCCCGCTACGACAACTTTCGTGAGAAGTACGGCATCTCATGGGGTGACCTCCAGATCGCCGGCACCAACGAGCGCCTAACCGAGGAGACCTTCAACGCCGCACGCAGGGAATACAAGTTGACGGCGGCCTTCGCAATGAGCGACGGCGACATCGACACCTCGCTGCTCACCCCCTGGGTGATGATCGGCTCCGATGCAATCCTGGAGCGGCCCCACAACAACCATCCCCGTTCCACGGGCTGTTTCAGCCGGGTTCTCGGCCACTACGTGCGCGAGCGGGGGCTCCTGACCCTGCCAGAAGCGCTGGCCAAGATGACGATTCTTCCGGCCCGAATGCTGGGAGATATCAGTTCCGGGATGGCCCGGCGGGGTCGCATCCAGTCGGGTGCCGTGGCCGACATCACCGTGTTCGATCCGGCGACGATCATCGACAGGTCGACCATTGCCGACCCGGCCCGTGAGGCCGAGGGTGTGCGCCATGTGCTGGTCGCTGGTCGGGCGGTAAGGACCAACGGAGTCAACAACCGGGACGTGAGGCCAGGCGTTCCGATCCTGCGGGATCTGGTATGAGCGACCCAACCGGCATCGACCCGGAACACGACGTCATGTCTGAGACAGAGCGTCGGGTGGCATGGCATCTGACGAGGATGCTCATGGCCTTCTTCGCCGTTGCACTCGTGATGATCTGGGCGGACCTGTCGATTGACCTGACAACGCTCACTGGGGTCAGCCGCGACGAGACCGGGTCGGCGCCCGCCGTCACTACGGCACCTTCCCAGTCTTCAGGTGATGGTGGGGCCGAAGCCACCCTCCCCCCGGAAGCTCCCACCACCACGACACCTCCGTTCGAGGCACGCACCTTCACGATGGTGGCTACCGGCGACCTGCTGGTTCACGAGTACGTGGCCGACATGGCCGGCTTCTACGGCAGCGACGGTGGCTACGACTTCAACCCCATGTTCAGGCGTGTCCAGCCCGTGCTGGCGGGTGCCGACCTCGCCATCTGCCATCTGGAGACGCCGCTGTCTGACGACAACAGCGACCTCGTCTACTACCCGAACTTCCGGGTGCCGTTCGAGTTGGCAGATGCCATCGGTGCAGCCGGCTACGACGGCTGCTCGGTGGCATCCAACCACAGCCTGGATGCCGGGGTCTCAGGTGTGCGTGCCACCCTGAACCACCTCGATCGGGCGGGTGTGGCCCATGCGGGCATGGCACTCGACGAGACCGAGGCAGGGCCGGCCTGGTTCGCCCCGGGCAGCATCTCGGTGGCGCACCTGTCCTACACCGACATCATGAACGGTGCTTCCCTGCCAACTGACCCGCCTTGGCTGGTCGGAAGCCTCGATCCGGTACTTGTAGCTGCCGATGCCGAGGCGGCTGTCGCCCAGGGCGCCGAGTTCGTCGTTGTCAGCATCCACTGGGGCATTGAGTACCAGAGTGAGCCGACCGACAGACAGGCCGAGGTGTCGGCACAACTGCTCGCATCTCCGGCAATCGACCTGCTGATCGGCCACCAGGCCCATGTGATTCAGCCTGTACTCCAGTTCTCAGACAAGTACGCAGCCATCGGACTCGGCAACTTCCTCTCGAACCAGCCGGGTGATGAGCGTAGGAACTGTCGCCCAGAGTGCCCTGACTCCACCCAGGACGGTGTAATCGCATGGTTCGCCGTGGCCGACCGGCCTGATGGTTCGGTGGCTGTAGTCGATGCCGGCTACGTGCCCACGTGGGTCGATCGCTCCACCTACGAGATAGTTCCGCTCGGCCTTGACAACCCGCCCGGCGCTGATCCAGCTGTGCTGGCCGAGTCGGAGCGACGTACGGCATCGGTTCTCGAGCCGACCATGCGCCGCATCACCTTCGACTGAGCCGGACCGGCCCAACCGTCACCGCCGCTAGCCTTGCTGGGTCAGCGACCACGACCCCGGATCCCGCCTCGGCCGGACCTGGCTCGAACAAGGGAGCAATCCATGACCACCTCCACCCGGGTCCACAACTTCTGTGCAGGACCCTGCACCCTCCCGGTTAGCGTCCTCGAAGAGGTTCGCGACGAACTGCTCGACTTCGGTGGCACCGGCATGTCGATAGTTGAGGCCAGCCACCGTGCAGACGCATACGACGCCGTGCACATGGGTGCGCTGGCAGACTTCAGGGAACTGGCCTCGGTGCCGGACGATTTCACCATCTTGTTCCTTCAGGGCGGTGCCAGCCTCCAGTTCGGGCTGGTTCCCATGAACCTCCTGGCCCCGGGCGACTCGGCCGGTTATGTGAACTCCGGGGCGTGGGGAGGAAAGGCACTGTCCGAGGCCCGTCTGGTTGCCGACGTCTACGAGGCGTGGAGCGGTGCCGAGGGCGACTTCAGCCGCATGCCCGGTACCGACGAGATCGAGGTCCGCGATGGTGCCATGTTCGTGCACCTGGCCAGCAACGAGACGATCGGCGGAATTCGCTTTCCGGACTTCCCCGAGGTGGGCCTGCCGCTGGTTGCAGACATGAGCTCCGACTTCCTGAGCCGCCCGATCGACTGGGACCGCTTCGACCTCGTCTACGGCGGAGCCCAGAAGAACCTGGGTCCGGCCGGTCTGGCAGTGGTGGTGGTCCGCACCGATCTGCTTGGACGCAGCGGTCGTGACCTTGTCTCCTATCTGGACTACCGGACACATGCCTCCGCAGACTCGATGGCCAACACGCCGCCGATGTTTCCCATCTACGTGATGGGCAAGGTCCTCGCCTGGATGAAGGCCTCTGGCGGTCTCGGCGAGTTCGAGCGACGTGCCAGGGAGCGGGCAGGGCTCGTCTACGGGGCGATCGACGGTAGCGACGGCTGGTACCGGTCGCCGGTGGATGTGGCCTCCAGGTCACACATGAACATCGTGTTCCGGCTGCCCGATGAGGACCTTGAGAAGCGCTTTGTCGCAGAGGCCGCCGCTGCGGGAATGGTGAACCTGAAGGGTCACCGCAGCGTCGGCGGTATACGGGCCAGCGTCTACAACGCAATGCCGGTTGAGAGCGTCCAGACGCTGGTCGGCTTCATGGCCGATTTCAGGTCCGCAAACGCCTGATCCGGCCAGGCGTTCGTCAGCCTTCCAGCAGGGTCACGGTTCCCGCAGCACCGTCGACCTCAACCATGGCCCCGTCGGGAATGGACCGGGTCGCCCCCGTAACGCTGACCACACATGGCAGACCCAGTTCGCGTGACACGATCACTGCATGGCTGAGTTGGCCTCCGACGTCGACGACCACCGCCTCGACCGGCACGAACAGGGGTGTCCAACTCGGGTCGGTGAGGGGTGCGATCAGGACGTCGCCGGGACCCAGGTCGCCCGGATCTGACGGGTCGGTGACCACGCATGCACGGCCGCGCACGATTCCGCTGCAACCGGGAATACCGGTTAGCACTGTTCCAACAGTTGCTGCCCGGGTCTTGCGCTCCGCCCGCCTCTCCCAGGTCTCGATGGCTGGCATCTCTCCGGAGAAGCAGAACGGAGGAACCAGTTGCGAGAGGGCATCGCGGGTGGCTCTTCTCGATGCCACCACGCCTGTAAATGCTCCCGGGTCCCGCCTGTAGTCATCCAACTCCGCGTAGGTCACGTACCAGAGATCGTCGGGTCTGTCCTCTGGTGTCAGTTCGGCCATTCTTCGCCCCAGCTCACGTGCGGCCAACCGGACATCGTGGATGACCTCGACCAGCATCGTCTTTCCCTGCTCCCTGGCACGGCTGTGGAGTACGGCTGAGGCGAGGGCACGATCGAACAACCACCTGGTGAGGCCGCTGAGGCGGGACCTGGCCATGGACTCGGCCACCTCGCGCTCGCCTGCGCGTGCAGCAGACCTGGTTGTGGGTGCGTGGTCGTCGCCTGCATGGCGCATCCGGTCGATGATCGCCAGTGGCATGGCGGGGTCGGTTCCCCACACCTCGCACGCCATCTCCCACTCGTTGGGGCCACGGCTGCCGTAGTTGTCGAGGAACCCGTCGAAGTCCGCGAGAAAGGCCCCAACGGACGGAGTGTCCTCGGTGGTCGACAGCCTTTCGAACAGGCCGGCAACCCCCTCGTCGAAGAGCGATGTCAGGATTGTGTCACCGGCGACGGTACGGCTGAGTTCCCATAGGGCGAACGACGGCTCAGCCGAGGCGACCTCACCTATTCCAGAGACCATGACGAGTGCCAGGGACCCATCGTCCAGCTTCCTCGAGCAGATGTCGCGCAGCATGTAGAAACCGGCTCCGGCGCCACCCGAAACCAGCAGGTGGCCGGTGAACATCCGGGCCAGCATCGGTGCCGAAGTGGCCATCACGGTGACAAGGTCATCGTCGGATGCGGTCTTGAAATCAGGCAGTGAGGCCCTCCACTCCGCTGCCTCGGCCATGTCTGTCGACAGGTGTGGAATCTCGTCGGCCAACAGCACCTTCAGACCGTGCAACACCCCGCGCAGCATCGCCACCGGGTTCCGGTCGCCCCGTCTGGATACGTGCGCCGGGGCTATGCCCTCAGCTCCCAGGAATGTTGCATCGGTCTCGGCGATGCTTGCGCCGGGCGTGCGCACCGCTATCACCCGTGAAACCGAGAGGTTCAGGTAGGAGTATCCGCCGAAGATTCCCATGTGGACGTCGGCATCCTCGTCACACTCGGCACGGGTGATTACCCCCGTCGACAGCAGGGCATCGCTGAACGGATCACCTCCGAGGTCCCGGGCCATGGTTGTGCTCAGCGGAAAGACCACCTCCGGGTAGACCTCTCCGGCATTTCCGCGGGTGTAGACGGGGAAGCGGCTGCTGGGCATTGTCTGTACGTACGGGCCCAGGCCAAAGTCCTGCAGTTCCATCGGCTTATCCCAACGTCAGCCAATCGGCCCTAGCCGAGGCTGGCTACCGGGCCGCCGACAGCCCAGTAGCCGTCGAGCGCCGGGTACGGGATGGTTATTGACAAGGTGTTGGTTCCGGATCCACCCACGCTGAACGGGGCGAAGGAGAGGACAAGGCCGCCGTGGGTCAGGTTGAAACGCGCGAAGTTGATGGCCTCGGGTCCTGCGCCGGCCACCCGCCGCTGGTCGGTCCAGGGCTCAAGTTCCAGCCTCGCCTGGGCCTCTGTCGACACGGCCGCCACCCAGTCGGTCGTGGGGTCAAAGAGGTCAGTCACCTGAATCGGTTGTCCGGTGGAGAGGTCGAAGGTCTCGGTGAGGATCTCTGACGTCTCGCCGGCAATCCCCGGCAGCAGTCGCCGGACGGTGTTGCGGAGGCTGAGAATCTCATCTGTCGCCAGGAGAACGTCGTACTGGTGCTGGATCCACATGCACCGGCCCTCGGTCGATTCCCGACAGGCGTAGCCGTTTCGCTCCACAGCCGTGGCTGTCTCGTCGAGGAACTTCTGTACCGCTCCCTGGGTTATGCCCAGAAGTCGTCCGTTCACCTTCGGGGATTCCCTTGGGCCTTCGATGCGAGGCCACCTCACGAACACCTGGATGAGGCCGGATCGGTTGAGTGCCAGTCCGTCGGGACCGAAGGCCATGACCCTCGTGTCGATCACACAGACCAGATCCTCGAACCTGATGAGGGGGCCACCGGGTATGTCAAGTTCCCTGGAGCTCTCACGTGGAATGAGCAGGACCTGTCCGATCTTCAACATGTTCGGATCGCTCAGGCCGTTGGTCCGGAGGAACTGTTCGACCGTGCGTTCGTACCGCTTGGCGATCTTGCCCAGGGTGTCGCCGGACTCGACGGTGACGGTCTCGGGGCCTTCCTCGACGATCTGGATGCTGTCGGGTTGGGCATCATCTACGCACTGGTCACTGGCGGCTCGCAGGTCAGGGAGGTCGACCGGGACCCAGCCGTCAACCTTCAGCGGAGCGATGGTCGTGATGGCTGCACTGATGCCGAAGAGGTCCGGAGTGGTAGCCGGGGCGGACACCTCTTCTGCAACGCCACATGCAGCTGCGGTCACCGCAACAAGGGCCGCTATGGCAAGAGTGACACGCACGCTGACAGGATCGCACGCCTGACACCACCATGGGCGCCACCGGCCCTACCGGCCCCGGGGCCGGTCAGGCGACTCAGGAGGTGGACGATCTTGGCCTGCATGCCGGCATCCCAGTGTGAGCCCCGACCGCGGAAGCAACCGATGTCCACACGATCCACGACGTTGCGGTGGCGACAGTTCCCACCGACGAGTTCGTGGCTGCAGCCGTGCCCGGCATTCAGGCATGCGTGATCATGTCCGACAGTGCCCACGTCTACAGCACGGTCCACACACGCGACCAGCACGCTGCAGTGGCGATGACCGAACTGCTCGAGGGGGCAAGGGATCCCGCAACCGTCCTGACGCACTTCGTCGAGCACCTCGACGAGGACAACCGCCGCCAACTCTCAAGGCTGCTGCGCCGACCCTCCTGACCAGAGCGAGATGCCCGGGTATCTGACCTGTCGGGCGTGAGCCTTCTGCTTCAGGAAGTCGGGGCAGCCATCAGATAAGGCCCTCTGCAGCAGACCACGCGGGTCGGCCGTCGACCCAGGTCTCGTCGACCGTGATGCCGGGAAGGGTGTCCACGGGAACTGCTAACGGATCATCTGTCAGAACCACCAGGTCGGCAAAGTTGCCAACCTGAATGCTGCCCACATCGTCACGGCGCAGGGCATGGGCGCCACCACGGGTGTAACCCTCGAGTGCCTGCAGCCGGGTCAGCTTCGCCTCCGCGCCGAGGACCCTCCCCTGGGCGGTAAGCCTCGTCTCAGCGCACCAGCAGGCGAGCATCACATCCGGTCTGGTGACCGGCGTATCCGAGGAGAGCACGACGGGCAGACCTTCCCTTGCGAACAGGCCGGAGGCGTACATCCGCTCGGCCTGTTCAGGGTGGTCTCTACGTACCCCTTCTCCGTACAGGTGGACCTGTGTCGGCTGCGGCACGGGGACAACCCCGAGCCGGCGCATTTCCACAATCTGATCATCGGTCGGAAAGCCGCAGTGCTCGATGCGGTGCCGGAGGCCGGGCCGCGGTTCCCGACGTCCGAGTGCATCCAGCACCAGCTGGATCGCCTCCGGCCCCTGAGCGTGGGTTGCGGTCTGGCGGCCGAGGGCGTTCGAGGCATCGATGAGTTCCTCGAGCTCGCCGTCCTCGTGATAGAGGTAGCCGTGGGTGGCTCCGCAACCACACGGCAGGTAGGCGGTTCCCGAGACGAGCGACCCGTCGGCGTAGTGCTTGATCCCACCGAAGCCGAGGTGGTCGTCGCTGAGGCCTGAATCCAGGCCATGCCTTTCGACCAGGGCAACGTGGCTGGACAACACGTACATCGTCACCCGAAGACGGAGCCGACCGGCTTCTCTTGAGTCGACGTAGGTCGACAACTCCCGGTCGGTCACCTGGCAGTCACCGACAGAGGTGACTCCGGCTGACAGGAGCGACCCCTGGGCAATGTCCAGTTGTGCCGCAAGAGCCTCGGAGGTGTCAGGAATGTGCAGGTTGGGGCCGTGGTTTCCCACCTTCGTGCCATCTGTACCTGTCAACAGGTCACAGGCGGCATCGAACACACGCCCGGTGGGGTTCCCGTACTCATCTCGATCGATCAGACCTCCGGTCGGCGTGGGGACGCCAGCCCGAATCCCAGCGGTATCGAGACCCGAGGAGTTGACCACGTAGCCGTGTCCGCTGGCGTGCATGATCGTGACCGTCACGTCTTCAGAGACCCGGTCGAGGTCTACTGCTGTCGGATGCCGGTCATCGGTGAGCCGATGCTGGTCGTAGCCGAAACCTCGGATAGGCGAGGTTCGGTCCAGGCCGACCGCATGCTCCCTGAGGATCTTCACGACCTCATCAATGCTCGACGCCGTCGAGAGGTCCGCCCAGGTCATGCACTGACCCAGCATCAGGGGGTGCGTGTGGGCATCGACGAATCCCGGAAGTAGGCATCGGCCAGCCAGATCGACCACCTCTGCCGCACCGGAGGCCATAGCGCTGTCGAGGGGTCCGACCAGCGATATCCGATCGCCATCGAGTCGCACTGCCTCCACTGTCGAACCGTTCATCGTGTAGATGGGTCCACCGGTAAGCACGACGCCCCTTGAACTCATTGACTCGCACTCCTCCCCCGACTCGGTTCAAGCACGGTAGTTCCAGCTCAGGCCTCCAGCGGAGCGATAACGGTTCGGCGACGATGCTCGAACACGAGCGAGGTTCGCTCGTCGACCACGCCTTCGATACTCGAGATGCGGTCCAGCACCAGGTGTCTCAGGGCGTCGGTGTCCTGGACGCTGAGGTGGATGAGAACGTCATCGATGCCCGAGAGCATGAACACCGAAAGCGTCTCGGGAAGCGACCAGAGCTGCTCAACCACCTGGTCCACGATGGCGGCGGTCTTGGGTCGCAGGCGGATTGCGACCATTGCCTGGATCGGTCGGCCGAGGGCCTTCAGGTCAGTGGTGGCGTGATAACCGGTGATGACACCCCGCTCCTCTAGTGAGCGCACCCTGTCGAGCGTGGTGGACGGTGCCAGGCCGACGCCGGCGGCAAGGGCCCGATTGGTCTGCCGTGCATCTGACTGGAGTTCAGCGAGAATCTGAGCATCTGTCCGGTCAATTTGCGTCACTTCAGTTCCCTTTCCGATATTTATTCGGTTCTGTTGAGCAACAAGCGTACCCATGCAAATCTGGTGTGTCAGTATCACTGTGAACCGGGGGACCATCAATGACCGTGCTCGACGACTATCAACTTGATGACCGCTACCGCAGTAGCGAAGGTCGCGTCTATCTGACGGGTATTCAGGCCCTGGCCCGGATACCGATCCAGCAACTGCTGGCCGACCGGGCCGCCGGCCTCAACACGGCTGTGTTCACCTCGGGCTACCCGGGCTCCCCGGTTGGTGGGTTCGACCTGGAGATGGCCCGTGTCGCCTCCCTGCTCCCCGACCTTCCCATCGTCAACCGTCCAGCTGTGAACGAGGAACTGGGTGCCACCGCTGTGATGGGTAGTCAGTTGGCCTCCGAACAGCCCGACTGTCGCTACGACGGGATCCTCGGCATCTGGTACGGGAAGGCCCCCGGTCTGGACCGTGCCGGTGATGCGCTGCGCCATGCAGTGTTCACCGGAACCTCCAGGCACGGGGGAGCCATAGCGATCGTGGGTGACGACCCGGTCGCCAAGAGTTCCACGCTGCCCAGCAGTTCCGATGCCACGTTCGTCGACCTGCACATGCCGATCCTCTACCCCGGCGACGTCCAGGAGACCCTTGACCTCGGCATGCACGCCGTGGCCCTCAGCCGGCTGACCGGTGTCTGGTCCGGACTCAAGATCGTCACCAACGTGGCTGACGGCACCTCTACGGTGGACCTCTCCCCCGACCGGGTGGTGACTGTGGTGCCGGATCTGGAGATCGACGGCCGACCCCATGTCCACCACCCCAGCGGGAACCTGATCACCCCCTACACCCTGGAGATGGAACGCGACTTCAGGGAGGTCCGCTCCGAGCTCGTCCGCAGATACACGGTAGCCAACCGCCTCAACAGGGTCACCGTGGACCCACCCGATGCATGGATCGGCCTCGTCTCGAGTGGGTTCACCTACCACGAACTGCTCCACGCACTCCGACGTATCGGCCTCACCACACCGGCCGAGATCGCTACGGCGGGCATCAGGATCATGCACATGCAGGTGCCTGTGCCGTTCGAACCCGTCAACGTGAGGAACTTCGCGCGTGGCCTCAGCGAGATAGTTGTGGTGGAGGAGAAGAACCCGACACTCGAGTGGCTTGTCAAGGACGCCCTCTACGGTGGGCCTGATCAACCACGGGTGGTTGGAAAGGCGCACCCCGACGGGCGGACCCTCATGCCCAGCTACGGGATCCTCGATGCCGACACCATCATGGGTGGCCTTCATGAACGCCTGTCGGCACGCATCGAAGGGATGCTTGCTCCACTACCCGATCCACCTCGCGAGCGGCTCTTGATACCTCTGGCTGACACCCGCCGGCCGTTCTTTTGCTCAGGTTGCCCGCACAACTGGGGAACCAAGGCCCCCGACGGGGCTCTGGTCGGAGCCGGAATCGGCTGCAGCGGGATGTCCATGCTGATGGACGAGAGCCGGGTCGGTGACAAGGCAGGCATCGCCGCAATGGGTAGCGAGGGGAGCCAGTGGATAGGAATGTCGCCGTTTGTGGAGCGTGACCACTTCACCCAGAACCTGGGCGACGGCACCTTCTTCCACTCGGGACAACTGGCCATCCAGGCTGCCGTTGGCGCCGGCGTATCCATGACCTACAAGCTGCTCTTCAACGGCACCGTCGCCATGACCGGTGGGCAGGAAACCCCCGACACGGTCGGCGTCCCCGAGATTGCCACCGTGCTCCTCGCCTTCGGGGTGCGACGGGTCCTGGTCACCACTGACGAGACGTCGCGTTACCACGGCATCGACCTGCCTGACGGCGTGGAGGTCTGGGACCGCACCAGGATCATCGAAGCCCAGGAACTGCTGGCTGGCATCAACGGTGTAACCGTATTGATTCATGATCAGGTCTGTGCCGCTCGAAAGAGGAGGTTCCGCAGACGAGGCCTGGCCGAAACACCGGATTTCAGGGTGGTCATCAACCACCGCATCTGCGAGGCCTGTGGTGACTGCGGACTGGTCAGCAACTGCCTGTCGCTGCACACCGTAGACACACCACTCGGTAGGAAGACCTCGGTCGACCAGTCATCGTGCAACATCGACGCCTCGTGCCTCGAGGGTGACTGTCCGGCATTCGTGACCGTGGCACTCAAGGGTGACGGCTCCAGCCGAGGCCCGGTGCTCGGTCCGGCCGGCGGCGACCTTCCCGATCCGGTCCCCGTGGCCGACGCCGACATCGTCGACGTCCGCCTGGCTGGGATCGGTGGCACGGGGGTGGTGACGGCCGCGCAGCTGCTCGGTACGGCAGCCATGCTTGACGGAATCGACGTGCGCGGCCTCGACCAGACCGGTCTTTCGCAAAAGGCCGGGCCTGTAGTGAGCGACCTGCGCCTTTCCCGAACCGTCGAAATGACGTCGAACCTTGTCGGCGAGGGCGAAGCCGATGTCATCGTGGCGTTCGACCTGTTGGTGGCGGCTGATTCCAAGGCACTTTCTGGTGCCACAGGTGACCACACCGTGGTAGTCGCATCGACGACCACAACCCCCACCGGAGCGATGATCGGCCACCCCGAACTGAGTGGCCCCGATGTCGACGACCTGACTGCCCGCGTGAACGACAACACCAGGGCCGACTCCAACCGGTTCGTGGACGCCGGGGCGATCACGTTGGGCCTTCTGGGAACCTCCGAGCAGGCCAACGTGTTCCTGCTTGGCGTAGCGGTCCAGTCGGGGGCCCTGCCCGTGGGCCCCACAGCAGTTGAACGGGCGATAACCCTGAACGGCGTGGCCGTCGAAGCCAACCTGACGGCGTTCCGTTGGGGACGGTCCTGGGTGGTTGATCCGACAGAGGTCGAGGCTGCGGCACTCCTCAACGTGGCCTCAGGACCTTTGATGGATGTGCCGGACCTTTCCGCCGGTCTTCACCAGAGGATCGCGACCCTTGTCGGTGACGGCGATCTGGGAGACCTGCTCGAACTGCTTGCAGCAGACCTGGTGGGTTTCTCGGGTGAACGCTGCGCCGGGGAGTTCCTTGATTCCATCGCATCGGTAAACGGGGCCGAACAACGGGTGTCGCCTGGCTCCACCCGCCTCACCGAGGCCGTTGCCCGTGGGCTCCACAAATTGACCGCATACAAGGACGAGTACGAGGTGGCCCGACTCCTTGTCGGGAACGAGGGCAGGGTCGATGCCGAGTCGCTGGGCGGCCCCGGCGCACGGGCAACCTGGCACCTCCACCCACCGCTCCTGGCTGCGATAGGCGTCGGCTCAAAGCTGCGCCTTCCTGCCGGGCCGGGTAGGCCCCTCATGACGTTGCTCCGGCACGGACGCCGTCTTCGCGGAACTCCCCTGGACCCCTTCGGACGAACCCGGGTGAGGCGCCTCGAGCGCCAGATGCTGGCGGACTACCGGGTGGCCATAGGCACCATGGTCGAGGCCCTGTCAGGCGAGAACCTCGACGCTGCCGTTGAGCTGGCATCATCGGCCATGCAGGTACGCGGCTTCGAGAAACTCAAGCTGCAGCGGGGTGAGGCCTTCCTGACAGACCTGGGAGAACGCCTGAGCACGTTCGCCTGACCCACAGGAGAGACAGGGACCATCGTGGCTTTAGACCGCCGAGCTGTCGAGTGGTAGACCTGCAGTTCCGGCACACATAGCGAGAGGTGGTTCCGACATGGCCAGTGAGCAGGCGAACGCAATCAAGGAACAGCTGAGGATGCTGTCTGAAGCGGTTGGTGGGGTCGAGACGGTCGAGGAGCAGCGGGCCCAGTTCGAGATGGCCGCAGCCATGATGACGGCACCACCCGAGGGGGTCACCTGGTCCGAGGTGGATGCCGGTGGCGTTCCGGCCATCTGGGCCGATGCCGAGGGTGGCTCCACTGAACACGTGGTCCAGTATGTGCACGGCGGCGGCTACAAGATCGGCTCGGCCGTCGGCTACCGCAACTTCACTGGCCAGTTGGCAAGGGCCGTGGGTTGCCGGGTGCTGAGCGTGGACTACCGACTGGCGCCTGAACACCCCCACCCGGCGGCTGTCAACGACAGCACCGCCGCCTACCGCTGGCTGCTGGATCAGGGATACTCCCCTGACCGGATTGCCATCTCGGGCGACTCGGCAGGTGGTGGCCTCACGTTGTCGACGCTTCTCAAGTTGCGTGATGAGGGCGTGGCCCTGCCAGCAGCGGGCGTGCCGATCTCACCATGGGTTGACCTTGAGGGACTCGGCGAATCGATGATCACGCGGGCCGACGTGGACGTTCTGGTCAGCCCAGAAGGCCTCAAGGAAGGCGCCGACGTCTTCCTCGCCGGCCAGGATGCACGTGATCCGCTGGCGGCTCCCCTCTACGGGGACTTCGCAGGCATCCCACCACTGCTCATCCAGGTTGGCGACGAGGAGACCCTGCTTGACGACTCCACGCGAATGGCCGAGGTTGCGGGTTCGGCAGGGGTTGACGTGAGCCTCGAGGTGTTCCCCGAGATGCAGCATGTCTTCCAACTATTCGTTGGCAACATGCCCGAAGCAGATGAGGCGTTGGCGAAGATCGCCGCCTGGCTGAGGCCCCGCCTGGGCCTGTAGGCGGCCGGCCGAAGCGATCGGTCAGACGGTTACGAGCGCTGCTGCAATGTCGATGACGGCCTGCTTGCCGTCACCGAAGAGCATGAGGGCGTTGTCGGCTGCGAACAGCGGGTTGGCGATACCGGCAAATCCCGGGCTGAGCGAACGCTTGATGACGACCACGGTGCGGGACTCGTCGACGTCCAGGATCGGCATGCCAGCTATGGGTGAACTGGGGTCATTGCGGGCCGCCGGGTTCACGACGTCGTTGGCTCCAATCACGATGGTCACGTCGGTCTCGGAGAAGGTGGGGTTGATCTGGTCCATGTCGAGGAGGTGCTCGTAGCCGATCTCTGCCTCGGCCAGGAGCACGTTCATGTGACCCGGCATGCGGCCCGCCACGGGGTGGATGCCAAACATCACCTCCTTGCCGGAGGCTTCGAGTGAGGTCATGAGGTCTCGTACGGCGTGTTGCGCCTGGGCGACGGCCAGGCCGTAGCCGGGAACGATGACGACCCGGTCGGCCACCTCCAGCAGCATTGCGACCTCTTCGGCCGACGTTGAGGTGACCCGGTCTCCGTAGACGTCGGAGTCGTCGCGGCCTCCGGCGGCTGCCGCCGGTGTCTCAGAGAAGATGACCTCGAAGATGGACCTGTTCATCGCCTTGCACATGATCTGGGTCAGGATCAGACCGCTGGCGCCAACGAGCGACCCGGCGATGATGAGAAGCGGGTTGTCGAGCACGAAGCCGGTTGTAGAGGCTGCGACGCCGGAGAAGGCGTTGAGGAGTGCGATGACGACAGGCATGTCGGCGCCGCCGATGGCGACGGTGCTGATGACGCCCAGGACGAGGCCGGCTGCGACGAGCGCCCACAGCCAGGCCCTCGTGCCTGGTTCCACGGCGACCATGACGACCAGCACCAAGGACACGATCAGCACGACGACCCGTACGAGGGGCAGGCCGGTGAAGCCCGACCACTTGAGCGATTCCTGCAGTTTGAAGAAGGCAATGACCGAACCGGTGAACGTGACGGCGCCGATGAGTGCCGTTGCAGCGGCGGCTATGGCGAGCTGGTTATCGGCCCTGCCGAGCTCGACGGCCTCTATGAACGAGGCGATCGCCACGAGGACCGATGCACCGCCTCCGAAGCCGTTGAAGAGTGCGACCAGCTCGGGCATGGATGTCATCTTGACCTTGACAGCCAGCAGGGCGCCCACGATCGAGCCGATCACCAGCGCCACGGCTAGGGCCAGGTAGGAGATAATGGCCTGGTCCAACATGGTGACGAGGACTGCCAGGAGCATTCCGCTCGCACCCATGAGATTGCCCCGGGGGGCGGTGCGTGGCCTGCCGAGTCCCTTGAGGCCCAGGATGAACAGGACGGCGGCTATCAGGTATCCGACCGAGATGATGTCGGGGGTGGTCATGGCCGGCGCTTCTTCCGCCCGGCGAACATGGTGAGCATGCGGTTGGTCACGAGGAAGCCGCCGACCACGTTGATGGTGGCGAGCGTGACGGCCACGAAACCGAGCGTTGTGGTGAGCATGGTGTGGTCTGAGCCGGCCGACACCAGTGCCCCGATAAGGGTGATGCCGGACACCGCGTTGGACCCGGACATGAGGGGGGTGTGGAGCATGGCAGGCACCTTGGTGATGAGTTCCAGGCCAAGGAACACGGCCAGCACGAACAGCGTGAGCGCTATGAGAAGGGTCACTGCGGTCCTCCGGCTTCGATGACCTGTGGGTGCACGACCTGACCACCGGTGGTGACGAGCATGGCGGCGATGATGTCGTCATCGGTGTCGAGGTTGATGGTTCCGTCGTCGGTCACAATCAGTTCGATCAGCTTGACGACGTTGTTGGCGAACATTCGTGATGCTGAGAAGGCCGAGCCGGAGGCCAGGTCGGTCGGGCCCAGAATGCTTACGCCGTTGTGGGCGACCTCCTCGTCGGCTCTGGTCAACTCACAGTTGCCCCCACGGATGGCGGCCAGGTCGATGATCATGGCACCCGACTTCATGGCGTCGACCATGGCCTCGGTGACGAGAATGGGGCTCCTTCTTCCCGGGATCTGGGCTGCGGTGATGACGATGTCGGCCTCGGCGAGGTGCGGGGTGAGTGCAGCCTGGGTGTGGGCTGCCGGGTCGACACCGTCCTCGGCTGGCGGGACGCTGATGGACTTGGCACCTACCGATCGGATCTGTTCGAGGGCCTCTTCGCGGATGTCAAAGCCCTCGACGACGGCGCCGAGGCGGCGTGCGGTGGCGATCGCCTGGAGGCCAGCGACACCTGCGCCCAACACAACCAGGCGGGCCGGTGGAATGGTGCCGGCCGCGGTGATCATGAGGGGCATCAGTTTGGGCAGGCGGTAGGCGGCGGTGAGGACTGCCTGGGTGCCGGCGACGGTGGCCGTCGAGGAGAGGACGTCCATGGACTGGGCTCTCGTACTGCGCGGCACCAGGTCCAGTGAGAAGGCGGTTGCACCCGTTGCGGCCACGGATGTAGCGGCCTCAGGGTTCCAGACGGGATCCAGGAGTCCGACTACGACGTGGTCTTCAGTGAACCCTGCGAGGGCGTCCGAGTCGGTCGGACCCTGGACGCTGACTACGAGGCCTTCGCTGCCGATCGTGGCGGCCCTGTCGGGGGCGATCGTGGCACCGGCTGACCCATAGTCGGCATCGTCCATTCCGGCCGCCGAACCAGCACCGGATTCGACCACCACGTCGTGACCTGCGGCGACAAGAACCTTGGCGGCCTCGGGAGAAATTGCGACACGGCGTTCACCGACACCCCGCTCACGCGTTACTGCGATCCGCACGCCACACCTCTCGACTTACTGGCCCCGTTGTCGTCATCGACCCGCCGTGAACGGGCACCGCGACCCTATCGGTGGAGCGCCCATTTCGGCATGGGACAAGAGGACCCTGTTCGGCTGGCATCTGGGTCCGTGTATCCGGCTAGCGTCAGCGCGGAGATAGCCGTGCAACCGGAGGTGAGAGCCATGCCGTCAATGTCGGATCTGAGCATCATGGTGTTCCCATGGGGGGTCGAGAGCCCCTCAATGGACGAGACCGTCGAACTCGTCAAGTTGGCCGAGGACCTGGGCTTCTACTCGGCCACGCTGCCGACGCACATGACGATGTCGCCGTCGTGGCTCTTTGAGACGTTCCCTAACCAAGATATTTTGGACGGTCTGGTGATGGCGCCGATCCTGGCTGCCGCTACTGACACGATTCGGATTGGCTTCAACTCGATCCTTCCTCCCCTGCTGCCCCCCTACCAGTGGGCCAAGTACCTCTCGACTCTTGATGTGGTGTCTGACGGCCGCCTCATCGTGGGTATGGCAATGGGCTGGTGGGAGGAGGACTTCACATCTGTCGGTGTTGATCGCCGTAAGCGGGGGCGCCTCTTTGACGAGCAGTTGGAGGCCATTACCCGCCTGTGGACCGAGGACCGGGTGACCTTCGACGGTGAGCACTACCAGTTGGATGACATTCCCCTCGTTCCCAAGCCGATACAAGAGCCGCACCCACCGATCTGGATAGGTGGCGGTGTGAAGTCGATTGAGCGGGCCGCACGCTACGGCGAGTGCCTCCTGGCCTTTTGGCCCGACGAGGAAGTGGCACGCGATACATGGTTGCCGGGGTTGGCTGCCGCCGGCGAAAAGTTTGGTACAGACCCGAAGCTGGCGGCGTTCACGTTCGCCTACGTGGCCGACGACCAGGCAGATCTGGACTCCTACGGTGACAAGTTGCAGACAGCCGTGGCCTTCGATGACCCCTCGACAGACCCCACGAAGGTGACCATCTCCGGCTCGCCCGAGGCGTGCGCCGAGCGCATCAGGGCACTGCACGATGCAGGGGTGTGGCACTTTGTCATCGAGTTCCAGTTCCACGGGCTTGAGACCATCGACTTCGCCAAGAGGCAGATGGAGAAGTTCGCCGAAGAGGTGGGTCCCCTTCTAGAGGGATAGGTCCCGCACCGTGCCTGAGACCACGCCCTATTGGTGGCTCAGCGCCGGGGTTCCGACGAGCCCTCCTGCAGTGCCCCTGCCGGGCGAGGCTGACGTGGTCGTGGTCGGAGCGGGCCTCACGGGCCTTTCAGCCGCCAGGACGCTTGCCATGTCGGGCCGGTCGGTTCTGGCACTTGATGCCTCCGCTCCCGGCATTCGTGCCAGCTCGTGCAACGGCGGGATGATCGGTGGCGGCCACCAACTCGACATCGACGAGATCGCAGCGAAATTCGGCGGCGGCATGGTCGAGGGCATCCTGCGGGAGACCCACCTGGACGCCAACGCCTTCATCAAGGCGCTCATCTCCGACGAGCAGATCGACTGCGACCTGGCTGTCACCGGGCGCTTCCGTGGCCTCTGGTCAAGACGGGAGTACGACGCAGCCGGACGGGAGTTGGACCGGCTGAAGAAGATCGTTCCAGTTGAGGCCGAAATGGTTCCACGGGAACGCCAGCACGCAGAGGTGGCTACCGACATCTACGCCGGCGGAACTGTGCTTCCCCTTCACGGCGGCCTGAACCCGGCGAAGTACGTGGCGGGGGTCATGGAAGCCGCTCGGAGCCGGGGCGCCGTGGTTCAGGGTGACACGCCCGTACTCGACGTCTCCCGCAACGGGAGCGGCTTCGTCGTGGAGACCAGCCGTGGGTCGCTTCGCGCTGGTCACGTGCTCGTGGCAACCAACGGGTACACCCCGGCTGCACTTGGCTTCGCAAGGCGGCGCATCGTGCCGGTACCCAGCTTCCTCGTGGCTACCGAACCGCTCGGAGGGGGCGTCGTGGGGGGCCTGTTCCCAAACGGCCGCATGGTTGCCGAGTCGCGTAACCGGCACTGCTACTACCGACCATCACCTGACGGGCAGCGCCTGGTGTTCGGCGGTCGTGCAGCCATGACGCCTGTGCCGGAGGGGTTCGCCACGTCGCAGCTGAGGCGTCTCATCAACTCGATATTTCCCCAGTTGGGCGAGGTCGCCTTCAGCCACAGTTGGAACGCCCGCACCGGCTTCGCGTTCGACTTCACACCACACGTGGGGTGCTATGACGGAATCTGGTACGCCATGGGCTATTCGGGTAGCGGCAACTCAATGGCCCCCTACCTGGGCCACAAGGCCGCCCTTCAGATTCTGGGGGACCCCGACGGCGAGACTGTGTTCACCCGGTCGGGTTTTCCGACCCGCTGGTGGCACCGGGGACCACCGTGGTTCCTGCCGTTCGCCGACCTGCTGTTCCGCATGAAGGACGCAGCCAACAACGTGAGGCGGGACCGCCGGAGACCGCATTGAAATTGATCCGGTTCGTGGCGTGGTGAGGCTGGCTGTGCCCTAGAGTCCCGCCATCGCACAACCCTGATCAGGATCGGTGGTGAAGATGGCAGACGGAAGGCGACGATCCAGGCGCCGGGCATCGGATCGCCGTAGGGAGAAGTCGGCTATGCCCCCGGATCCGGTCAAGCCGCTCACCTACGGCCTCGCCCCCCTCGAGGCCCTTCGGGAAGAGGAAATCGAGGAGATCCACAGGGCCTCGATGAGGCTGCTCAGCGAGAACGGCATGCTCATCATCGACTACCCGCCGGCCCTGGAGCGGCTCCGTAGCCACGGGGTCAAGGTTGAGGGTGAGATGGCGTGGATCGACGAGGACACGCTCATGCACTTCGTGAACATGGCGCCATCCACGTTCACCCTCCTGGCCCGCAACCGTGCCAACGACCTGCCCGTCGGCGGCGACCGGATCATCTTCGCCCCTGTCTACGGTCCGGCCTTCGCAATGGACCTCGACAACGGCAGGCGCCCGTCGACCCTTGAGGACTTCCACAACTTCGCCAAGCTCACGTACATGACCCCGGAGCTTCACCACGCAGGCGGTGTGCTGGCCGAGCCGAACGACATCCACGTGGACGAACGGCACCTCGACATGCTGCTCGGCCACCTGACGCTCAACGACAAGTCGCACATGGGAAGCGTCATCCACGCCGACTTCGCCCGCGACACGGTCACCATGGACGAGATCGTCTTCGGGGCCGACGCAATCAGGCAGGACCCGGCCTCGATCTCGATCGTGAGTATCTCGTCTCCGATGCGCATGGACGAGCGGATGCTGAGCGTGCTGGAGGTCTACGCCGAGGCGAAGCAGGCCATGATCCTGGCGTCGTTCATCATTGTCGGGGCCATGTCGCCGACCACGCTGGCGGCCACCATCGCCCAGCAGAACGCCGAGTCCCTGTTCGCCATCGCATACGCCCAGATGGTCAACCCGGGAACGCCGTGCATCCAGGGGCCGTTCCTGCCCAACGTGGACATGAAGACCGGTGCCCCGGGATTTGCCAGCCCTGAAAGCGCCCTGGCCATGGTCGCATGTGCCCAGATGGCCAGGCACTACGGCCTGCCGTTCCGCTCGGGCGGCAACTACACGGCGTCGCGGGCACCGGACGCCCAGGCAGGCTACGAATCGGCGGGCAACCTCTGGCCGACCATCACCGCCAGAACCAACTTCGTGCTGCATGCCGCCGGCTGGCAGGAAGGTGGCCTCTCCAGCGGTTACGAGAAGTTCATCCTTGACGTGGAGATGCTCGGCATGATGACCCGGTTCACCCAGGGGATCTCCATGACCGAGGAGGACTTTGCCTGGGACGCCTACGAGGAGGTCGGCCCCGGCAACCACTTCCTCGGCTCGGCACACACCATCCGCCACTACGAGGATGCCTTCTTCCAGCCAAGGGTGTTCCACACCGACAACTACGAAAAGTGGAGCGAGGACGGTTCCCTGAACGCCGGACAGATCGCAAACGCCGTCTGGAAGCAGATGCTCGCCGACTATGAGCCGCCTGCCATTGATGACGCCGTGGCCGCAGAACTGGAGGCCTTCGTGGCACACCGTCGCGAGGAGATCCGGGCCGGCAGGGCACGAACCGATTGGACGGTCTCTGACCGGGCCTGAGAAGCTGGCTCAGACGTCCTTCATGAGCCTGAGGGCGTCGTAGATGGCGGCGTGGATGTCTCGGCCTGCCACAGCGTCGCCGATGCGGAACAGCTGGTAGGTGCCGTCGGGGTTGTTGGCGATTTCCTGTGGGCTCCCGTTGATGAGTGCGTCGTAGTCGACCTCACCCAGGTTGGATGAACCGGCCTTGAGGTCGAAGTAGAGGTCTGCGTTCGGACGGGTGCCGTGGTCGGCTACGACCTGGTCGACCGTGCGGGTGGTCGTGTGGCCGCTGTGGTCACTGCCCACCTCTACGCGTAGACGACCACCGTCGGCGTGCACCGCAATGACCCGTTGGTTGAGGGTGACCTTAGTGTCGGTCTCGTTGAAGGCTCTGGCGTATGGGACGTGGTTCATGCCCCCCACCTCCACGCCGAGCGTGCGCTCGGGGGTCACGATCTCCAGTTCAGCGCCGGAGCGGGCGATCACCTCGGCAGCCGACATGGCCGAGTGGGTTCCGTCGTCGTCGTAGAGCAGGACGCTGTCTCCGGGGCGGACTTCGCCGCCCAGGATGTCCCAGACCGTGACCACGTGCTCGGCGCCGGCTTCCATTTCGGGCAACTGGGGCAGGCCACCGGTTGCGACTATTACCACGTCGGGTTCAAGGGCGAGCACGTCTTCGGGTTCGGCCAGAATGTCGTAGCGCACCTCGACACCCAGGCGCTTCAGCTCGGCGACCCTCCAGTCGATGATGCCTCCGAGGTCTCTTCGCCTGGGGTTGCGCACCGCCAACATGACCTGTCCGCCCGCCCACGGCATTGCCTCGAGCAGGATCACGGTGTGACCCCGCTCGCCGGCGACCCTGGCGGCCTCGAGGCCCGCTGGCCCGGCCCCAACCACGACCACCCGTCGGGTAGTCGGTGCTGGTGGGATCACGTGGGGCATGGTCGCCTCGCGGCCCGTCGCGGCGTTGTGTACACACAGTGCCTCACCGGCGTGGTAGATGCCGTCGAGGCAGTAGGTGGCGCCTACGCAGGGTCGGATCTGCTCCTCGCGTGCCTCGATGATCTTGGCAACGATGTGCGGGTCGGCAATGTGGGCCCTGGCCATGCTGACCAGGTCGACCAGCCCTTCAGAGATTGCGTGTCGGGCCGTTGAGACCTCGTCGATCTTGGCCCCGTGCAGGACCGCCAGGTCCGTTTCGGACCGGACGCGCCCGGCAAAGTCCAGGTGTGGGGCAGCAGGCATCCCATGGATGGGGATGACCTCGGAGAGTTCCACGTCGGAGCCGATGACGCCCCTGATGACGTTGACAAAGTCCAACAACCCGTCGCCGTTGAGCAGTCGGAGAACCTCCAGACCGGCTTCGGCGTCGATGCCGCCGGGGGTGGCCTCGTCGACGGCCATTCGCAGGCCGACTATGTAGTCGGGGCCGACCCTTTGCCTGATGGCCCTGAGAATCATCAGGGGGACGCGCAACCGGTTCTCGAGGGACCCGCCGAAGTCGTCTGTTCGACGGTTTCCGAGGGGTGTGTAGAACTGGTCGAAGAAGTGCCCGTAGGACTGGATCTCGATGCCGTCCATTCCGCCGGCCTTCATGCGTTCGGCGGCATCGGCGTACCTACCTACGATGCGTTCGATGTCCCAGTCTTCGGCCTCTTTCGGGTGTGCCCTGTGGGCGGGTTCACGTAGCGGGGATGGTGCTACCACGGGAAGCCAGTCGTCGTGGGACCATCCGGAGCGGCGCCCCAGGTGGGTGAGTTGGATCATGGCGGCGGCGCCGTGTTCGTGGACGCCGTCGGTGAGGCGCTGTATCCAGGGCACGATGGCGTCGTCGTATGCGTGCAGGTTCCCGAATGCTGGCGGGCTGTCCTCGGCCACGACAGCTGATCCGGCTGTCATGGTGAGCGCCACGCCGCCCCTGGCCCGCTCCTCGTGGTAGAGGCGGTAGCGGTCCTTGGGCATGCCGTCCTCGGAGTAGGCAGGTTCATGCGCAGAGATGAACACCCGGTTACGCAGGGTCAGGTGCCCGAGTTGGAAGGGCTCAAGGAGTGGGTCTGCCATCGCAGCAATCTAGGGCGCTGGTGGAGCGGACGCATAAGGGTGAGTTATGCCAAACTCGCCGGATGAAGAGGTTGGCGGTTGGCCTCGCCCTGACGGTGGTGGCATCAGCATGTGGGGGGGGTTCGGGGACCGTCGCACCAGAGACGACTACGGTTTCAGCTACGACGGTTGGTTCGTCCACCACCTCTTTGACCCCTCCGGTGGCCCCGAGCACCACGACGGCTGCGTCCGCCACGACCACCGGGGCACCGGCGGCAACAACCACGTCTGTGGCCGCCCTTGCGACACCGACCCTTCCCACCCCCGGCACCCTGCCGGCGAGCACCACATTTGCGCCGCTCGCCTCGGATCCAGGATCCGGAGCGGGGTTC